>ERZ780207.43-NODE-43-length-159282-cov-30.654072_pt1 | contig 159282 bp, 130 predicted proteins | sample MGYA00510977_ERZ780207 | MGnify/ENA primary metagenome ERZ780207 (study PRJEB29588, sample SAMEA2151383) | human gut metagenome | biome: human gut; feature: human-associated habitat; material: faeces | place: Denmark | collected 2008/2010 ...
GACAAGGAGAAGAAACTTAAATACGAGATTGACAAGATGAACGAGTGGGACATTCTGGCGCAGCGGGAATTCGCCGAGCGCAAGGGCTTCGAGGCGGGATACGCCGATGGCGAGGCCAAGGGAATCGCTGACGGGACAGCAAAAGGAAAGGCTGAAGGAAAGGCTGAAGGAAAGGCAGAGGTAGCCAAAGCTATGCTTCTTGGCGGAATGGCCAAGGAACTCGTGATGCGGTTCTGCGGACTTACAAAGGAACAAGTTGATAATCTGGCCGACGAGTTAGCGTAAAGTCAACATTGATTCGATTGTTGACCAAGTAGTCACAGTCTTCTTCACAATCATAATGTGGAATCACACCCATTGATTCAGTGCGAGTTACGAAAGGCTGCCGGTCATTTTCAGAGGGCAGCCTTTACGAACATATTCATTTACAACACATTACAATTCACGCCTCCATAGCCTGATTCTATTGAGGATGGTGCAGAAAGTGACAGATGGAGGGCACAAGCCAGCAAGTCCCTTGCACGACTCTTTCGATTTGTAGGTACAGGAGATGTCAGACGGAGAGCTCAAGCCAGCGGGTTTCCTTGGTGTCGAGTTCCGAGGAGACCTCAGCGAAACGGGTGGTGACCTTCTGGAGCTCGGCGGGGTCGGTGAGGCCGCCATTCATCTTGGACTCCAGGTCGGACTTCTCGGCGGTGAGGGACTCGATGTCTTTCTCAAGTTGCTCAAGCTCACGCTGTTCCTTATAGCTTAGCTTGCGGGGAGCATCGGGACGGGAAGGCTTGGATGAAGCACCGGCGTCAAGCGGAGACGAGGCTGAAAGTGAGCCGGCAACAGCGGCGGACTTAGAGGCACGTTCCTCCTCACGGGCCTTGGCACGTTTCTCGGCCTCATAGTCCTTGATGAACTCACGATACTGGCTGTAGCTGCCGATGAAGTCCTTGACCTCACCATCGCCGCATAAGACAAACAGATGGTCCACCAAGCGGTCCAGAAAATGACGGTCGTGGGAGACAAGGATCAAAGTGCCCTTGAACTCTTTCAGATACTCTTCAAGAATATTTATGGTCACGATGTCCAGATCGTTCGTCGGCTCGTCCATTATCAGCAGGTTCGGCTGCCTCATCAGGATGGTCAGCAGGTAGAGGCGGCGTTTCTCTCCTCCGGAAAGCTTGCTGATGCGGTTGTTCAGCATATCGTGCGGGAAGAGGAACTGGCTCAACAGATGAGTGTCGTTCACGGTCTCCAGAACAGTCTGGTTCTCATCGAACTGCATTCCGCTCTGGCGGTAGTAGCCGATCTTCAGAGACTCTCCCCTCTCGATCACGCCGGTGGTTCTACAAAGCTCACCTACCGTGGTTCGGCCAGGCTCACCAACCGTGGAAGAACCAGAATCCGACTGATCCATATTCCCGATCAGAAGATTGATGAACGTGGTCTTGCCGACACCGTTCTTGCCGACGATGCCGACCTTCTCGTAGCGCTGGAAGTTGTACGTGAAATGGCTAAGGTAGCAGTCTCCGCCATAGTAGAAACTGACATCCTTGCAGTTGATGATCTTGGTTCCGAGCCTGGAGGCAGGCCCCATCTCGCCGAGGCTCACGCTGTCGGTCCTGTAAACCTGCTCGGCCCTGTCCTTCAGCTCGTAGAAAGCGTTCTTGCGGTACTTGGCCTTGCCGGTCCTGGCGCACGGACTGGCGTGCATCCATTCCAGCTCACGGCGCAGAAGATTCTTGATCTTGTCCGTCTCGGCATTGTAGTTTTCGATGCGTTCCTGCCTCTTCTCCAGATAGTTCTGATAGTCGCCTTTATAAATATATACGGCTCCGTGATCCATCTCCATCACGGTGTTAGCCACGGAATCCAGAAAATAACGGTCATGGGTCACCATCAGAAGCGTGCATCGGGCGTGAGACAGATAGTTCTCCAGAAACTCGATGCCGTCGATGTCCAGATGGTTGGTCGGCTCGTCCATCACGAAGAAGTCCGCCTCGCTGGCAAGCATCACGATGATGGCGGCACGCTTGATTTCCCCGCCCGAAAGCACCTTCATCTTACGGTCATATTCAGACATCCCGAAGGAGGTCAGAAGGCGGCGGACGCGCTGTTCATATTCAGCAAGATGTTCAGGATCAAGATTCTTCGTCCACTGTTCGCTGTCCCGCATAATCTGATCCCACACGGTGGATTCGGGATCATATTCATACTCCTGCTCAAGGAACGCGATGCGGATGTCCTTGAGGAATATGATCTTGCCGCCGGAGTCGGAGCTGTCCTTGCCGGCCAGAATGCGCAGAAGGCTGGTCTTACCGGTGCCGTTCGGGGCGATCAGGGCGATCTTGTCGCCCTCGTTGATGTTGAAGCCGATGTGCTCAAACAGGACTTTCGGCCCGTATGACTTGGAGATGTTCTCTATCTGAAGGTAACTTGGCATATTCGTAGTAAAATGTAACCGTCAACAAAATCTTCTAAAACAACCAGCCCCGCTTTCCTGCCGCCTGCAAAATTAGCGATTAATCGCCGAATATTCGCTCTTCTGCCCCTCAAAATCTTCCCAGCCTCCGTCCGCATCTTGAAGTAATTTCACAAAACACGTTCAGCCGAAGTGGCAGCGGAAGGCGGTAAAACAATGAATATGTTGAATAACTCGTGGTAAATCATCTGAGTTTTTCAACATATTCATTAATAGGCAACGCTCTAAGGCACATTGGCATGAACGTGTTTTGTAAGATGCAACTGCCATCTGCTATAGCCGCCGAAGGCCTTGGAACATCCGAAGCTCCGGAACCTCCGAAGCATCCGAAGCGAATCATTACGTATTGTTGTTTGTGTTTTTCAGAGTAATTTCATATCTTTGACGTGATTATGAACCAGATCCATCAGGAGTACACGATGGAAAGGAGACCGGAAAGCCTTCCCTGGCGAGGGTCATTCCGGCTTATGACGACAAGAGAACCCTACTTTCGGAAGAAAACTAACAACCAAAGAATATGAATAAATACATCATCACTATCATTGTAGCCCTTATGGCTTTCGGCATCGGCGCCAAGGCGCAGACCGTGTATTCATGTCAGTACAAAAGCGAGGCGGACGTGAAAGTCCATGTCACCAAATACAAGTCCGAGGCGGATCTTGTCGTCTACAAATGCAAGTACAAGAGCGAGGCCGAGGGCAACAAGGGGCTTTGGTTTTTTGTGAAATACAAGAGCGAGGCGAAAAAGAAGTTGTTTTTCGTGAACTACAAGAGCGAGGCCGACATTGTGATTTATTTTACTGACTACAAGAGCGAGGCCGGATGGAGGAACAATAGCAAAAAACATCTGATGTACTGACGTTTAGAAAGTACGACTTGTCATTGATCGCGGCTCTGGTGGCCGCGGTCGGTGTTTCCGCCCAGAGCCACATCCGGCATTGGCGAGCGGCCGCACCAAATATTCGCGCCACGCAGTAGTTCTCAGAGATAGACCAAAGAGTTTTTCCACCAACATTCCCGTCAGCATTCATCCTCAAGCGGGATTTCTTTTGCGCGGAGGGGAGAAGAATCACGTTTTTTGTGTAAGTTTGCAGTCCCAACGGAGAAGGCGATGCGGCTGGAGGCCTTCCCGTCATGTGCGGGGATGGAAAAGCGAATAGGGATGTTGAATATTCACGAAAATTAAATAATTGAGAATATGAGGTTTACGAATAGGATTCTGATGATGGCACTGCTGGTGGCGGGTCTTTTTGCGGTGTCTGTCGACGGGTTCTGCTGGGGGCAGAAGGGGCATGATGTCACTTGCGCTGTCGCGCAGCGGCATCTTACCCGAAAGGCGGCAAGGAAGATTGACGAAATACTTGACGGGAAGACCATTGTGTACTGGGCGAATTGGATGGACAATGCCAGCCACACTCCTGAATACAGGTACACCAGCTCGTGGCATTACAGGAACACTGACGAGGGCGAGACTTTCAGCGGAGCTCCCCTTAACGAGAACGGCGATGTCGTCCGCGCCGTCAACGAGCAGATAGCGGCGTTGAAAAGCGGGAAGCTTGACAAGGAGGAGCAGGCGCTCTCATTGAAGTTCCTGGTCCACCTTATGGGCGACCTGCATTGTCCGATGCACATGGGACACAGGTCGGACCGCGGCGGCAACAGATGGCAGGTGCAATTCTTCAACAACGGTACGAACCTTCATTCCATCTGGGACACCGGAATCATCGAGAGCGCCCACAAATGGACATATTCGGAATGGGCCGAGCAGATTGACACCAACCCTCGGGCCGAGAACAGAAAGATGGCGGAAGGGACTCCTGAATCCTGGGGAGAGGAGACCTACGGGATCTGCAGGACAATCTACGCCTCGACTCCTGTCGGCTCAAAACTGTCCTATGACTACGTGGGCGAATGGACCGGGACGGTGGAAGTCCAGCTTCTACGCGGCGGCCTGCGGCTTGCCGCTGTCCTGAACGACATTTTCGGATAGCCCGGAGGAGCATCAGAAACCGAAATAGTTCCGGGCGTTGTTGTAGGAGATGTCGCGGACCATACGGGCGACAATGTCAATCTCGGATGCCGGAATCTTGCCGGCCTCGACATCGGTGCCGATGATGTCGCAGAGAATGCGGCGGAAATATTCGTGGCGCGGGTAGCTGATAAAGCTGCGGGAGTCGGTCAGCATTCCAACAAAACGGCTGAGGAGGCCGAGAGAGGACAAGGTGTCCATCTGACGGCGCATTCCATTCTCCTGATCGAGGAACCACCAGCCGGAGCCGAACTGCATCTTGCCGGGAACCGTGCCGTCGTTGAAATTGTACGCCATCGTGGTCATTACCTCATTGTCCTTCGGATTGAGGCAATAGAGAATGGTCTTCGCAAGGTTGCCGGTCATGTCCAAGACATCGAAGAATCTGTTTCCGGCCACGGCTATTGGCTTGTCATTCATCGAATCACAACCTGCGTCAGGTCCGACACCATTGAATAGCCTCGTACAGTTGTTGCGCAAAGGCCCTACGTGGAACTGCTGCGTCCACCCGGACTCCGCGTCCATCACGGCAAGGTCGTACAGGACGGCACTCTTGTACTTGACAGCGTCATATTCATCAACAGGCATCCCGGAAATGACGGTGCTGAATATTCTTTCAATCTCGCTTTCATCATATTCATCAGCATAGAATGTGTCGAGACCGTGGTCCGAAAGGCGGCAGCCCATCGACCCGAAGAAGTCGTGACGCTTGCGAAGGGCCTCGATCAATGATGAATATGACCGTATCTCGATTCCGGCAGCCTCGGAGAGTCTCCCAAGATATTCATTGAATGACTTGACATCCTCGATTCCCATCACCTTGTCAGGCCTCCAGGTAGGCAGCACCTTGGTGCCGAACGGATGCTCAGCGATCTGTTTGTGCCAACGCAGGTCATCCGCCGGGTCATCGGTCGTGCAGACCACCTCCACGTTGAACTTGCGGATAAGCGCCTGGCCGCGGAACTCCGGAGTAGCCAGCTTGGCGTTGCACTCTTCGAAGATCTCACGGGCTGTCTCCGGCTTCAGGATTTTGTCTATTCCGAAAACACGGCTCAGTTCCAAATGCGACCAGTGGTAAAGCGGATTACGCATCAGGTAAGGCATTGTCGCCGCCCATTTCTCGAACTTCTCCCAAGAGGACTTGTCTCCGGTGATATATTCCTCCGGCACTCCGTTCGCCCTCATCGCGCGCCATTTGTAGTGGTCGCCGCTGTGGCCGTCCACCAGCCAAAGCTGCGTGATGTCGCGGAACCGGATATTCTCGGCGATCTCCCGTGGTGAAAGATGGCAGTGATAGTCTATTATCGGCAGTTTCTCGGCCTCGCCGTGGAACAACTGACGTGCCGTCTCATTGGACAGCATAAAGTTTTCGTTGATGAATGCGCTCATTGTCTGTTCTTTAACATTTGGATGTTCTTTCGGTCCGGAAGACTTGTAGCCTAAGTCATTCCTCCGTCAGAACCTGGCTTGACAAAGTTAACAATGGTAACGCTAATTCGCAACATAAATATGGTCTGACATTATGTCAGCGATTATGTAATTGGCAGATAATTTGATACCTTTGCAGTCGCTTTGGATGGTCCGGTGACTGTCCAGAGCGTGGATTGTTATGATTATAAGGAGTATCAGATATGAGCAAAAAGAACAAGGAAGTAAATAATAAAGAGCAGGAAGAGCCTAAGCAGGCCGGCAAGACTGCCGAATCGGCGGAAAACAAAGCCGGAAACGAGCAGAAAGGCAAGGAAGAGGCTCCGGAGGTTGACGAGGAGGCCAAGAAGATTGAGCAGAAACTCAACACTCTTCTGAAAGAAAACGAGGAGCTTAAGGCCAGCGTGGCAAAGGAGAAGGATGACTACATCCGCCTGATGGCCGATTTCGAGAACTTCCGCAGACATTCCGCGGAGGCGAAGCTGGAGCTTGTCTCGTCAGCGGCGGCTGACACGATCAAGGGTCTGCTTCCGGTGCTGGATGACTGCGAGAGGGCGATGAAGATGCTGGAGGAGAACTCGGCCGATGAGGTGGCCAAGGAAGGCACAGCGTTGATATTCAACAAACTGATGGGATATCTTAAAACCAAGGGACTTGAGGTGATCAAGGCCAAGGGCGAGAAGTTCGATACGGACTTCCACGAGGCTGTGGCCCAGTTCCCGGTTCCGGAGGAAGACAAGAAAGGCTTGGTGTATGATGTCGTCCAGACGGGCTACACCCTTTCCGGAAAGGTCATCCGCTACGCCAAGGTTGTTGTCGGAATATAGGAGATAGACGAATATGGCAGAAAAAAGAGATTACTACGAGGTGTTGGGGGTCGCGAAGACAGCCAGCGCCGATGAGATAAAGAAAGCCTACAGGGCTGCCGCGATGAAGTGGCATCCTGACCGTTGGGTGGACGGCACCGAGGCTGAGAAGAAGACCGCCGAGGAGAAATTCAAGGAAGCTTCGGAGGCATATTCAGTGCTCAGCGACCCTGACAAAAAGGCAAAATATGACCAGTTCGGATTCGCTGGTGTGGACGGCCAGTCTGGGCCGGACTTCAGCGGAGGGTTCGGAAACCTGAACGACATCCTGAACGACCTGTTCGGAGGAGGCTTCAGCGGATTCACCGGCTTCGGTGGATTCGGCGGAGGTCAGGGACGCACTCAGCAGCAAAGGGTTATGAAAGGCCGTGACATCCGTACAAGGATTCGTCTTACCCTTGAGGAGATCGCCAGCGGAGCGGAGAAAGAGATCACAATCGAGCGCAACAGACCTTGTCCTGACTGCGGAGGACGCGGAACCAAGAACGCTTCCGATGTCAAGACCTGCCCGACCTGCAACGGCACAGGACAGACACAGCGTGTGGTCAACTCGCTGTTCGGAAGGACGGTGACATATTCAACCTGCCCGCAATGCGGCGGCGAAGGGAAAGTCATCAGCAATCCTTGCCGTACCTGTGGCGGCACTGGTTTAGTCCGCAGACGCGAGACCGTGAAGGTCAAGATCCCGGTGGGTGTCGAGGATGGTATGCAACTGACAATCAGAGGCGAAGGGCACGCCGCCCCTCACAACGGTGTGAACGGTGACCTGCTCGTTATCATCGAGGAGATTCCTCACTCATCATTGAAGCGCGACGGCAAGAACCTGTTTTATTCTACAGTGATTTCCGTTACCGACGCCATCTTGGGAACCGAGATCACGGTACCTTGTCTGGATGGGTCATACAAAGTGAAAGTCGATCCCGGCACCCAATCCGGCACCGTGATGAAGCTTCGCGGAAAGGGACTCCCTGCCGTGAGCGGGTACGGAAGCGGAACAGGAGACCTCTACGTGAAGATTCTGGTCTGGATTCCAAAGAGACTCTCCTCTGATGAGAGGAACGCCCTGGAGAATATGAGGACAAGCCGTTCGTTCACCCCGGATCCTTCCCGTGACGACAAGGCGTTGTTCGACAAGATGAAGAACATTTTCTAAATGAGAGGCAAACTAATAATCGGCGTAATGGCCTTCCTGTGCGTTTCGTGCGGGAGGGCTGTTTCCGTTCTTGACAGCGACTTCAAACTGGATCACGTGCTGGAGGTCGAAGGCCGCCAGGGGGTCGCCACCGACGGGGATTTCTACTATGTTTCCGGATCCACCGCACTCTATAAATATGATATGGAGGGCAATCTGGTCGCCAGGAACGAAGCCCCGTTCAAAGACCTTCAACTGGAATGCAACCACATCGGCGACATCGACGAATATGACGGAGAGATCTTCGCCGGTTGCGAATATTTCCTTGACGGTGTCGGCAAGAACATCCAGACCGCCATCTACGATGCGAAGACCCTTGAATATAAGCGTTCAATCCCTTGGGTTCCGGAATCCGGCCAGGTCGAATGCTGCGGCCTCACCGTTGACCGTGACCGCAAGGAGGTCTGGATGGCCGACTGGGTACAAGGCTCGGAACTTTACTGCTACGACCTCAAGACCGGGAAGTACCTCAGGAATCTGACACTCTCCCCCGCCCCGAGACTCCAGCAGGGTATCTACTGCGTGGACGGGCAGATGCTCGTCTCCTGCGATGACGGTGACGCCGAGAAAGACGAGCCTGACAACCTTTACAAGGTAGATCTGGAGACAGGTGAGGTAACGTTGTTCCGCACGATGGACGATTTCATCCTGACCGGTGAGATAGAGGGGCTTACGATGAATCCCAAGAACGGTAATCTCATCGTGATGTCCAACAGAGGCGCAAGGATCATCCTCGGCATGCCGAAGGGCTTTTACCCAGGCTACGACCGGGAGATCCACAACATCTACATTTACACACCAGAAAATAACAACGAACGATAATGGCAAAAGTAATCACATTCGGCGAGATCATGCTCAGGCTCTCCACCCCGGGCTACCTGAGATTCTCGCAGGCAAAACAATTCGAGGCCACTTTCGGAGGCGGTGAGGCCAATGTGGCCGTGTCTCTGGCCAATTTCGGAATAGACACGGAATTCGTCACCAGATTCCCCGATAACGACATAGCGCGAAGCTGCATCCGCGACCTTCACTCCTACGGGGTAGGCACGAAGCACTGCGTCTTCGGCGGAGAGCGCCTGGGAATATATTTCCTTGAGACCGGTGCAGTGGCACGTCCAAGCAAGGTAGTTTACGACCGTGCATATTCATCAATCTCAACCATCCAGCCGGGAATGATCGATTGGGAGAAGGTCTTCGAGGGAGCGGACTGGTTCCATTGGACCGGTATCACTCCGGCGATCAGCCAGAGTGCGGCGGATGTCTGCCTTGAGGCGGTAAAGGCCGCGAACAGACTTGGAATATTCGTGTCCTGCGACCTCAACTACAGGAAGAACCTTTGGAAATATGGCAAGACCGCGGCTGAGGTTATGCCGGCCCTCGTGGAAGGCTGCGACCTCATCCTTGGCAACGAGGAGGACGCCGAGAAGGAGTTCGGTATCAAGCCGGAGGGATTCAACGCCGAACAGACGGATGGAGCCATTGACCAGAGTCGTTTTGAGAGCGTCTGCAGACAGCTTATGGCAAGGTTCCCGCGCTGCAAGAAGGTGGCCATCACCCTGCGCGGCTCGATCAACGCCAACCACAATACCTGGGGCGGGGTAATATTCAATGGAGAGAGACTCTTCCAGTCCCGCCGCTATGACATCACACACATCGTTGACCGTGTCGGCGGAGGAGACTCGTTTATGGGCGGACTCATCTATGGCCTCCTGACCTACAAGGATGACCAGCAGGCGATTGACTTCGCCGCGGCGGCATCTGCGCTGAAGCACACCATTTTCGGTGACTTCAACCAGGTCAGCGTCAAGGAAGTGGAGAATCTTATGAAAGGAAACGGCTCAGGCCGCGTGTCAAGATAATTTTACGGATATGTCAAAATACAGAAAGCTTGAGACCTTGACGGCGATGAAAGAGACGGGAATAGTCCCGGTCTTCTTCAACAATAATGTGGAAATCGCCCAAAACGTTGTCAAGGCCTGCTATGAAGGCGGCATCAGGGCCTTTGAGTTCACAAACCGCGGAGACTTCGCGATCGAGGTTTTCAAGGAGTTGTCCAAGTTCGTTTTGGCCGAGTGCCCCGGGCTTATCCTCGGTGCGGGAACCATTCTGGACACTCCAACGGCAGCTCTATACATTCAGATGGGCGCGAACTTCATCGTTTCACCGTCTCTGAACCCGGAGGTCGCCAGACTGTGCAACAGACACGGGATTCCTTACACCCCTGGATGCGGAAGCGTCACCGAGATCTGCAACGCGCAGGAACTCGGCTGTGACCTCGTGAAGGTCTTCCCTGCCGGAAGCGTAGGCGGACCGAAGTTCGTGAAGGACGTTCTCGCACCTCTGCCTTGGTCTATGATCATGGCCACAGGAAGTGTGGAGCCGACCGAGGAGAATCTCTCGGCCTGGGCCAAATCCGGAGTCACCTGCGTCGGGATGGGCTCTAAACTGTTCCCGAAAGAGATGATCGCGGCCGGAGAATGGTCAAAAATCACCGATTTGTGCAGATCAGCGCTGAAATTTTTCAAATAATCTCAAAAAGTTTTTGGAATTAAGAAAATATTCGTACATTTGCAGTCCGAAAAAACAAGAGCAACCGCTTACGGGTCGTTATCAAATGTGCGTAATGTTGCCACAAAATTTATTGAGAGATGGATTTGATTAAAGTTGTAGAACAGGCTTTCGCTAACGAGAAAGTCGCTACGTATCCAAAATTCAAGGCCGGTGACACAGTTACCGTAACCTACAGAATTAAGGAAGGTGACAAGGATAGACTCCAGAAGTTCAGAGGCGTGGTTATCCAGCTTAGAGGTGCTACTCCTCAGACAAAGACCTTCACAGTCCGCAAGATTTCAGGAGGTATCGGAGTTGAGAGGATTTTCCCGATTCAGTCACCATTCATTGACAGCATTGAACTGAACAAGGTCGGCAAGGTTCGCAGGGCAAGAATCTTCTATCTGCGTCAGCTTTCCGGTAAGAAGGCAAGAATCAAGGAAAAGAAGCTTGCCATAGTTAAGGAAGAGCAAGCATAGTCCTTGTAGAGATAAAGTCGGAGCGGGTCTCCGACAAACTGGTCCCCTAGCTCAACTGAATAGAGCATTTGACTACGGATCAAAAGGTTACAGGTTTGAATCCTGTGGGGATCACAAAGATGCGAGGCTATTGAACACAATCAATAAGTCTCGCATTTGTTTTGCGGAATTAGCTCAGTTGGTAGAGCGTTGGCTTCCCAAGCCGAAGGTCACGAGTTCGAGCCTCGCATTCCGCTCCAGATTAAGGTCAAGGAGACAGTCCTTGACCTTTTTTGTTTTCTATACGTTGTAACTCTCGGCCAATGTAAGACTTTGCAAGAGGCCAATAGCGAAAGGAAACGCTCAAAATTCTATCCATCAATAAATTACAGCAACAAAAATATCCACTCAAAACACTTTTGTAAAACTTTTTCAAGGTAAATTTGCTGTCGCAAGCTATTAAAACAACGTATTACGATCAGCTAACATAACATTCACTGCAATGAAAAAGAGAAAAACGGCGATGCTCGCATATTCATTGGGAATCATCCTCTGTGCGGCAAGTATTGCATCCTGTGGGAAAAGCCCCCTGGCAAATTCTTTCGACTACCGGGATTTTGAGAATGCGCCCACGTTGTCGCTGTCAGAAGTATTCGAGCCGATAAGATTCATCCCCCTTAAGACGGACGAGGCCTACAATCTTTCAAACATCCTTAAGGTGTGTATGTCGGAGGATTCCTTTTATCTTCTGACCGTAAATCCTTTGGGAATATTCCGTTTCGCGCTTGACGGCTCTCTGATCTCAACAATATCTGTAGAGGGACGCGCCGAGGGTGAATATCTGATTCCGACGGACATCGCTTACAGCAAAGCGGACAATGTCTTGTATGTCGCGGACATCGCCAAGGGAATAATGAAGTTTTCCAGTGATGGCACATATCTTTCAACTATCTCTACGACTACAAAGTACAAAAACAGGCAATTTGTGGTGTCCGATTCCGGATCAATAATCGAGAATGTGTTGAACATCATTGGGAATGAGCGTGATGCAATAGTTGAACTAAGCCAGGAAGGTGACACACTCAGTTATATTCCGAATACTTTCTTCTTTGACTGCGAGAGCCCATTCGCGCTTCCGAACCATCATTCCCTACGGAAGTACGCCGATGAGATATTGTACAATCCGGCGTGTAGCGACACTATCTATTCGTACAAAGCTGGACGGTTGACCCCGAAATATTCATTCTTCTTCCCTCACTCTGTCACAAAGGAAGACTTGAGGGACTTCAACAGCAATGTCTCAGACACGCAGTTTATCGTGGAATATGCTGAAGACAACAAGAATCTCTATCTCAGCATCTTCGACAGGAGCTGGGATTATAAACACTTTGTCCTAAAAAAGACTGACGGAATCATTTACAAGGGAGATTTCAGACTCTCTGACAGTTTTGGCACAGAATTCAGCCCGAGATGGCAATGCGAGGGTTGGCTGATTGATGTTCTTGATCCTTCGACTATTAACTATGCATACTACCGGGACATCACCGATGAGGCCCGTCAGAAAGCATACACCTACCTGTCATCCGTTGGCGTGGATGGAATCACAGCCGAATCGGATCCGATCATTATGCTCGCAAAGACTAAGAAGCAGTTTTGAATTGTTTGTTTGAAGGTTAAGAGCAAGCTCTTTCCCTGCTGCTCACCTCGGCAATCCGAACAAGTTCGATTGCCCTCGGTTCGGGCGCTGGGTTGAGAGTGAAAAACTTCAGTTTCGACCGCTTCTTCCAAGGAAGATAGCGGTGCTATCTGACTGAAGAAGCGGGAAGAAAATGAAGATTTTTCACCTCAAAGAACATTTCAAACAATTCAAAACAGCTTCTAAATAGTTTGTCCGGTAAACAAGCGTTTCACCGGAGAAACGGCTGTCATCTCCCGCTTTGTCCGGGCAGAGAGGCTTTTACCGGAGGAAATATGTTATTTGCAAACTTTATCCGGGCAAAGGCACTTATACCGGAGAAAAGTCTGACAATCTGGCGGCAGGACGGGAACGGAATGTCAGGCAGCAAGACGGGAGCGGAGCCAGATTCCGAGGTTGGTGTCGTGCTCGGTCAGGCCGAGTTTGCGGCGGATGTCACTACTGATTATGTAGTTGCGCTTCTTCTTGAGATAGTTGCCGACATCCTTGCCTTTGAGCCCGAGGACATAGAGGCAGCAATAGCCGATCTCCCAATCCGTCAGGCCGTGGGACTTCAGCTCGGACACGAATCCGGGATGGCTGTCACGGAAGAGCACCATCGTGGAACGCAGGAAATCATCCTGATCCGAGACCAGGCGGTCAAGCTCAGCCTCCGCTGCCCTGTCGAATGAGCAGTCCGAGGAAAGCCTGGACGCTAAGAACTTGTCCAGCACCGACATCCTTTCCCGGATTATGGCCAATGCCTCATCGTCCGGCTTACCCATCAGCTCTCGGTGGGTTCTTCTGAACAGCCTTACGACAACAACCAGAACCGCAATCACAATGACGACCAAAAGGCAAAGCAGCCAGATGGACTTGCCACGGTCCACAATCGCCTGCTTGTCGGTATAACGCTCCTCGATGATCTTCTGTCTCTGAAGGGCAAGGGTATCCTTGTGGACAGAGGCGGCGTTCTGATCGATTATATTCTTGTAATAAAGGGCTTTCTCTTTCATCGCCTCATCCCCGGACGTGGAATAATAGTCAACCGCGATGTTGATTATGCTGTCGGAGGTGATCTCCATTCCGACCTTTTCCAAAGCGATCGTGTAGAGCAGGGCGTGGCGGGCACGGAGTTCCTTCGTGCCAAGCAAACTTCTGTCCAAGGAATCCAATGCGATGAAAGCGCTGTCAGGCTGGGTCTCCAGCCGGGCCTCGATCTCATCCAGAAACTGCTCCGCCGTCCTGAACGAGCGCGCACAGGAAGCGAAGCACAAGGACAGGATGGCAATGAATATGACGGTTCTAAGTCTCATCCGGCAAAAAGTCACTTATAGGATATACAAATCCGCGGCAACGTATCGTTAACGCTTACGAATTTAGCAAAAAAAACAGCAATGTAAGACTCTGTGAAAGCTCCTGCGACGAAGAAAATCTCCAACACTATGTTTTTCAATAAATTACAATAGAAGAAAAGTTAGAAGGAAAACCTCTGGTAAAACTATTATCAGATAACTTTGCCGGTAAATACTTGTATATGATGAAATCTAAAAGAACACTTTGTGGACTGGTAGCTATTGTTATCTGCATTCAGGCTGGAGCATATCGCTCTGTCGCTTCGACAGGCTCAGCGACCGGGCAGGTTGACACTATGAAAGCACTGGTGGCCTCCGGGCAGACCGACACCCTGAAAGCCGCTGTGTTCACCGGAAGAAGCGTCAAGCATTTCAGCGACCACCAGAAATTCTACCTGAACAAGGAAGACCGGAACTCTCACGCGACCGCGCTGGAGACCCTGAAACTGATCCCCGGAATCCTGGTCAAGGACGATGAAGCCACACTTCTGAACGGCAAAGGTCTGACAATCCTACTCAACGGACTGCCGACCACCAGCGCTTCCCTATCCCTGCTCACCCCGGCGGACATCAAAAGCATCGACTTCTACCAGAACGCCCCGGCAAGATATTCATTCGCCGGCAGCGGCTCGATGGTCAACATCATCACCCGAAGACCCGGAATCGGCGGCAGCCTGATGCTGAACCTAAAGGAGGCGGTCACAACCCCTTGGGGCAACAACGCCGTCTCCTACCGCCAAATCCTGAAAAACACGATGATCGGCATTGAATATTCCGGGAAACCGACCAAAAGCGGCGGCTACGGCATCGATGAATTTCTTGAATATGAAGCCGGCGGCAATCTTTACACAAAAGTGAAAGAAGGTCTGGACACGGATTTCACGCGGAACCGGCACAATGTTTCTCTGGATCTGGTCAGGATGAAAGACGAGAATAGCGCCTTGAAAGCACAATTCACGTTAGGCTACGAGAAAAAGGACTGGCCCGTAAGCCAAAGCACCCTCAAAACCGTCACGAATCTGACAACCCAAGAATCCACGACATCTGAAGTAACTGACCACAAGGACGATTGGTACGAATATCTCTCCCCGGCACTCGACATCTACTGGAACCGCAGATTCTCCGACAGACACGAACTGTCTGTAAACTTCGTCGCCACCGCCTACGACACCAAAAGCCGCAAAGGGTTTTATGAATATGCCGGAGCGACTCCCCTGTTATCCTCGACAAGCCTGACCGACGGGCGGAAATATTCAGGAATCATTGAGGCCGTCTATGGATGGACGCTGTCCGAGAAACATAAGCTTGGTTTCGGAGCCAGAACCACAGCCAGCCTTGCCGAGCAAAACAGTGGTAACGGAGAAGTCACCGTCCGTTCGGACATCAACACCGATCTCGGTAGACTGTGGTGTGAATATTCAGGAAACGCAGGAGGGTTCAGCTATTCTGTCGGAGCGGCTATGGAACATTTCGGCTACGAAACCAAGGCATCCGGAAGGCATGACTACATCTATTTCCGCCCGCTCGTCCAGCTAAACTACACATTCAACGATCACTCCTCGATGTATTTTAATTACTCAAGCAATACTTCGACTCCGAAGATCGGATGGATGGGCGATGCGTCATATTACAAGGATGACAAATGGCTCGTGAGGAGCAACCCTGAACTAGAAAGTTACACGACACGGGATGCGATGATTGGATATTCATTCAACAATTCTTGGCTCTACATCAATCCATACATCCTTGTTTACCACAATGACAATCAAATAATTCCTATTTTCAGCCACACTGACGGGCTGCTTGTTGAAATGGATGAGAACTCGGGTAATATGCTTGCCGTTATGGCCGCTCTCGGAAGCAGGATCAAACCCTTCAGGAATATTCCTCTCTCGCTTACCGTCTATGCTATGTACAACGACCAAAGGTTGACAGGAGGCGGTGCGGACAGATCGGTCAAGAGTCTTGGCGGAATGGCGATGTTGAGATATTCAGGAAAGAAATGGACAGCCGAGGCTATGTACAACCTGCCCTTCAAATCGATCAGCGACATCGGCATCTCGAAGGGCGAGAACTACGGTTACTTTGAGTTCTCTCGCAGGATCGGAAAGAACCTCCGCATCGGAGCCGGAATGCGCTATCCGTTCTACCATTGGAAAGTCAGTGAAGAGACCGCACCCGGATCGCCTGTGACAATGAAAAACACAAGCAGGATGACCAGCCAGAAAAACACGGTCATCCTCACTTGTGTCTATAATTTCTCTTACGGAAAGGAAGTCCGGGCCGTCAGCAAGAAAATCAATAACTCCGACAGCGACTCCGGACTTTTCTAAGCCTCAGGGATCTCGTCGTTGGCGGATATGGTGAACGGGGACTTGCCGGAAGCCACGGTGAAGTCCTCCTCCCCTTTTGGAGCCGGAGCAGGGACCTCGTACATTCCAGGACGGGAGCCGGAGGTGAGCTGATTGAACTCTTCCTCGGTGATCATCTTGCAGTTACCGTTAAACTTGGCATCCAACTCAACCTGAAGCCGGCGGATGTGGAGATCACCCTCTACAACACAGGTGTCCTTAAGGGAAAGAGTATCCTTCACGAAGAAGTCACCATTGATCTTTCCCCAAAAATCAGCGTTGTTGCAGATGATGTCGCCTTTGATCACGGCCTTCTCGCCGACAACAACCTTTGCCTGGGAGAAAATCCTTCCTTCGAACGTACCGTCAATCCTTATGTCATTAGGGGAAGTGATCTCTCCTTTGATTACCGAACCGGCTGAGATCCTGCTGATGTCGTTCACGCTTGCAGAATCATTGGAACCATAACTCGCGCTCATATTCCTTTATTATTATATTCAGTTAATATATTCATTAAACCAGACCCGCGCCGTGGCAGTTCTTGTACTTCTTGCCGGATCCGCAAGGGCAAGGGTCATTGCGACCGATCTTCTTGTCCACGTGAATCGGAGTCCTCGCCTTCTGCTCGCCGTTTGTGGTGAGGTCATTGCGCTGGGTCCTCATGTTGCTCATATCCTGGCTTCTCGGAGCCTGCGCCGGACGGGCCTCACTGTCCTCACGAAGAGGAACAAAGGCTCTGAGGAGGAATGAGAGCACATCCTTGTTGAGTTCCTCAAGCATTGTGGCGAAGAGGTTGTAGCTCTCCAGCTTGTAAACAACGAGCGGATCCTTCTGCTCGTAGGCAGCGTTCTGCACGCTCTGACGGAGGTCATCCATATCACGCAGATGCTGCTTCCAATGCTCATCAATCTGATAGAGGATGATGGAACGGCTGAGAGCCTTGGCGATCTCCTTGCCCTGAGTATTGTAAGCTTTCTCAAGATCCACACTGAGTGTCAGCATCTTGCGTCCGTCAGAGATAGGAATCGCTATGTTCTTGTACATATTCCCCTGCTTCTCGAAAATCATCTTGATGAACGGATAGACCTTCTCGGCGAGGGTGTTCATCCTGCGCTCGTAAACCGCCTGCATCTGCTTGCAGAGAGCGTCGGTGAGTTGGTCGCCCTTGGCGTTGGAATAGAACTTCTCGTCGAATCCGAGGTCGATGGACAGCTGGGCCATCACATATTCCTCGAAATCCTGATAAGGCATTCCCTCCGCGCGACCTGCGATGATAGAGGCGGAGTCGATCATCATATTCCTGACATCGATCTCGATCCTCTCACCAGAAAGGGCGTTGCGCCTTCTGGCATAGACGGCCTCGCGCTGGTAGTTCATCACGTCGTCATACTCAAGGAGTCTCTTACGGATTCCGAAGTTGTTCTCCTCGACTTTCTTCTGGGCGTTCTCGATTGATTTAGAGAGCATTCCGCTCACGAGAGCCTCGTCATCGGCCATTCCGAGTTTGTCAACCACTCCGGCGATCCTCTCCGATCCGAACAGACGCATCAGCTTGTCCTCAAGGGAAACGTAGAACGCTGACGAGCCAGGGTCTCCCTGACGGCCGGCACGACCTCTGAGCTGACGGTCAACGCGGCGGCTGTCGTGTCTCTCAGTACCGATGATGGCAAGACCACCGGCCTTCTTGACCTCTGGCGAGAGCTTGATGTCGGTACCACGGCCCGCCATGTTCGTGGCGATGGTCACTGTACTTGACATACCAGCCTGAGCGACGATCTCCGCTTCTCTTGCATGTTCCTTGGCATTGAGGACGTTGTGCTTTATGCCCCTCATCCGGAGCATACGGCTCAGGAGCTCGGAAGTCTCCACGTCCGTGGTGCCGACCAGAACCGGACGGCCTTCCTTGATGAGTTCCTCAACCTTATTGATGACGGCGGTGTACTTTGCCTTCTTTGTCTTATAAATAAGGTCATCCTGATCGTCTCTGATGACAGGACGGTTGGTCGGGATGACAACCACATCCAGCTTGTAGATGGACCAGAACTCGCCGGCCTCTGTCTCGGCCGTACCAGTCATACCTGCAAGCTTGTGGTACATTCTGAAATAGTTCTGAAGGGTGACAGTCGCGAATGTCTGTGTGGCGGCCTCGACCTTGACGTTCTCCTTTGCCTCGACGGCCTGATGCAGACCATCGCTCCAGCGGCGGCCTTCCATAATACGTCCGGTCTGCTCATCCACAATCTTGACCTTGTTGTCAATCACGATGTAGTCAACATCCTTCTGGAACATAGCGTAGGCCTTGAGGAGCTGGATGACGGTGTGGACACGCTCGCTCTTCAGGGAGTAGTCCTCCATAAGGGCATCCTTCTTCTCCTGCTTCTCCTCGGCGGAGAGTTCCGTGTTCTTCTGGATCTCGGCAATCTGGCTTCCAACGTCAGGAAGCACGAAGAAATCCGGGTTGGAGACAGCATTGGCGAGCAAGTCGTGCCCCTTGTCGGTCATGTCCACGGAATGCTGCTGCTCGCTGATCACGAAATACAGTTCGTCGGTGACGATGTGCATCTCGCGCTCATTGTCCTGCATATAGTAGTTCTCGGCCTTCTGCATCAGCTGCTTCATACCCTGTTCGCTGAGGAATTTGATCAGAGGCTGGTACTTCGGAAGACCTTTGTAGGCACGCAGAAGAAGCATTCCTCCTTCGTCCTCCTTGCCGGCGGCGATCGCCTTCTTCGCATCGTTCAGGACCTGTGTCACGAGTGTGCGCTGCTTCTGGTAGAGGCTCTCGACATAAGGTCTGAACTCCATATACTGCTCGTCGTCCTGAGCCTTGGCCACAGGACCGGAGATGATCAACGGGGTACGGGCATCATCGATGAGCACGGAGTCCACCTCATCGACAATGGCATAGTGATGCTTCCTCTGGACGAGGTCTGTCATATTCACTGCCATATTGTCACGAAGGTAGTCGAAACCGAACTCGTTGTTCGTACCGAAAGTTATGTCGCAGTTGTACGCTCTCTTGCGCGCGTCGCTGTTAGGCTCGTGCTTGTCGATGCAGTCCACCGAAAGGCCGTGGAACATATAGAGAGGTCCCATCCACTCGGAGTCACGCTTGGAGAGGTAATCGTTGACGGTCACCACGTGCACTCCCTTGCCAGCCAAGGCGTTGAGAAACACAGGGAGGGTCGCCACAAGGGTCTTTCCCTCACCTGTCGCCATCTCTGCGATCTTGCCCTGATGAAGCACAATACCACCGATCAGCTGGACATCGTAGTGGACCATATCCCAGGTCACCTCGTTGCCGCCGGCGATCCAGTGATTCTGATAGACAGCCTTGTCGCCCTCGATGTGCACGAAATCGTGGTTTATGCTGAGAGCGCGGTCGAAGTCATTGGCCGTCACCTCGATGGTGGCGTTCTCCTTGAACCTGCGGGCAGTGGACTTCATGATGGCGAAAGCCTCCGGAAGAATCTCCTCCAGAACCTTCTCGATCTCCGCGTCCTCATCCTTCACAAGTTTGTCCGACTCGGTCGCGAGGTTCTCTTTCTCGTGAACAGGAATATCCTCGTCCAGCTTGGCCTTGATCTCGGCGATCCTCTTCTCGAACGGTGCCTCGCACTCACGCAGCCTTGCCTTCAACTCCTCTGTCTTGGCTCTCAGCTCATCATTGGAGAGATTGTCTATCGGACCGTAAGCCTCCAGAACCTTGTTGAGAACAGGCCTGATCTGCTTGAGGTCTCTGTCGGCCTTCGAGCCGAACACTTTTTTAAGAATACTAGCTATAGCCATAAAAAATCAAATGTCTCTGATTATCCTACAAATTTAATGATAATCAAAGACATTTACAATTTTTAAGCCCCGAATGACGGAATGACCTTTTGTCAGTCAGAGGCCTCTTCTCTCAAAAGGTCGCCTATCCACGCATTAATACCCCTATGAATCAGCGCATTACGCATCATAGACATCTATTCCGCCGGTTCAATCCACCAAATAATTCAGCAGTAGTTTACGAATATTATCGGAAATGCGCTTGTGCGCGTCCGTGGCGTTTTCCAGCATCTCCGCCAGATTCTTGTACTTGATCAGTTCACGGGTGTTCTCCTCGTTGCCGAATATGTACCCCATGTACTCCTCATAAGCGTCATCCGCCGCATGTTCCAACTCCGTCACACGCTCGCAGGCCATCGAGACAGCCGAAAGGTTCCTGCGAAGATCCACAAGAAGAGGTATCGTGTCATGAATGACCTCCGACTGGGACTTGGCCATCTGCGCCAGATCCTTCAACTGGTCGTCCAACTTGGCGGGACGGTAGATCAGGACGGCCTTGGAAGTGTCCTTGATGACATCCAGGCAATCGTCCATCGCCATCGCAACAGCCTGAAGGTCCAGTATGTTGACCTGAATGAACGGGCGTGCGGACAACATCTCGTGAAATTCGGTCAGAAGGGCATCCCCCTGCGCCTCGCAGGATTTGATCTCCTTTTCCATCCCCGAACGGAGTTCCACATCATCCGTCCCGAACATTTCAACCAGAAGAGAGGAGGTCTTGCACAGAAAATCTGTCTGCTGCGCAAGAATCGGAACAAAATCGTGGCGTGTCCCACGGAACAACATCCTAAATCTTTTCAAAAGCCCCATAAATATTTTCTTATACCCGATAAACTTTTTTTTGTCACGGCCCAAATTTACAACCTATTTCGCGATTTCGCCACAATTCGATAAAAAACAGAAACTTTTTCATTGATTTTCTTTTTGAACGGCGCTCCATGTCACCCACAGAACTATCTTTGCATCAGGGTTTTGCCCGGCAGAGACTGTCCGACATGATTCCTTTCACGCTTGAATCCCGCCTGAAGGCCGGCCGGTCAGACACCGGTTCACAACAACACTAAGCGGCGTTCTGCCGCGGTATCCACTCAAAATTTCGAACTTGCTTTTACTCTTCGTCGGAGTCTCGAAGGTTGGCCGGCGGGAAGATGCGTGAAATGATCCGAACACTTTGAATTCCAGCATAAAATTCGTAAATTGGTGGCGTAAAAAGACCAAGCTATGCGACTTGCATACTGCATACACGCCCTGAACCTTTCCGGTGGCATCGAGAGAGTACTCACAACAAAGGCCAACTACCTGGCCGATGTTATGGGCTATGAGATACACATCATCACTGCCCGGCAAAAAGGCCGGAAAGAGTTCTTTCCACTAAGCGGGAAGATAATCCGCCACGATCTTGACGCCAATGACAGGATGTTTCTCATCAAGTACAGGAAACGCCTTGACGCGCTTTTGGCCAAGATCCGTCCTGACATCACCGTGACCGTCTGCGACAACAGTCTCTATGCCCTCACAAGATGCACTGACGGTAGCGTGAAAATAGGGGAATTTCATTTTTCCCACGAGAAATTCCTTATGAAATACGGCACCAACGCCATTGGTAAGCTATACGCCTCCTTCAGGACACGAAAACTGGAAAATGCTGTCAGGAAACTGGACAGGTTTGTCGTGCTGACCAAGGCAGACAAAAATGACTGGCGGAAAGTGACTCCTGAAGTCGAGCAGATCTACAACCCGCTCCCGTTTGTGTCTGACGAAGTCTCCCCCCTCGACGAAAAACGCTGCATAGCCGCCGGACGGTTGGAAAGCCAGAAGAACTTCAAGGATCTGATCACGGCCTGGAAAACCGTTGATGCCAGGCATCCGGACTGGAAATTAAGCGTTTACGGCGATGGCAGCCAAAAAGAATCCCTTCAGGATCAGATAGACTCAATGGGCTTGAAAGGGAAAGTGACTCTGAAAGGGCGGACAAACGATGTCAGGAAAGAACTGCTCGGAAGCTCCTGCCTGGTGATGTCATCGAGGTTCGAAGGTTTCCCGATGATCCTTCTCGAAGCCCTTGCGACCGGATTGCCTATCGTAAGCTACGACTGCCCTAAAGGGCCTTCGGAAATTGTCACCATCGGCGCGAACGGCTACCTTGCGAAAGTTGGCGACACCGGCACGCTTGCACAGGGAATATGCAGCGTCATAGCCAACGAAGAGCTGCGGAAAAGGTTCGGGGCGGAATCAAAAAGGCGCTCGGAGAACTTCTCTCTGGAAAAGACGATGGAGAAATGGGACGCTTTGTTCAAAAGCGCCCTAAAACGGTAAACCTCACTTCTCGTAAACTGACTTCTTTGGAAGAGCCGCGTCAAAGGAATCCAACAGGATGCGGCGTTCCGAAACATAAGCCTCGTCCTTAAGATGCACGTCATTGATGCAGACAAGCTTACGTGATGGGTGTAGAAGATATTCCCCGATTGATGACGCGGAAGACGTGGCTATGGAAAAGAACTTGCCGGAGAGACGTTCACGGATGGCCTTTCCCTGATGGTACATATAGTCCAGAAACAGGTACTGGTTCAGGTTATCCATAGTACGGACCTGTGAGACGGTGGAGAAAATCTCCGTTCTCATCTTAGCGTAAACCTCCTCGCAGGCGCTCCGGAACATAGGTGAGCAGATATGCTGGGGACGTATGAAAAACGGAGTGTGTCCAAGCCCGAGAGCCTTTCTCGCCAAACGGTCCGAATTCCGGCACTGACGCTTGTACATCCCGGTCGCTAAAAGATGGGTCGAGAACCCTATCACAATCTTCCCGTCACGGAAAAAATCCTCCTCACGGCAAGGCGACACCGGGAACATATCGTCATTGAAATAGATGAACCGTTCGTCCAGCCCCGGAATCCGGTGAAGGAACATCTCGATGGTCGTGCTGTTGAATGTCGGCAGGAACTCCTCCGGAATAATGTCCCTGTGGGTCACCACTTTCAAGCGATCCGACGCCCATTCCGGAACCTGGGTCTTCCCGGAGACCACCAGATGGACATTCCTGACAAACGGCATATACGTCTCCACTCCGCGGAGCAGATACCTCAATGTTCCCCAATCCCGGAACCTTTTGTCCAATGCGGGGATATTCAATGCCCGTGAATATTCTTCCCTCCAAACAGGGTCAAGGCCGTTGACGTAGGTTATAACGACATCCATAGAGAACTAATCATCAAGAAGATAAACAGTAAGATCGTGAGTTTTACGCTCATTCTCGGGAGGCAAGGTCATATAGTCCCCGAACTCCTGTGACAGCCATTCGTCCCAACGCCTGAACGCCTTGAACGCCGCGCCCTCGAATTCCAGGTCAACATATTCCTCGAACATATTCCTGTCAAAGATTTCCCTTGTGCCGTTGTATGTCACAGAGACGGTTCCGGCAAGGTTTGAGGTCTCGTAAGGGTACTTCAGCATCTCGGTGTTGATCTTCCTCCACCAATATTCAACACCCCTCGCGTGCGCCTCAAGCTTTGAGAACAGCGGCTGATGGAAATTGAACAGGTCGAATCTGGTGCCGCAGATGTTCAGCCTGTGGGACCAATGCGTCAGCAACCGCTCCCTTTTTCTTTGAAGGACAGCGTCCTCAGGCTTTCCGTCAACCGGGAATATGTCGAGGTTCAGACCGAAATCATAGTCAAAACCACGTCCTTGCAGGCTTTTGGTACGAGTGTCCTCAACCTTGGCGAAAAAATGGACAAAACGGTCCCCCTTCACCCCTTCCTTGTGGCAAAGGCAGCGGTAACGGGAGTCCGGATCCTTGCCGAAAGTAGCGACAAAGCGTTCATAATCAGGACGTGGCATCAACAGGTCAATGTCATCGTCCCAAGGAATGAAGCCTTTGTGGCGCACCGCTCCGAGAAGCGTTCCGTAAGCCATAGAATACCTGATTCCTTCCTTCGCGCAGAAAGCGTCAACAGCCTTCAGGATGTCCAGGAGGTAGAGTTGAATCTCTCTATGTGATAATTTTTGCATTATAAGTCCAAAATATTGCCGAATATTCACAAATATAACTGATTTTTGCTAAATTTGCGTAATCTGTAGCGAACCGAGTATGCATTCTTATGTTTTTCCAGGAGATCTGGACAAGGAAATAGCGGCGGTCGGGTCACAGCCGATCCCATATATGAGAACCGAGGAGTTCTCAAAAATCAATCTCGAATCCGAGAGAATCCTGTTGGACCTCATCCATTGCCAGGGAGGAAAGACAATCATCTACACGGGTTCCGGCACCGGCGCGATGAGCGCTGTTGTGGAGAACTACGTCAGCACGAAGGGCAAGGCGTTGGCGATCAACGGCGGCTCGTTCGGCAGGCGCTGGGTCTCACTCTGTGAATATTACGGAGTTCCGGTGGTTGACTTCAAGGTTCCCTTCGCCAAGGACATCGACTATGACGAGCTGGAGCGGACAGTGGAGGCCGAGAGCCCCGAAGTGTTCCTCTGCCAGCACCACGAAACCTCGACCGGCCAGATATTCAACCTTGAGAAGATCTCAGGGATATGCCACAGGCACAATGTCTCATTGGTTGTCGATGTCATCAGCTCATTCCTCGCCGAAGAGCTGGATATGGACGCGCTTGGAATCGACATCTGCATCACAAGCACCCAGAAGGGTCTGAATATTCCTCCGGGACTGTCGATCCTGTTCATCAGCAAAAGGCTGGAAGGCTATGAATATGCCCACAGAGGCTACTACTGGGACTTTGAGGACAACCTGGGCAATCTCAAAAGGGGGCAGACCCCGTTCAGCCCGGCCACCCTCATCTACCTCCAGCTCAACGCGAGGCTCAGGCAGCTTCAAGTTCAGGGAGGTGAGATGTACAACATCTCGCAAGTCCGTCACAGGGCTGAGGTGTTCAGAGAAGAGTGCCGCAGGTACGGCTGGACAATGCCGGCCGAGAATCCGTCCCACGCCATCACGGCCATCCAGACAAAGGACACAGCCGAGCGCAGGATATTCAGAGGACTGATAGAGCGTTACGAGACATTCATTATGCCAGGCTCGCTTCCGGGATTCTACAGGATCTCACATATGGGGCTTCAGACTGACGAGGAGCTCCGGACCTTGGCAGAGCGCATCCACTTAATCGAGACAGAGATTGATGAGTAAGGATATTCCCAACATAGGCGGCGACCGCCCGCACGGGAGGATTGTCATCACCTACGGTACCTTTGATGTACTGCATCAAGGGCATATCAATCTGCTGCGCAGGGCAAAGGAGCTTGGTGATTGGCTGATTGTGGGGGTGACCACTGACAACTTCGATCTTGAGCGCGGGAAGATGAACACAAGGGACAGCGTGATGAAACGTGTCCAGGCGGTCAAGGAGACGGGCTACGTCGATGAGGTGATCATCGAGGAGTACAAAGGGCAGAAGATCGACGACATCCAGAAATACAACGTGGATGTCTTCGCCATAGGATCGGACTGGGAAGGCTACTTCGACTATCTCAAAGAGTACTGCGAGGTGGTCTATCTGCCACGCACACAAGGCATCTCAAGCACGATGCTAAGGGAGGAGCAGATCTCGGTGAGGATCGGAATAATCGGGACCGGCAGCATAGCCGGAAGATTCGTGCCGGAGGCGAAGTTCGTCAGCGGCAACACGGTCAGCGCGGCCTACAATCCCGATCAGGAGGAATGCCGGAAGTTCTGCCTGGCGAACGGGATACCGATGGCGGCCCGGACACTTGACGAGCTGCTGGCCAACTGCGACGCCGTCTATGTGGCCTCTCCACACTACACTCATTATGAATATGCCAAAGCGGCCCTTCTGGCAGGGAAGCACGTGCTGGCGGAGACCCCATTTGTCCTGCATCTTTCCGAGGCGGAGGAATTGTTCTCGATAGCCGGGGCCAAGGAAAGAACCCTGATGGTGGCGCATAAGACAGCATACTGCCCGGCGTTCAGACACCTTGTCACTATGCTGAAATCCGGCGTGATCGGAAAAATCGTGGACATCAACGCTTCAGTGACCACCCTGACCGACGAGAACTCCTCGAAACTCGACCACGCAAGATTCGGTGGCAGCATGAACGAGAACGCGTGCTTCCCTCTCCTGCCTATAATAAAGCTGTTGGGGCGCGACATCCGGAACATCAACTTCTACTCGATAATGAAGAATGATGTAGATATGTACACCAAGGCTGTGTTCCGTTACGACAACGCCACCGCTTCATTCCAAGTCGGACTCGGAGCCAAGACGGAGGGAAATATGGTCATCTCCGGGACACAGGGCTACATCTATGTCCCGGCCCCGTGGTGGAAGACGGACTATTTCGAGCTTCGGTTCGAGGATCAGAACATGAACAGGAAATGTTTCTATCCATTTATGGGAGAAGGGCTTAGATACGAGATCAGAGAGTTCGTCTCACAAATTCTCAACCCGGAGCAGAACCTTTATCTTCTGACAAAGGAGGAGATCATCGCGATGGCTCGTGTCCAGGAGGACTACATCAACGGGAAGAACGTTTACAAACTAAGTTAGTGACAGCAATGAGACACCTCACACTCCAGGAGCTTCAACAGTTCAGTCTTGACATACTCAAGGATGTGGCCGGATTCTGCGAAAAGAACAATATAAGATATTCATTAGGCTACGGCACTATGCTCGGCGCGGTCCGCCACAAAGGGTTCATTCCGTGGGATGACGACGTGGACATCATGATGCCGCGCGAGGACTATGAAAAGTTCAGAACCATCTACAAGTCAAAGCTGTACTCATTCATAGACAGTCGTAACACTCCAGACTGCTACATCGCTTTCGGCAGGGTCTGTGACACCAAAAAGACTCTTGCGTCAAGTTGCATTCCTTGGGTTAAAAAGGATGTCGGGGTCTGGATTGACATATTCCCGGTTGACAGGGTACCTGACGACAAGGACACTTTTGACAGAATCTACGATTCCCTCCTTCTGCTCATGAAGTTCAATGTCGGAATACGCAGAGTGCACACAATCTCATCATCCAGATTATCCGTTAGGAAAAGACTGAAAACTTGGGTCTTGAAAAGGACTCATCCACGCCTTATCAAGCGAAATCCCGCCGACATTGTCAAGGACATGAACACATTGATATCATTGGTCGCCCCCGCCGAAAGCCATCATTGGTCGCAACTTTGTTGTCCAGACTCCGGGACCAACGAGTTTTTCGATGACGACGAGATCAGTGAATATGTCAAAATGCCTTTCGAAGACAGCGAGTTCTTTGTCTGGAAAGGCTACGACAAGATACTGCGCGACTCCTACGGAGATTTCATGACCCTACCTCCGGAAAACAAACGGAGACCTCTTCAGAATTACATCTCGTTCTACTGGAAAGATTAATCATGTCACTTCGGCAAGCTCAAATCTGGTCACTTCGACAAGCTCAGTGACCATCGACAAGATTTGTCGACCAGAAACAGTGACAATAAAAGAATATACCAGATTCTTTATCAAGGTCAGAAAAATCAAGTTTCAAATTTTGGTAACGTGCAAAATTTGGAATTTGCCTTTTTTCTGACCTAAAAAGCATTGCAGTATCCTACCCACGAAGGTACTTCGCGGTCCAGGACAGTCCATTCTTGACCATGTCCTCAGGGGTACCGGCGAAGACCACTTGTCCGCCATTGTCACCGGCCTCCGGACCGAGATCGATCACCCAGTCCGCCGCCTTGATCACATCCAGATTGTGCTCCACCACAATCACGGTGTGCCCGTTACGAATCAGGAAGTCAAAGGCTTTCAGCAACTTCTCCACATCGTAGAAATGCAGGCCGGTCGTCGGCTCGTCAAAGAGGAACAGAATCTTTTTCCGGCCGTTCATCGGATCTTCCTCGTTCTTGGACAGGAACCAAGCCAGTTTGATCCTCTGACTCTCTCCACCGGACAAGGTTGACGAGCTCTGCCCGAGTTTGATGTAGGAAAGCCCCACATCCACAAGAGGCTGAAGTTTGCGGGCGATCTGTTTGGAAAGGTCCTCAGGCTGCGATCCGAAGAACGAGATCGCCTCCTCGACGCTCATGTTCAGGATGTCGTCGATGTTCTTGCCTTTGAACCTGACCTCAAGGATGTCCGGCTTGAAGCGCTTGCCGCCGCACGTCTCGCAGACCATCGTCACGTCAGCCATGAACTGCATCGGAATGCGCACGAAACCGTCCCCTTGACATTCCGGGCAGCGGCCGCCGTCCTGGTTGAACGAGAAGAAGGACGGAGTGTAGCCGTTGATCTTGGCGTACTGCTGCTCGGCGAGGAGCTTGCGGATGTCATCATAGACCTTGAGATAGGTCACGGCGTTGGAGCGTGAGCTCTTCCCTATCGGGTTCTGGTCGACATATTCAACATTCTTGATGCGGTCGGTGTTGCCGGAGATTTTCCTGAATATTCCCGGAAGGTCGCCGGTCTGGTTGATCATGCGGTAGAGCGCAGGATAGAGGATGTCCCCCACAAGGGACGACTTGCCACTGCCGCTGACTCCCGACACGACGGTCAGCACTCCCAGCGGGAACTGCACATCTATATTCTTAAGATTGTGCTCCTGAGCGCCTTCCACGGTGATTGAATATGTCCACGGATGTTTCTCCCTGACATAGCGGGAACGCCGCCCCGTCAGGTACTGGAGCGTCAGCGAACTGTTCATCACCTTCTCCGGAATCTTATCATCGGTCCGGCCTTGGAAAACTATCCGGCCACCGTTCACTCCGGCGTACGGTCCCATGTCAATCAGCACATCGGCCGCGCGGATGATCTCCTCATCGTGCTCCACCACGACAAGCGTGTTGCCGATGTCCCTGAGCTTGCGCAGGACTCCGATAAGCCGGTCCGTGTCACGTGGATGCAGGCCGATGCTTGGTTCGTCAAGAATGTACATCGAGCCGACCAGCGAGCTTCCCAGAGCTGTCACCAGATTGATCCTCTGACTTTCGCCACCGGAAAGGGTGTTGCATGCCCGGCTCAGGGTCAGATACGCCAGACCGACATCCTTTATGTACCTCAGACGAGAGACGATCTCTTCAACGGCCTTGCGAACGATCGTGTTCTCGTAGTCTGTCAACTTCAAGTTCGAGAAGAAGTCAAGAAGCTCATCCACGTTCATGTCAAGCAGTTCCGCGATCGTCTTCCCTCCGACTTTCACGTACAATGCCTCAGGACGGAGTCTCGTGCCGTGACAAGCATGACAGGTGGTCCTTCCAGAGAATCGGCTCAACATGTACTTGTACTGGATCTTGTACCTGTTGGACTCAACCCACTTGAAGAACTCGTTGATTCCGATGAGGGTACTGTCATCCCCCTCAACACTGTGTGTGTCCCAGATGATGTCCTTGACCTTTTGCGGCAGATTGCAGTACGGCTCAAAAATCGGAATCCCATAACGAGGCGCCACCTTGATCAGATGATCCCTGAACCAGCCCATCGACTCACCCTTCCAGCAGGCGATCGCACCATCGTAAATGCTTTTGGTCTTGTCCGGAATCACAAGGTCCTCGCTGACCCCGATGATCTTTCCGAGGCCTCCGCAGACCGGGCACGCCCCAAGAGGGCTGTTGAACGAGAAGAGATATTCATCAGGCTGGCGGAACGTCATTCCGTCCAGTTCAAAGCGGTTGGAATATTCCTCCGAGGAATTGTCCTTGCGGAGGATGAGTCTGCCCTCGCCCACCCTGAACGCCGTGTCAATCGAGGAGCGAAGTCTTGTCTGTAGATCCTCCCAATCGTTCTGTGGCCACGGAGAGCCGTCTTCCGAATATGGCAGACATTCTTTGAATATGGGCAGTTTCAGACGGTCGATCAACAGGTTAAGATGTTCAGGATATTTCCCCTTGTCAGCCATCCTCATTATATCCTCGATGCGGATGATGCCATCGTCGCCAAAGAAACGGGAATATCCTTCCTCCTTCAGGCGGAGCATCAACTCTACCTTATCCTCCCTGGCGGACCAATTCAGGTCGGCGAGAATATACGTTGTCCTTGAATCTCCGCTTAATATACTGGCCATCACATCATTGACGCTGTGACACTTGACCTCCTTGCCGCTGATCGGGGAATATGTCCGGCCTATCCTCGCGAAGATGATGCGGAGGTAGTCGTAGATCTCCGTGGTGGTAGCGACCGTGGAGCGTGGGTTCTTGACATTGACCTTCTGCTCAATGGCGATCGCCGGAGGGATGCCTTCAATGGACTCCACATCCGGCTTGCTCATCCTGCCAAGAAACTGGCGCGCGTACGAGGACAGGCTCTCAGCGAAACGCCTCTGTCCCTCGGCGAACAAAGTGTCGAAAGCCAATGACGACTTTCCCGAGCCCGAAATGCCTGTCACCACCACAAGTTTGTTCCTCGGAATCTCAACCGTGATGTCCTTAAGGTTGTTGACCTTTGCCCCTTTGATGATTATCTTTCCTTCCTCCGTCATAGTTCAGCGATTAGCGAACCGCAAATTTACGAATATTTCCCGGCTTGCGTTGAATAATGTTGCTGTTTTCAGAAAAGACTCAGAGCAAAAAGCCTATTCTCCCCGCAAGGTTGACTCGCATCCTTTTATTGGCTACCTTTGCCCATCCAAATCAATACGGTCATGAATCTGAATGTTGAGCCGAAGGACATCATCGATGCGTACAGCACCCCGATAGTCCAACAGACATCCTTCTGGTCGAAAGTGAAGGAAAAGCTCGGGATGGACTGAAACGCGCTTCTGGTGTACCAACAAGGACAAGACGTCTGGTTTTGGTTAGGGGAAGAAAACAGTGGGCGACATTCATTCTTCAACCTTGGCGCGTGGCATTGTCGGCTCAGATCCAAACAACTATTATTCCGGGTGAAAAAATGGTGGTTATACACCCGGTGAGACATCCCTGATTGGAGTCGGGTGCGGAAAGCCACCTTTTTCACCCGATGCATAAGTCCGGGATCTTCCGCCACACATTGTCTTATATGACAACGATGGAGATTAGGTCCTTTACATACAGATTCTTGCGCAGGAATATCGATGGGTCGCAATTGTTTACATATCAGCGCCATAAGAGAAATGCTGGCCAACTCCTATAATAGTCCCCTTAATAGATTTCAATCCGCATTCCACAAAATATATATGAATATCATTGTGGATTATCAAAAATATTCATTACTTTTGTGATTGTAATCGCACAGCAGAATGCACTGACACATCATTCCTTACATACGCACAAAGCCGGACGAAGGTCCTGAGGAGGGTGTATTGTACCCCGACAGCAGGAACCGGGTGGCCGGTGTTATGTGGTTGGCCGACAGCGTCTTGTCAACCATTATGTTCTTTGAAATATTTTGTGCGTATGAACAACGACAAATGCCAGCTTGTCGCCTGGACGGAAGGCGGGAATGTGAAGATGAGCCTTGACCTGATCAAGGAAATGTCCCAAGAGTATCTCGAAAGGATCAAAAGTCTTGAGAGCACGGTCTATAAACGTCACAAGGCCGGCGAGGAAGTCCCGTTCATCCTTGCGCTCAGCTTCGCGCGGGAGGAGTACGGAAACTTTCTGAACGAGTCAGGACTTACATTCCTGGCGCTCAGGCAGTACATCGAAGCCTCAAGTGTCTGCACTTCAGGCAGTGACCTCAACTGGTCCGACTGCGATGAGGGCTTCGTCCTCTGTGGTCCGCTGAGAGCCAGATTTCTGGAGATGTACACCAAAGTCAGGAATATGGTCGCCGGAGATCCTTCGCTCGGCTTCGCTTTCGACCACAGCGGACTCAAGGATGAATATCTTGACATCACCTCCTACCAAAGATCGTGGCGGAAGGAGTCCGATGAGAATCTGGCCGCCCTCCTTGCCTGGAGATTCGGCCGGTCCTGACCAAAGAAAACCTCCGTCAACAAGTCTGGCCCTTTAACAAAAACGCGCTCCCTGCCGGATTTCCGTGCCAGGGAGCGCGTTGTCTGTTATCGCGGGACAAATTACTCTATATCAAATCCAAAGAGCATCTGACTTCTCGAATCACGTGCATTTGTCCGGTCCGCGACAGTACGGCCGGAAATTTCCGCACTGCTCTTAGCGGCGACGGAAGCCGTCTGAGCGTATTTCTCGAAAGAGATGTTGACCGGAATCACAGCGTCAGCCTTGCCCACAGGATTGCCATCAGAATCAAAGGCGACCCAGCAATATCCTTGGAGAGTGTACGGACCTCCGACCGCTCCGTTGTCAGCGAACTCAATCTTTCCGTCAGAATAGGTACCGACAAGTCCGGTCCAATCATAGACATCCGTGGCCTTGAGTTTATATCCGTTGCGGCAGACATATTCATAAATTCCGCCCTGCTCTTGTTGGTCAATCACGCTCCACTGCGTGTCATTGGCGTGCTTCATAAGATAGTAGGCGGCATCAGACGAAGGAGTGCAGACGGAATGAGCGGTGGTCGCCTTGACATCGGACTCGGCAAAAGCGAACATAAAATCTTTCACAAACGGCACCTCGATCACCGTTCCGTCAGCCAGGACCAATGTGACCTTGGAGGAGGACTCATCAGCCTTGACACTTTCAAAGAAGGAGACTCCGTTCTCTCCGGAAATCCTGGTCCAGGTCTTTCCTCCGTCAACCGAGATGCAGGTAGCATCCTGAACATAAGGCTCACCCAACGAAGCCCCGGAAGCGAGACGAGGAAGCTCCGCGTCTGTCCCGTTGTGGATCGTGGCCTTGGTTCCGTCCGAAAAGACAATCTCATAGTCGGATGCATCCTGAAGAGGGGTTACACTTGAGACGGAGACATTGGAACTCAACGCGTCACAGATTTTACCAAGCGCGTCGATGTTCGTGTTCATCTCCTCGATTTTCTTCTCCACCTGCGACAACCGGTCATCGATGTTGTCAATGGAGTTCCAGACATCTGAAAGGTCTGTCTTGCACGCAGGGAGCACACAAGCCGAAAGCACGGCAAACAGCACCCCCCCACACTTTTCCCGAGAAAGTGGTTCATAAGAATATTTATTAAGTTCGTCACCGACCCGGCTCCGCACTCAGCAATAACACACGTTGAATATGAAGCCGCCTCATCATCAAGACGAGGATATCCAGAATTGGGGGCGTTAATATATCAAATAATCTTTAGCAAACAATGCGAGGACATAAAATATTCACTTCAAAAGCCTCGTCATGAATATTAATTCGCCGTTTCAGAACGTGATGTGGTAAGCAATCCCTGGCTTTGTGTCGAATTCCAGGGTGGTCTGACCGTTGCGGAGGGCGCATCGGGAGCTGGCGAGGGAATGGATGACGGCTTTTGTCAGCCTGCCGGCGGACCATTCGAGATCGACCTCGAAGCCGCCTCGGGCAAGAAGACCGGTGACTTTGCCGTCAGGCCAGGCGGAAGGAAGCGCCGGCAACAGATGTATGAATCCCAAGTGGCTCTGCAACAGCATTTCGGTGATGCCCGCGGTGCCGCCGAAATTGCCGTCGATCTGGAACGGAGGATGGGTGTCCCACAAATTGTCCAGAGTACCGTTCCCAAGAAGATTCCTGAACAGTTTGTAGGCTCTGTCTCCGTCATACAATCGTGCCCATTGGTTCAGTTTCCAGCCCATACTCCAGCCTGTGGCCCCGTCTCCCCTATGGTTCAAGGTGACTCTGGCGGCCTCGGCGAGCTCGGGAGTAGCCAAAGGAGACAGAGTGTGGCCCGGATGAAGCCCGAACAGGTGGTTGACGTGCCTGTGATGGTCATCAGGATTATCTATGTCCTTTGACCATTCCATCAGCTGACCGAAACGGCCGATCTTGTACGTAGGCAGGGCTTTTTCCACGGAAAGCCATTCGGATCGTTCCCCTTCATCCAGACCGAGAATCTCAGCGGCTGCCGCCGCGTCCAGCAGAATCTCCCTCGCCACCGCATTAGAGAAAGTGGCACCCTCGTCAACAAGGCCGTGTTCCGGCGATGTGGACGGAGCGGCGGAGTACGAACCGTCAGGCTTATGCCAAAGGTAATCGACTGTAAAACGGGCACTTGAGCGGAGGATTTCATAAGCCGTGTCACGAAGGAATGCAGTGTCGCGTGTGAAGTCGTAGTAATCCCACAGATGTGTGGAGAGCCACGGACCTGCCATCGGACAAAGGTTCCAGGTCATATCCTCGGAAGTCAAAGGGGAGGCGAACCCGAAAGGATTCCCGGAGATCGACGCGGTCCAGCCACGAGCTCCGTAGTACGAGCGTGCCACCCTCTCTCCCGGCCTCACGAGCGAGCGAACATATTCAAAGAATGGCTCGGCGCATTCCGGCAGGTTGGCGGAGCAGGACGGCCAGTAGTTCATCTGGATGTTGATGTTGTTGTGGTAGTCCACATTCCACGGGCCGTCAATGCCATTGTGCCATATTCCTTGAAGATTGGCGGGCAGGTTGCCGGGCCGGGAGGAGGCGATCAGCAGATAGCGGCCGAACTGGTAGTAAAGTTCCTCCAAACCAGGATCGAAAGCACCAGAGCGATAACGTTCAAGGCGTTCAGGAGTGGACAGATCGACTGGAGCGGAATTTCCTCCCAACGACAGACCGACCCGACCGAACAATGAGGAATAGTCGGAAATATGCTCGTCCAGCAGAGCATCGTAGCCTTTCGCAAGCGCCGCCTTCATCCTTCTTTCGGTCGTCACTGACGGCTCCACTCCGACATAGGCCTTAGGGTCGCCAAAATCCGGATCATAGTTCATCCTGTAATCGGTGTCGGCGGACAGATAAAACACGGCCTCATCCGCACCCGAAGCCTCCAGCACACCGCCCCTATTGGAAAACGAGCCACCCTTGACCGTCATCCTGACGCGCACGGCGTACTCCATCTGATTGTTTTTCAATCTTCCTGAATATACAAGGCCATCCTTCCCGTCAGGCTTTACACTGCCGTCAGCGGTGGGATTAGGTGAATATTCAAGCCTTAGACTCTGCATTCCGGGACGGTCGGCACGGAACCGCATCACCATCACGTTCGCCGGGTACGAGATGAAATATTCCCTTGAATAGTTTACCCCTCCGCTGCTGAAAGTCACCCGTGCCACGGCATCTTCAAGTAACAGAACCCGGTGATAATCCGTGACAGAGGCCGAATCAATCCCCGTCCAGATTTTCAGTTCCCCGGCAGTCGTGTAACTGCCGAAACGGAATTCCTTCTCTTCCGAACTGTCGTAAGCCACAAGCCCGTTGAAGTTCTTCCGGGTCAGTTCCGCCGCCTTGTCGTAATCGCCAGCCTCGAAAGCGCCGCGGATTTCAGGAAGGACTCCGGCCGACTCCTTGTTGGCGTTCCAATAATGTTCCACCCCGCCGGAAGTTCCCGGACCGCCTCTCCAGAGACTTTTCTCATTGAGCGTGATCCTCTCCGCCTGAATAGACCCAAGCACATTGGCCCCGATGCTCCCGTTCCCGAGCGGCAGCGACCGTGACTCCCATTCCGGATCCTCTCCCCCACACCACGTCGGCTGCCGCCGAAGCGAGGCCGGAGTGTCAAAGCGAATCTCGTACCTGTGTCTCTCCTGTCTCTCCCGCGCCCCGCAAAGAGCGCAGACACAAATCAATAAATATGTTATGAATATCCTCCTGTCCATAAACATAAACGCTTTCCAATATCACGCAAGATAAGAATATGTTCCCGTAATTGGAACAGATTCAAGAATATTCATTGCATTTCCAAGGTTTACTTCCCGAGCGATTTAAGCATCTTGGAAATGCAACGCTTCTTTTGCTCCATATTCGGATGCACGTACAGATTCAGAGTTGTCGTTATGTTGGCGTGGCCGAGCAGAACACTGACAGTCTTGTAGTCACAATTACTCTCGATGCAACGTGTCGCGAAGCTGTGCCTGAGCCCATGATATTTCAGACGTGGGATTCCGAGGCGTTTCATCAGTCGATGATAATAATTGCGGTATGTCCGTGGTTCCGTTGGCTTTTCCTCATTGGTCAGCACGTAGAAATCATCATTGACAACTTTCTTCAAAGGTTTGACTATCGCCATCAGTTCCTTGCACATCGGTATATCTCGGCAGGAGTTCTTTGTCTTGGGAGTATTGACAATGAGTTCCGTGTGTTTGTTTTCGCCATCGATGATGTATATGCGCTCAATGGTGCGCCTTACTGTTATCGTACCGTTAACGACATCTATGTCGGACCACTTCAATCCGCAGATCTCACCGATGCGTAGCCCCGTAGTCAAACTGATGTAGATTCCGAGGTTACGGAACGTGAAGTTCAACTTGACGAACTCGAGAATCTTCCTATGGTTCGCCACCGTCAGTACCTCGATTTTATTACTGGACTCTGTCGTCGGATATTTGATATCCCATTCGCAGTAGTTCATCCACCCGTTCTTCACGCCGAACCTCATCACCATTTTCAAAACAATGAGAATGTCCTTCACCGTCTTGACGCAGAGTCCGCTGTCCAGTTTCCGTAAGACGAAATCCTGTACCCGACTATCATTCAGAGTATCACACTCGCCAAATGAAGGCAAGATGTGATTCTCCAGAATAAGCACATAAGCAGCGAATGTTGACCGCTTTACATAGCATCGCTTGTCATCTTTCCAAGCCAATGCGATCTCTTTGATGGTTTTTGTCTCCATAATGATTCTTAATTTTGTGAAAGGTAATTATAATGGAACGGGAAATCGACTATGATTTAAGTCTTGTGGAAAATCATCTTTACACACAGCTAAAGGATCATAAAAAAGCGATATTGCTCCCGTCGACGTCAAAAGTTCATTCGACGGCAGCATTATCTAAGGGAAATGCCACCGTTGTGGTAAGCGTGGATTATCCAGCGACGTTTTAGTGTGATTTCGTTGCCGAAGAGTGTCACGTGACACCCTATGGAATCATTATGTGGCGAAAACGTTGCCCGAAATCCGCCACTCATTTGAACAATTAAAGATAATCTTGCCTTTTGAGCCCGTCTCTCAGATTCCCGGAGTTCACCGGGGAGTGGAAATACTTTTCAATAAACGATGTTTGTTCAGAATTTAAGAGTGGTAAAAATATCAAAGCGGACTTAATTTCTAGTAATGGAAATTTTCCTGTGTATGGAGGAAATGGATTGAGGGGATATACCTCTTCATATAATCACGATGGACTATACGTTTTAATTGGAAGACAGGGAGCATTATGCGGGAATGTGCGTTCTGTATTTGGTAAAATATATATAACAGAACACGCAATAGCAGTTGCAGGAAACGAAAAGAGCGACACCAATTTTCTGCACTACTTGTTTCTCAAAATGAACTTAGGGCAATACTCGGATCAATCTGCTCAACCTGGGTTGGCCGTAAATAAATTGTTAAAGCTAAAGGTCTTATTGCCAAGCATTTCAGAACAAATCAAGATTGCGAAATTATTGTCACTTCTAGACGAGCGCATCGCAGTTCAAAGCAGGCTCATTGAGGATTTGAAGAAGCTAAGGTGCGCGATTGTTGAAAAGATGTTTAAGCAGTCAAAGGCCAATGGCCGCTTGGGAGATTTTATAGAACAAGTCTCCGTCCGCAATAAAAATGGCCTTTACAGCAATGTTCTATCAGTTAGTAATAAGCAAGGTTTTGTAAAGCAGTCTGAGCAATTTGAAGATAGAACTGTCGCTAGTGAGGATACGTCTAATTATAAGATTGTTAAGAGGAATAATTTTGCATATAACCCAGCGAGAATCAATGTTGGTTCCATCGCACGCTTAACAAAATTTGATGTGGGCATTGTCAGTCCGATGTATGTCTGTTTCAGAACAAAGGCTAGCATTATTCCTGAATATATGGAGGCATTCTTCACTTCCCAACAATTTTTCTACGAAATGATGAAACGTCTGGAAGGCAGCGTGCGTTTGTGTCTCTCTTACGAGGGGTTATGTAATATTCCTGTCTATATCCCTGACATGAATAAACAGATAGCGATGGGGCAAAACATCTCATTGATTTTAAGCAAGATCGGCTTGGAAATAGAATATTTAGGAAGACTGCACCAACAGAAGCAATACCTGCTCCGCAAGATGTTTATATGAACATCTGATGAAGTAGATATTGCTTTTCCGTACGCATAGAGATCAACATTCGTCCCTCAATTTCGGTTTTTCTTTCAAGCAATGATAAAATATTCGAAATTGTTCGCTGTTGTTCTATGGCCGGGATTATCACTTTGAATTCAGCCAAATCTTTCTTCTGAATATTAGGCAAACCGGTACCTATGCGAAGTTTCATTATGGAATCTTCTTTTGATTTCAGGTAATGATACAAGTATAATGTTTCCACATCAGAAACTATGTCCTGAATAGTATAACAATGTCCGCCACTCCAAAATGGCATTCGATTGAATTGTACATAACCACAAGAATTTCCACCCTCACTTATAGATATGGTGTTAGCTTCTACATTATAATTGTCATAATAGCCAGATGGCTCTGTACCTCCATTCATAACATAGTATTCTCCAACCTCCGCAAGAAAGTCTCCATTAATTTGCTTACCCTTAACGATATTGCTTATGCCTGATAATGGGATGACAACTCCTTTAACTGATTGAAATAGTTTATTTGAAACCGCGCACATTAGAGATTATGAGGAAATATGCGAGATTGATGTGTTTTTTTGATGTCAAGAATGATTTGTATTGCGTTTGTCAATACGTTGTATTATTTTTGTGTCAAAACCAAAATATTAATATTATGGCACAGTCAACATTATCTATGAGAGTGGATGAGACTCTGAAGAAGAAGTTCGATATGATATGCGATGATTTTGGATTCACCAGCACCGCTGCCATCACTGTCTTTATGAAAGCTGTTGTACGGGAAAGAAAGATTCCGTTTGAGATAAAGGCATCTTCAAAGAGACAGATAAATCAGGATGCCTGGAACGCATTTATCGAAATGAGGGCGCAGGCTAAAGAGGCCGGCGCGCAGGATATGTCTCTGGATGAAATCAATGCGGAGATTCAGGAGGTGCGCAATGAGCGATAGGATATTTGCAGTAGTCGATACCAACGTACTTGTTTCAGCACTGATTTCAAAATCAATAGATTCCAACCCGATGAAAGTCTTTCGGGCTATTGTGACGGAACAGATTGTCCCACTGTATAATGATGAAATTCTTCAGGAGTATCAGTCTGTCCTTTCAAGGGAAAAATTTCATTTGGATAAAACCTTGACTGAGACAGTCCTTAAAGCAATTGTGACAGATGGCCTATGCCTTGACAGGACACCTGCGGTGGATGTAGAGTTTCCAGATCCAAAAGATGTCGTCTTTTATGAGATAGGATTGTCAAAAGAGGATTCTTACCTCATAACTGGAAATATCAAGCATTTCCCTATCAGACCATTCGTGGTGACCCCGGCTGAAATTGTTCGAGTACTTGAATCAAAACAGGGCTAAAATATACAGTTCCCAGTACGACCTTGCAGAGAATCCTTAATCTCTGGCCAACTGTCGCATCAAAAATCAGCCAACTGTCGCATCAAAAATCGGCCAACTGTCGCATCAAATTTCATTTAACATCCTTGTTTTTAACAAGATAAATCATTATTTTTGTCCAAAATTTATTGTTGGATGAATGGATATAAAAATAGAGTGGCAGACCGCCTGCTTGCAGAGAAACTAGAAGCCTTCGGGGCCGTTCTCATAGAGGGGCCTAAGTATTGCGGAAAGACGACGTTGGCATCGCAACAGGCCGGAAGCATTCTATCAATGGCCGACACTGACACTCTTGGCCAAAATCTAGCACTGGCGAGAACGAACATTTCAAGGCTTCTTGCGGGAGAAACCCCCAGACTTATTGATGAATGGCAGATTGCGCCTCAATTTTGGGATGCGGTAAGGAATGAGGTCGATAAGCGTAACGAGGACGGTCAATTTATGCTCACAGGTTCCGCTGTACCGCCAAAACCGAAGAAAGATGAGAATGGAAACATCATTGAGGAGGAGAATATCCATCACACTGGAACCGGACGTATCTCCCGCCTGAGATTACGTACAATGTCCCTATGGGAGTCGGAGGATTCCACCGGAGATGTCAGTTTGGAGGAATTGTTCATCAATCCGGACACGGTTGATGGTGTCAGTGACATTGACCTGGACAGGCTCGCATATCTGACTTGCCGTGGAGGTTGGCCTAAGGCTGTTCTGAAAAAGAGTGAGAAGGCGGCGTTGGCCCAGGCATTCGACTATTATGATTCTGTTGTAAGCAATGATATTAAACGGGTTGATGATATTGACAGGGATGAAGAATTGACAAAGCGGATTATGCGCTCATATGCCAGAAACCAAGGCACACAGGCAACTGTCGGAACCATCCTTGCGGACATCAAAAGCAACGGAGATGAGCGGATGTCAGACAGTACTGTTTACAGTTATATCAAGGCGTTAAAAGAAATTTTCGTTATCGAGGATTCTATTGCCTGGAATCCAAACTTAAGGAGCAAGACGGCAATAAGAACTTCAGACACGCGGTATTTTATTGATCCGTCAATAGCCACTGCGGCATTGGGTATGGGGCCTAAGGACTTGATAAATGATATGGAGACATTCGGGTTTATTTTCGAGACATTGGCCATAAGAGATCTTCGCGTATATGCGGATGCACTGGATGGCAAGGTCTATCATTATAGGGACAAGAACAACCTTGAATGTGATGCGGTCATACATCTAAGGAATGGTTCTTATGGATTGGTAGAAGTGAAGATAGGCGGTGCAGAGTTAATCAAAGAAGGGGCGGAAAGCCTTAAGACATTATCTTCAAAAATTGACTCTACCAGAATGAAAACACCTTCGTTTATGATGGTTTTGACTGGCATCGGCAAATTCGCCTACAAACGTCCAGAAGATGGAGTTCTGGTTGTTCCGATAGGGTGTCTAAAGCCGTGACATAGCTACAAACCTTGGCAATGTTCCCTAATGATAGGGCTAAACAATTCTTTGTACGAACAATATGGGAACGATATTACGACATCATTTATGGAGTTGGGATATTCTTATTCCGGGTTATCTGGAAAATCGGCAAAAGATTTTGGTTCCGGAAAACCATTCATAACATACCTGAATGTCTATTCAAACATTATTGTGGATGAAACGGACTATCAATATGTTCGTATCAATGATGGGGAAAAACAGAATATAGTCAGAACAGGTGATGTACTGTTCACTCTATCTTCAGAAACACCTGAAGAAGTTGGAATTGGTTCAGTTTATCTGGGAGAAAAAGAAGTGTATCTGAACAGTTTTTGCTTTGGCATTCACATTGAAAGAAATCAACTTGCTTATTCGCCATACCTGTCATATTACGTGACATCAACGGCATTTAGAAAGTTCATATATCCATTTGCTCAAGGAAGCACAAGATTTAATCTTTGTAAGGCGGATTTCGAGAAAGCAAGTATAAAACTTCCGTCATTGGATAATCAAAAACGCATTTCTGCAATGTTGGATTGTATAGCTGAAAAGATACGGGCCGAAAAAGCAATACTTGAATACTATAATATTCAACGGCAATACCTACTCCGTCAAATGTTTATATGAGCATATGACGGAGTAGGTATTGTTTCTGCAAGTTAAAGTTCTTTAGACTATCCAGGGCTATCCGTAGGTTACCATCTATTGAGGATAATAATTTTGCGTATTCAAGCTGCTCAGGGTATGCTGGACAAAAGATTTTGGCTTTGCCGTAGTCTTTGAAATATATGTGAGGTATAGCCATTCCTGTTTTATATGGTACAAAGTTAAACACTTTTAGTAGGTAATAAAGGTATTTGAGCGAATGGCCATTTTTAGCTTGCAAGATGTTCAATGTTCCTGTTGAGGAACACTTGCCAGTGACATACGAAACGCCTCCAACCCCGGAACCATCTTTGATGATATAAATGGCTTCATTCTGAGTGTGGTACTTGTCGATATAGCCTACTATCCCGTTTGCTCCATATACAGGATATTTACCAGTTTTATTGACCTCGCTCTCTTGCAAAGCAGAGGAACTGCACTCTAAACAATCGGATATACGAACATTCGGTTTATTGCTATGTGCTATCTTCTGTGCAATCCCTATCATTAGGGACTGCAATCTGTCAATGAGCCTGACTTGTGTAGCGATGCGCTCGTCTAGGAGAGATAAGAACTTTACGATTTTACTCTGCTCTGAGATAGTACCCAATGATACTTTTACTTTTTTGAGCATTCCGCCTGTTATTAACGGTTGTCCAGAACCGAATATTAATCTATTAAGATTGAAATGCTGTAGGAAATAATATAGGTAAAAAGCGTCAATACCTTTAGGCTTTAATATCAATGTGTTGTCCGTTATGCCGCAAGGTTCATTGATTATTTGAAGAAAGCCGGCATTTGCCCCAACACGAGCAACGAGAACTAATTTTCCATCATACAATGCCTTATCCGTTCTCCCAATAATGCCAGTTGAACCGTATAGATTATATTCCCCATTTGAAAAATGGTTTTTACTCTTCCCTGATGAAACTGCATCCGTTATATCTTCAATTTTGCATTTCTCCCACTCCCCGGTGAACTCCGGGAATCTGATAGACGGGCTATTATGGCTCGTTTTATCGTCAATTTTCATATTAGTCATTCATCAAAATAAAAAAACTACAATATTCCCAACTCCTTCAGGTAAACATCGATCTCCTTGTCAAGTTCGGCACGCTTTGCCTCCAAATCCTTGATCTCGCTCATCACCGCGTGAATGTCTATCGGTTCCTCTTCCTCAAATGTATCAACATAGCGGGGAATATTCAGGTTATAGTCGTTGTCACGGACTTCCTGAAGGGTCGCGCAGTGGCTGTATTTCTCAATCTCTTTGCGTTCACGGTAGGTATCGACAATCTTCTTGATGTGCTCAGGCCTTAGTTTGTTCTGGGTCTTGACTTTCTCGAACTCCTTGCTGGCATCAATGAACAGAATATTCTCATCCTCCTTGCGGCATTTCTTCATCACGAGGATACAGGTCGGGATGCTTGTGCCGTAGAAGATGTTCGCCGGGAGACCGATAATAGCATCGATGTAGTTCTTCTTCTCGATCAGATATTCACGGATCTTGCCCTCGGACGCGCCTCGGAAAAGCACGCCGTGAGGAGCCACGCAAGCCATTGTGCCGCCATCGTTGAGGTGATAGACCATATGCAGGATAAAAGCGTAGTCGGCCTTGGATTTCGGAGCCAGAACTCCGGCCTTGCTGAAACGGTCATCGTTATTGAACTTCGCGGCGGCGGACCACTCGGCTGAGAACGGAGGATTCGCCACCACCGCATCAAATTGTCTGTCTCCGAACTCATCGTCCTCAAGCGTATCCCCATTATGTATGTCGAAATCCCTATACTTAACCCCGTGAAGAAGCATATTCATTCTTGCAAGGTTGAATGTGGTAGGATTCTTCTCTTGGCCGAATATCTCGTCGGCATTGCCTTCGCGGGCGGTACGAAGGAGCAGAGAACCGGAACCGCAAGTCGGGTCATAGACGGTCTTCAGCCTGTTCTTTCCGGTGATGACGATTTCCGACAGAATCTGGCTGACCTCCTGCGGAGTATAGAACTCACCGGCTTTCTTGCCTGCTCCGGCGGCGAATTGCCCGATCATATATTCATACGCATCGCCCAATATGTCAATATCTTGCGCATCCTCAAGACCGAAATCAATGCCGTCGAGCGCGACAAGGACATCACTGATGAGCCTGTTCTTGTCTTCAGTCGTCTTTCCAAGCTTCGGCGAAGCCAGGTCAATGTCGGAGAACAGGCCACCAAAGTCATCCTCACTTTCCTGTCCGATGGTGCTGTCTTCAATCTTCTTCAGAGAGCGCTCAAGAGCCGGAAGGATATTCTCTTTTCCCTGAATCATAGATATGATGGTGGAGAACAGGTATTCAGGCTCAACGAAATATCCCAAGTCCTGGATGCACTGCGCTTTCAGTTCCTCCTTCAATTCTTCATCACCGCTTTCCCAGGCGGTCTTGAAGTCTATGTTGTCGTATTGTAGTATCTCATTGGCGCGAAGCTCGATTTTCTCCGAAAGATACTTGTAGAATATGAATCCAAGGGTGAAGTACATAAAATCACCGGCGGACATATTGCCTCTGAGTGTGTTGGCAACTGTCCAAAGCTGTGTGCGCAGTTTCTGCTGTAATTCTTCGCTCATATCGTGTTTGTCTTTTTAATCCCAACTGAAAGTGTCTATAATGCCACGAAGTCTGGCCATAACCCGTTTGAAGATGTTCCTACGTTCGATAAGGCCAACCTTTTTTCTCATTATGGCATCCTGTATGATCTCCGGCTTCTCGCGCTGAAGGTAGTCGTATTCCTTGAAGAAACTCTGCAACGACTCCTTGTCAAGTCCCTCATCATCGGCCAGATTGGCGATGGCTTTCGACTTCTCCTTTGAAATATAGTCGTTCAGGCGGCCTTCGAGGTCAATGTTCCCGTCCGCCTTGGCTCTGATGAAGCCGCTTTTGTCATTGTCGATGTTCTGCTTGATGAAGCCGTCAATGAGTTTTGTCTTGTTACGCATCGCGGCATCCCTTATCATAGTGTCAAGAATATGCTGACGTCTGGATTCATAATCCTCGTTCTCTGGATTCAGATCCTCAATGAGGGCAAGGATATATGCGACATTGATGACATCGCTGTGCAGCAGCTCAAGGCAGAAGTCTATGTCTTCAAGTTTGGAATCGCCATAAGGGATTTCGGGCTCTTCTAAAGTTCCGGTCCGAGCATCGTCTTTGTCCACAACACCGACTGTGATGTCAAGGTACTTGCTGCGGAAGTCCATATACTCCTGCTCAGACATAGCAAAATACTTATCTTCCGAGGTATAATCCTCATAAATCTGGATCTCGGTCTTTCCTTTGATGATGTCCCTGAAAGCAAGTATAAAGTCTTTCTTGTCACGCTCGCTCTTCAGAGAGTCGATGAAAGCCGGATCCGGATATTTCTTCAGGAAATCAATCATCTTCTGATTGAGATCCTTACGGACTTCCAGATAAGGTTTTCTGACGATATATTCATTCGGCTCATTGTTACTGAAAAGTTTGATGGCGGCGTCCACCTTGGATTTCAGGTTGCGGAAACAGATTATCTTGCCGAAACGCTTCTTCTCGTTGAGCACGCGGTTGGTACGGCTGAACGCCTGAAGGAGACCGTGCCATTCCAGATTCTTGTCCACATACAAGGTGTTCAGCTTCTTGGCATCAAATCCGGTCAGGAACATACCCACGACAATCAGCAGGTCAAGAGGCTCCATATCAGGCCTGCGCTTCTTCATACGCTCGTTGATGTCATCGTAATAGAGACTGAAATGAGGCACATCGTATGCAGTGCCGAACATTCTGTTGTAGTCATCCATTATCTCCTGCAGCTTGTCGGCGGTCACTTTCTCATCCTCAAAGCCTTGTCCCATTCCAGTAAGATTGTCATCCTGGCTCTCGTTCGACGAATAAGTGAATATCGCGCCGATGCGGATCGACGGTTTCAGTTCCTTGAATATCCTGTAATATTCAAGGAGCATCGGGACAGACTGGACAGCGAACATCGCATTGAACTCACCGTCAAAGGTAGAATGATTGAAGTTGTTCAATATGAACCGCGCGATCTCCCGCATCCTTGTTTCCGATTCCAAGTCCACATCTTCTTGTCCTTTATAATATTCAACAAGGAAACCAAGCACATTATCATCAGCTATGGCATCTTTTATCAGGTATCTATGCAGACATTTCCCGAATACTTCCGCTGTGGTATGTTCCTGTCTGGCGTTTTCCCGAAAAATCGGTGTTCCGGTAAATCCGAAAATCTGGAGATTGTGAAAGAAACCGACTATATTCTTATGGCAGTCACCGAAGTGAGAGCGGTGACATTCATCGAAAATCATCACGACCTTCTTGTCACGAATGTCTTGCAGGTGCTTGTTGTAGTAGTCTTTCGTGACCGCACAGTTCAATTTCTGTATGGTGGTGATGATGATCTTGGAATTTCCGCTTAGTCTCTTGATGAGTTCGCCTGTGTTGTCAGTATTGTCAACAGCCCCTGGCTCGAACGCTTCATATTCCGCTTGTGTCTGAGTGTCAAGGTCGTGTCTGTCCACCACGAACAGCACCTTGTCAACGCCATCGACTTCCGAAACCAGCTGCGCAGCCTTGAACGAGGTCAACGTCTTTCCAGCTCCTGTTGTATGCCATACATACCCGTTATCATTGGACTCCTGCACTTTCTTCAGAATCTCCTCCACGGCATAATACTGGTACGGGCGCAATACCATCAACATCTTGTCTCCTTCGTGAAGGACTATGTACTTGCCTATAATCTTGCCAATAGTGCATTTCGCCAAAAAGTCATCGGCGAAGAGTTCAAGGTTGTTTATCGGTTCGTTGTTTGGAGTCGTCCAATTGAATGTGAACTTATAGCCGCCATTAGGATTATTCGCGAAGTATCTGGTGTTTACCCCGTTGGAGATGATGAAAAGCTGAATGTAGTCAAAGAGTCCATTGAATGCGGTCTTCTGGTATCTCTGAACCTGATTATATGCCTGTTTCAGTTCAACGCCCCTTTTCTTCAGCTCAATCTGCACAAGCGGAAGACCATTTATAATGATAGTAACGTCAAAGCGGTTCTTCCTCTTAGCCTCAACTGTTATCTGGTTCGCCACCTGAAACTCGTTCTTGCACCAATTCTTGGAATCGAAGAAATTAATCCAGACACGCTCTCCGTTTTCGAGTTCAAATTCCTTCAAGTCACGAAGCTTCTTGGCCTTCTCGAAGCGCGTTCCACCTTCAAGATAAAGCAGAATCTTGTCAAATTCAGACTCAGTGAAAGACGTGCGGCCGTGTCGCTTGAGCTCGTCTGTGTTATGCTTCTCAAGCTGAGCTTTGAAATTGGACTTAAGTTCATTCTCATCATTGAGAATGACACGTTCATAACTGTTCTCAATCAAGGTTTTGATCAACCCTTCCTCCAGAATCTGTTCACTTTGTACAGGCATATTATATTCCAAAAGACAATATATGGCAAAGTTAGCAATCTCTTAAAGATATTCAAGTGTCATTGCTATCATCCGCACATTATTACTATCTTGGCAAGTGTCCAAAAACAATCAAGATAAAAAAAAGAGTGACCAAATATTGGCCACTCTTCTCTTTATGTTGATCCGAACAAAGTCTTTTATATCTCCTGCCGCTTGCGACGCCAGTTGAGCATCGGGAGGAGGAAGGAGATGACGGCGGCGCCTAGCCAGAACCAGCTGACGTAGGTGAAATCGTGTTTGGTCACGGTCTCGCCGAGTTTGTTCACCACCTCGACTGTGTTGTTGTCCAGAAGGAGGCCGGTGACTACGTTCTGCAAGCCGGCGGCGGCGTAGGAGGCCACTCCTACGATGCCGAGGGCGGCTCCGGAGGCTTTTCTCGGAACGAGGTCAATGGCCATCAGACCGCCAAGGAAACTGATCAGAACACCGATGGCGATTCCGAACAGAACCATTGACAGGATGAGCGTGAAATGACTGCCGTTTCCGAACAGGAACAGGTAGAGGGAAATCGCCTCAAGGACACCTGCGGTGAAGGCGGGATATTTCCTGTCTCCTTTGAACACCTTGTCGGACAGCCAGCCTGAGAACACCGTTCCCAGCACTCCGAAGATCGGGTTGATGCCGATGATCGCGGCGGCGGCTTTGAGGTCATATTCATAAGTCTCTTGAAGGAAGATCGTGCCCCACTCGTTGATGGCGTAGCGGCTCATATACATAAAGGCGCTGGACAGGGCCAGAATCCATACTCCGGAATTGCGGAGAACGGCTTTCTGGATCTTTCTGGTCTCGGCGGCCCTGGCCTCGGCGGACTCAGCGGACTCCTGCGCGGCCGGCTTCTTTGTCTCCTCGCCGGAAAGTTCCTCAATGGACGGAAGTCCCTTGCTCTCAGGCGTGTCGTGCAGCCAGAACAAGATCAAAAGCACTCCCAGAAGGCCGGCGCAGGCCGCTCCGAAGAAGCCCCATTTCCAACCGAAGGCGGCCACAATGGAACCTACGAATATGAACGAGAGGCCTTCGCCGATGTTGTGCGAGGCGCTGAAAAAGCCATAGTACGTGCCACGTATCCGCAGCGGGAACCACCTCGAAAGTGTGACGATGGAAGGCGGAGAGCCCATAGACTGAGCCCAGCCGTTGATGCCCCACATTATCGCGAACACTATGAATATGATAGAGCCGCTGATGCCAGCGCTGACCGCTGTGGCGCCAAGCACTCCCATAATCAGGTTGGCGGCGGCCGACAGCACCAGACCGGTGGCCATAAACCTTTTGACATTCGAGCCGTCGGCCAGGAATCCGTTGACGAACTTGCCCACGGCATAGGTCCAGTAAAGGCAGGCGCCAATGATACCAAGCTGCGTGGCGTTGAGCAGGCCGGCGTCAATCAGCGGCTGCTTCATCACGCCCATCGACATACGGCACACGTAATAGAGCGCGTAGCCGAACGTGATGGCGATGAAGGACTGGAAGCGGGAACGTTTCCAGACCTTGTCAGTGTTCTCCGGAGCCACCTTGGCGGCGGACGGAGAACTTATCCTGAAAAAATCGAGAAATGAAGCCATCTTAAATGAATATTATGACTATCCAGACGGCTTCCTAATCGTGCAATCCCTTTTCGCGGAGGTACTTGAGCAGCTGCTCAGGACGGTCGGTCTGGATGAGTGACGCGCCGTAGCCGATCACCTGGTCGTAGATGAGGGCAGGATCGCCGCAGTCAAGAGCCTTGTCATCGTCCAGATAGCCGCAGAGGCTTCCCCAGATAGTGTTGATCCAAAGCTTTGAGCCTGAGTCGATAATCTTCTTGAAGCAGTCCTCAACCTCAGGGGTCATCTTCTTCCAGCAAACCTCGTAGGCGAGAGGAACGGTGCCGGTCTCCATATATTCATTGAAAAGAGCCTTTCCGGCCTCTTTCTGGATGTCAATGATAGGCATATACATCATATTGTGCTCGTGGGCGGCCATCCTCCCGGCCACCTCGGCTACAGGCTTCTTGCCCTTGATCAGGATCTGGTCGGTGACTCCGAGTTCCTCGGTGAGGGCGAGAACCAAGTCGTAATATTCATAACCCTGATCCACGTTCACGCAGATGCGGTCCTTGCAGCACTCCAGCGCCTCGCGGAGGGTGCAGATGTGCAGGGAGTCGGTGGCAACGCCGTGCGCGCGCTTGAGACGGAACTTCTTGAGCTCATCCAAGGTGTAATCGCTTACAAGGCCCTTTCCGGTGGTGCAGCGGTCGATCGTCCTGTCGTGAGAGAGCACGAGAACGCTGTCCTTGGTGAGCTTGAGGTCGAGCTCCATTATGTCAGCGCCCATCCTGATGATGGACTCGATGGCAGGGATGGAGTTCTCCGGATAGTTGCGCCAGTCGCCTCTGTGGCAGGCCACGACCACATACTTTGAGGCCGGGTCGTGCATCTGCGCCACGATCATCTCGGCCCTGTTAGGGTACTTGGCCGCATCAACCACATTCTTCTTTGCCGTCCCGCAGGAGCAGAGGCACACAGCGGCGGCGATCAGGTACAAAATTCTTGCTTTCATATATTCATTAATTTTTAAAATTTTGTCAGTCAATGTCTAAAGAAGCTTCCTTAGTTCAGCGAGGGCGCAGGAGATGTGGTACTGGACCGTCTTGGGACTTATCATCAGCGCGTCGGCAATCTCTTGGTAAGTCTTGTGTTCGTAGCGGTTCATCCTGAAGATTGTCTTCCTTAGGACAGACATATCTTCCAAAGCCTCGTCTATGCTTTTCAGCAACTCGAACGTGTCCATTTGGAACGACGGCTCATACCGCTCCGTGCTGACTCCGACAGTGGCCTTCTGGTACCTGTCGCGCACGCCCTTGCGCTTAATGAAATTCAGGACGGCGTTGTGCGCCATACTGAACAGGTAGGACTTGAGCGAATCAACCTCACGGAGAGCTTTACGGGAGTTCCAGATCTTGAGGAACATATCCTGCGTGATGTCCTCCGCCTCCGAGGAGTTCTGAAGCATACTGAACGCGAAATTTCGGATGCGCCCGGCATACAGAACATAGAGGATGCCAAGAGCCTTGACATCCCCTCCTGCTATCTGCTCAAGTAACTGCTTGTCTTCATTAAGCATTTCACATGACAAATATAACGATTATTTACCACTTTCTTACACGGACCTTGTACATATCAATGTCAACATTGATGATTCTGTCCGGGGCGGAGGCGCTGGTGTTCCTGCTGTAGCGGATCTTGTGGGAAGACCAGCTCTCATCTCCCTCCGGGATGGTCGCGTCCGTGTACCAAACCTCGCCGGTCTCGGCGTTGTAGTTCAGGGACTTCAGAGCGGTGGAGCCTGAGAACAATGACATCTCCGTGAACTGTTCCGTCTCGACATTGAACAGGTAAGCCTTGCTGCCGGCCACTGTGATGGTGTTGTCGTCCACACGGTTGATGTCGTGGATTCCACCCTGAGGAGCCGTGATGCTCTTGACGAGCTCAAACGAAGGCTTGTCGGTGCCGAGGCCGTTGATCTTGAATATCTTGATGACATTTCCGCCGGCGGCGTACAGCACGTTCCTCTTGTAGTCCCAGACAACTCCGTGGCCGGAATAAAGGTCGGCGTTCGCCAATGAGACCTCTGACCTGGCCGAATTATAGATATGCACCTTGTTGTGGTTGGCGGTCGATCCTGTGGATGTGGCCACAGCGATGTAGCCTCCAGGGAGATATTCAGCGGAATGGGCGTTAGGCAGTCCGGTCGCGTGGAAAAGCACCTTTGAGGTGGCGTAGTCCAAAAGGATGCACCATCCGTAGGAACTTGTCAGCAGCAGTTTGGTGCCGTTGTCCACGAACTTGCACTCGTCCAGATGGTCGCAACGATCGGCAGCGAGTCCGAGTTCAGAGGCAGCTGTTCTGGCATCCCACGACCAGATAAGACCTTCCTTGTAGGAATCCTTGGCGACTGCCGCGTTGATGACGAACACGTGGTTGTCTCCGCAGAAAACAAGTTCGGTCGATTCGTCCTCTGCCAGCTTCTCGGTGCTGATCCTCTCGCCCGCCTCAAGGACGATCTCGCTGTGGTTTGTGGCTGTGATCGTCTGGCCGGAAGAAGTTGTTATCTTAGCGGTGAAGCCCTTTGAAAGGGTGACAGGAGCGCAATAGACAGGGATGAACACAGAGTTCGATCGGCAGTCCACCGGAGTGATCGGAGTCATCTTGACGGACGCTGAGTTTGCGGTGAATGTGCCCTCGGCGATGTCAGCGGTGACCTCGCCGGCAAGATTCTCTCCGCCGTTGGCGGTCAGCTCAAGCGAAGCGACATCGTAGTCCCCCATCGCGACGTTCACGAACACCATACATCCGGCAGGCTTCAGTTTGAAGTCACAGCCTTCGTAGGAATTGACATTGGCGCTCACCACGTCCAGCATAACGGGAACCTCGGTTCCGTTCTGGTTGGTCGGAATGGTATATTTCACGTTTTTCCCGGACAAACGCACATCCGCCTTGGAAGGGTACCAACTCAACACCGTGGTCTCAAGCCGGGAAGCCTGGACATTGAACAGGAAATACGATGAGCTGCTTCCCGTGATGATCGGAGAAGCCTCGGCTCTCTTCGCGATTCCGTCCGGCTCCAGCATTATGACACCTTTGTCATCGGCTCCCCAAGCCGGTGTGACAATAGCTCCCGCGGTCTTTAAGTCCTTGCTCGCCTCATAATACGGGCTCAAGGTTATCTTGGCCTTGACCGCAAGATCCCTGATCTCGGAATCCTTGTCCTCCGAGCAAGCGCCGGCGGCACACAAGGCAAGCGCGGCCGACACAATGGATATAAACCTTATCTTATTCATTTTCTTCATTTTTAATGAATATCCCGACCCGGCCGCAGGACTTTTTCCCACGGGCCGGGCCGGAAATGATTACCTTAGGCAGCAGGAACCGCAGATGTCACCACCGTGGGTGCTCCATCCTGAGGCTCTCTGGCCACCGACATATTTGCCGACCATCAGACCGTTGGCCGTCTTGGATCCGATGAAGGCTGAATAGAACACACCGTCAAGAAGGTTGTTGCCCCCCATCTGCTTCTGGTTTGTGTCATCAGCGTTCTCGCTCCAGGATTCCTTGATCGTTCCATCACTGTTGAAAATATAGGAAGTGTTGCCGTACTGTCCTGAAGTGATGTAGAAATGGTTCTCTGTGTCAACGCAAGGGTGTGAGAAGTTGAAAGCGTTGGCCTTGCCTCCATTGGAGAGGACATGCTCGTAGCTCCAGTTCACCTTAGTCAGATCCTTGTCGATGTTATAGACGTGGTTGTCCTTGCAGCCGACGAAGACGGTTCCGTTCGGAGCCACAACCGGCTCGTAAGGGTTATTGCCGGCGAACACGAAGTTGTCAACGATTATCTCCTTCTTGGCTAGATCAATCGAGCTAAGGCCGTTTGCGACAGGAACGTACATTGTGTTCTTGTCAGCGGCCACGGCAAAGCCGGAGATCCCGACCATATTCGCGCTCATCGTCAATGCCTTGAGCAGCGAGCCGTCCGAAATGTTCAGGAACGTTATGGTCGCTCCGGCGCCAACGACAAGCTCAGTTCCGTTCACGAGGAGACCAGCGACCGCCGTGCCAATGGCCGCCTGCCATTTCTTCGCGCCGGAAGCGGCGTCGAGGGCGAACACATTTCCGGCCTTGTCACCGATATAGACTTCCGTACCGGCGGCATTGACAGCTGGCGCGGCGCTCTGCATTGAGCCGGCCTCGGTGAACTTCCATTTGAGCTGTCCATCAGCGGTGACAGCATAGAACTGACCTGAGGATGTGGTACCATAATAGATGTCACCTGTCTTAGGGTTGACGGTCAGAGGGTTGTAACTGCCCGAATTGGTTTCAGGGACATATTTCCACTTGATATCCCCGCTGATGACATCGAATGCGTAGAGAACAGCCTTCTTGTTGAAGGTGATATCATAGACGGTCTTTCCGTCAGGCGAGAAGACCGGGCAACTGCCCTTGAAGCCCTCGTAGTTTGTGCCGGACATCTCCCAATCGTTGAAGAATACGACATACGGACGGATTTCCACCTCAAGGGTCCAGGTCTTTGCCTTGCCCTTGATGTCAGCACTCAGAGTAACCTGCTGCGCTCCGGTCGCGGTGAAGCCCTTGGAAACCTCGACACCTTCGAGAACCTTTCCGTCAGGGAATGTCCACTTGACATTCGTCACGCCAGGATAACCTTCGGCGTTGAACGTGAACTTGATCGGTTGGTTAATGGCAGCCTTGCTCCTGTCAAGGGTGTAAGGAATCGCCAGAGTAGGCATCGCCTTTACCTGCGCGGCCTCGGCAGGACCTTTGGCATAATTAGCCACAAGGGTGAACGTATAGTTCTTGTCGTTGGTCAGGCCGGTCACGTCATAACTTTCCTTGTCGGCCTCGATCTCGGCTTTCTGAACGTCGGTCTCGGCTCCTTCCATAAACCAAGTCAAGATGTAGGAAGTAAGCAATCTGGACGGACGGGTCCAAGTCAAGGTAACCGTGGCGTCGGAAGCGTCCGCGTCAAGGTCAGTCACAGGGAGCCTTGAGGTGCTCGGCCTCGCCGAAACCTCGACTGGATTGGAAATCAGATTGCCATAAACCGCCTGGACGGAGAACACATAGTCGTCTCCGTTCGCAAGATCGGTCACAGTGTAGTTCTGACCGTCGGTGCGGATGGTCTGCTCAAAGCCTTTCGTGTAAGTGATGATGTACTCAGTCGGATTCCATCCTTCAGGGACCGACCACGACAACTGAACCTCCTCATCACCTGGAACGGCCTTCAAATCAGTCACCTGATGGCGCGGTCCTCCTGTCTCGGGAATATCCTCCTGCCAGCAGGAGCTCATCGCCAGACAAGCGATCGCCGCAATGATGCAATATAATATTCGTTTCATTTCTTTTCTATGTTTATCAATATCTTAGTGTTATCATCAGAATCCAGGATTCTGCCAAAGGATGGAATCATCGTTCACAATCTCGATCTGATCGTGAGGAATCGGGAAGAGAAGGTTGTGGGAGTCAAGCGAGTAGCCAAGGCTCTTGAACAAATCCACGGCCAGTCCAAGACGGACAAGGTCGAACCATCTCTGTCCCTCAAGGGCGAACTCCCTTCCTCTTTCATCGGCCAGTTCCTTGATGAAGGCATCCTTGCCGGAGACCTCGGCCTCGGTCAGTTCAGGAAGATCGGCGCGGGTACGGGTCTTGTTGAGATACGTAAGAGCCTCGGAGATGTTTCCCTGCTGTCCCAAAGCCTCGGCGTACATCAGAACGACGTCAGCATAACGGAGGAACGGGAAATCATTGCCAACCAGCGTGGTATATGTGGCATCGTAGGTGTCCATATACTTGTTGATCGCGTAAAGTTTACCCGGCGTTATCTCCTGATACTCACCAATAAGGGCGTACCTGTTGTCATCCGCTGGATAAACAGACTTGAACACGCCGGTCGGATTAGGCCTCAGCTTAGGGTCAGCGATGTTGGTGCTGTGCCAGTAGCCGTGACCGTTGTCGTTTGTCTTGTTGTAGTAGATGGCGAAGAGGATCTCCTTGTTCATCTTGTCGGCCACATCGAAAGCGGCTCCGGTAGTCGCCATAAGGCCGAAGTTCGTGTCCTTCATCGCGTCCTCCAGCACGGTCTGCGCCTCGGCGTATTTGCCGAAAGTCAGATAGACCTTGCCGAGAAGGGCCTGCGCGGCGATCTTCGTCACTCTCGCAACCTCGGCGGAACGTTTGGCGGGAAGAAGATCAATCGCTTCCTTGAGATCCTCGACAAGAAGGTTGTACATCTCCTCCTCAGTGCATCTCGGGATGGTCTTGGCCTGGACAGGTGTCACGACGGTGCGTGTCACCGGCACGACTCCGAACACCCTGTAAAGGCTGAAATACCACCATGACCTCATAAACAGGCACTCGCCACGGTACTTGTCCCCGTTCGCGAGAGTCTTGCCGGCCATATGGTCGAGAACATCGTTGCAGCGGTATATTCCGTTGTACCAGGCGTTCCAGATATTCGAGAGTATGGCATTGTTGGATCTCTCCTGGAAATGATCGAGATCGTACCTGTCCTGAGTGGAGACCGCCATTGCGGTGAGCTCACACTCGTCACTTCTATAAGCCAGTTCGTTGATGAAAAAGCCCATCTGGGTCTTCAGCTTGTCGTAGCAGCAGTAAACGCCCTGGTTGAAATCATCATCGGTCTTGTAATAGTTGCCTTCGGTCACGGTGTTCGCCGGGTACTGCTCGAAGAAGCTATCGCCACAGGAAGCAAGGCTAAGAGCCGCAAGGCCGATCAAAGCTGATTTTATGATATTCTTCATATTCATTACAGATTAAAGTTGATACCCACACTGAAGGTTCTTGAAAGAGGGTAGGAGCAATAGTCCTCGCCCGGGCTGAGGGCGTTGGTTGACCTCTTGTTGACCTCTGGGTTGTAGCCTGAATAATGAGTCAAGGTGAACAGGTTCGTGCCCTGGATGTAAACCCTCATCTTTGAGATGGTAGTGCCGCGGAACCACTTGTCCGGCATCGTGTAGCCGAGGGACAGGTTCTGGAGCCTCAGGTAGGATCCGTCCTCCAGATGGAAGGTCGAGGTGCATGAACCGTTGTTTCCGGAGGATTTTCTGGTGGCCCTGTTGAGGTTGCCGTAAGGGAATCGGTTCAAAGCCTCCTTCATCATATTCGATGACGCTTCCATATTCAGAAGGTAGCGTCTCTCAAGGTTCAGGATCTCGTTGCCATAGACACCCTGGAAGTTGGCTGAGAGATCAAGTCCCTTCCAGCCGAACTGAACACCGAATCCGTAGTAGAAATCAGGCATATAGTTGCCGACGATCACACGGTCGGAATCCTTGTCGAGCTTGCCGTCGCCGTTGGCGTCCACAAAACGGAAGTCGCCGACAGTGGTTGTCGGGAAATGAGGGTATGTGTCAAGTTCCTCCTGGTTGTGGAACACACCGTCCTGCACGAGCAGGTAGTAGCAACCTACCGGATAGCCGACTTTCGTGATGTAGTTGGCACCTGAATATGAAGAGGCGACGATGAGCGGAGCGTCCTCGTCACCAAGCGACAGAACCTTGTTCCTGTTCAGCGACCAGTTGGCGTTCCAGTCCATCGAGAAGTCACCGAACGACTTGTGAGAGGTCAAGGTGATCTCGACACCCTTGTTCTGCATCGATCCGATGTTGACATTGGACTTCGTCAGACCGGACACAGATGACACCGGAATATTAAAGAGCATATCCGTGGTCTTGGAATAGTAGAAGTCGGCGTTGATGCCGAGAAGGCCGTTCCAGAGGTTAGCGTCGAAGCCGATGTTTGTCTGGGTGTTCTTCTCCCATCCAAGCTCGTTGTTGGCTATCTGCGACGGGTACATAGAAGTGACGAGTCCGTTGCCAAGATCGAGAGTGTTGGATCCGTAAAGGGCCAGATAAGCCGAGTTACCGATCTGGGCGTTACCTGTCTGACCGATGCTGGCGCGCAGCTTGAGGTCGTTCAGCCAGTTCTTCGTGTTCCTCATGAAATTCTCGTCACTGATTCGCCAACCGGCTGACGCGGCAGGGAAATATCCCCACCTTGTGTTCGGAGCGAAACGAGAGGAGGCGTCACCTCTGATCGAGGCTGAGAACATATAACGTCCCTTGTAGGAATATTGCGCGCGGACAAGCCAAGACGCGAATGTGTAGGCGTACTTGTCGTTGAATGTGTCATCAATTGAAATGGTCTTGCTCTTGGTGGTCCTGATCTTGTCGTCACCCTCTACACCGGTACCCTTGATGGCGGAGGTCTGGATAGCCTGTTTCTCAGCCTCATAGACAGCCACGGCGTTTATTGAGTGCTCGCCGAACTTTCTGTTGAACGAGATCTGGTTGGTGACGTTCCAGTGGAAATATGACTGGGTGTAGTTGGCCGCGGTAGGAGCCGAAGGCTTGTCGTAGTACTTCAGGTTCTTGAGCGGAATGTAGGACGGACGGTAGTAGTTCCTGATGTAGGAATAATAGTCACCACCGACCGTGACCTTATATTCAAGTCCCTTGATGAACTCGTAGGAAGCGTGGACGTTGCCAACAAGGTTCAGTTTCTCCCTGACATCATCGATCTCAAGGGCAAGGGCGACAGGGTTCAGCACCTCGTTGGTCTGGGTGTCCCAAGTGTTGAACCTCATATAACCGTTCATATCCCAGTTATAGGACCCGTCGGAGTTGTAAACCGGGAATACCGGCGGTGCCATCAAAGCGGACGCGATCACACCGTCGCTGCCGTACTGGCCATCGGAGTTCACATAATTGGTCTTTGAATATGAAGGAGAGAAGCTTACGCCATATTTCAGCTTACCTTTCCTGCCGTCAAGGTTGGCCCTGAGTCCGTACCTCTCGAAGTCCGATCCGATGATGGTTCCCTCGCGGTTGAGGTAGTTCAGGCCAATATAGTAGTTGTAGTTCTTCGTTCTGGCGGAGACGCTGAGGGCGTGCTTGTGCGAGAGCGCCGTGCGGAAGATCTCGTCCTGCCAATCGGTGTTTGTCAAAGTTCCGGTCTTGTCCTGAAGATAAGAAGTGATGAGAGGATCGACATTATGATAACTCTTCGGACGACCGCTATACGGATCTCCGATGGAGCCTGTGGGAACTTCAAAAAGATAGGCGCCGTCCCTGGCTTCTTTGAATATCTCCGCGAACTCGTAGGCATCGAGCATATCGATCTTCTTGGAGACATTGGAGACGCTGAACTGTCCGTCGTAGGAGATGACCGGAGTCTCTGAGTTGGCGCCACGCTTTGTGGTGACAAGGATGACACCGCAGGATCCTCTCGAACCGTAGATGGCGGCCGCGGAGGCATCCTTCAGGACCTCAAGGCTCTCGATGTCGCTGCCGTCAAGGTTAGCAAAAGCTCTTGAGTCACAAGGGATTCCGTCGATTACATAGAGGGGGTCGTTGCCTGATGTGGCGGACTGGACACCCCTGACCCTGACGGAGACGTTGCCGGAAGGCTGACCGCCCAGGTTGATGACCTGAACACCAGGCATCTTGGCAGCCATCGACTCACGGAAGTCCGTGGTCGGAGTGTTGGCGAAGTCCTCGGCCTTGATGGACGCGATGGATGTCGTGACATCCCTCTTGTTCTGCGCGCCGTAACCGATGACCACAACGTCATCCAGCTTGATAGCCTCTTCCTCAAGCACGAAATCGGCCTTGGACTGGCCAGCGGTCAATGTAGCGGAGGCGCTGTTGTAGCCGATGATGGAAACGTCCAGGACAGCGTCCTCGCTCTTGACCTTGAGCTCGTAGTTTCCATCGATGTCTGTTCCGGTTCCGTTGTTGGTGCCACGCTCGATGACCATAGCGCCGATCACCGGATGTCCGGACTTGTCAACGACCTTTCCGGTAATGATTTTCGGGCCTACGGTCCCCGAAGCCTTAGGTCTGGCTTCCGGAGCCTTTTTGCTCAAAAGGATCTTCTGGTCCTTGAATTCGACCTTGACACCTGGAAGCACCTTCTTCAGGATAGCTTCGATGTCCTCGTTCTTCGCCGTGACCGAAACCTTGCCGGCAAGGTCAATGTCGGTGTCCACATAGGCGAAAGTGTAGGAACTACCAGCCTCGATAGCCTTCAGGAGTTCCTTGACTGTCACATCCTTGACATTCACGGTCGCCGTCCTGCTCTGAGCGTACGCACCGAGCGAAAGCCCGAGGGCGCACAGCACGCAAAGCACGGTTCTGGTGAATGAAGGAAGAATGTTAGATATTCCTTTCATTAATAATTAGTGTTTTTGGTTTTGTTATCAATTGTGATTGTCTTTCCTTGACGCTCCCAGCGGACCGGAAGGAGGGTTGAGAGGATCTCCATAATCTCATCGATGGATTCATCCTTGACCGTCAATGACATACGTTTGTCCTTAAGGTTGCCGAGGTCAGCCGCGATCTTCATCTGGTACTTGTGCGACAGGCTTTCCAGAATGTCGCCGAGCTTCACATTGTCGAATGCGAGGCGATGCTCGTACCAGCGGCAGCAGTCATCGGCGTTCACCGCCGTCACCTCAGTCCTTCCCCTGTCCCAGGAATATTTCTGGTCAGGCCTGAGGATGACGAGTTCCTTGCTATCGGTGTCGGAGACCTGCACGGAACCGCTGCGGAGGATCACCTCGGCGGAATGTCCGACAGGATCGCTGACAATGTTGAAAGTCGTTCCGAGAACCTTGACCTGAAGGTTGTCGTGCATATTCACGATGAACGGGCAGGCCTCGTTTCTGGTGACCTCAAAGTAGCCTTCGCCGTCGATGGAGACATTCCTTGCGCTCTTGCCGAAATCCTGGTTGTAGGACAGCCGGCTGTCCCGGTTGAGCCATACGCGCGTGCCGTCAGGCAAGGTGTAGGAGCCGACGTTGTCGGACGAAGCGATGAGCACGGTCTCCCTTTCGGGAACCATATTCATTCTCGCGACTGTCGCGCCTCCTATGAATATCGCCACGGCTGCGACGGCGGTGACACAGTAACGTAATGGCTTGCTGTGCAGCAGATTGGACAGCCATCCGAGTCTTTGAGCCGTTGGGGCAGTCCCTTCGATGCTCGCTGAGCTTGTCGAAGCGTCATCCTCTCCCAACGAAGCCATAAGCCTCTCCAGTCCGGCCGTCAAGTCGAAATCAGGAGAGTCCGAAGAGACAGAGTCCCAATATCCCTCCAGCAAAGCCTTCACCTCCGGTTCATCTCCATACGCGGCAAGCCACCCTAGGTACCGTTGTTTCAGTTCCTCGGAGACCTCCACACCGCTGAAGAAGAAATCCAGGATGCGTCTGTAGTCTTCGCCCTTCATTATTTGCCCGCCTGGGTGAATGTGTAGGTACTTGTGTAAGATCCGGCATTGAGACGGATCGTTCCGATACGGTCTGCACCTGTCGTGTTAGGTTGGGTGGTGATGGTTGATTCACTGACGCCCTTGGTGCCGGAAGCAGGTTCGATCGTGAACCAGTCCTCACCTTCAAGCGACCAGTCACACGTGGCGCTGATCGTGATCTGATCGGTTCCGCCTCCCACCAACGTAGCAGGTGTCTTGGCGGCCAACGTAGTCTTGATGACGACAGTGTCGTGCACCTCGGACACAGTCTGTTTCTGGCAAGCGGTCCCGCCAAGAAGCAGCGGAACGACCAGAATGAGTTTTGTTATGAGTTTTAGTTTCATGGAGTATAAAAATGTTTTATATAAGGTAAGACACCTTCGATGCCCTATATGCTAAAAAACGATCAAGACTTTTATCAGGTAATCCTTAAAAAAGGCTATATTTGTATGATATAAAGCCATGTCAAAGGATAAGAAAAGATGATTCTGGATGAAACGATATTCGAAGGGCTGTACTACAAGTACAGTGACAGGCTTTACAACTTCGCGTTCAGGTTCGTGTCGGACGAGCACACAGCGCAAGACATCGTGCACGAGGCCTATGGCACGCTTTGGGAGAAATTCGAAGGAAAGGAAAGCGACGCATGGCAGGCTCTTCTGTTCCGCATTGTACGGAACCGGTCGATTGACACACTGCGCCACCAGTCATCACTCAGGATTGTCAGTCTCACGGATTCTTTCAGAAACGTATGCGACGAAGGTCTCTAACAGATGGATTTCGCGGTCAACGACTCCGACCGGAAGACAATCTACGATGAACTCACGGCGAACATCCACAGCATCATGGGCAAGCTTCCTGACAGATGCCGCGAAGTGTTCATGATGAGCAGGTTCCAAAACATGAAGAACAAGGAAATCGCGGCGGCTTTGAAAATCTCTGAGAAGGCTGTGGAAAAGCACATCCACAAAGCCCTGACGGTGTTCAGGAAAGAATTGGACGGCCTCGCCGGCAACGGGAACGCGGATCTCCAGAGCGGAGCCGCTCATTTCTGGCTGCTGTTCATCCTCACCTGCATGGTGGATTGATCACGGATATATTTATGAATAGACAATTTCCTGAATATTAAAGGAGCTAATCCAAAAATCACCAGACTCGGAGCGAAGCGACCGAAGGGGTCTCGGGGAATCCCTTCCCCGTGCCCCACCGGGGCTGTCACGAAGTGACTGGGGGTAAAATAAAAAGGAGGTGACTTTTTAGCCACCTCCCTTTAATATTATGTCATCACCACTATCTATAGCAGATGCTGAACTCGGCCAGACTGCACAGGGGAACCTTCAAGGCTCCGCCCTTTCGTCCTGACGCCGTCACGACAAACTTGACGTACTTCGCCTCCGGCTCGATCTCCGCCGCGTGAACGTTACGGTATGCGCTCACGCCGGTATAGTCGAAATCGCAGACCTTGGTGTAATTCTCTCCATCCAAAGACACTTCCAGATGCCCGCCTTTAAGGTCGGAGGCATAACGGTCCTGACGCCGGTACAGGTCGAAGTCCGAAATACGCACCGGAGAGGCGAGTTCATATTCAATGAAATACGGCAGATTCAACACCGCCACGTCGGTATTTTGGTAGCCGGATTCCCATTTCGTGTTGATCTTCCCGTCGATCGTCAGCTCCGGGCCGGCTCCGATCTTATAGGAGTTGCAGTCACGCACCGAGATGTCGGACTGGCTGTAATGATGCCTGTTGAACATATTCATCACTGACTCCGACTCGCCTTCCACCTTGAAGCCGCCTTCCGACTCGACACCAGCCACAAGGGAATAATACCTATCCTGTGCCTTGGACTTGTCGATGCGCACAGTATAGACAATCTCGGAGACACCCGGGGTGAAACCTTGCTCAGAAGAGGATGTCACTGAATATGATCCCTCCGGAAGAAGCGAATATTCCGCCTTGTCCGATGGGACGTTGAAAGTGAACTTCACGCCGTTGTCCCAATTGTTCTCGATGCTTGTGCGGACCTTGTATTCAACAGTGACGAATCCGTCATTGTCCTCCAGTTTGTCAAGATCGGTCTCGGACACTCCGGATTTGTCCAGACTGAACGCCATCATGCTCATGTCCGGGACGATGACAGTGCTGCCAAGTTCATCGGTCTGGGCGTCATTCACGCCATCGGTGAGGCTTTTCAGCCTCAACGCCACAGCGTAGTTACTCAGATCGGAATAGTCCGCTTCCGTTGAAAGTCTTTTCAAGGCCTCGATGTTGAAATCCACCTTGAACGTAGCCTTCTTGTCCTTCATCTGAAGGTCAGACGATTCCAGAGACCAGCAGTCCGAAGGCAGAGCCAGAAGCGACGCAGAGTTCTCCTCATTGTACTTTACCAGCACGGCGGCATCCTCCGACAGCCTCACCTTTGGATTCTGGTCGTAATAGCTGCCACAGTAGGCGTTCACCTCAGCCGTGAACGAGGACTGCACGTCATAGATTGTTTCTGTCTTCTGGTATCCGTTGTTGAGGATGTACACGGAAGGGTCGTAAAGATTGTCCTCCAGGTGGCTCGGCTCGCAGGCCGCGGCGGACAGAAGCGCGGCCAAGCCTATAAGAGTATATTTTCGTTTCATAATGATTCTTTTTTAGAAGTCGTTTCCAGTTCTACCATCCGTAGTTCTGAGTCAATTCCGGAACCCTGTCAAGCTCGGCCTGATTCATAGGAAGGACATAGTATTTCTTGGTGAACACCCTCTCGGACTTGGTGCCGGCCTCTCCGAAAGTGTCGAAAATGGACGTGCGCCTCCAATAATCACCGGAAATCTTATGGTCAGACGCTCCGATGTTGCATCCTACAACCTTGCCGTTATCCTCCCTTTCGGCTATCATCCAGCGGCGGGTGTCGAAGTAACGTTTTCCCTCGAAGCAAAGCTCGACCATACGCTCCCTGCGGATGTACTTTCTCTGGAGATCCTTGTCGCCTATGATCTCAGGATAGACCTCGTCCTCGCCGGTTCCGATCGCCGGGACCCCGGCCCTGTGGCGTATCATGTTCCAGTAAGTGAGGATGTCCGGATTCGCCGGGTCATATTCATTGAGAGCCTCGATGTACATCAGCAGCACATCGGCATATCTGATGATCGGCCACGAGAGGTTCCCCCACCGGCTTGACTTTGTGTCCAGATCCGGATCGATGAACTTGAGGCAAAGGTAACCGGTCGGGCTGTAGTTGTTCGATGTGATAGGTCCGGAGTTTCCGTTCTTGTAGAACTGGATGTTGGCCAGCTTGTTCGTGCCCATGATCCATGTCTGGCCGCTCCAGAACACATTGGCGTAGAACCTCGGCTCGCGGCCGATGTACATGTTCATGGTCTCGATGGCGTCGTTGGACTTCAGGTTCTTAGGGATGGTGGAGAAGAACGGGTTGACGAACTTCTGAGACCCGGTCTCAGTGTAGCCGGAACGTGGATCCACCTCAATGACACCCGCGCCGTTGTCGTAGGATTCGTCTTCCATGTTGGTGATCGGATAGTAGCCGTTGTCCATCGCGAAAGCGTCCACAAGCTTCTGGGTCAGACCGATTCCGCCGTATCCGCTCGCCGAGACCGGAGTCTCCCCGACTCTCCAGCTGCGTCCGCCGCACTGCACCGTGAATATGTTCTCGGGGGAATTGAGCAGCACCGCAGCGTTATGAATATTCTCAAGCGGAGTGGCGTTCTCGTCATCCACAAGATTGTACGTGTTCATGTCTATGACAGCCTTCGCCGCCTCGGCCGCCTGTCTCCAACGGTTTTCGTCATATTCTGTGTTGAAGAGTTTCTCTCCGTCCTTGTTCACGATGCCGTCATAAATGCCGGTGCCGTTCTGCCCGTTGAAAAGAGGGCTGGCGTTGAACATAAGGAGCCTGGCCTTCATCGCAAGGGAAGAGCCTTTCGTGGCACGTCCGATCTCGTAGGAGCTTCTCGTGTCAGGGAGCTCGGTGGCCGCTTTGTCATATTCATCACAAAGCCAATCGACTATCGTGCTCCAAGGGGACCTGTCCACCTTTGACACATCCGGGTCGGAATAGTCCGACTGCCTGTCCCCGAGCCAAATGACAGGGCCGTTCCATTTGAGCAGCTCGGTATAGTAGAACGCCCTGAGGAAACGGGCCTCGCCCCGCCACATCACTTTCTCATCATCCGTGAGCTGAGGGCAGTCCTGGACCTTGGACATGAAATATGTCGCCTCGCTTATTCCCTGATACAAAAGTCTGTAAACCGCATGACGGTAACCGCCGTGGTTTGACAGAGGGGAAAGCTGGTTATGGTTCAGCAAAGCGAAGAAACGTGAGCCGGTGTAGACGCAGGAAGCCTCGTCGCTGGCAGTGATCGCGATGCCGGATGTGGAACCGTAACCTTCCGGGGACCATTCGCTCGGAATGTAGGTATAGACATTGACAAGATATTGCAGCGTGGTCGTCTTCTTGTCGAATATGTTCTTTGAGGTCAGCTGGTCGTCAGGCTGCCTGTCCAGGTAACTGTCACAGCCGCAGACCGCCAGCGCAATCATCAGGATTATTGCTGATATATTCTTCTTCATAGTACTTCTTGATTATTAGAAACCGATGTTCAGACCGATGTTGGCCACTCTGGTGTTAGGGTAGTTCGACGCTCCCGTCTGGAGATCCGGATCCCAGAGCTTGAACGGAGCGAAGGTAAGCAGATTCGTTCCGGACACGAAGACACGCAGCTGGCTCAGGCGCATCTTCTGGATCAATCTCTTAGGGAAAGTGTAGCCGAACTCAGCGTTCTTGAGCCTGATGTAGCGGCCGTTGACGAGCCAGAAGTCAGATGACTGGTTGTTGTTCGTCGCCTCGGTCGTGGTAAGACGCGGGTATTTCGCGTCGGTATTGCTTTCGGTCCAGTAGTTCCCGTAGATATCTGAGAACACGTTGTTCGCGGCCATCTTCGGCTCGGTGAATCCGCGTACCATAGAGGAGTTTATCGAGAAACTTACGTGGGCGTTGCCCTGGAAGAAAACCGACACATCGAATCCCTTCCATTGGGCGGACACACCGAAACCGTACACGATCTCAGGCACGTCGGTGTACCCTATGGCCTTGACGTCCTTGCTGTCGATCACACCGTCGTTGTTGAGATCCTTGTACTTGATGTCGCCAGGACGTACCTCGCCGAGAGCGCTCTGGTCCGGAGACGTAGCGATGTCAGCCTCGTCCTTGAACAGTCCGTCGGACACATAGCCGAATGTCTGCCATCTGGCCTGGCCGGTACGGTTCATGTACTTCTCGATGTAGTCCGGCTGGTCCTGATCCTCGATGACGTTACGGGCGAAAGTGAAGTTACCCATCGCCGAGAAGTTCACCTGGCCGATCTTCTGGTCGTACTGCAGGGAGCTGTCCCATCCGGAGTTCCTCATCCGGCCGATGTTGACGTAAGGTTTCGTGGTGATTCCGATATATTCAGGAATGGAAGACCTCTGAAGGAATATTCCCGAACGCTTTTCCTTGAACCAGTCCACCTGCACGCGGAGTTTGTCGAAGAACGAGACATCCACGCCGACATCCAGTTTGCGTGATTTCTCCCAGCCGACATTGTCGTTGGCCCATTCGCCGCGCCGGTAGGACGGGTAGGAGGTCACCGTCTCGCCGAAACTCCACTTATCACCGGAGTTGATTGTCTCCAGGTAGATGAAACGACGGTTGCCTCCGATCTGGTCGTTTCCGACAATTCCATAGGAGCCCTTGATTTTCAGCAAGCTGATGACATCAGCCAAGCGTCCTGTCCAGAATTTCTCGTTGGAGACCAGCCAGCCACCGGCCACTGACGGGAAGAATCCGAACCTGTGTCCAGGCGAGAAGTTCTCGGATCCGTTGTAGCCGGCGTTGAACTCGGCGAAATACCGTGAATCATAATTGTAGGTAGCCCTGAAGGCCACTCCCTGATGTCTGTACGGCAGGGCCGCATTGCTGGAGGTGGCACTGGAGCCGATATAGTTCTTCTGTGACTGCTGATAGAGAAGGAGACCTGTGACGCTGTGGTTTCCGAATGACCTTGCGTAGTTCAGGCTGGCCTCCAGATAGAGGGAACGCCATCCGGTGTTGGAATATGAGAAATCCAGTGTCTGCGAGCCCTGCACAAGCTCAGTAAGGTGCAGTTCTCCGTTCTCGTCCCTGTACGCCTGACCGTATTGCTCAGGAGTCCTGGTGCGGTTCTGGTAAGCGTTGTTCTTGGCGTCGAAAGAGCCTTTGACTGTGGCTGTAAGTCCATCGGTGAGCCACGAGAAATCGTGGGTGAGGGACACGAGAGACTGAGCCGTGTTGTAGAACGCCTGCTTGTAACCGGTCTGTGTCAGAAGGGCGTACGGGTTGTAGCCCATGTTAGTACCCGGTCCTGGATAATGGCCGTCCGAATAGACCATCGGGAAGATCACAGACGGTGTCTTCAGCGCGGCCGACCAGATCGAGCTGCTGCTCGTTCCGCTCTCGTTCTTCTGCTCGAAAGTCGTGGCGAGATTGACGTTCATGGACGTGTGGCGAGTGAGTTTCACATCCACGTTCGCCCTGAAATTGAAGCGGCGGTAATATATTCCCGTGTTGTAACCGGCCGTAGGATCAGTCTTGAAGAGCCCGTTCTCGTTGTAGAAACCTCCGGAGATGTAATATTTCACGGAGCTGGTTCCACCGGAGACATTGACGTTCGCCCTGGTGTTGTTGCTGAGGTTCTTGAATATGCTGTTGACCCAATCGACATTAGGGTAAAGGTCCGGATCCTCTCCGCTCAAGGTCTTGCGTACCCTCTCCGCATCGAAATATTCAGTCCCGGAAGCCACATTGTACATTTCCATGTACTGTGTCGCGCTCGCCATCTCCGGCACCTTGACTGGGCTGGTCACACCGTTCTCGAATTTGATGCTGACCTTTGGTTTGCCCTCCTCTCCGCTGCGTGTCGTGATGAGCACCACGCCGTTGGCTCCTCGCACTCCGTAAACGGCCGTCGCGGCGGCGTCCTTGAGGACGGAGAATTCCTTGATGTCCTCGACATCCACAAGGTCAAGCTCACGCTCGACTCCGTCGATCAGGACGAGAGGGTTGGCGTTGGCTCCGAAGGTGCTGATGCCTCGGATCCAGAAAGTGGATCCCGCGCCAGGCTCGCCGCTCCTCTGCACCGACACGACTCCGGAAAGCCTTCCGGCGAGAGCGTTGCTGATCTTGGACACCGGAATCTTCACCGCGTCCGGAGCGATTGTGGCGATGGCGCCCACGATACTGGCCTTCTTCTGGTGGCCGTAGCCGACAGCCACAGCCTCCTCCAAAGTGTTTCCATCCTGCTCAAGGGCCACGTTGATGACCTGTGATCCCTTCTTTATCTGGACATCCTGGGCCACATAGCCTATGCAGGACACGCTGATGTAGCCGTAATTGCCTTTGAATGAAAGGTTATAGCGGCCATCAAGGTCGGTGGAGACTCCAATCGGAGTGTCCTTGACCCAAACCGCCACTCCGACAAGCGGCTCGCCGGTCTTGGCATCCTTGACGGTTCCGCTGACCTCCGTAGATTTGTCATCGCCGGTTGTCTTGCCTGAGGTCTTTGCCTCGGTTTTGGTGATCGTGATGATCTTGCCTTTCAGCTCATACTTGAAAGGTGGTTTGACTATCTGCCGCAAGACAGTCTGCACGGACGCCGAGTTGAAGTCGGCCGTGACAGCCGGGGCATCCCGAAGAATTCCTGTCTCGTAGATGAAAGAATAGCCGGTCTGGCGCTCAAGTTCCTTGATGACACCAGTCAGAGGCTCGTTCTTGAACCGCTTTGTGAACGACTGGGCGGAGATGAACTGCCCGGTCATCACGAGAAGCAAAACAAGAAGCGCGCTCTTGAAAACAAGTTGTCTCTTCATTTTTGTTGAACAGTGGGTTTAGTTAACGTTATTAGTTTTGATTGTATGTCATTTTTCTGTGATCGCGATGCTGCTGTCATCCTGCCATGCCCACGAGATCGGCACAATTACGGCCACCGCCCCAAGCACATCATCGATGGACTCACGGGTGTCGAGTATGACACGGAAAGTCTTGTTCCTGTATTTCACCGGATTGTAATGAATCCGCGTTCCGTACAAGGATGTCAGTCTGGAAAACAGCCAGTCAAGCGTGACTGACTCGCAGTCCAGCTTGCCGTCAAGCCATGAGCGGTACTGGCTCACATCCCGCCTGGACTTGCTCATGGAACGGTCGATACGGTTGTAGGAGATGACCTCGCCCGGGCTGAGATAAATGTAGTCCTTGCCGGTCTGGAACTGAATCTGTCCCGTGAGGAGGGCCGCCTGGATTCCGTTCTCACCGTTGTAGGCAGAGACGTTGAACGAGGTGCCTTTGACAGTGATGATGGCATCGTCCATTCTGACGATGAATGGCTTGGCCGGATTCTTCGAGACATCGAAGAACGCCTCACCGGACAGCGTCACTTCCCTGCCCTTCTTGTTGAAATCAGAATCGTAGGTCAGGGTCGTAGCTGAGTTCAGCCAAACTTTGGACGAGTCCGGAAGCACGACCAGTCTCGTCTCCAGATAGGCTGTCGAGAAAGTGGAGACCGGATTCTCCTTGTCATTGAACAGATTGAAGAACAACGCCACGATGACAGCCACCGCCGCTGCCGCCGGGACGGAAATCCTCAGCAGCAAGCGTTTCCACCGGCGTGCCTTGATTTTCCCCGTAAGCCTGGCGTAAGCCATCCTCTGCCCCGCAGTCGGCCTCTCGCTGTCACACCAATCCTTCTCCATCGTCCTGAAATCATCCATCGACAGCTTACCGTCCGAAAGGCTCTCGCGGATGGAAACCTCATCCTCATAAGTGGATTCGCCACGGAAATATCTGAAGCATTTCTCTTTGATCCGATCATCTGAAATCCTTCTGTCGTCTTTACTCATAATGACTTTAATTATTTCATATAGATATTTAACGTTTAACCGGACTTTTACCCTACCTTTGTTTTCAAATGAATATTTCAAAAGATTCCACTGCCTCTTGCTCCGCGATGATCGGTACGTATTTTTTTTGCACGAAGTGACTTTTCGGACGTAATAATACATATTCCGGAATCATGCGAGGTAGGGTAAATCGGAGTCGCTGCGTTTTATAATGCAGAATATTCAATACTAATAACACAAAATTCAGATCATGAGAAAAATTTCCTTTCTGCTGACAGGCGCGCTGGCCATTTTGGCAAGTGCCACAGCATCAGCCCAATCAGAGCCATCGGACGAGGTGAAGGTTCCGGACTATTCCGGCTATATCCTTACTCCGGAGGCTCCACACACTCCCCGGATCAACGGAGCCAAGATCTATGGCGCCCGTCCAGGCTCAGATTTCCTGTACAAGGTGGCGGCGACAGGTGACAGACCGATGACATTCTCGGCCGAGAACCTGCCAAAAGGCCTGAAAATCGACTCCGGAACAGGTGTGATCACCGGGAAGGTCAAGAAAGCCGGCACCTACAATGTCACGCTGAAGGCCGCCAACAGCCTCGGCGAGGCGACAAGGGAGTTCAGGATCGTCATCGGAGAGAAGATCGCGCTGACTCCTCCGATGGGTTGGAACAGCTGGAACTGCTGGGGCAACACGGTAAGCCATGAGAAAGTGATGGCTTCCGCGAAGGCGATCCTTGAAAGCGGACTGGCGGACTATGGTTGGTCGTACATCAACATAGACGATGGCTGGCAGGGACTCCGCGGCGGAAAGGAGAACGCGATCCAGCCGAACGTGAAATTCCCTGACATGAAAGGTCTTGTGGACTCGCTGCACACCATGGGATTCAAGGTCGGCATCTATTCCGGTCCGTGGGTTGCGACCTACGCGGCGCACATCGGAACACAGTGCGACAACGCCGACGGCACCTACGAATGGGTCAAGAAAGGGCTCGTCAACGAGAACTACAGGATGGTGGATCCGTCCGGCGAGCTGACCAGAGAGAAGCTTTGGTACAGCGGGAAATATTCATTCGCCGCCCAGGACGCGCGCCAGTGGGCGGAATGGGGCTTCGACTATCTCAAATACGACTGGAACCCGCACGACTGGTACAGCATGAAAGAGATGCACGATGAGCTGGAGAAATGCGGCAGGGACATCGTCTATAGCCTTTCCAACTCCGCCCTCCTTCCTTTGGCCGATGAATATGTCAAATACGCCAACTGTTGGAGGACGACCGGGGACATCCGCGACAACTGGAAAAGCATCTCCGGCATCGGTTTCGGCAGGAACAGCAGCTGGGCGCCATATTCAGGCCCTGGACATTGGCCTGACGGAGACATGATGGTCATCGGAAACGTCGGCTGGGGCAGGAAATACCACTACACCAACCTGACTCCGGACGAGCAATATACCCACGTCACCCTTTGGGCAATGCAGGCGTCCCCGCTCCTGATCGGCTGCGACATGGCGGTCGCCGACAAATTCACAAAGAGCCTTCTGTGCAACAACGAGGTGATCGACATCAATCAGGATCCGCTCGGTTACGCGGCCACAAAGATTTACGGCAACAGTTCCTATGCCACATACTTCAAGCCTTTGGAGGACGGTTCGCTGGCAATCGCCATGTTCAACCTCAGCGAGACAACCCAGAAGATCGGTTTCAAGCCGAGAGCCATCGGAATTATCGGGGACAAAATCATCGTCCGGGATGTCTGGAGGCAGAAAGATGTCGCCGAAATCACCAACGACAGGGATCGTTTCGATGCTGATGTACCTCCGCACGGAGTGGTTCTCGTCAGGGTGTTCCCTGGCTTCACCAAGGAAAGGCCGATAGGCAGCAGGAGGTAAAAGGCCGACTGACGTATTCTTCATCATCACTGTGCGCAAAAAGCGCTTTTCCACTCACGCCCCAAAGGGATTTTGTGAACGAAACGCCGCTTTTCACGCACGGTGATATTCTTTTATGCCAATACCAGGCGATAGAAGTCGTTGACAAGTCCAGAAATGATGTCATAGCCTACCGTCCGCGCCAAAGTGCCCTCATTCATATAGCAACGCTTGTTGACTTCGATCATCAAGGATTTGTAATCAACCGGTTTCTTGGGAGTTATCGAGTTTGAATATGGATTGTTCAGGCCTACCTTAAATCCGGCGCGATCTAACAGGTGCGTCGCCTTGTCGATCATCTCCTGCTCAGGCTTGCTTGCATCGTCATTATAGCCGATGCAGATGTCGATGTCGGCGAGATCCGAAGGAAACGAGTGGCAGTCTATGATGAGCGAGCCGGGAGCCAACTCAGAGGAAAGGCGCGAGATGAATCCGTGATATTCATTCATCAAGGCGGTCCGCCCGGAAATCAGGCGGCGGCAATCGCCGAACCTTTCGTAGAGGATGCCTTGGCCGGCGGCATTCAATCTTTCCGACAGCTACAACCTTATCGAAGCGGCCATGGATGGGAAGGCTCAAGCAGATGAGAATCTTAGAGTTACAGAGAATCGTTATCACGCATCTATGTGTCCTCTCTCGGATTATCTTGATGCGCAGTTCCAGTGGCAGCAGGCCAGGAGTAATCTTATCGAGGCGTTCACGCAGTCCCGTATCGCCGAGACGGATTACCTGATGGCTACCGGCCACCTGGTGGACGAGACGGTCTTCGCAAAGTAACGGGACGGATCCGATCATTGAACAGCTTATCGAACATACCCATGCCTTATCAGGTCTTCTCTTGATCTGACGGGGAATGTGTAACCGTCACGGAGCAGGAACAAGTTGTCTGAAACCTGAATGATCGCTTCGTACAAATGGTCAGATACGATGATCCCTTTATTTGCTTTCTCCTCCCGGATCAGCGACTGCATCTTCTCGACATGAATAGGGGCGATGTTGGAGAAAGGTTCGTCCAGGATGCAGAAATCAGAGGGTGACTTGATGATGATGAACATTTCAGCGACACGAGCCTCGCCACCCGATAATTCCCGAAACTGTTTCTTCTGAAAGGTATGGAACTTGGGATCAAACGACACCAAGCCGTCATATTCAACATCATACAGTCTGAAGGCTTCGTCCAAGGTCATCCTCGGCGGCATGAAGAGATTCTGCGGAAGGTACTTGACCCTGTCGCCGATATGCCCATAGTCAGTACTTTGCTCATCGTTGAACCTTACGAATATGCTCAGTGGCATATTCCTTATAAATATTAAAAACACAATCCAATCAGGAGACCACGGTCACGGTGCTCGTGGCCGTGCGCTCGTTCTGGTTGACTTCTATGCGGACCGGAATCTTCTCCTGAAGCTCCTCGATGTGGCTGATTATGCCCACCTGTCTGCCGGACTTCATACGGAGGGTCTTCAACGTGTTCACGGCATTCTGGAGAGGTTCGCCGGAAAGGGTGCCGAAGCCCTCGTCGATGAACAGGGTACCGACAGAAAGGCCATCTCCGATGTCAGACAGCGCCAAGGCCAGAGAAAGGGACACAAGGAAACTCTCTCCGCCGGAAATCGTGCTGGCCGGACGGGAAACGTAGCCTTGATAGGCATCCTCGACCTCGATGACGAACGTTCCCGGCACGACCTTGAGGACATACCTGTCAGTCAGGTCTTTCATGTAGATGTTCGCCGCCTTCACAAGGCTGTCAAGCACATAACTCTGGGCTATCTTGCGGAAATTCTTGCCAGCGCTGTCACCGATCAAGTTATTCAGAGTGTTCCATTTCACATATTCCTCCCGGAGCCTGTCGGCCGCCTCCCTCAACTTACCGGCTTTCTCACGGTTCTCTTCATCCTGCCTCAGAGCCTCAGCCAAAAGAGCCGCCTCAGTCGTGGCTCTTGACATAGCCTCATCGTTACTCTTGTACAATGTTTCCAGACTATCCACCGTGTCATCGTCCGCAAGCAAAGGCTTATTCAACTTATGCTCAGACTCGTTCCTCCGATCCGTTTCCAAAGCCACCTTCGCCGCGGCCAACTTTTCAGACGCCTCTCTGTGCCTACGCTCAATCTCGGAAATCACCGCGACAGAGTATTCAGAAAGAGCCTTCAGCGCAGCCCTGTCATATTCAGAATGCTCCGAAAGGAACGCCTCGACCTTGGAGGATTCCGCCTTCGCGTTTTCCTCGGCCCGCGCAAGTTTGTGCCTCTCAAGAATCAAGCTGCTCCTGACCGAATCCGCCTCTCCTGACAAACCAGGAATATTCGCTGCCTCCACCGCCGGAAGTTCTTTCCACGACGGCATCATCTCCTCTATGGCCGCCACCATTCCTTGCACCACGCCCATCCTTGCCCTCAACTCATCGACCGACTTGACCAGGCTCTCCGAACGCTCAACACGATTCCGATGCGAACGAACCGCCTCAGAAAGCTCTTTTTTGAATATTCCGGTGTCCGCGCTCCATTTTTCTTCCCAAGGCGAGCCGGCGAGAATGCCTCCGACCGCCTGCTCTGCCGATGAAACGGCTTTGATTCTGTCCGAGACAAGGGCCTCTACCCTCTCGATTTCGGATTTCTTGGACTGGACTTCGCTTTCCGCCTTGACACGGGCTGCAACAGCCTTATCCACGGCATCCCTGGCGGCGAGACTTGCTCTGCGAGCATCATCGGCATCCTTTTCAAGGCCGGCGCAGATCTTCTCTTTTTCAGCAAGTTCTGACAAACGCAGGCCTATTTCTTGGTACCTCGCCTCAAGCGCCGCCCGTGTGCCATCATCAACGTCCGTCAAACCACACTTCTGGGCAGCCATTCTCACGGATTCCGTCATCTGGTCCACACTACGGTCATTCTCAAAGGCGGATTTCTGTCTGCGCAACTGCTCTGACTCCGCAACAATTTCAGCCACAAGACGATCGTAACGATCCTTGTCATTACGGTATATGATCCTGGCTTCCTCGCGGGCTCTCTCAAGCGGAGCCAGCCGTCTCTGAAGATCCAGGTCTGTCGGCAGCGCCGATTCGATCTTCCGCATACAGACAGGACAGAGGTCACCTACCTGAAGGTTGTTGCGGATAGCCTTGACGGTGTCTTCAACCGTACTGCTCTGCATCCTATAGGCCTCATCAGCTAACTCCGACTTAATGCGTTCTGACTCCACGTCCTTGGCCAAAGAGTCCCGTTCCGCGATCTTGGCATCAAGCGCCTTCTCTTTCTCAGCGATGTCCTGCGCTTCCTCATTACGCTTTACGATCTGTTGCTCCAAAAGCGACAACCGATCCTGCGCCAGTTTGATGTCCACCGATTTTTCCTTCAGGTCTCCGATCTCCTTACGGACCATCACGGCGTTCGACTCGGCCAAAGCATCCTCGGCCTTCTTCTGCGCCTCCTCGGCAAGTCTCCGCCCGTTTCCTGCGGCATTCTCCGCTTCCTTCACCTTCTCCAACGCCAGCGACCTTTCCGTCAAGTCCGACCGCAGAACCGAAAGTTTGGCTTCTGATTCACGAATATATTCCCGACCGCTCTCGATGACACCGATGTTCCCCGCGATGGTCTGCTCCTTCTCCAGAACAGGCTGCGAAGGAGCGTCCTTTTCCAACTCCGCGTCAACGGAGGCTTTTTCCCCGGCAAGCCTCTTCTCCTCGTCACTCAGGAAGGCCAATCCACCTTTTACCGACCGGTATCTCTCCGACAATCCGGAGATCCTTGTCCTGGCTTCCGCTGCTGCCGCCTCTTCTCTCCTTTGGTTTTCAAGATTTCCACGCACCGCCTCAGTAGTCCTGAACGAGGCGGCAAGGTTCTCCTCGGCGACATATTCATCAGTACTTACAAACGCCTCCTTGTCCGCGACAGCTTTGGAATCAGATTCAATCGTAACCTTCAATCTTGCCTCCTGCTTCAGCCAGTCCACTTTCTTACCGCACTCGTTCCTTGCCGCGCGGGCGGATTCCGCCTCGGCCAGTTTGTCCTCCTTCTCTTTGAGTTTCTGGTCTTTTTCCTCATCAGAAAGGATCCTGATATCCCGGATTCTTTCCTCGGCATCGGCCGAAGCCTTTTCCTTCCGCCTTGTGATCTCAAAGACCTTGGCGCCGATCTTCGTGTAGATGTCCGCACCGGTGATCTTTTCCAGAATCTCGGCCTTCTCGTTGTCCTTGCTGTTCAGGAATCTGGTGAACTCACCCTGAGCCAGCATCGTGGTGCGGCAGAACTGGCTGAAACTCAGGCCGACGGCAGAGGCGATCTCCGCGCTCACCTCCTTATCCTTTTTGTAAATCATCCCGGAATCCAAGTTTCGGAGGATCCATTCTTTTTTCTGTATCCGGCCATTCACTTTTTCCCTTGCTCGGGCTACCGACCATTCAGCCTCATAATCAACCCCATTGGTTCCTTTGAACTCAAGTCTTACATAACCTTTCCCTGCCCCTTGCCTAAGAAGTCTGGACGGACTGTCAACCTTGACATCATCCCCCTGATCAGCGGAGCTGCCCTCCATCTGCGTATTGGCCAGCCTTGGCGTGTCCCCGTACAACGCCAGACAGACCGCGTCCAGAATCGTGCTCTTCCCAGCCCCGGTCTTGCCGGTGATAAGGAACACATCACAGTCAGACAGCGGCTTGCTGTCAAAATCAATCACAGCGTCTTCTATGGACGCGATGTTGTGAATCGTAAGTTTTCGTATTTTCATAAGTCAGTCTAAATTATTCATTTACATCATTCCTGATTTCCTTCTCCGCCTCACGGAACAGTTCCGCCAGTTCGTCCGTGAACGTTATTCCGGTGTCCTCGGCGTACAGCCGCGCGACCTCAAGCGGTTCCATAGCCCGGAATTCCGACACTGAAAGGGTTTTACGGTCTGACTTTCCAGAGGCTGCCCGGCGAGCGTTTATCGTGCAGAAAAGTCCCAGGCCGCCACTCAGAATATTCCTGGCCTCGACCACCGCATCAGGCGGAAGGCTATCCTCGACCTCGACATTCAACCTGATATACGCCGGATTGTCCTTAGGAAAATCTTTCAGCCGTTCCTTAACCTCATCCCATTTCCCGAAACCTGAGGAAGGAATATTCACGAGCGGACAATCGGTCTTTATCGGCACCTCCCGGATCTGCGGGGCCGCCCCGTGCGAGGCGATCTCCACGACCGACACACTATGCCCGTAAGACTCGTCGAAACTTACCGGCAGCGGCGTGCCGCAATAGCGCGCCCTTCCCCCGGAACCAGCGATTGTCTGCGGCTTATGAATATGTCCGAGCGCGATGTAGTCGTACCCTTCGCCGAACTCCTCCAGCCCGACGGAGTCAATCCCTCCCACAGATAATTCACGAATATCCTCGTGTCCGGTGTAGTTGCATCCGGCCACTGTCGTGTGGGCAGAAATGACAACAGGAAGGTTTCCAGTGTTCCTTTCGGCCACCTTGTCCAACAGGCTCTTACAGAATCCTTCCGGCATACTTCTCTCGTTCACGTACGGTATGGCGACTATGAATCCTTTCCCCGCCACCTCAACGATCAGCTTGTCTGGATTGTCCTTGTCCACGGAACCGATCATATTCACTTTCTGGGTCTCCCATAATATTCGTGAGACCTCGTGCTTTGACGCGCTGTCGTGGTTCCCCGCGGTGATGACGATCTCCATTTCCGGACAGGCCTCGTGCAGCCTCATCACCGCCTCCGTGAACATCTTCTGCACCGCCGCCGATGGCTGTCCCGTATGGTAAACATCCCCGCTGACCACCAACGCGTCAGGTTTCTCCTTCCCGACAATCTCCTCGATCCGGACAAGCATATCCCTCTGCTCCCGACTCCTGTCGTATCCGTACAGAACATGTCCCAGATGCCAGTCACTTGTGTGTATAATTCTCATAAGCAAGTCATTGTATTGTTTTCATAAAACAGACCCGAGCCAAACGCTCCACTCAATATACGCCCTTTCTCCGGTTTTCGCAACCAAAATCCTCATTTTTTCAGGTAACTATATAGCAGTTGACTAACGTGGCATGCAAGCGGTCGCCAAGCGGTTACATACGTGGTGGCATCACCCGCATTTTGTGAATATGGCGGCACGTAAACCAACCCTGAGTGCGACGATAGGCCTGTGGATATGCCGCCTATGGTTTCTGCATCCATAGGCGTCATACAGCCGCGCCTCACAATGGTGTAGAAGAATTATCGCATGCCGCTGTTTGCAAAATGGCTATACATACCTCCTTTGAAAAGGTGACTATGTTCGGAAGGTCGCCGGATGTCGCGTATCGTTGACGGATAACCACGCCGGCCGTCGGTCTTGAGCGGAGAGTGTCACTGTCCGACCGACACACTCTCGATCCTTATCTTGAAAGTCCCGGACGGAGCCTGGACATCCACGATCTCGCCCTCTTTCCGTCCCATCAGCGCCGCACCAATCGGGGACTTGCAGGAAATCTTGCCTTCTTCAAGGTTCATCTCGTGCGGGCTCACAATGGTATATGTCATTCTGGCATTGGAGGCCATATTCGTGAACTCCACCTTGCTGAGCAATGAAATCTGATCTTTCGGCAATGCCGAAGTATCGATGATCCTTGAATATTGCAGGACTTTCTGCAGGAAACGTATCCTGCTGATGGCCTTGGCCTGAGCCCTTCTCGCCGAGCGATATTCAGCGTTCTCGCTCAGATCCCCCTGCGCGCGTGCGTCCGACAGATCGTCCTTGATCCGAGGATATTCAACATCAATAAGATGATTAAGTTCCGCGACAATCTGGTCGTAGCGTTCCTTAGACAGATATTCCATATACCATTGTTTGATAAGTCAGGGCAAATGTACGAAAAACTATCCTTTTTAGCTCCCCGCTCAACTTTTTTTGTTTGTCCGGCGGAGCACCCTTCCTGCAAATTTAGAATTTTAATTTTATCCGACAAAAAATCACCGATAGACAGCAGTCTAATCGATGATTATCTTGAGTAACTTGTGTATCAAACTCATGATGTTTTATTATATTTGTCAACCTATAACACGTTAATTATGCAATCTATATCAGCCATCAAACACACCCCTTCTGTTACTTACAAGGATTTTGTCGATTCATTGACAACAAGACCTCTGTATTTTAGGTTCTTCTTGGATAAGGCGTGCTGTATTGCTGCCAATATCGGAATCAGATATGATGACGAGAAAGAGGATTTTGCCCTTGAGGCTATCGTACATCTATGGAGAAATCTTGACAAGTACGATGCGTCTAAGGCAGAATTCAGTTCGTTTTTCAATGTTTGTGTCGGGAACAAGATTCGAGAACAGATCAGATCATCAAATTCCGATAAAGTTTTTGGACTGAACAAAACTCTTCGTGATGATTTGGAGGGATGTGGCGGATCGTTATTGTATGAGGAAAAAGACAGGGCTCGCAAAAACAAGGAATTTACCGACAAACTGATTATAGAATTCAGAAAATTCATTGATGCCCTGTCTCCTGGGGAGCAAATGATGATTTGCGGATCTGAATTTGGTAGACTTGCGGTGTGAGATAATACTTCGGACAAGAATTACGCTGATCTGATTGCCGCGCGGACCGGCCGTACTGCTGCAGCGTTAAGAAAGATTGCTGAGAGGCTGAAGAAAAGAGCGATAGCCTCTGCCGGGCAAAGCGGACTTGATTATGGCGCATATCGTGAGTATGTCGGATTTCTTACAACCACGCCTACGGAAGACAAGGTGGACTTTTCTGTCCTGGACTGGAATTCGCTTTCCGCTGTTCAGCGATTGAAATTGCGTATGTATCTTTATGAGAAGTCGCTGGAAGATGGTTTGGCCCTTGATGATATTTTCGGCAATGATGATGCAGAAGGCCCAAAAAGAGATCGTGCTTATGAAGAAGGGAAACTCGCTGCTATTGAAACGGTAACCTCAATATTGAATCGCCTCAAGGTGGCCGAGAATAATTTGACACAATCGCGGGAAGAAAAAGATCTGATATCCTTTACTTACTGGTTCGTGCTGATTCATGAGTATAATTATTTGATTAGAACCATTCCGATGCCACAAGACGTTCAGATTGTGTTTGATGAGATCGACAGATTCGCTCCAAGGGAATATCTTGAGCACAAACGAAGGAGTGGCTATAATAGGCTCCCGGATTTTCATACAGTATATGGCCGCGGATATAATTTTCCTGACATTATCGGATGCGCATTATCAAACCGCTGTGCTGAAGAAATACTTTCATTTATACCAAATACTGAAGGAATGCTTGTTTGTGGGGGAACTTTGAAGCGACAAAATCTGATGCTTCATTTTCTGCAGACAGGAGAAAAAGGGCCTCAATTGGATTACTGTGATTCTTGTGGGAAGAATTTGAATGATCAGCCTTATCCTTATTCGTTCAGATGTACAAAATGTGGACGAATCTTTAATCTTTGCAAAGATTGCTCGGATAAACGTCTCCATCTTAATTGGGGTAATGTGGGCAGAAAACCGGCAGATCGCCATGAAGATGCTGTCAACCAACAAATGTTTCAGGGAGAGTAAGTTATGACGCAGCAAGAAGCAAATATGCTTTTTACAAAAAGACAGTATGTCTGTTTAAGTGACGGGGCAAGAGTCGGTACAAACGGTTTTGTATCAAAGATTTCGTCTATGATATCAAAACTTTTGGAAGGGGATTGCCTATCAGGTAGTGATGTCCCGGAAAAACTCACGGTAATATATGTGTATAACGATAAACGGGTGACAACTGCATGTGTAGATGAGAATTACAATCTATATATTAGTGTGAATTTCGTTTATTCATACCTAAAAATGAATGATGATTTAGTTAATGTGTTATTGTCTAATGCATTAATGCATCTTGATTATTCGGATCTTGCCCAAGAACGATCTTATTTAACTGAAGGAATGTATAGGAACTTGATTGAAAGATACGTATCTGGTAGAAGAGAGCCCGTTCAGTTGACTTTACCTATACATCATGCCTTAAACATTGCTGCTGAATTAGGTGCTAATAATCGTGTTCAAAGACGTTGGGGAGTTTCAATAGATGTTCTAAAACGACAGATGAAAGCTGTTGCATTAAAAAAGCATAATGGATTATGTCTTCACCACTATTACCATGATACTGAAATAATGGATATGATGAAGGAACGGGTGGGTAAGACTTTTCCACAAACTTCGTCTTGTAAAGAAATCCCTATGACGTATTATTCCGGTTACAAGCAGGTTATGGATGAAATTGTCAAAAGTATAGATGAGTTTGGGATAGCTGGAATAGCTGGAGTATTGAATAGCTCCGCATTATGAAAATAATAAAATCACAAAGTGTCACGATAGGGTGATCTATCCGTATTATAAAGTAAGAAGAGTATTTTTGAATTATGACAGAAAAAGATTATTGGGAACGCTTCGGCTTTTGGAGATGCAGGTTGAGTGATATTTACACCCATATCAAATCAGGCATGGCTGAAACGGAAAATCCGCATTGCAGAAAAGGAATCATCGTTGAGAAAGACGCGGACACAGAATCAAGACTTGATTTTGTGAAGGATTATCTCAATGTGTCTGAGCTTGAGAAGGCCGGCAAGGTTTCAGAACTTACAATTGATGCATCTTGGACAGCTGGCATTGTTCCTTCATCAAGGAATGAAACTTCCCGCGACTGTTGGAATAAAATTATTGCAGCCGCATACAAGGCAAATGACGGACTCCTCATTCTCAACGTAAGCAATATGAAACTGTTCGAGCATTGCTGGTGGCATATCAAGCAACTGGCAAAACAGGAAGCTGGTTTGGTCGCATGGCCCCCTTTTGATAAATCCATATTCTTTGATATAGATGAATTTGTTGGAGAGGTCGAGCGTCTGATGAAGACTGGCCGAGACAAGAGCGAAATCAATGCTTTTGTAAAGGATAAAATTTCCGAGGCAAAAAGACAGGGTCTCGTCCCATCTGATAAATTTCACTTTAACGGCTATGTCCTGATTGTTCTGGATGGACTTGACTGGCAGAGTGTTCGTGAGATTTCCGAGCGTGATCGTGGCCAATTTGACGCGGCTATGCAGTTTTATTATCGAGTGGATTTCTCGAGATGGTGATTATCTTGTCAGGCTCAGGGGTAATTGCATAGAGTGTGGTGTTCCCATATTCTGTAATACTCGCTTCAAATACTGATATACAATGATTTTATGTGAAATAGCGGATATGAAAAGAACTGAACAAGTATCTGTTGCACAGCTCATTGAGGAGCTGAAGAGATTCGAGAAAGATTACCCGGACGTGAATGTTACATGCTGTATTCCTGATGGAACAATATGTTATGCCGTCAGCATTGATCAGGATGGGGACGGACAGGTCTGCATTGGCTTTGAAGAGGAAGAGGAAGATAGCGGGTGCCTTGAAGTGGAGATGCTCATCGCGGATCTGGAGATGTATGACGGCAGCGCAATTGTGCGTATGGAGGCATGCGGCCTGTCCATGACTTTCTCCATATTCGGCAACGGTAGTTTCTTCGTCTATGATGAAAATGAGGAATGTGTTTGCTGTGACGGGGTAGTTATTGGCGAGTATGAAGAAAAAGAATCTGGCTCCGGATGGCTTACGGAGGCGGAAAAACGGATGCTGGCGGAGAAAGCCAGAAAAGAGAATCGCAAGAGCAAGATTGAATATGGAGCCTTGCTGATTATTACAATTCTCTCACTATGCGGGGTTGCCTACAATGTCTGGGCAGTTGTAGCCGCCTCAGGAGACTCGCTCTGGGAGAATATACTCTATGGCATAACATGCCTGTTCTGTTTCATGATTGGCCTACTGGCGCTCCATTACGATAGGCGATAATTACAGTGTTGGGAAATTTTTCGAGAAAGTGCATTATTTTTTTTGTCACAGATAACAAGTCTTGTCGTAATATATATTGAAAAGAAAAATTAACTTGATCATGTATATTTCAAAAACAAGATTTATCAACTGGACACGCTGTCCTATGTATTTCGCGAGGGATTTGAAACACAATCCGCTCAAGAAAACTGATATCGACGCCGAACGTGAACGTCGCGAGGAAATGCTCGCCGAACTGATGAACGAGACCGGCTCGTCAGAAGGGGCTGAAGATGAAGAAGAGTTCGATGCAAAACCAAGCGAGGAGCTTGAAGCCCTTCTTCCTTATTACAATCAGGTTGAAGATGAGGCCCTGAAGGTGGCGAAGAGATATTTCAAGGGCACGTTTGTCGCTGATTCGAAAGATGTCCACAAGCAGAAACTCTTTGAATATGTCCAGCACGGCCATACCTACCGTTGCTATGTGGATATTTTTAACGAGAATGATGATGAAATCAACATCATCGAAGTAAAGGCCACGACCAACAGCAAGTATCTTCTCAAGATGAACAAGGATGGCAAGCTGGACGGCTATTGTTTCTCGGAGAAACGCGGAGCTGAAAAGCACCCTATGTTTGTCAGAGAAGGGAACATCTGGACGCTAAACCATGCAGGCAGCAAGGCCAATGCCGATTTGGAGAAGAACTTCGAGCAGAAGAGGAGAGCCTTGCTTGACCGCTATTCCGACCTTGGAAAGTATCCGCATGATCTTGCCTTCCAGAAGTATGTGATTGAACATTCTTTACGCAATGCCGGCGATAACCGTAAGGTGAATTACTATCTTGCCGTACTCAATAGCGAGTATGTTTATGACGGCGCCAAGGATGCTGACGGCAAGCGCGTCTATAACAATATCGAAGGTCAGGAACTCATTGTCTTCCTCGATATGAATGAGACGGTCGAAGACTATCAGCCGATTATTGTCAAAGAAATCGCAACACTGGAGAGCTACATTGCAACTCCTCATGATGTGAATGCCAAGACTCCGGTCGGTCCATGGTGCGACTGGGGGAAAAACACCGAATGTGTGTTCTACATCCACTGCTTCAAGACGCTCCGTGATGTTCCTGATGCCAATAGGTCGAACAACTACATGAATTTCCGCGGCTTCAAGGCTGAAGCTATCGGCGACAAGTTCCAGCTCATAAACAACGGTTATTACAAGTTCGATGATGTGCCTGTTGAGTGGTTGGAGAAAGAGAACCACAAGATTCAGAGAGAATGCTATGACAATGGAATCGAACATATCGATAAAGAGAAGATGACGGCATGGTTCAGATACCTAGGGGAGGGTCCCATCTATCATTTTGATTTCGAGTCGTTCCCTTGTCCTCTGCCTCGTTTCAAAGGCGAGTCTCCCTATCAGCAGTCGGTGTTCGAGTTCTCGCTCCATATCGAGCGTGCTCCAGGAGTATGCGACAAGAACTCCGACAATATCATCTTCCTCAATGAAGAATGTGACACCGACGAGCGCGAGGCACTCGTAAAAGCCATCGTGGACAACTTCGAATTCAACGAGGACGGCTCTCTCCATGGCATCATGCTGGCGCAGAATACCAGTTTTGAAATCGGTCGTCTCAATGAACTTGCAGCAATTTTCCCCAAATACAGCAAATACCTGCTTGCAATTGCTGACAAGACGGCGGACCTGATTCATCTGCTCAGGACTAACCTGGAATTGTACGAAGCGGAATTCGGGAAGGAATCGGCAGGAACCATAAACTACTACCATCCCTACCTCAGTGGAAGTTATTCCATCAAGAGGACTCTTCCAGTCCTTGTTCCAAGCCTCTCGTATGACGAGATGAAGAAGCATGAAGTAGGCAATGGCGTGCAGGCGTATATAACTTATCTCAGTTATAATGAAGGCCCCGGAAAGACACGCGACATGAATACCAAGAAAGAGCGTCGCGAAGCCCTCTGCCGCTACTGCCAGCAGGATACCTGGGCGATGGTAGAGATTCTGCGTGCGGTCAGAAAGAAAATTGGTCTTTAATATTGTAGCCTATAGCGTGTATAGAATAAGCCCGCATTGTGTATTTCTCGACGGTCCCTATCCGGTCAATTTTCAAAAGCTTTATAAAGGCATTATTGTCGTGGTCGATACGGATTCCGGTACTAGCGATCCCAAGTTCTACCATCTCGCGATCTGCACCCAGAAGACAAGAACATGTATATGGAAAAGACGGCAAGAAAGAATGGATCGTCTTGTGTTTGATGATGCGTGTCTGACAATTACCTGCTGTTACGAGCAGGCGGAGAAAAGTCCAGTGATACCCAAGAGCCTGACTCTTGATAAGGATATCTACGACGAGATCAAGGAGATCCTGCCTGGATTCATGGATAGTTGCGGCTGCTATCATGACAAGGTGGAAACCAGCGGCGGTCTGGAATTGATAATCAAGTAGCGGATCTTTAGTTTCACTTACTGGTTAGCAGAAAGTTTTGTAACTCTGATAGCGGATATATATAACGACGCATGGCCATATTCTATCACGGGACATCAGTCCTCTTCGATCACTTCGAAAGGCAGTTTATCACTCTAAATCCCCGAAGATGACTGCAAAGCACTATCAGAAACTTGGCAATCATCGTAGAACCGACTGGGGCTCCATGATAATTGATGCCATGAAGTTCTGCCTTCAGCTGAAATACGAGCAGTCCCTGGAATTCAGGAACGAGCTGGATAGTACGAAGGGCAGTTACATCGTAGAATTGCAGGACAACAAGACCGATACGGTCTCCTCAAGGCCTAATGGCTGGGGTGTCAAGACTAAGGGTGAAAAATATGTGGGCCCGAATATTATGGGACAGTTGTTGATGAGTCTCAGGGACAATGGAAAATTGAAATACAGTCTTCCGTCTGACGCTCTCGCATTTATCGAGTTGTTGAAATAAAGTCATAGCAGAATCGAGTAGGTAGAAGATGAAATGATTCTCGTACTGCAGTTTGACTGGTTGGTTTTGTCCAGGTGCTCCTCATCTTCTTCATGGACCTGCGGTTGACCTGCATCCGTCGAGACTTCTGCCGCCCCGCCCTCCACGACAATTCCTTGCGACTGGAGTGTCATTGATATGTCGTCCTTTATCCTGTGATAGTTATCCTCGCTAACGGAATCTATATACATACGGATATACGTCTCTGCATAACGTCGTCAGAAAAGTGCTACAATACGGAGGAGATGTATAGTCAAACTGCCAATAATTGAGAATCGACCTTTGCTGTTTTCGAAATTTACTGTAAATTTGCAGTAGATTTCGAAAGTAGAATATCATGAATGCTTACGTAAAACGGGATTTGTATCTTAACCGACTGATTGTCAGGAGGGATAATGGGCAGATTAAAGCGGTTACCGGACCGAGGCGTTCCGGTAAATCCTTCCTCTTGGATCCCATATACAAGGATTATCTCCTCTCCAAAGGTATTCCCGAAGATAACATTATCATCATTTCCTTTGATATTGAGGATGAGGACACTCCCCAGGAACTACTGGACCGCGAGAAGCTGAAAGAATACCTTTATTCCAGAATTGCCTCGCAGACTGAGAATTACTACGTCTTCCTGGACGAAATTCAGGAGGTCGATGGATTCGAAAGGATTGTCAATGGCCTTAATAAGCGTCAGAATGTAGATGTGTATGTCACCGGCAGCAATTCAAAGTTCCTTTCTAGCGAAATCAATACCATCTTCCGCGGGCGCAGCGATGAGGTCAGCGTCCTTCCGTTCACTTTCCGCGAATTTTGTCAGGACCGACAGGAAAGTGTCAATGACCTGTGGAAAGAGTATTACACTTATGGAGGACTTCCAGCACTTAGGAAAATGCCGACGGCTGAACAGAAGACCACCTACATCCAGAAACTGTGGAAGAAGACCTATCTGGACGATGTGGTCGAGCGCCACAACGTTGAAAATCGGGAAGCGCTTGAAGCCATAGCCGATGCTTTATGCTCATCCATCGGTTCCCTTACCAATACGACACGTATCACCAATACGTTGGGAAGTGTCCGCAAAATCAAGATAACGGATGACACAGTTGCAAAGTATATCGGCTATCTGGAAGAGGCATTCTTGTTCAACGAAGCCCGACGTTATAATATCAAGGGCAACAAGTATTACGAGAACATCAAGAAATACTACTCGATAGATGTCGGTCTTAGAAACGCAAGGCTGAATTACCGCCAATTGGAGCAGACACATCTGATGGAGAACATTATCTTCAATGAATTGCTATACCGTGGTTATGTGGTGGATGTGGGAGTCGTTGAGCACCGTAAAATGGTCGATGGCAAGTCTGAATACAAACAATATGAGGTAGATTTCATTGCTACTGATGGGAACGAGAAGTACTATATTCAGTCGGCCTACGAGATAGAAACCGAAGAAAAACGTGAGCAGGAACTGAATTCGCTCAAACGCATTGATGATTCCTTCCAGAAGATTGTTATCGTCAAGGACGACATTATGCCCTACAGGGACAATAATGGAATCCTGTTCACCGGACTGTTCCAGTTCCTCTTCAGCGACAAATTCGTATAAGATCTCTCGAATTTTATTGTAAAAACACAGTGTTTTTCGACAGCCCTCCAGACCAGTGACAATATGGTGGAATCACGACTCATACTCGTCATCCATCGGCAGAATAGTTTCCGGTGCGGCTTCCTCTACGATCCCGTCATCCAGTCCCGAGTCTTGTGCCTCATCGTCTTCATGAACTTGCGGTTGAGATGCACGCGGCTTATACCCACGTCCGCGCAAAGGGCGGCGCTGGCTGGAACCAAGGTGAGTTGGCCCAGCGCCAGCTGGGACTGCTGACCTTGACCGCTTTTCTTCTGACATCGGCCCAAAACATGTCCAGGTAGTGTAGGTAGTGATGATAGTGCAGGTAGTACAGGGACAAAGTTAAGTATATCGCAGAGGGACATTGAGATTCGGAGAGTTATGCTTAAATTAGCAGGTGTAACCCCAAGATTATGACTACAAAGCAAATGAATGACCTTGTGGACCGTTATCTGGATTCCAAGGGACTGAGTAATCCGAGCATCAGGAAACGGGCTGCGCGGAAGGTGCTTGGATATATGGACACGACGGGCGCATTCTTGTCAGGTGGCCAACTTGCGCTTCCTTCTGACAAAGGCGCTGTCGTATCGGCGTATAAGCGCCATAAAGGTTCAGCCCTCAACGGTGCAGAGAAAAGTGTCATCAACCATATCTATGAACTGGCCGGATCTTCAGTTGGCAAATCTGCTTTCCGCCATGCCGTGACTCCGAAAGCGACGAAGTCAGTGGTCACCGCCCCGAAAGCCGTGAACGGGTTGGCTGCTGCGGAGAAAAAACTGCTGCAGGGAGAGTTTGTTTCCGTCGGCGCTCTGTCTGGTGAGATGGTTCCTGATGTGCCGGGGCTGTATTGCATCAAGCTCCGTAAAAGTGTCCGCTTACCGGCAAAGTATGGGAAGGTCCGTGAGGATGGCATCATCTATATCGGCCAGGCATCCACTTCCCTCCGAAAGCGTTTCTGGAAACAGGAACTGAATCATATTGGAGCGGCAACGTTCTTTCGGAGCATTGGAGCAATGCTGGGGTATTTGCCTCCGAAAGGTTCGCTGGTTGGAAAGAAGAACCAGATTAATTTCAAATTCAGCCCGGAGGACACGGAGGCCATTCGGCAATGGATGAGAGAATCGCTCACTGTCAACTTCATTGCATTTTCTACTGAGACCATGGATGATGTGGAGAAGAAACTCATCGACAAATACCGTCCGCTGGTGAATTACACCCATAATCCCGATTACAGTCGAGAACTGGAAGCTGTCAAAGATAAATGTAGAGAATATGCCAGAAGTAAATAATCATAACGAGAAGCCCTGGTATCGGAAGTCCAGCAGCTGGGCCCGGATTACCATTGGCGTGTTGATTCTGACCTATATCATCGTTAGTGCTGTAACTGACGCTCAGGAAAAACGGGCCAAACAGAACCAGTACAAGCCCAAGTCTTACAAGGAAGTCTTCACTCCGGAAGAGGCAAAGAAGATGGATATCGGCGGGCACATCGACGGGCCCGGCGACTGGAAACCCGACCCGAATGCCGCCAAGAGGACGAAGGAATTCATTGAGAAGGGCGGCAATGCAGACCCTGTGGGTGATGCCATTCAAGATGGAGACTACCATGACCTGCTGGACCAGAACGGCGGTCCGGAAGGGTTCTGACAATAGACACTCCGGGCATTTTTCGCAATAAACAATCGCACCACAGCTACCTGTAACGCGTCTTTTGAAAAACCAGAAAAGGCGGCCCATTGTAATAATGTTCCACCTTAACTATTTAATTATTAAGCAATTAACTACTAATACTCTTCCTCGTTAAAGATGGAATAACGCTTAATACACGCAATATATAAGATATTGACGAAGATTTAAGTCAAGTTATTTCATCGTAAAATCACATAAAATGAGGATTACTCGTGTCTATAATCTGTCTATCGCGTCAAGAAGAAAGTCCTGCACATTAATGTACGATATACCGTGCTCATCAGTCCAAGGAAGAATGTCATCCTTGACAACAACCAACTTTTGAAAAGAGTCATCAATCCTCAACAGAGAATTCAGTTCCTGATCTTTTTTTTCTTGGGTGGCAACTGTAAACGCCGACTGGATATAATACCGCTTATCGGCTTTATTGAGCACAAAATCCACCTCCAACTGAGAACGTCTGCTTCTTTCCGCATCATCTTTCCAGTTATATTCGACAACACCAACATCAACAGAGAAACCTCTTGAAGACAATTCATTGTACAGAATATTTTCCATAATATGAGTTTCTTCCTGCTGCCTGAAGTTTAATCTCGCGTTTCTCAATCCGACATCCGAAAAATAATATTTTAGTGGCGTGCCTATGTAAGCGCGACCTTTGATATCATACCTTTTGGCTTTTTCCAGTATAAACGCATCAATGAAACAGTTAAGGTAAGAAGATATTGTGTCGCTCTTGATTTTAATATGCTTGTCACTTTGAAATGTGTTCGATAGCCTTGTCGAGTTTGTCAACGACCCTATAGCCGAAGCCACAACATCCAAAAGGTCCTCGAGAATGCTCATCTGCCCCTTTATCTTGTTCCTTTCAACCACATCCTTAAGATATGTCAGTTCGAACAAGTCCTTCAAATATTTGGCCTTACCCTCGTGAGATTGAAGATGCATGACATACGGCATTCCTCCATAAGCGGCATACTCTCTCCAGGCATATCTCTTGTCGGAAGGGAACGCATCGTAAAATTCACGGAACAACAACGGGTGGACCCGAATTTCATCGCCCCTATCTCTGAACTCTGTAACAATGTCCGATGAGAGCATTTTTGAATTACTCCCGCTCACATATATGTCAATGTTTGGCTGTTTGTTAAGTCCGATCAATACATCGACGAAACTTATAGTGGCATCTTCAGTGTCCGGAAGATAAGGATTATGTATTGTAGCGACTTTTTGAATCTCATCTAACAGAACATAGTATTGTACGCCATCATCCTTAGTCAGGTTTCTTACATACTTTCCTAATTCCAAAGGATTCCTTAACATCGCGTTGATGTCGTCATCCAGCGCAATGAATATTACATGATCGTCTTTGACTCCAATAGATGCAAGATGTTTTCGGAACAACACATTCATCAAATAAGATTTGCCACAGCGCCTGATGCCCGTGATTATTTTAATCTTTCCATTTCCTCTCTTGCTCTCCAGCAACGAAATGTACCTGTCTCTTTTTATCTCCATATCGTATCGGTCATAAATGCGTATTTACGCAATTTTATCCTTTATGATGCAAATATAACAAGTTCTGACTGGTCAAACAAATTTTCGTGATATCTTCCGAGACTTCCAAGACACTTGATTGCCAAACCGCAAAAGCAGTCGCCACTCAGTTAGCTGAAAGACTTCCAAAATATTCAGAGTACGTCAAAGTAAAAACAACTCGTCCATAATACTGTATTTCAACAAGATAACATAATTCATCTTTCAGAGATTTGAACATTTTGTAGGGCAGATTTGAACATTTTGTAATGAAGGATCTAAGTTTATATTGTACAATTTCGGAGTTGCATTTATTATTTCTCATTTGTACCTTGCCTTGATTTCGTGTAAAAAGATGGCAGACGACATCTTGATTACGTGTATTTTTTGCTGATTGTATAACTTGATTACGTGAAAAGAGATTCTCCATCGCATTGGTCATAAATGCGTATTTACGCAATTTTACCCCTTATGATACATAATATAGATAATATTTCAACTATTTCGAGCCACACTTCCAACAAAAAGCAATTTATCCGAATCTTTTTTCAGTCGGCTGAAATAGCGTAGTTTTACAAACACAAAAATGCGTAAATACGCAATTATTGTACTATAAAAACAACGTTTCTTATGGAGAAGCGTGATATTCATATTGAAATGAACTTGTGACTGCACAGGATTTGAAAATAAATGACACAAGCCATATGCGGCCTGTGTCATTTTAAGATTTTATGCCGGAACGCCGCTGACGGGGACTGCCGTTTCGCGCCGTTCAAATATTAAAGCGGCGCGAAGGGAGATACGGCGCGAAGGGACAAGTCAGAATATCTTGTACATCGACTGGTTGCTGGCCAGCAGGTACTGGAGACGGTCATCACGGTCGGTCAGGTCATCGCTCACGGGGAAATGCTTCCGAAAGTCGGACGTGATCTCACCAAGACGGAAATCCTCCGGCGGATCGGCGATCTCGTCCAGCACGCGGATCTCTGCCGAGTTCTGCAATGAATATACAAGGAGTTCGTCCTCGTCCAGCCTTTTTCCGAACATATACCAGCAGGCATTGTAGGACAGGGCGTACGGGATGAACTCAAATTCGAGAACCTCTGGCCTGATCTCAACCGGATACAACATATTCTCATCCTTGACGGCGGCATACTTCTGGTAAAGGTGTTTGTGTTTCACGAATATGACTCTGCTCAGGGATATGGCCCTCGCGACCACCCTCGCATATTCATTGTTGTAGCTGGCGCTGATGAACACACGGTCCTTCGGGAAGCGGTCGTCCGTCAGCATATTCCCCATTAGGAAGGCGTTGATGCAGGTCAGGCGGAGCCGGTCGTCAGGACACGCGCCTTTATTCGAGATGTAATATGTCGATGAGCTGCCGGCTCTCCTGCATTCTATTATGACACCGAAGATATCCTCTATGTCCCGCCTGTACCTGTGGAACGTCCGCAGGTCGAGATCCCCGCCTTTCGTGCTTCGCCACCATTCCTTTCCGATCCGCTCGAAACTTGCCCCGGTCTCGCCGAACGAATCGACGATCTCCAGAAGCCTGATCCTGTCTTTTATCTTTTCAGCCAACATAATGTCTTGATTTTTTTCTCCGGCAAAGTTAACCCATTATATCTGACAAAGTATGACAGACAGATATTTTTTCTGTGTGTCAAGTTTTGTCTTAGAGCAAGGACTATCTTTGCGGGCGAGAAAACAGAGCGTTATGGATGAATACAAAGAGCTTTTCTGGAAAAGCGTCATCGGTTTCAGTCCGTTGCTGGTGACGGTGGGGCTTGTCTCCATCAAACCGTTCGAGGTAAGGGCGGCGATGTTTGACTCCTGGTTCCGGTGGGTCATTCTTGCGGCGGCGATATGGGCAATATTCGGATTCCTTTGGATCATCGACACGATTGTGGACATAATCAGGATGGAATTCAAATATCTTGTCATCAGGACCATCGGCAGAAGTGGCAACAAGTACATACGGGAAATAGCCTATTTCCTGGAACCGATGTTGCTGCCCGAATCAAGGGCGAAATTTTATGAATGCCGCAATGAGGCCAGAAGCGGAGACCCAGACAAGGCCGACAAAATGTGCGATCTGGGGTTCAGATACGCACACGGAATGGGTTGCAGGAAAAATTATCGGAAAGCCCATTTCTGGTATGAGGCCGCATACATCAACGGGTTGATGTTCGGCGGTGTGCTGTCGGACCTGATGATGGAAAATCTTGATGATGACACAAGAAAGAAGATATTGCGGCGGAACAGGCTGCCCCTGAAACTATACAAGAAAAAACAGGCGATAAGACTATTCATTATGCGAAAGTGCGGGGCATCTCGCTTAATCTGAGACGGGGTTCCGGAATATCATTGTCCTTGGGCGGGTCGGCGGCTCCGCACTTTCATCGACAAAGCGCCTGGCGGGATTGTTTTCCTCGCCAGGCGCTTTTCACATATTCATCAATTATGGTTAAATGAATATCAGGCCGTTGTCGATGTAGGTCTGAGCCTTTTGAAGATCGGCACTTGCAGGAATCTCGACACGAGGGATCTGAATATTCGGATTGTTCGGTTTGAGAATATTCTCGATGTCAGTGAGATAGCTGTTCGGATTGTACAGCAGGTAACAGATCGCCCTGAACAGATTCTGAATGGCCGCAACAACGTGATGTGACTTAGGATCCTTGTCCATTATGTCGTTGCAGTGGGCAGGAATAATGACAACATTCCACAGACTTGAAAAGTAGAACGGATCATAAGTTCTTCCCCAGATGTGAGATATCTTGTAGTTTCGGAGCATATTCATCTTGTTGTTTTTACATACCCAGACTCCGGTATAACGATGGATCGCATCCCTGACAAAATCATTTCCGTCGTAATCGATTATTATCGGAAGCCCGCTGTAATTGGACATTGGTGAAACCGGAACAACACCGGAAGGTATCGCACCTGGATAAATCTGGGTATAGACATCCTGCGCCTTGCATACTTTGTTGCCTATCCTTTTCTTCGTAATGACTGGTCGCAGATCATTGCCGAACACATCCAGATATTTGACATTGGCAGCATCCTCAGAAAAACGCACCGGCAACTTTGTATTACCGTCAAACTTTGATTTTCCTTTTTTGATATAGTAGTAGTTCGGCTCGTTCGGCTCATTCGGTTGATTCAGCTTGCGTAGCAGATGCTTCAGATCATTCATCTGTTCCTCCACTTTATCAGGGCAGATGAATATCGAGTTCTCCACCATATGCTTTTCCAGCAATATTCCGTGAGAATCAAACTCATTGATAAGAATATCGAGACCATCCGGCACAATGATCCCCGTCCCATTAAGACACTTGACACCGGTGCTTGTCACGCCCTGACAGGTCTGATTGACCTTGGTCAGATTCTCACAACTCAGCCCGGTGCAAGGTGTCGTCGGGCAATCCAGCCCTTGGCACTTGCTGCCGACACCAGCGATTCTTTCACATGTAATCATAATTGTAAATTTTGAGTTAAACTATTTGTTTGTAATACGTTAATATCATATCCGATTCTTCTATCGTCAAATCAGTCAGTAATGATCACCGCCCCTTTAGGCTTCACTTCAGAGATCTTTTCGATGGTTCGCTTATTGCAGCCACGCATGATTATCTCTTTAAGGTTTGTGCAGCCGTCAAACATGCGATCCGTCCAACAATTCTCCTGAATGCTAAAATTTGACAGATTCAGACTTACCAAACCACTGCAATCCTTGAACATTTCATCCATTCTTCTAACTATGTTAGTGTCAAAACTTGACAAATCCAAACTTGTAAGGCCACTGCAGCCATTAAACATTGAACTCATCAGTGAGACATTTTGTGTATCAAAATAAGACAAATCAAGATTGGTCAGACTTTTACAGCCAGAGAACATTTCTTCCATGCCACTGACTTGCCATGTTTCAAAACTGGACAAATTCAAACTCTTCAATTCTCCGCAATCTTTGAACATGCCTTCCATGCCAATCACATTCCAAGTGTTAAAACTTGATAAATCCAAGTCTGTCAGATGGCTGCAACCTGAAAACATATAACTCATTACACGAACGGCCCTTGTGTCGAATCTGGACAAATCCAATACAGCAAGACAGCTGCACCCGGAGAACATCCTGTTCATGGATGTTACGCTCTTTGTGTCAAACCTTGACAAATTCACGGTTGTCAAACTGCTACAGTCACAAAACATCTCACTCATTTCATTGACATTTGTAGTAGTAATATTAGATAAATTCAGATCCACCAACGCTTTGCAACCTTTAAACATCCCATACATGCCTATCATCTGTTCGGTATCCACATATGAGATATCTATGCTAGTCAGCCCTGGGCAATCGTTAAAACTCAAAGACTCCAATTTGATCGGCGTGACAAATTTCACGGTTCTCAGTCTCCAGTCATTATTAAAACTGCACCCTAATCTCTCACCATCAATACAATTGAATTTAATTTGTCCCTTGCCATCAGCATAACTATTATTCCAAGGGCCGAATTTGAACATTGAGAATCCATGTGTTTCCTTTTCATCTTCAGTAGTGTACTCTATGATGGCATTACCACTGATTCCCGGCAACAACGGTACATACTCGGATCCTATCTCTTTATTATCAATCACTATTCCTAAACGAAAATAAGCCTTTTTAACGGAATTGAAAAACTCTTCGGTAAACGTTTTTCCATTCATGGTTATATTCAGTATGGTTGTATTCAGTGTATTGCCACTCAAATATACATCTTTAACCAAATCACCCAAGTTTCTCATTGAAGGGACAAAGAGTACCTCCGTTGAAAGATACCCCATATCATGTTCCCGAATATAATCCAAAACCATTTGAGGATGCACCTCAAATTTCATGGTAAAATCACCGGCTACATACCAGTTACCCTTACATAAATATGGGACGATTGCCACTCCATCCGGGTTCTCAGGGACATATTTAATACATGCCATTGAAAGAGATTCAGACATCGGAATCTTAAGCGTAGTACAGGAAGAATCATTAAGGACAAAAATCGCATATCCGTTCTCTACAGTGACACTTTTGAAGAAGCTGTCGCCATCTTTACCATTATCACCATCCTTCCCATTTTCGCCATCTTTGCCGTCTAGACCATCTTTCCCATTCTCCCCCGTTGCCTTACCTAATTTGTTCCAAGATTTTCCATTGTCGTAGGAGATGTACCAGAAGCCTTCCACTATTTTCAGTTGGGGAGTGATGGCATCTTTGCCGTCATTGCCGTTCTGTCCGTCTTTTCCATCTTCTCCATCCTTGCCGTTCTGCCCATCTTTCCCATCATTTCCATCCTTGCCGTCTTTCCCGTCAAGACCGACGGCACGGACCTTCTTGCCATCGACAATAAGCCAATCGCCGTCAACTGTCCAGTAATAGATTCCGTCAGAATCCTTACGGACGCTGATCTTCGGGGTCACACCGTCAGTGCCGTTCTTGCCGTTGTACAGATAGATCACCTTGCCGGAGACGAACTTGACGGAATAGCCCTGACCGTCCGGCAGGTCAGTGACGCTGACGATGCCGTCCTGCTTTTGGATCGCGTCCACAATCGCCTGGAGCGACGTCAGGTTCTCGTTCATGTTCTTGCATTGCTTCTCCAAAGCCGCCATTCGGGACTTCAGGTCGTTGATGTCGGACTTCAGCTCCGAGTCGTCATACTGGCCGCAACCGATCAGGGTCGCCAGCATCGTGAAAATCAGCAGAATACCTTTTCTCATTGTGTTTTGGTTTTTATAAATCATTATTGGTTCCTGTTATGGAATCGTGTTATCAATATTGTCTTACGTCACTTCGGCGGGCTCAGTGACCGATTGTTCCGCGGTCTGAACGGTCCTGTCGGTTCAACAAGCTCTCGACCGAACGGTACACTTCGACAAGCTCAGTGACCTTTCGCGGTCATATTCCACCACCAAATATCAAAGCCAAACCTATAAACACGACAAAAGTGTGGAGCAATCCGTCAATCTGAGCTGGGGTTCCGGAATAACCTTGAGCAAATCGACAACTCCACACTCGTATCCAGAAGCGCGGAGAACCCGCACGACCATACGATACAAGTATGAAAGCCGCTCTTTTCCTTGCTCATTGAAATTTTCCGGATTTCAGCCCAAGGACAAAAGCTTTTCACTTTCATCTGATATGTGCGCCACATCGCTGTGACACGTCAAATTTACGAATAAACTCAAACTATCCCAAAACATATTCATGGAAATCCGGTGGAAAAGCCAGAAGATTACCGAATATTCTCAAAAAAGTGTCAGAAAAAACATCCATCAGATGCCGTATCAAATGCAACAACAGAATAATATTCAGTCCATTATATTCATCACCACGGTCAGAATCTGTTTCATTCCACACAGCGGACAATAAGACACGTCGCCGGCCGCCAAGTTCCGCCTTAAAATAAGATATAAAGCGGCGCGAAAATTTCCATAAATCACGGATTATCACTATCTTCGAAAAAACAAGGAACGATTATGGACGTCGTTCTTTTATGCTGGGTATCAACCGCCGGCCAGGACTATTCAAGGCAGGTGGACGAGCTGTCCGACTTCTGCTCAAAAATGGGGTGGAACGTCAGAAGGATATTCACCGCCAAGGTCTCGGGAGCGAAGAAAATCGAGGAGAGAAGCGAGCTAACAGAGATGCTGGACTATATCCGTGAGAACAGTATCGACAAGGTCTGCGTGCTGGAGATAAGCAGGCTCGGCAGGAACACGCTCGAGGCGCTGAAGGTGATCCGGCTCCTGAACGACAACGGGGTCTGCCTGTACATCAAGAACTACAACCTGGAGACGCTCGGCGCCGACGGGAAACCCAACCCGATAGCGAGCATGATATGCACCATACTTCTGGAGGTGGCGCAGATGGAACGCCTTACTATCATGGAGCGGATGGCGTCGGGCCGTGACAGGTACATCGCCAAATGCAGGGCGGAGGGGATAAAGATGGGACGGCCCGGGACCTACAGGAAAAGCGACGAGCGGATGAGAACCCAGTACACAAAAGAGCTTGGCCTGCTGAAAAAGGGAATATCATTGCGGAACATCAGCGCGATAACGGGCACGTCTGTCGGGACGATAAGAAAACTGTACAAATACCTATAATATTTTCAGGCTATGAAAGGAAAGCGGAAGAACACATCGGACATCGACTTCGGGCGGGACAAGGTGACTGTCTATCTCACCGAATACGAATACGAGAGGATAGAATCCGTCGGCAGGGGCGGATTCAACGACGACAGGGCGGTCAAAGGGATGCTGAGGACATTCGCGGCGATAAGGCTCTACGGACTGGCGGCGGAGACAACAGGCTTCGTCCCGGTACACAGCGACATATTCAAGAAGATCGCCGGTGCCAGGAATTACGCCAGATACCGGGACGCGCTGAAAGCCGGCGGCTGCATTGACTATAAAGACGCCGTCATCGGGAAATATGAGGAGAAGATACAACGCGGGACTGAGACCGTGACGCTGAACAAGATCAAGACCGAGAAACCTATGCAGTACCGTACCGGAATGATTCTGGGCAAAGACCTGTTTCCGTCAGGCAATACATACCCGGTCATCTTGGAATTCGGCAAGGAGAACATCGACGCGCTCAAATCACAGATTGAGCATATAAGGAAACACTACGGCGGCAAGGAGCAAACAGGCAAGCGGGAATCGATAATGGCGGTGTCCTGTGACGAACTTGTGACGGTGTCCAAAATAAAGGAGCTTGTCAAAGATATTCATCGCGGAAAGACAAGGAACGCGAGAATAATAACGCGGCATATCAAAGACATCAAGGGAAGCGGATCAAGGGAAGAAAAAGACTCCAAAGGAATAGAAGAACTAATAATAAGGTTATTAGATAATATTAGGGAAGAGAAAGAGGATAAGAATGAGAATAGTGAACACATAGGAGTAAGCGAACTATCCGAATTATTTGGTATCAAGCGTATTACGCAGAATATTTCAGCGCGTCAAAAATTAGGGTATTACGCCGGCCTCAAATACGAAATCGAAGCCCTTGACGACTGCTTAACGATGTCCGACCGCCAGCACCTCGCAAGTGTCAACACGGTCCCGGCTTTCAAGGATGACGGCAAACTGTATTCCCGTCTCGCGAACCTCAGGAAGCCGATCAGAAAGCACATCACCTACGGGGGACACAGGATAGTCGAGGTCTCGGACATCCATTGCGCTCATTTCACGATGCTGCCGGTGATATTCAGAAGAAACGGCGTTGACATCCCTGAGCAGGAACTTCTGCGGTTCATAGACCTGACGCAGAAGAAAGACCTGTACGCCGAGATAGCCCAATGCGCCAACGGATTCGGCAGAGATGACATCAAGCCCGTGATGCAGCCGTTCTTCTCAATAAAAGACGAGGGGCAGTTCCTGTTCGACGCGGAAAGGGGCAGGCACATCGTGCTTGACTTCTTCAAGCGGAACTATCCACACATTCTGCAGGGGCTGCTGGACTGGCACGGCAGGTTTCCGGGCGTCTCGATAAAGAGCGTCGCCAACAAGGTCGAGAGCGACATAATGAACCCGATATGCGACAGGCTCAGGGGGCTGGGCCTTCATCCGTTCCGCATCCACGACGCCGTCTATCTTCCCGAAGACGAGACCTGCAAGGTGGACTTCGACATCAACAAGGCGGTGTTTGACTACATAAACAGGAACGGGACGGCGTCGTCACCGCTCTGCTAAGCAAGCGGAAAAAGAAGTCTATAATTTTAAGGATCGCCAAACTGAATGAAATCGTGTGATTCCGCATATAATATACAAAGACAACGTGAATCACCATGAACGACACATTCAAGGACGAAGGCGGGAAAATACTCTACACCAACAAGGAGATGCTTGAGCTTCTCCGGGTCAACAACGCCACCCTGAAAAAGTACAGGGACGGCGGGTATCTCGGATATTCAAAGATCGGCGACAAGTACTTCTACTCAATGTCGGACATCCAGGCTTTCCTGAGGAACACACACAACGAACCTTATCTATTCAGTTAAACGACAATTCAGCAGGCGGCAGGTTATTTCTTAACGATTATTAATATGGGCAGACAGACATCAACGATACCGAAATCCACCTTCTTCATAAAGAACAAGACGAAGGGACGGGAATCAATCCTCTACATCAGATACTTCGTGTGCGGCAAATATGTCAAGCACAGCACCGGGATAAAACTTCCGGCGGCTGACTGTGATGCCGACACCAGGCAGGTGAGAAGATCAAGTCCGAATTACAAAAGGCTGTCGGCTCAGATCGACGTGTTCCGCTCGAAAACCGACTCGCAGATTCTGACGTGCGAGGAACGGCTCACGCCCAAAATAGTCTCGGACATCCTTAACGGGGAATACGCGCCGGACCCGAAGAAGACCGGAAAGGTGGACTTCATCGAATACGCCGCCACCTACAACAGGCAGCAGTACGACCTCGGAAGGCTGGGATATTCGACCTACTACAACGCAGACCTGAACATAAAGAAGTTCGGGAAATTCCTGAAAGACAGGATGAGGATCGGGACGTTGTTCATCAAGGATCTCAGCGTCGATATGTTCAACAAATACATCCTGTACAGGAAGGACACGCTCGGGAACACAAGCAACGAGGGGATCAACAAGGCCCTGGTGCCGCTGTACAAGGCAGTCAGATACGCGGCCGACAACGGCCTGATGGAAAGGGGGCTGGCCACGTCGATCTCCACGAACTACATAGAGAAAAAGACGCGGTCCTACAGCGGCGAGACCGACGAGGAAAAGGTGCGCTACCTGACGGACACCCAGTTCCGCGACCTGCTCGATGTCTATGACAGGACAAGGAACGAGGCGACAAGAAAGATAATGGACATGTTCCTGTTCTCGTACTACGTATGCGGTCTGAGATATTCAGACCTGCTGACGCTGGAATGGCGGCACATAGACTTCGGGAACAGGACACTTACCAAGAACGTCTATAAGACAAAGCGCTCGATATCCCTGCCGCTCGTGGACAAGGCCATAGAGATCCTGCTCAGGTGGCGGAAGACCGGCGGCAACAGCCGTTTCGTGTTCAACCTGCTCGACGAGGGATTCGACCTGTCGGACATCGTCAAGCAGAACAACGCAAGATTGACAAAGAACAGGAACATCCAGCAGTCGCTCAGAAGCGTCGGGATAAAGATGGGGTTAAAATTCAACCTGACGATACACGTGGCCAGACACACATTCGCCGTACAGGCCTTGAGGAACGGGATGGACGCGCACACGATAAGCCACCTGATGGGCCATTCGTCAAGCCTTGTCACCGAGAAGGTCTATGCCGAGTTCCTGCCGGACACAATCAACACGACCGTCCGCGAGCAGCTTGAAAGGAACGTCATAGAGTACTCTTCTTCCTAACATTGGAGGAATAGCTCCCGCTCAAAAATAAGACAACTAATTACCCCGTGACATACCTTAAAACGGCACAAAACGAGAGTAGCCGACCTCGAAAGTCAGCTACTGCCATATTAACAAAAGATTGAAAATCAATCAGACATTTCAGAAATCAAGACTAATACTCTTCTTCATTGAAAAAGAAATCGTCCTTGGTGGGGTAATCGGGCCAGATGTCTTCGATGGATTCGTAGACTTCGCCGTCGTCCTCAAGTTCGGTGAGATTCTCGATGACCTCCTCGGGGGCGCCGGAACGGTTGGCATAGTCGATAAGTTCTTCCTTTGATGCTGGCCATGGAGCATCGTCCAGGCTACTGGCAAGTTCAAGTGTCCAATACATATTCTCGAACAATTAAATTGTTAATAATCATTAATATAAATCAAAATGTCGCAAAAAGCGGCTCTATTTGCCCCAAAGATATGCAAAAAATCATAACAATAAGTATTTTTTGCCTAATTTTGTAGGCTTGGAAGCTGTTTCAACAACCGTACCAAAAGAAGAGCTTAGGAATATGTCATACGAGAAAAAGGAAATATACGAGGAAAAGACGACCGCGGAGATCGCTGTCCACGTCAAGGAAATCCTCCGGCTGTTAGGCGAGAATCCTGACAGAGAGGGGCTTGTGAAGACGCCGGAAAGGGTCGCCAAGGCGTTGCAGTTCCTCACGCAGGGATATTCACAGGACGGGGCGAAGATCATCCAGTCCGCCATATTCGATGAAGAGTACCGTCAGATGGTGCTGGTGAAAGACATAGAGCTTTACTCCACCTGCGAGCACCACATGATGCCGTTCCTGGGAAAGTGCCACGTGGCGTATATTCCTAATGGGAAGATCACAGGGTTGAGCAAGGTGGCAAGGGTCGTGGAGACTTTCGCGCGGCGGCTTCAGGTGCAGGAGAGGCTGACGGTCCAGATCAGGGACTGCATCGACAACGCGCTGCATCCGTTGGGAGTGGCGGTGGTCATCGAGGCGATGCACACGTGTATGTCGATCAGAGGGGTGCAGAAGGCCAACGCAACGACCACAACCTCCGCATTCTCAGGGGCTTTCCTGACCTCGGCACGGACGAGGAATGAGTTTCTGAACCTGATTAAATAGAACAATACATATGATTTGGCTGAAAAAGACAAAAAGAGACAATGAATTATTAGGATCAGATTTCAAAACAGGCGAAAAGATAAGACAAAGATTATAATCCGAACTAAAAAACACAACGGTATGTCAAACAAGATAATACTGACAGGCGACCGTCCGACCGGACGCCTCCACATTGGCCACTACGTCGGCTCCCTGAGGAACAGGGTGGCCATCCAGAATGCCGGCGACTACAAGAAGATGTTTGTCTTCATCGCTGACGCGCAGGCGCTTACCGACAACTTCGACAACCCGGAAAAGGTTCGTCAGAACATCATCGAGGTGGCGCTCGACTACCTGTCAGTCGGCCTCGACCCTGACAAAGTGACAATATTCATCCAGAGCATGATTCCTGAGCTCACCGAGCTGACATTCTACTACATGAACCTTGTCACGGTGGCGCGGCTCCAGCGCAACCCGACCGTCAAGGCGGAAATCCAGATGCGTGGCTTCAGCCAGGACGGCGAGGAGCAGGCGTTCGGAAGTGGCCTTCCTGTGGGCTTCTTCTGCTACCCGATCTCCCAGGCCGCGGACATCACGGCGTTCAAGGCCACCGATGTGCCTGTGGGCGAGGATCAGAAGCCGATGCTTGAGCAGGCGGTCGAGATCGTGCGCAGCTTCAACCGCATCTACGGCGAGACCCTCGTCGAGCCGAAGGCTGTGCTGCCTTCCAACGCGGCGTGCCTCCGCCTCCCTGGAACCGACGGCAAGGCGAAGATGAGCAAATCCCTTGGCAACTGCATCTACCTGGCGGAATCAGCTGACGAGATGCACAAGAAGGTGATGTCGATGTACACCGACCCTCAGCACATCAATGTCAGCGACCCTGGCCACGTGGAGGGCAACACCGTCTTCACCTACCTCGACGCGTTCTGCCGCGACGAGCACTTCGGCCTATATCTTCCTGAATATGCCAACCTCGACGAGCTGAAGGATCACTATAGAAGAGGCGGCCTCGGCGACGTGAAGGTCAAGAGATTCCTTGAGAAGATCCTCAACGAGGAGCTTGAGCCTATCAGGGCGAGGAGAAAGGAATATGAGAAGGACATCCCTGCCGTCTATGAGATCCTCAAAAAGGGCAGCGAGGATGCCGAGGCCGTGGCCGCGGCGACCCTCGACGAGGTGAAGAAGGCGATGAGGATCGACTACTTCAACGACAAGGCTCTCATCGAGGAGCAGGCCAAAAGGTTCAACCAGTAATGAACAAGAATGAATATGCCCGCTCCAACAAGGAGTGGTTGGCCGGGAAGGCGAAAGAGGATGGCGTGACACAGCTGGCTAAAGGAGTCTGCTACAAGGTACTCCAGTCCGGTCTGGAAGGCGGTAAGCAGCCGACTCCGAACAGCGTGATCAGCTGCCATTATCTCGGCCGGACCATAGACGGCAAGTGCTTCGACACCAGCCTCGGAGGCTACCCGCTGGCCATCAGGCTCAGGGATCTGATCGAAGGCTGGGTCATCGCCCTGCAACAGATGCGGGTCGGGGACAAATGGGAAATCTACATCCCGTCCGAACTGGGGTACGGGAGTTTCTCCCAACCGGGGATACCGGCCAACTCGACGCTGATCTTCGAAATCGAACTGCTCGGAGTGCAATAATGATCCGAAAGGCGACAGAAAAAGATATTCCGGCGGCGATGGAGCTATTCACCGCCGCTAAAAGTATCATGCGCTCGGACGGCAACAGCGCCCAGTGGGGAGACGGCTACCCTGACGCCGGCATCGTACGCACGGACATCAGCATGGGCGGAGCGCACATCATTGAGCAAGACGGAAAACCGGTCGCCTACTTCGCCCTGCTCCCCTCGCCCGAGCCGACATATTCATCAATCAACGGCAAATGGCTTGACGACAGCTCACCCTACCACGTCATCCACCGCATCGCCAGCACCCCCGAAAGCCACGGCGTGTTCCGAAGGATCATTGAATATGCCCTTTCGGTCAGCGGCAACCTCCGCATCGACACCCACCGCGACAACCGGATAATGCGCCGCCTCATAGAAAAGGCTGGATTCTCCTACTGCGGCGTGATCGTTCTGGCCGACGGATCGGAAAGGCTCGCCTATCAAAAAATCACACAGCGATGAATCTTAAAAGAATATTCCTACTCACCGCGCTCGCACTTGGAGCCGCCACACTCTCCCCCGCACAGATCTACCCGCAGGAAGAGCTGCATTTCCGCGCTCCGGCGGTTCCGAAACAGATAATCTTCGCGGGCGACACCATACGGTTCGACAGAAGCGACCTCTACGAAAGAATGGACAGGGAACTGATCTCGTTCACCTACATGCACTCCAACTCGATCCTGATGCTGAAGAAGTCAGACCGCTATTTCAGGATGGTTGAGCCGATCCTCCGGCAGAACGGCATCCCGGATGACCTGAAGTACCTCATGGCGATTGAGAGCAACCTAAACCCTAAGGCATATTCATCGGCTGGCGCGGCTGGTCTCTGGCAGTTCACAAAGACGACGGGTAAGGAATATGGCCTCATCATTGACGCCGAGGTGGACGAGCGTTACAACATCGAGAAAGAGACTGTGGCGGCTTGCAAGTACCTTCGCAGGGCGTACGAGAAGTACGGGGACTGGATGACTGTGGCGGCAAGCTACAACGCCGGGCAGGGAGGAATATCCCGCCGCCTCTCCGACCAGAGGCAGAAATCCGCCCTTGATCTTTGGATGGCCGAGGAGACCTCTCGTTATATGTTCAGGGTGCTTTCCGCCAAAATGTTTTTCGAGACTCCGGCCGCTTTCGGGTTCAATGTGAATGATTTCGAGAAATATCCTTGCTATTCTCCTAAGGAGGTTGTCACTGTAAGCGGGGCGATAGCCAGTCTGGTGGATTTCGCCGAAGAGCACGGTGTGACCTATTACCAGCTGAAAGAGGCCAATCTCTGGCTTAGGGACAACAAACTGCTCAACAAGGCCGGCCACACCTACAAGATCATCATCCCGAGTGGAAAATAGTGTTTCCTCTCTCCGGATTACCATTCAGATGTGTTGTGGTCACTGAGCCTGTCGAAGTGACGAAGTGTAGAAAAGGCAAAGCGACTTTATGTGTAGGCGACATCGAAAAAAAGACAAACGTCAAATTTTGCACGTTACCAAAATTTGACGTTTGATTTTTTTCGCTGTCTATTGGTGCACTCTTATGGATTTGCAAGTCATAGAGTAAATAGTAAGGCACAAGCCTAAAGTGCATAGTCCGGTTATAAATAACTTAACCATTCGAGCACAAAGGCGGCGAAAAATAAAAACCTGAATTTTGGTCCACCGTGCAAAATTCAGGTTTTTCTTTTTTCGCCGCTCTCACAAGCAAAATCACAACCAATCCAAATACATAAGAGAAGCGAAATCATCAATGACGTAATCAGCACCGGAGCCTTGCAGTTCCTCGCGCGTGGAGTTGCCATAGGTGACACCGCAAGTCCTGGCGCCGGCCCCGCGGCCCATCAGGATGTCAAAAGGCATGTCACCGACAACAAGGGTTCTTGACGCGCTGAATCCCAACTTTTTCAAAGTAAGGAGAACAGGCTCTGGATCCGGCTTTGCCTTCGTCACGTCATCCGCCCCCAGCACGAGCGAGATTTCCTTGTCAAAACCGAAAGTCATGACAAAATCCATGAGCGAATGATTAGAACGGGAAGAAGCGATTGTCAACACGAAGCCCCTTCTGCGAAGTTCCGCCAGAGTTTCCGGCACATTAGGAAAAACCTTAGGAGCGAGCAGTTTCTTGTTCTCCTCGAATATGTCCCTGTACGCCTCGGCGCACTCCTGAGCCTGCCCCTCTGTCAACGACGGGAACATAGTCTTGAAGCTTTCACTCAAAGGAAGTCCGATTGTCGCCGCGCAGGCATATTCATCAGCCACTGGCAGGCAAAGTTTCTCCATCGTCATCTGAAGCGTCTTGACAATGGTATTTCTGGTATCGCAAAGGGTACCGTCAAAGTCCAGAATAATAAGTCCGTTGTTCATATCGCGGCAAAATTAACTCAAATTGTCGAGATTTCAAGCCCTCGGCACAGAAATGGCAACAGTACCATCGCCGCGCCAAAAACGAAGCGGACAATTATTATACCAACATATTAATTTTCATGAATATGAAGTCAAAGGATTTCGGCTTGCTCTGCGCTGCCATCACACTGTTTACGTTCTGTGGTCCTGCTCAGGCCGCAGGTTCACGCATGGAATTGACAATCAAAAACTACAATGGATGTTTGGCCGCACCTGAAACCAGCCTTACGGAAACATCTGCGAGTGCAGAAGATCCGAACGCGGCCGGAGACAACATCATCGGTGATTACCTTGTCGATCATAAAGGCGAGAAAAGCAAGGTCAAGGTTTTCAAAAATGCCGACGGCTCCTACACCGCACAGGTCTTCTGGGTCCAGAACAGGACAGAGAAAGATGGATCTGTCCGCAAGGACGCCAAGAATCCGGACAAGTCGCTGAGGAATGTCGATTGTGACAAAATCGTGATATTCAAAGGTTTGAAATATGACGCTTCTGCCAAAGTCTGGAGTGGAGCCAACATCTATGACCCAGTGCGAGGCATTAACGCCTCCCTCAAAGCCTGGTTCTCGGACTCCAAGACCCTTTCGCTAAAGGGCTCCAAGATGGGCTTCTCCGAAACCGTGACCTGGACCAGACTGTAAGCTTTCTTCATAAGGACAACAATGGAACAGAATCCAACAACATTCGCCGAAAGGGTGACCGCTGAACTGGATGCGCTTCATTCAGAGGAGAAGCGCGTCGTGCTGCCACGGTTCTTCAAGTGTGGAGTCGGCGAATATGGTGAAGGCGACCGTTTTCTGGGTGTGGTCGTGCCGGATGTCAGGGCCGTGGCGAAAAAGAATCTGTTCGCATCGTTGTCCGACATAGAGGCCTTGCTAGGTTCTCCTTGGCACGAAGCCCGTCTATGTGCGCTTATAATCCTCGTGCAGCAGAGCCGGAAATCCGTCCCGAAAGAGGTTTTCGAGTTCTATCTTTCACACACCTCCGGAATCAACAACTGGGATCTGGTCGACCTGACCGCTCCATCCATTGTCGGTGGCTATCTTCTTGAGAACCCACAGGAGCGGGAGCGGTTATATTCATTGGCGGACAGCACTTTGCTGTGGGAGCAGAGAATCGCCATCGTCTCGACTCTGACTCTGATCCGGAACGGCGAGTTCAACGACACTTACTCTCTGGCTGTCAAGCTGATGTCCCATAAGCACGACCTGATGCACAAGGCCGTCGGCTGGATGCTCCGCGAAGCCGGCAAGCGCGACCGGCGCCGCCTCGAACTCTTTCTCGATGAATATGCCACCTCGATGCCCCGCACGATGCTCCGCTACTCCATCGAGAAGTTCCCCGAACCCCTCCGCCGCCACTACCTCACCATGAAGTGACCTCGTAACCTTTCACCTTGATGAACCCTGTATTTTGCCGCTGCCTATTAGCAATCCCGTCAATTCCCTAGCCTTCACCTTATGGGACGACGTATTTTTAAAGTTGACGGAAACAGTAGTCTACAGTTAAATGGCTTGCAGGCATATTCAGTGTTCCCGACACAACTTTCTGACACCTCTTCGGGAACGACACCATGTTGCTGAAACCCACGCAAGGCACATTAGCGTTCCCGCCAATTTCAAAGAGAAAGGTGATAAAAGGGCTCTTTAATTCGCTTCAATCACCAACTTCCTACCCACAGTCACTTTGTGACAGCCCTGAGGAGTATGAAAAACGGTTACGGGAAATCTTTGGGCCGACATAATCTAATGACTTCCAGTCTGGCTACTATGTTTGATACAGCATTGTAGATAATGAGACTTATGAGACTTATTTTCATGGAAAGCTTGAAGATATGTGATAATATTCATAAATTTGTTTCGATTGCCACAGTGACCTGCCGCAGGTCGTGAACCGGTGTTCCCGGCTAAAAAAGTAACCCAAGCAACTAAAAAACTTCATTATGACCACACAAAGCATCAACGGCTGGATAGACAAGCCTCTGGAAGGGTTTTATGCCCACATCTACTCTAACGGACATTCAGTCAAGAACCTTTTTGAGACCGAGGAAGACCGCATCTTCGGCATGAACCTTCTCCCCATAGCAGCCCATGCCTGCGATGTAAGTTTACTGATGATACAGGTCATGGGGACACACTTTCACGAGATTGTCCGTGGCCGGCCGGAAGACTGCGAGAGAATGAGACGCTTCATAAAGCGCCAGCTTGAGACCTGGATGAAAAAGACAGGACGCAAGGAATATATTCCCAAAGGAATAGACATCTCAATTGATGGGATCGAAACGGAAACGGAACTGAAAAACAAGATCATCTACGTCTACCGTAACAGTATCGCGGCAGGCTTCCCTCAAGCGCCATGGCGCTACCGCTGGGGACCCGGTGACATCCTATTCGTGGATCACAACGTGACCGAAAGCTATGGGACCTGTATCGGAAGCCTCAGTGTAAGGCAGCGCAAGGCTATGTTCAATACAAAAGTCCAGCTTCCATCCGATTGGAGATACGATGATTCCGGAATGATTATCCCGCATTCCTATCTTAACTGGGATGTAGTCGAAAGGTTGTTCATGTCAATCAGGGCTTTTCTCGCTTTCCTTCATCAAAAGAAAGACATTGAGGCTCAGATCGACCGGGAGTCCTCGAACAGTCTACTGCAGGACAGGTCCGACAAGGCGCTCAGGGATGAGGCACGTGAACTTTGCCGTTCTTTGTTCAGCAGGGATTCCGTCAGCAAAGCAAGCATGGACGAACGCATGGCCGTGGCCCAGAAACTATGGGGAAACCGCCGGACCTATTCTATTCCACAGCTGGCAAGGGTCACGTTGCTTGACAAAGAGTTACTGTCTCAGGTGTTCGGCCGCCAATCCCATGGCTGAAAGCCTCCCTTAAACCTACGATGTTAAGAAGCTGTTTTGAATTGTTTGTTTGAAGGTTTGAGAGTGAAAAACTTCAGTTTCGACCGCTTCTTCCAAGGAAGATAGCGGTGCTATCTGACTGAAGAAGCGGGAAGAAAATGAAGATTTTTCACCTCAAAGAACATTTCAAACAATTCAAAACAGCTTCTAAGAAATCAACTCAACTGGCCGTGCGTAATACCACCTAAACTGACTATGTCCAAAAAACAATCCCGAGAGCCAAGCCATTCTCGGACATGAGAGAGCTTTTGCAATTGAAGGGAACACGATTCTTGTACTGAATGCCTTGCAGGCATATTCAGTGTTCCCGACACAACTCTCTGATGCCTCGTCAGGAACACTATCATGCCACAGAGAGGACTACGTGACGCACTAGCGTTCCCGCCAACTGCAAATGATGGATAGTAAATCCGGACACAAGGTCTATCATGAATATGTTGAACACACTCTAAAACAACATACAGGGATTTTTGAAATTGGCTAAGAAAACCAATGCCGCTCCGTCCGACCTATCTCAACAAAAAAAGTGGTCAGGAAAGAATCCTTGACCACTTATCGTCAAATAAACAAAGTTGACTTTAGAAGAGGTAGGCGACACCGATGTTGAACTGGCTCCTATGACGGGTTATGTCGCCGTCACCGGTGTAACGGTTCACGAGACCGTAGTCATAGCCGACATTGAAGCGTACCATGTCGAAGAACTCGACCGCCACACCGCCGCCGAGCATGACATCGAAACGTCCGTAGTCCGAATCATCGTAATTGTTCACCTTGTCACCTTTGCTGACGGTTCCTAAGACAGGTATGGAGGCAGATGCCGTATATTTTAAATTTGAGGCGATACCATAAGCGAGGGTCGGTCCGGCATAGATTCTTCCGACAATGCCGTCAGTGATGGTAAGGCCCGCATTGAACATCACAGGGATGGAAAGATAGTGTTCTGTCACATCCGCCTTAGTATCAAGAATTCCGCCAAAACTATTCGCATCACTCTTGGTAGCAAGACCATAGTACAGTCCCGGAGCCACGCCAAAAGAACCGGCAAGGTTAATGTTATAGGATCCGCCTACATAGAAGCCGCTCAGATTAGTGGTCTTGGTCGTGCTGCCGGACTTTACCTTGTCCGTAGAGTTAAGGTAGCCGATGCCGAGTGATGGCTGCGCGATGGCAGCGGTTCCGATAAGCATCATTGATGCCGCAAGGATAAATGAAAATACTTTCTTCATAATTAAAATGAATATTAATTGTTCAACTTTCAAACAGTGGCAAAGATATCAAAAATTAATCCATTATTCCAAAATATCACTGAAATACAACCATGCGGTTAATTATTTCATCCAAAAGATAACCTCCAAAATATCTTTTGGGAACATTGATGAAGCTTCACCGACCGGCGAAGAAGTCCGCAAAGAACTTGGCGTAGGAGTGCCATGTGTTGCGGGTGATGAAATCACGGAGAACCCCAGGATTGACGCTCCGGTCTGACTTCAGGATCTCGATCATCTCGGCCTCTGAACCATAGACAAAACAAACATTCTCCCTGGAGAGATCAGCGAACGCCCCTACCGCCGGCCCTACCGGATTTCCTCCCATTGCCAGAGTGTCCATCAGCACACCCGAACTTGACACACTGCCTGGCAGATACGGAAACAACACAAACTTGCTGGAACTGACCAAAGATGCAAGTTCATCAAAGTCAGCGGCTCTGTTCTCGAAAATAATCTTCGAGCGAAGAGACTCAGAACCATTGGAATAAGAGCCGACAAACTCGGCGGAATCGCACTCGGCCACAGCCTTTTCGATGTCTTTTGCCATTCCTGGATCCTTGCACCGGCCGACTATGCGGACATTAAGCCCGGCGACCCTCACGGCCGGACTGGAAATAAACTCCAGCACTCCTTTGTACGGAAGGATATTTCCCCAGATCAAAATCTCATCAGACCTGCCGGAACGTCTTGTTTTCAAGTAAGGCGCAAAGCCATCATCAGCCTCGGCGACAACAGAACCATCATCACCGGCGACTGCGACCGGATGGCAGACATAACGCACCTTGTCAGGCGAGCCGCCATATTCAGAAATCAAAGCTCTCGCGAACGCGGCGGTCTCTCCGGAATGCGAGACGACAAGGCACGACTGAAGCAACTGAACCTTCGTCAGCGACCTCGACATCCAATTCTCCCCCTTGTGCGGACGAGGGTTATGGAATATGAATACGATCTCTTTGTGCCTCAACCTCATTATCAAAAAACTAAGCCGTACCATCAAGTACTGCGCGAAAGCCAGTTTGTGGAAAGCTATCGTCTCCACGAAACTGAGCAGGAATATGTCAGCCTTGAACGAATGTTTCAGCAACGCCCACCCCTGCGTCAGGTATGGCTCGTTGTCCGCGTCAAGCACATCGAAATACTCAGCCAGATTCTCCTTCAAAAAGACGAAGTAGCGGTTCGGATAGCCGTTTTTCCTGTTAGCCGACGGCGACACGTAAATCTTCTTTCTCATAACCTACCTCTTCAGCAATTTTTTCAATGAATATGTCAGGTCCGCCACCAGAAACTGCCACGCCGGAGTCCCGATGTAGGTCCTATAGTAGTACTTCTCGCTCTGATACTTGAGTTCCCGCACCCTGACCTTGTCGTAGTACTTCCTCGTGGTCGCCCCATGTTCATGAACGACCGAGACTTCAGGGTAGTAGTAAACACCCTTTCCTATCCTCTTAAGCCTTTCGGACAGAATCATTTCCTCCGCATAGAGAAAGGTCTTCGAATCCATTTTCCCGCAAGCGGAATAATCTTCGGCCTTGACCATGAAGAAAGATCCTGAAATCCTGTAATGAAAGCCTTCCTTAGCAGTCTGTGAATATTCCTCCCAAAACGGTCTTCTTGATTTGGATGAAAACAGACTCCTCCAATAAAGAGCCACATGCCTGTCCCAGAAACTGATGAACGGCTCTGGACTCTGGAGCCGCCCGTCCAGTCCGACAACCTTTGGGCCGAGAGCCCCGGCCTCCTCCAGAGACCTCAACCTGGCCGCCATCCTTTCGACAACATCAGGTTCTACAAGACGTATGTCATTGTTGGCGAACAAAAAAACATCAGGAGCAAACTGATTACGAGCCACTTCCGCCCCAAGATTATTGCCTTTGGCAAAGCCAAGATTCTCTTCGGACGGCACCACGAAGACATACTGGTCCGCCCCCTTGAACGCCTCCAGCAGACGGTCCCTGCTTAGTTCCGTGCTACCGTTGTCCACAATCACCACAGCATAATCCGACCGGATCTTCGCAAGTTCAGTCCTCACGAACTCTATCGTCTTCTCCTCACTGTGATAATTAATAACTATAACGCCTATCATTTTGTCAAAACATCATATACACGCATTATCTCACTGCCGTATTCCTCTTCAGAATAACGGGCCACCGCATCTTTCTGGGCCTTGCGGACAACGTCAAGCGGCAGAGCCGACGCCAGCATATTCATAAGTCCCGAGCATTCCTCAACCGTGTCAAAAAAGAAACCGTTCCGCCTGTCAGTGATTATCTCCAAAGTGCCTCCAGACCTTCTGGCAATCACCGGACAGCCGTAGAACATCGCCTCAATGGTCACACGCCCCAACCCCTCGAACTCAGAACACATGAGATAGGCTGTAGCTTTGGACATAAGAGGCCTGATGTCAGCCACATAGCCCCTAAACTCGACATTGTTTTCCACACCGGCCTCTTTCGCCACCTCCATCAGGCCGGCCTTTATCTCTTCACGACAGTTTCCCGTGAAGACCAACGAATACCCCTTGGCCGCCAAACCGGATCCGCCGAATGCCCTAATGGCTGTTTCCGGACGTTTCACTGCCCCCATCTCACCGGCACAGAAAAGGAAATACTTTTCTTTTTCTGTATCAAGGACGACATCATTCTTAGAACGCACAGCATCAGGGAAGCAGTATGCCGACAGACAGTCCTTTAGCCCAAGATGCTCCCGCAAACCGTTGGAAATCAAAATGACAGCATCAGAGCGGCGAAGTTCCACATTCCACCTTCCGAATCCTCGGAAAGGTCTGGCGTTCAAGCCCAGGTCAAAATATTCACGAATATGCCAGACATGCCTCGCGCCAAGTTTTTCCGCCAAGGCCAGCCCGATGTCGATGACACCCGAGTTACTGTGGACAATGCTGACGTTTCTGCCAGCAAGAAGTCTGGACACATCCTTGACACACTTGTGGTTGATCCAGGTGTTCGTCACAAGGTGAGGAAGAAAACGCAATGTCCTTTTCAAGACTCCCCCTTTGTATGTCAAGCGCCTGAATGAATGAACAATGCACTCGTAGCCTTTGGATCGGAAAAAGTCGGCCACAGGTCCCTCCGACCTCAACAGAATGACCGGAATGACATACTCATTGACCGACCTGATGAGATTGTCGAGCGACCAGGAAGCCCCACCGACAACGTTATCCTCATGGTTCACATACAGAACCGTTATCTTGCCGTTCTTTGTCATGACATTGATGCTTTCAAGAAATCAACAGCCTCCTGCCTTAACCCGTCCAAGGCCATACCTATCTTATCATTGTCCAGAGGCAAGTCTATGGAAGATAGGTCCGAACCGTCAGAAAGCCGGTTCTCAAGACCCATCTTTCGAAGCAATGACTCCACACGAAGATTCCTTGTACCAGGTTCTACGACCGATAGGAACTTTTTTCTGAATATGATCGAAAAAGCCGTTCCGTGAAATGATGATGTGACAACATGGGACGCTCCTGCGAAATACGACACAAACTCCTCCGGTCCAGCCCATTGCACCATATTCTTATACGGTCGGTACAATGCATTCTTGGAAAGTATCACGAGCCGTAGTCCTTTTGCTCCAGCGATCGCGCCGGCGGTATTTATCACCAATTCATCACAAAGCATCGGATAAGCCAAGACATATCCCCCATCCTTGACGGGGCCGGCCAATGCCTTCCATTCCCGTTCGCCCAGCATCAAGGTCGGATCCTGAATACACTTGACCGGAACCGATGTCATACCGCTGACCAATTCCTTCAAAGAATCCTCCCTGACGCTTATCGCATGAAATCCAGACAGGCATTTCGCGGCATATTCCATGTCCGAGAAAGACAGGACGTTGGCGCTGGCAGCCCAAGCGACTTTTCTGGCCTTGGTAGTAAAATCTCCCCAATATATCTTGTCAAATCCGCCAGTAATCATTTCATTCCAGATCTGATCGCTGCCGAACAGCAACACATCAAAACTGTCAAACGGATCTTTTGACAACACCAGACATTCTTTCATGAAATGTCTGAACCGGCTATTCCTCATCGCCCTGGAGAAGGCTCTTGGCAAAGTCTTCAGCAAGTCTATCTTGAAGTTCCAGGCAGCGTAGCCTTCCTCTACTGACTTATTGCGATAGTCAACCACACAGACATCATGTCCCATCGAGCGCAAGAACTCCTGCGTGGCGTAAGTCTGCAACATCGCCCCGTAGTTGCACGCATAGTGAAATGTCAGGATTCCTATTCTCATAGCTACCAGTCACATCTGATGTGATTGCCCTCATTGCATGGAATAATGGCTCCATTGATTGACCTTGACGCGTCAGAGATCAAAAACACGACCGTCTCGGCAATCTCTTCCGGAAGCAGCACACGTCCGCCCGAAGTTCCCGGTCTAAAAAGATTTCCGTTCCTGTCAACACCAGTCATGTCCGAAACCGTCACCCCGGGAGCGACCGCATTGACCCGAACGCCATCCTTCAACGCTCTGCGCGCAAGTCCCTGAGTAAGACTGCAAACCGCCGCCTTGGTGAGGCCATAGGGTTGGTCGTCGCAGTACAGTCCCCTTTCTGATGTCACGAATATTATGCTTCCTCCTGAATTACCGGTAGCCTTGAAATTATTCAGAAATGCCTTCGACAAAAAGTATGGTCCCTTCAGGTTGGTTCCGAACTGAGCGTCAAATCCTTTCAATGTCACATCGTAGATGCTTCCCTCATGCAAGGATATTCCAGCATTGTTGACAAGGACATCAATCCGTCCTCCAAGTTTCCGGGAACACTCTTGGACAAACGAAGGAATATGCTCGTAATCTGTCACATCGAAAACAGAATAAAGGCAATCGCCCAATTCCGAGGCTGCCTTTTCAAGGGTTTGTGAAGATCTCCCGCAGATGAGCACTTCCGCTCCCTCGGCGACACACTTCTTAGCTATCGCGAAACCCAAACCTCTTCCACCACCCGTTATCAGGATCTTTTTCCCTTTCAATATGTTAGAAGGTTCCACCATTCCAACATCGACCTTGACATTCACTTTCGGAATGCCTTTGAATATATAGTCAATCGCTCTCGTCAAAGTCTTTCCCATAATCTATTTTCCTATCAATTTATTAATACGGTTGATGGAATCCTTCCCGAACACACTCTTGATCAAATCCTTGGCCTTGTCCTTTGCATCCGGTCCAACGGCATTGCCGAACATTTCCAAAGCCCGGCTCTCGTCCTCACTGTCCGTGAAAACCTCCAGCACCATGGAACGGGACAACGAAGGCGAGACAAATCTCTCCGAAACACTATTGAACTCTTCCGCATTTGATGCGGAAAGATATTCAAGGCCAAGATCCTGGGCATAATGAGAGACCAACTCATGGGATTTATTCCCATAATGACCACTGGCGGCGATGTATGCGTCGGCATCGTCCCCCCACATCGAAGCCGGATGGCTGTAGTTTCTGAATTCGGTTCCTTTGCCGTTGTTTATCAGCAAGATTCTGATGTTCTTTCCTATGTGTCTGTTACCTAACGAGTTCATGTCATAAAAGAATGCGAGATCACCGAAAACACCGAAATGCAAAATTTCAGGAGAGGCCAAAGATGAACCCACCAACGAGGACAATCCGCCGTCTATTCCGAATCCGCCGACATTGGAAAACACTTTTACTGATGGATCTTGTCTGAAAAAATTCCAGCTTCTTAACGAGTTGAGTATGCCAAGATGAAGCACTGCCCTGGAAGGCAGCGCGCCGGAAAGACGCCTTGCGACCCAAAGATTGGAGAAAGGCAGTTCCGGAACAGATGAGAGCACTTCCTCATATTCCTTTTCTATTCCAGTCATTTTCATGGATGGAGCAGACGGTGCCTTCATGTCTGAATAACTCCGGAAAAAGAACTTCTCGGACATATTGAAAACCTTGGTCAGACTTTCGAAAGCATCCTTTGGTTCCCCATCCCGGCTGACGCGCCACACAGCTTTTGGTTTCAATGATTTCCATGTGTAGTAATCACCCGAGACCTCTCCGATGTGAATCAGCAGGTCAGGCCTGAGAAGTGAAGTATGGATGTACTTCTGTGAGAATACAGCCGCCGCCCTCGCAGCGAACCGTCCTGAATAATTCGATGTCAGATCACAAAAAGCGACCGCGTCATATCTGTCACAAAAATCCTCCAAGGTCTTCTGTTCATCCTCTTTCCATGGAAGATGAGATCCGATGAAGACACAGACGTTACACTCTGGGACCGTCGGTAATTTGTCGTCATATTCATAATAATCAATTTTGGGAACGTCCGGCAACTCCATGACTGAGAAATCCGTGGAGATTCTTGTCTCCACATCAAGATGCACCGGCCCCCCCCCGCCGGCCCGAAGCGCGATCATCGCCTTGTTCACTGTCAGAACACATAGCCTTTCATCCTCACAGTCATGGACAAAAGGAAGGAAGGCTGAATAAACCGAGACATCCTTCTGAATCCTGGAACGATCGATTATCTGTGGATTGAGATTTCCGATTTTCGAACGTCCGGCCATGGACGTGACCGCAAGCACAGGTAGTTTCCGGTAATATGCTTCAGTCATTCCTGGAATATAGTTTCGTGACGCCGTGGCTCCAGTGCAGGTTATCACCACCGGCTCTCCACTTTCCTCCGCCAAGCCGCAGGCCATGTACGCCGCAGAGCGCTCGTCCGCCGCTGAATACATTTGGAAGAAAGGATCGCTCTGCAGACTGGCCACAAACGTGATGTTCGTGGTTCCAGGGGAAGCGATGACTTTTCTTATTCCGTTCCGCTTTAGAAGACTAATCAGAATCAGAACGTTTTTTTCGACTGTATAATGTGTGTTCATGACAATACTTTTATCTTACTGATATTCTTGATTTTTCTGATGACAAAAGCCTTTTCTCCATCGGTCAGTCCTGTGAAATACACCGTCACAGCCACACTGCAAACGCTGACAAGGCTGACAATCAGGACTCTCCAGACAGACGGAGACATTCCGCACACCAAAATTGAAGGAACAGCGGCCGAAAGCAGTGTGACTGGGATTATCCTCATGAAAACCTCCTTGACAAACAAAGACTTCGGCATGCCAATATGTCCGGACACAATAACCAGACGGACAAAAATCAGGACAAAATACACCAGAAAATAAATGTAGAAGGCTGTCTGTGGCTCACATCCCAACTTGAACGCCACCAGAGACAAAGGAAAGACCAGACCTCCGACAATAGTGACCCAAGTCTGATACCGGCCAACATTACCTGTTGCATTGACTGCTGCTAAAAAAGTGTGACCAAGCGTGTTGCATAAGGCGGTAGCCAATGACAACCTGACGAATACAACTGAATATTCAGGAACATTCTTTAGCCAGAGACGAAGGATGGCGGGGGTTTCCAGCACCAGCGGCAGAACGAGAATCCAAAGAAGGAAGTAAGAATATTTTGCCCCTCTGCAAACCAGATGGTACATATACTCATAGTTTCCTGCAGCGTAGGATTTCATTATCTGCGGATTTATCGCCGTGATGAAGTTCGTGACGAACCTGTTCACTGATGTCTCAACCTTGGACATGACCTCCCTGGCAGCATTGAGCGAGACTCCGAAAAAAACATTCAGCAACTGGTTCACACCTTGAGTGTTAAGCATATAAGCTCCATTTCCGAGAAAACTCCATCCGGCGAAGGAAAGCATCTGGCGGAATATTCTCTTGTTCCATCTTAGTTTGTGTCCGCACTCGTCAAAACGTCTGCAGTACGCAGCATAAGTGAACCTCACAACAACGGCAGAAAGGAACATCAGCACCGAAAAATATTTCAGACGATCAAACGTACTGTGCATTATAAGAAGAGCCACGGTAAGATTCAAGACTCCTTCAAGAATGCTGATGTAGGCGTATGCGCTCATCTTCTCATGCGCGATGATAGTTGCGTTGTAGGGCACGGACAACAAGTTGACCAAGAATGTAAGCAATGAGAACTGGAACACCCATCTGGCAGCTTCTACACGTTCTGGAGGCAAGTTCATCACGTTTCCGACATACCAGACCCCAGATGGCTCGGCGATCACAAATACCACAGCGGCCAGAAGCAGGATCACGATGTTGGACATCGAAAAGACTTCCCGGAGTCTTGCAACATCATTCTTACCAAGCTCCACTGTCAGAAAACGGCTTATGGCCGAGGCCAACGAGCCGGACAGAAGTGAGCACATAGAGACGATTCCTCCCACGGCTCCGTATATGCCGAAGTCAGTCTCTCCCAATGCGTTAAGAACCACCCTGGAAGTGTAGAGCCCGATCGCCATCAGCAGGAACATGCGGAAGTACAGCGCAAGGGTATTCTTGGCTATCCTCTTGCTGTTCTCCGAAATCTGCCCTGTCTGCTGGTCACCCATATTCAAAGATCTACTTCAGGAATATATTCAATGTCCTATTTCAGCGGATTAAGGTCGCTCTTGTACCATTCCATAAACCGGGAAATTCCTTCGTGAAGGCTCGTGCTTGGCTTGTAGCCGAGTTCTGTCTCAAGCTTGGTGGTGTCGGCGTTGGTCTGATAGACATCACCGGCCTGCATCGGTAGGAATATTTTCTGAGCCGGCTTGCCGTAGGCCCGCTCGATCTCGCTGATGAAATCCATCAGTCTGACAGGGTGGGAACAGCCGATGTTATACACTTTCGCCGGGACTCCGTGGGCGCATTCCTCAGCCTTCGGGGCATGGTCAATCACACGGATCGTTCCTTCCACGATGTCATCCACATAGGTGAAATCACGGATCATGTCTCCGTTGTTGAACACCTTGATAGGTTCACCTTTGGCTATGGCCGAAGCGAAAAGCATCGGGGACATGTCCGGACGGCCCCACGGGCCATAGACGGTGAAAAAGCGAAGCCCGGTTGAAGCGAATCCGTAAAGTTTTGAATATGAATGGGCCATCAGCTCGTTGGCCTTCTTGGTGGCCCCATAGAGGCTCACAGGGCAGTCAGCCTTGTCATCCTCCGAGAACGGCACCTTCTCGTTGAGCCCGTAGATCGAGCTTGATGAGGCATAGACCAGATGCCCCACACCGAAATTACGGCAAGCCTCAAGAATGTTCAGAAAACCGTGAAGATTGCTCTCAAGATAGACGTAAGGGTTTGTGATTGAATATCTCACCCCTGCCTGGGCGGCCAGATTCACGACCCTGTCGAATTTTTCATCCTCAAAGAGTGAGTCCAATGCGGCCTTGTCGCAGATTGACATTTTCACGAAACGGCAGCGCGGGTACTTTCCGCTGACAACCAGCTCTCCTTCCTGGAACGGGCCTTCGAAACCGTTCTCACGCAGCCTTCCGTACTTAAGACGTACATCATAATAGTCATTGATGTTGTCCAGTCCGACAACTTCATCTCCCCTTTCAGCAAGCCTGGCCATCAGCCTTGAGCCGATGAATCCGGCTGCGCCTGTCACTAGTATCTTCATAACAACTATAATTATTTGTAAATCATTCAACAAAGGCCGGCACAACCACACGGTCATGCCAAATGCCCTCAAAATTACGAAGATACAAAAAATTAACGAGATTTCGTGAAGTTTTGGCCAGAATAATGCCCCAACGCACAGACTGCCATCATTTGTGATAGACCCAGTCAGGGTAGCCGATCTTGGATTCCAAGGACGCGATGTCGGAGGCGCGCCTGCTGATGTAGGAGGACGGTTTGCCGGCGTTACGTTTCTGCGGATTAGGAAGGCAGGCGGCGATCAGGCAGGATTGGCGGCGTGTCAGCTTGGCGGCGGAAGTTCCGAAATGATGCTCCGCGGCAGCCTCGACCCCGAATATTCCCTTGCCCATCTCGGCGACATTCAGGTAAACCTCCATAATTCTTTCCTTGCTCCAAAGGAACTCGATCAGAACCGTGAAATAAGCCTCGAAGCCTTTGCGCACCATCGACCTGTGCGGAAGCAGGAACACATTCTTCGCCGTCTGCTGGGAGATAGTGCTTCCACCCCGGCGGCGCTTGCCGCTTTCATATTCCTTCTGCGCCTGTTTTATCGCCTTCCAGTCGAAGCCGCTGTGCTTGTCAAAAAGGTTGTCCTCACTGGCTATCACGGCGCGGGCCATCTCGGGAGAGATCCTCTTGTACGGCACCCAAGTCTTATGAATATAATAGTTCTTGTCTCCGCGGTACTCTATCGTCCTTTGGATCATCAGAGGGGTGACATAGACCGGACACCATCTCAGGATAAGCGCCCACAGGAAAGTCAGCACGAAGAATGCCAACGGCAGCTTGATCAGAAGCAGCCTTGACAATCGTCCCAACAATGTTCGGTTCTTACTCATATTCAGTCAGTTTCAGTCTAAACTTCAGGCTACGGCTCCCGTCCGGGAAGACCTTGTCCTCCTCCTGGGTGAATCCGAGCTTGCGGTAAACATCCCCGTCTGACCAGGACGCGTCGGCGTAACTCATCACATCGTCCGGCCTCACGTCCCCGATGAACGCCTTCAGGAGCTTGCCCATCCCGCCGTCCACGCCGATTCCTTCCAGAGAGGCATAGCGGATCCATTCACAGGAACGGATGTCTCGCTCCCCCTTCCGCCATATTCTCGGAGCGGAGAAGCCGGCGACGGCGACCAATGTGCCTGAGGGAATATCCTCGCCTCGTGTGACGTACAGGCCGTAGAGGTGGCGGCATCTGGTGTAGCCCAAACGGTGAAAGGATTGAAGGAACGGTTCGGCGACCGTCCTGTCAATCCTTCGCGCCTCGCAGTTGCGGGCGTATATCCGTTTCAGGCCGTCCAATGGTTATTTCAGCCCCTCAAGGCAAGCCTTGACATTGGCCTCGATGGCTTCGGCGGAATATTCAGTCTTCTCGAACTTGTCGCCGGTGATGTGCTCGTAGAGTTCGATGTAACGGTCCGAGATCCCGGCCACAACCTCAGGAGTCATCTCCGGAACCTTCTGTCCTTCCTGTCCCTGGAAACCGTTGGCCATCAGCCACTCACGGACAAACTCCTTGGAGAGCTGCTTCTGATGCTCACCCTTGGCGAGCCTCTCCTCGTAGCCCTCGGCGTAGAAATAACGTGAAGAGTCAGGAGTGTGCACCTCGTCCATCAGATAGATCTGACCGTCCTTCTTGCCGAACTCGTACTTGGTGTCCACCAGAATCAGTCCGTGCTGTGCCGCTATCTCGCATCCACGCTTGTAGATGGCCCTTGTGTAAGCCTCAAGCTTCTCGTAGTCCTCTCGTCCGACAAGTCCCTGGGCGATGATCTCCTCCTTGGAAATGTCCTCGTCGTGTCCCTCGGCGGCCTTAGAGGTCGGGGTCACAAGCGGCTCAGGAAACTTCTGGTTCTCTACCATCCCGTCCGGCATCGCCACACCGCAGATCGTCCTCTTTCCAGCCTTGTACTCCCTCCAGGCATGTCCGGCGAGGTAGCCGCGGATGACCATCTCAACCTTGAAAGGCTCACACTTGTGGCCGATGGTGACAGCCGGATCCGGCACGGCCACCTTCCAGTTCGGAACGATGTCGGCCGTGGCGTCCAGAAATTTGGCCGCTATGCGGTTCAGCACCTGTCCCTTGTAGGGAACCCCTTCCGGCAGGACCACATCAAACGCTGAGATCCTGTCCGTAACAACCATAACGAGATACTTTCCGTCAATGTCATAGACATCACGTACCTTACCGACATACTTTCCAACCTGTCCCGGCAAGTTGAAATCGGTTTTAACAATCGCTTTCATATCAATTGAATTAAGTTCGACTTACTACCAACGTGTCCTGAATAAGCGAAGGCACACGCCTCGCCTTTCCAAACCGCAAATTTAACTATTCTTCTTCAGAATCTCATCCACCACGGGGGCTATCTTTTCATATTCATAGCCTCTTGTCAACCCGAATTTGATCAGTTTGAACTTCTCCTGCGGATCTCCCTTCAGCGCACGGTACTTTGCCTCAAGCACCGAGACCATCCTGCTGTCGGCCTCATCGGGATCAACCTCCTTCAAAGCCTCCGAGACCACGGCCTTGGATATTCCTTTGGCTGTGAGCGCGAAAGAGATCTTCACAGGACCCCAACCCGACAGGCGGGCCTTCTCCCTCGCGAACGCGGCGGCATATCTCGAATCATCGACAAAACGATCCTCGACAAGCGACTCGACCAACCGTTCCGCGGCGTCCTTGTCCCCCTCCAAAGCGGTCAAAGCCTTTCTGAATATGTCCGAGCGGCAATATTCCCTCTTGACACATTGAGCCTGAAGCCTGTCCAGCATTTTCGCGAAATCATCCATATTCCTAAAAATCAAATCCAAGGCTCAGGTACAGCCCCACTTTGTGCGTGTAGCTTGACCAGTGCACATTAAGGCTCAACGGTCCCACGATCGAGTTGTAGGTGTACTGTAGGCCACAGCCCAGATATCCGGCCACATCCTCGTCCAAATTCTTGAAAGCGGAGATCTCGTCGCAGGACAAGGCAAAGTTGGCGATCGCCGACAGGTAGTTGTTCTTGAACAGCTTCCAGCGCCAGTCAGCCCTGGCCACACCGAGAATCTTCTGCATGGCCGCGGCATTGTTGATTCCGATGAACGGGATCTGCTGGTCTAGATACCGGCCGGCCATGCTGCCGCCGATCGTGTTGGTGAAAGGCACCGGAACCTCGTCGCCGAGCAGGTAACGGATGTTCAAAGACGGGATAAACGCGAACCTGTCACCGCCCACAACCTGTTTGGCATCCAATGTCAAAGCATGGAAGTTATTGAATTTCTGCGGCCCGCCACCGAAGACCCAATCGTAGGAGAGGCCGAAAGACTTCCCTTTTGTCGGGATGTAGGCGTTGTCGAACGAGTCCTTGCGGGCATCGATGAAGAATGTCACATAATCATTGGACAGTTGATTGACATCGTAGTCTCCGAACGACTGCTCGGCCATCAATGAATTGACGTTGTAGTAGTCGTTCCTGAAACCTGTCTTCAGATAGAAAGTGGACCATGTGATGTTGGACAGAAATACCTCCTGCCGCACATCCAGAAAGTTGATCCTGAACCTGTTGTCTCCGATGCTGAACGTGTTCCTGTCAGTGTACCTGACCCCAGCCAGCACATTGAACGACATTCCTTTCGGCGAGATGTAGGAATATGTCACGCTGGCGTTCGGATTGGTTCCCACCTTGCCGGTGAAATCCAGTGACGAGCCCTGGATCTTGTGGACTCCCCAGCCCAGATTGATCAGCACCGACACAATCTCCTCCGTGTCGAAACGTCCGCCAAGACCAAGCTGGCAGACAGGACCCTTCTTGCAGTTGAACCTCAGCCTATAAGGTTCCTCGTCTCCAAGCAGTTCATAGTTCACATAGTCAAACGCGTTAGTGCCGAAGATTGTGGCCACGGCATCCTCGATTTCCTGATTGCCCATCCTGGAGCCAGCCCCGATCTTGATCTTGTTCATCAGGTAAAGACTTTCCCTGTCATTTACTCCGGCGATCTCAACTCCAGACACAAGCACTTTCCTTACCCTGATGTCATCAGCCGGATCGTTGCTTATGACAGTCCTGTCAGACCCGACGACCTTCTTCAGCGAGTCAAGCTTGTCAGCGACGGCCAAGGCGGCCTGGTAGCCCCTGTTGATGATGGTGTCAATGCTGCGTTCGTCGAAGCTGAGCATATTGTACTCGTGCAGGTCAGGCTTGATGTTGACATCCGGGATGTCTATGTTGGACTCGAAAGAGGCGCGCCCCAACATGTCGATGCCGGTGTTGATGATGTCAGCAAGATTATTGATCTCGTTGTAGCCCTTGTAGCCACTGGAAAGATTGACACCGATCACGATGTCAGCCCCGACCTTCTTGGCAAGGTCTGTCGGGTAGTTGTTCCTCATGCCGCCGTCAACCAGCACCATGCCGCCGACCCTGACAGGGGCGAAGAGTCCCGGAATCGACATCGTGGAACGGAGAGCCGTGTTGAGTTTGCCCTCGGTCCAGATCTTGGCGGTACCGGACACGAGGTCGGTCGCCACGCAAAGAAACGGAATCGGAAGGTCATAGAAATCAGTCACATCCTGATAACCGACGGAAAGCGAGCTGAATATGTTGTTGACATTCTGGCCATAGACCATTCCGGACGGAAGGCTCCCCAGAAGGTTGTCCTTGACCATGTTCGTGGCGTCGGCTCCCCCCGCGCCGAAGTGGATGTCCTCGACCCTTCTTGTGTACCGACCGTCGGCGTCCTTCATCTGCAAGTACTCATCCTTGTCATAAAAGAACGGGAAAGACAGGACATATTTCTCCTTGTATTTGATTGAGGAATAGGACAGGTAGTCCCTCGGCACACGGTCGCTCAAGGCCTGGTCCCAGTCTATGCTCCGGATCAGGGTGTCAAGCTGTTCTGCATTGTAGCCAAGGGCATAGATTCCGCCCACAAGGCCGCCCATGCTGGTACCCATCACGATGTCAACCGGCATTCCGATTGAATCCAGATACTTTATCACGCCCACATGAGCCGCCCCTTTGGCTCCGCCTCCGCTCAGCACAAGGGCGACGGTCGGACGATGTCTGAAACGCCTTATGGAGTCCAGTTTATGCCGGATCACCTCAACCCTCAGATCAGCGGCCTCCCTCCTGTCATCCAGCACCGAATGCTGAGACCTGGATTCCGCCATGGCCGTCAAGGAGACCATCACGGCCAGTGATGTGAAAATCAATCTTGTTCTCGTTCCCATAGTCATTGAACGTTATTTGCCATATTCATTTCCTACTGTGTTCCCCGGCCAGCATCCCACATGCGGCAAGAATGTCCTCTCCTCTGGAAGCCCTTATCGTGCAGGTGATTCCGTGGTTGGAAAGCCTGTCCCTGAAGCGTTCCATAATGATCTGCGGAGTCGTCTCGAACGGAGAGTCCGGAATCTTGTGGAAGCGGATCAGGTTGACCCTGCACTCCAGTCCGCGAAGCAGCCGGATAAGCGCGTCGGCGTGACGCTTGTCATCGTTCAGGCCGGCGAACATAGTATATTCAAAGCTCACACGGCGCTGGCCTGTGAAGTCATATTCACGGATCATGTCGATCACTTCCTGCACCGGCCACGCCTTTTGCACCGGCATCATCTCAGCCCTTTCGTCCGGGAACGGGTTGTGGAGGCTGACGGCGAGGTGGCAGCGGGTCGAATCGAGGTACTTCCGCAGGTTCGGCAGGACACCGATCGTGGAAAGGGTTATGCGTTTGGGGCTCCAGCCGAAACCCCAGTCAGAGGTCAGCACCTCGATGGCCTTCATCACATTGCCGAAGTTGTCCAGAGGCTCGCCCATTCCCATAAAGACGGCGTTCGTCAGCTCCGCGGCCTCGTCGATGGCGATGAACTGGGAAAGGATGTCCGCCACTGTGAGGTCGCCATGGAATCCCTGCCGTCCTGTCATGCAGAACTTGCAGCCCATCCGGCAGCCGGCCTGCGAGGAGACACAGAGGGTCTTCCTGTCCTCGTCGGGGATCATCACCGCCTCTACGGCATTGCCCTCCCCCACCGGGAAAAGGTATTTCTTCGTGCCGTCCGAAGAGACCTGGCAGGTCGAAGGCAAGGTCACGCCGAGGGAATATTCCTCCTTCAGCCTTTCGCGTCCGGCTTTCGAGATGTTGGTCATCTCGTCTATGCTCCGGACCTTGCGCCCGTACATCCACTGCGCGATCTGCTTGCCGGTAAAGGCAGGCAGACCGACTTTCAAAGCTATTTCCTTCAATTCGACAGGAGTCTTACCAAGCAGTTGCTCACGCATATTCCAAGAGTTTATTTTCCTACTACAAATTTAATGAAAAATAACGCCGGATTGGACGTAATTTTATATCTTTGTCACAAAGGCGACATCTTTTCGCCCAAAAACAACAAACAACATTATTTTAACATTATGGCAAAAGAGGTAGAGGCTAAGGCCACAGACGCGGGCGCCGCCAAACTGAAGGCGCTGCAGGCCACGATCGACAAGATTGAGAAAGACTACGGGAAAGGAACGATCATGAAGCTGGGGGAACAGCCACAATGGGACGTGCAGGTCATTCCAAGCGGTTCCGTCGCGCTTGACCACGCGCTTGGAATCGGAGGTTATCCGCGCGGAAGGATCGTGGAGATCTACGGTCCGGAATCCAGCGGTAAGACCACTCTGGCGATCCACGCGATCGCGGAGGCGCAGAAACAGGGCGGCATCGCGGCGATGATCGACGCGGAGCACGCATTCGACAGAACTTACGCGAAGGCTCTGGGGGTTAACCTTGAGACTTTGCTCATCTCACAGCCGGACAACGGCGAACAGGCACTTGAGATCGCCGACAACCTGATCCGTTCGGGAGCCATTGACATCGTGGTGGTTGACTCTGTCGCCGCGCTGACTCCGAAAGCCGAGATTGAGGGCGAGATGGGTGACAACAAGGTCGGCCTCCAGGCAAGGCTTATGAGCCAGGCGCTGAGGAAGCTGACGGCGAACATCTCCAAGACGAACACCTGCTGCATATTCATCAACCAGCTGAGGGAGAAGATCGGCGTGATGTTCGGCAACCCGGAGACCACGACCGGTGGAAACGCTTTGAAGTTCTACGCCTCAGTCCGCATAGACGTGCGCAAGACCACCCAGCTCAAGGACGGCGACGAGGCACTCGGCAACCGCACCCGCGTCAAGGTGGTGAAGAACAAGATGGCTCCGCCTTTCAAGAAGGCCGAGTTCGACATCGTGTTCGGCGAGGGCATCTCACACGCCGGCGAGATTCTGGATCTTGGCGTTGAATATGGCATCGTGGGCAAGAGCGGATCCTGGTTCAGCTACGGCGACCAGAAACTGGCCCAGGGACGCGAGGCCACCAAGCAGCTTCTCAAGGACAACCAGGAACTCTGCGACGAGATCGAGGCGAAGGTACGCGAGGCGTTGAAGAACGTGAAGGACTAAGCCTCACGTTCCCCGGCGATCGCCTTGTTGTAACATTCACGGCACAGAGGCTCGTAGGCATCCTTCTCTCCAAGGACCACGAGCTCGGTGCTGTGTGATAATCTATGTGAGTGGTTGGCAAGGTTACCGCACCTGACGCAGATAGCGTGGACTTTTCTTACTTCCTCAGCAACCGCCATGAGGTAAGGCATCGGGCCGAAAGGTTTTCCGAGAAAATCGGTGTCAAGGCCGGCGATGATCACACGGATTCCGCGGTCGGCGAGTTCCTGGGCCACATCCACAAGCGACATATCATAGAACTGGGCCTCGTCAATCCCGACGACCTGCACATCCGGACCGACGTTCAGCATCTCTTTCGGATCCTTCACGGAATGGCAAGGGATCTTGTGGAAGTCGTGCGAGACAACGTCATCCTCTGAATATCTTGTGTCGATCGTCGGCTTGAAAATCTCGATCCTGAGGTTGGCGAACTTGGCTCTGCGGATCCTGCGGATCAGTTCCTCTGTCTTGCCGGAGAACATTGAGCCACAAATAACTTCAATACATCCGGTTTTTTTTATGTTTTCTGAAAACATTTCGTTAGATTTGTTGAAATAATCAATAACACTCGCAAACCTTGCGGCGCGGCGTGGTTTTCCGCCCCTTCCGGTTTGTCAGGCAAAGATAGTATTTTTATGGGAAACATCGACGAAAAAAGGCTTTCCGCGCTGCTGGAAAGAATTGGCAATATGAAGGCGGAGCTTGAGGCTCTTGAGGAAGAAGTCCGCGCGCTTGGAACCATCTCCGGTTCCGCGGAGAAATCTGTCAACGAGCCGGAGCGGAGTCAGATGCCAGCCTTTGACGAAACCCCTATTGACATTTCCATCCAAGACATCGACATCTCTCCTGTCATAGAGGATCCCGCCGCTGAATATGCAGCCTCGCCGATGGTCGCTGAGCCTGCCGAAGCGACCACAGAACCTGCTGAACTGGCGGCACCGGTCGCTGAGCCTGTAGAAGCGACCGGACAAGCGGTAAACGCGGTCCCTGACGACCTGCCTTTCGATGATGATTTCCCGGCCGACGAGCCATCCGCTGTCCCAGAGCCGATTTCCGAACCGACCCTCGACATAGAGCCGGAGATTGCGATAAATCCGACATCAGAGGAGCCTACGCCGAAGCCAAAGGCCGCTATCCTTGACAGCAAGAAAGCCGAGACCGCCGTCATGGATGTGATGGCGGAGAAGCAGGCATGGAGAACCGACCGTCTTGGCTCGCAGGTCAAGAATGTCATCAGCGCCATCTCCCTCAACGACAGGGTTCTGCTGATCAACGTGCTGTTCAGGGAGGACCCTATCCTCTTCCAAAGCACAATCAGCGCTTTCAATGGCATGACCAACCTCGATGAGGCGATATCCTACATCCAGACGAATTTCCCGGACTGGGACCTGAACTCCGAGCCTGTTTACAGGCTGATGATGGCGGTCCGCAGAAAACTTAGGTAAAACCCCGGCAAGGGAAGCCGCCACGAGTGGTGGCGGACCAGATAATATCAAAACAACATCTTACGGCAAAACCATGCCCGGAATCCTCTACATAGTCCCGACACCTGTCGGAAACCTGGACGACATGACTTTCAGAGCCGTTCAGGTGTTGAAAGACGCGGACTTGATCCTTGCTGAAGACACAAGGACGAGCAGCGTCCTGCTTCACCGCTACGACATTCACGGCAAACTCCAGTCCCATCACAAGTTCAACGAGCACCAGACCGCCGAGATGATCAAGGAACGGATTCTTGGCGGATTGAATGTCGCATTGATCAGCGACGCCGGTACGCCAGGCATTTCTGATCCAGGCTTCCTTCTTGCCCGCACATGCGCGGCGGAAGGAATTGAGGTGCAGACACTTCCCGGAGCCACGGCCTGCATCCCGGCGATAGTCTCCTCCGGCCTGCCTTGCGACAGATTCTGCTTCGAGGGGTTCCTTCCGGTGAAGAAAGGTCGCCAGACCCTGCTGAAAACCCTTGCTGAGGAGCCACGGACAATGATTTTCTACGAATCGCCTTACAGGCTTGTCAAAACCCTTGACCAGTTCATTGAATATTTCGGACCGGATCGCGAATGCTCCGTCGCAAGGGAAATCTCCAAAATCCACGAGGAGCACAAACGTGGAACACTCTCGGAGGTGTCAGCCTGGTACAAGGACCACGAGCCCAAAGGCGAGATCGTCGTAGTCGTCGCCGGTGCGCCATCCAAAAAGGAAAGGCGGAAAGCCGAGGTGGAAGAATAATCTTTGAATATTATGAAAGACTTCAACTCCAACAAGGATGGCAAGAGGCCGTCCGCTTCATTCGTTGTCGGGGCGGTGGCCCTGCTGTTTCTCATTGTCGGCTACCAGGCGGCACTGTTCATCCATAAGGCCTCGGTCGCACGGATCATCGCCAATCATGACGAGCCGGACACCGTGTTTGTTTACGCTTCCGAAAATGCCAGCCAGGCAGTCGGCGTAACGGCTAACGAAAGGCCAGTCGCTTCGACAAGCTCAGCGACCACCCAGTCCGACAACCATACTCCGGACGCTTCGATGTTTGGTGAGCCCTGTCAAACCACAGGCTCAGCGACTGATCGGGCCGGCAATCGTTCTCCGGTCGCTGGGCCTGCCGAAGCGGCATCACCGTACAGGAAAAAGCCTTCTGGTGTACCAAACACATCCGGAAAGACATTTGGTACAGAAAACAAGGCTTTGGTGTACAAAAAGGGAAGCGGTTCGGTCAGCAACTCATTCCGCAGGAACTCGGAGCACTCTCCTCAGGCCGAGCAGATCAGGAGAAACTACACTCCAAGAAAGTACGAGAGTTTCCGCTTCGATCCGAACACTGTCAGCGTTGACGATCTCATGCGCCTGGGATTCACCCAGAAGCAGGCGCAATCCATTGACAACTACCGGCAAAAAGGCGGACGGTTCCGACGCCGGAGCGATTTCGCGAAATCATACGTCGTGGAGGATTCCGTATTCCGACGGCTGGAGAAATACATCGATATTCCCAAAATTGACATCAACTCCGCTGATTCAGTGACATTTATGTCACTTCCAGGCATCGGTAAGTTCTTCGCAGGCAAGATGGTCTCCTACCGCAAGGAGTTGGGAGGATATTCATACCCGGAGCAGCTCATGGACATCTGGCACTTCGATCAGGAGAAGTTCGACAACCTCAAGGATCTCATCAAGTGCGACACTCTCGCCACGCTGCCATATTCATTGTGGACACTTACTGAGAAGGAACTCGCCGCACACCCATATATCGGGAAACGAGCCGCGCGGAGCATTGTCATATTCAGAGAAAACTCTCCGAAATCCGAATGGACCGTCTCCAACCTCCAGAAAGCCGGCATCCTCGATCCTGACAAAGCCTCCAAACTAGCCCGTTGCCGCATCGCCAAGCCATAGCCCCGCACTCTTGGGCAACGATTTTAGAAGAAATCGTCGCCCAAGAAGGACATTGGACACTCTCGGGGAACGCTTAGATGGGAAAACGTCGCCGGAGAGGGACACGAAGCACTCTTCGAGAACGTTCCGGGAGCAAAGCGTTGTCGGAAAGGTATCAAGTCCCCACAAAAGTACGTGTTAACTTAACGAACGGCAGTGGAAAAATCAAATGGCAAATTTTGGTAACGTGCAAAATTTGCCATTTGCTTTTTTTCCCCTGCCGCCAAGCATTATTTCTAAAAGATGAGTTCCCGGGGAACGTTTCGGAAGTAAAGCGTTGCCGAAGAGCTGAGACAGTCAACGGCGCGGGTGGTGGGAGAGGACGGACTGCTGCCAGGTGGTGGTGTCGATGTGGGTGTAGATCTCAGTGGTGGTGATGTCCTCGTGGCCGAGCATGTCCTGGACTACACGGAGATCGGCGCCGTTCTCTATCAGGTGGGTGGCGAAGGAGTGGCGGAAGGTGTGCGGAGAGATTTCCTTATGGATGCCGGCAAGCATGGCCTGACGCTTCACGATTGTGAACATCGAGACACGGCTGAGAGATTTGCCAAAGCGGTTCAGAAACAGGGTGTCATCAAACTCGGGGGACGCCAGATCAGGTCTGACAGCCAGATAGTTCCGGACCGCGGACGCGGCCATATCCCCCATCGGGACTATACGCTCCTTATTGCCCTTGCCGATGACCCGGACAAAGGACTCGTCAAGGTAAATGCAGGATATTCTTAAACCAACGGCCTCGGAGACGCGGAGGCCGCAGCCGTAGAGGACCTCCAGAATGGCCCGGTCACGCTTGCCGGTCCATGACGAAAGATCCACCGAGTCCATGATCGCTTCCACTTCCTCAACAGACAAGACAGCAGGAAGATAGCGCCCCATCTTGGGAGACTCGATCGGATCACATGGATTCTCCTTACGCTCCCCTTCCATGACAAGCCAGTCAAAAAAAGATCGAAGCGAACTCAGGAAACGAGCCTGGGAACGCTTCGAAAGGTCCTCACGGGATGAAAGGTAGTCAAGGATGTCATTGGTCGCCACATCCGCAGGAGAGGTCTTCACGGCTGAGAAGAACTCTCTCACATCAGAAGAGTACGATGCCACCGTGTTGGGTGACATCGCACGCTCGATCTTCAAATAAGAAGAATAATCCTGTAATATTCTTTCCGTCAGATCCACTTAAAGTGTACGATATTTCTTGCCGTAGTCAAGCTGCTGCTGGAGGTAGTTGTCCACATAGACGATCTTGTAGTCAACGACCTTGCCGTCCTTCTCGACAGGCACGATGTCCGGGTTGACGAATCCGCCGTAAGGCTTGAGATTAAGAGCGGCATACCTCTCCAAAACCTCCTTGTGGAGCTGCGGATCAATGTTGACCGCGTAGGTCTCCACGAGATTCTTACCGGCGGCGTAGTCGCCCTCGGACTTGATTCTCTGGATCTCGGCGAGAAGCTCGGCGAACAGACCGCGGAGAGCCTCGTAGTCATTCACCACGAAGTAAGTCTTTCCGTCACGCATCTTCTTCTCGATGGTTCCGCGTGCGGCGCCCTTCTCGTAGCACCACTCGGCGATCAGCTTGCGGTTCTGCATATGCGCCTCAGTGTTCTGCTTGCCGAGCTCGACACGTGTGAACTGCACGAACAGACCATTCCTGATGTAGTTTGAATATGCCGGCTTGTAGGCCTCGGCGTTCGGCATAATGCCAAGCTCAACCAGCTTGGGATCAGCCATATAGTAAAGACCGAACAAGTCGGCGCGGGCCTCCTCAAGGGTGGACTGGTACTCACCCAAAGCCGTGGAGGAAACTCCTGGAAGAAGCTGTCCGGAACCGTGGCCGAGGCACTCGTGAAGATCGGTGTGGATCTCGTCAGTGTAGGAACCGTACTGCTTGTAAGCGTCAATCTCGGCCTGGTCGTAGGCGAACTCTGTCAGGGTGCTCTTCGGCGACTCCTGGGCGGCGTAGTCGTAGGCGTGGGTGATGTTGGCGATGGTCACGGATTTCGAGCCGTAGTCACGTCTGATCCAGTCGGCGTTCGGAAGGTTGATTCCGATCGGAGTGGCAGGATAGGTGGCTCCGGCGAGGGTGATGCCGTCCACAACCTTGGCGGAAACGCCCTTGACGTGAGGCTTGCGGAAACGCGGATCAACCGGAGAATTGTCCTCGAACCACTGCGCGTTGGCGCTCAGGACCTCCGTACGGGCGGAAGCCGCTGAATCCTTCATATTCACATAGCCCTCCCATGTGGCCTTGCGTCCGAGCGGATCGTCATAGTCCTCGATGAATCCGTTGATGAAGTCGATCGTGCCGACGGTGTCCTGAACCCAGTCAATGTTGAAATCATCCCAAGTCTTCAAATCGCCTGTCCTGTAATACTCCACAAGCTTTCCTATCGCCTCTTTCTGAAGATCGGTCTCGGCCACCGCGGCGGCCTTCTCCAGTTCGGCGCAGATCTTCTCCAGAGCCGGACCGTAGATTCCTCCGACCTTCCAAGGCTTCTCGACAACCTTGCCGTCCTCCTTGACTACCTTTGTGTTAAGGCCGTAGGAGATCGGGGTCTTGTCGTTCGGATCCATCATAGAATTGTAATATTTATCAACCTCCTCGCGTGTCACGCCGTCATAGAAATTCACAGCGGAAAGCTCCACGATGTCGCCTGTCTTGGAAGTGGAACGGCGCTGAGGGTAGATGTCCGGTGAATATATCACCTCAAGCAGCTCAGTGGCCTGTTCCCCGTCACCGACAGCCTCCATAAGGCTCTGGAAATATTCCTTCGGGCACTCCGGGAAGAACTTGTCCTCGGAATAGTGGTGATGGATGCCGTTGGCGAAGAAAAGCCTCTTGGCATAGACGGTGAAGTTCTGGAAATCAGCGCATTCACGGTCACCTTCATATTCATTGAGAATATCCTCGACCACGTGCCGGATCGGGAGGTTCCACTTGCAGTACTGGTCCCAGGTGATGTCGCGGCCCAGCTTGGCGGCCTCAGAAAGATGGTAGGCATATTCCTTCTGCCTGAGACTGAGGTTGTCCCATCCCGGAACCCGGAAACGGATTACCTTGAGGTCGGCGAACTCGTCCAGAAGGTAATGGAAGTCAGTGTCTTGTGTCTTCTTTTCCCCTTGCGAGCAAGAGCAGAGAGCGGCAGCCGCTCCGATTGTGAGAATCATCTTTATTCCTGATTTCATAAAAATAATTGTTTTTGGCTTGTAAATATAACCATTATTCAGGAATTTCCTTATATTTGTCATCTGTCGGGGCTAGACAATCCTGCCCCCGACTTAAAAGGACAAATTATGAACATCATAAGGACAATCACAAGGTTTCTTGCCGCGGCTCTCGTCATGACAGCGGCTTTTGGATGCGACAAGAACAGACACAATACCGAAGAACCGGAAAGCGCCGACCGCAGAGTCCTGCTTTTCTACGAATGCGCGTTCAACGACATCGGATCGTACATGAGAAGAAATATGGAAGACCAGCAAAAGGGTCTTCCGGCGGGGCATATTCCGGGAAAGTATGGCGACGTGCTTCTGGTATATTCAAGAATCGCCGAGAACGGCCACACCCCTGTAAACTCCTATCTCAGACGCATCTACAAGACCTCGAAAGGGAAAGTGATCTCCGACACCCTCAAGGTGTTCGGCAAGGAGACCATCGCAGCGTCCCCCTCCACCCTCAGCGCGGTGCTGACTCTCGTCAAGGAAAAGTTCCCCGCCAACAAAGGGTACGGGATGGTGTTCTCCTCGCACGGTTCGGGCTGGCTTCCCGCCGGCTACTATTACAGCCCGTACCAATTCGAGAATGATCCTAAAAGAAAGAGTCGAGCCCCAAGGTATAGCATCGCCGCTCAAAGCGTTGGACATCCAAGGCTTCCCGTCCCGGAGGGAGATCTGCCCGACACCGATCCGTTCTACGGGATGACGCGCTCGATCGGACAGGACTACATAAAGGACAGTTATTACGGCCACGAGATGAGCGTCAGCGAGTTCGCCGACGCGATTCCCTACCATCTCGACTACCTGCTTTTCGACATGTGTTTCACCGGCGGGGTTGAAGTGGCCTACGGACTCAAGGACAAGGCTGACTATCTTGGCCTTTCTCCTGCGGAGGTACTGGGCGACGGTATGTTCGACTACACCAAGATCACCTCTTTTCTCCTTGACAGGACGACTCCCGACCTTGAAGGCCTCCTCAAGGATTCGTTCGGAATGTACGACAAGCAGAACGGGGTGTATCGTTCCGCAACGATCAACCTGGTCCGCACCGACGGGCTGGACAATCTGGCAAGGGTCTGCTCGGATTTGTTCCGGGAGTACTCCGACACATTGTCCAACGCGCCTACACATCTGATCCAAGGCTATTTCAGGAATGACAGGCACTATTTCTTCGACCTCATGGACACATTCCGGAAATGCATCTCCAACGAAGAGGAGCTGAGAGCGGTCAACGACGCCATCGACCGCTGCGTGGTCTACAGGGAAGCCACCCCGCAATTCCTCGCCACTTTCGACATCACTGAATATTCCGGCTTCAGCATCTACCTGCCGTGTGCCGGCACCCAGCTTCTTGACTCCTATTATAAGAAGGAACCTTGGAATAAGGCCACGGGGCTTGTGAAGTAGCCAAAATATTCCTATCTTTGCGGCGCAATTACAAAGCGTACCGCGCTTTTGGTGCAATGGGGTTCCGGGCGGTCCGGAACTGAGTAACACATTTTAAACAACAAAACAATGAAGCATTTTGAGCTTAACGGCAAAGTCCGTGAAGTCGGCAACAAGGCCGTCATCAAAGCGATCCGCAAGCAGGGTCTCGTTCCTTGCAACCTCTACGGACCTGGTCTGGAGAACGTTCTCTTCACAGTAACTGAAAGAGACCTTATGGGAATCACCCACACTCCGGCGTCATTCATCATCGACATCAAACTTGACAACGGCAAGGCCTACACAGCTGTCGTTCACGAGCTTCAGTACCATCCGGTAAAGGACAACTGCCTTCACGCTGACTTCCTCGCGGTAACTGAGGACAAGCCTATCGTCATCAAGGTTCCTGTTGTAGTGAGCGGTCACCCAGTCGGAGTACAGAGAGGTGGTAAGTTCGTTCTCGTCAGCAGAGAGGTACGCATCAGCGCCCTGATGAACGATCTTCCTGACACTCTCAACATCAACGTTACCAAACTCGACATCGAGAAGCGCATCGTAGCCGGTGACATCAAGCTTGAGAACGTGACCGTGGTAACTCCTAAGTCAACCATCATCTGCGCCGTGAAGTCAACACGTCAGATCGCAGCGCAGCTCGCCCACGAGGAGAAGATGGAAGGTGCAGAGGAGCATGAGACTGAATCAACTGAGGAGACTGCTGAGCCGGCTGCTGAATAAACCGGAGCAGACCTCTGAAGAAGACACTGGCATGAACTACCTTGTCGCAGGATTGGGAAACATCGGCGCGGAGTACGCTTCTACCAGACACAATATGGGGTTTATGGTGTTGGATGCCTGGGCTCAGGCATCCAATACTGTTTTCAGGACGGAACGTTACGGTGACGTGGCCGAGATTTCATTCAAAGGACGGAAGTTCTACCTTCTGAAACCTTCAACCTACATGAATCTCAGCGGTAACGCTGTCCGCTACTGGATGGACAAACTCAAACTTCCGCTTGAGAACCTCATAGTGATCTGCGATGACCTCAACCTTCCGTTCGGCACGATCAGGATGCGCAAGAATGGAAGCGATGGAGGGCACAACGGACTGAAGGACATACAAGCACGGCTGGAAACCACCCAATGGGCCAGAATAAGAATCGGGATTGGTAATAATTTCTCCCGGGGAGCCCAGGTTGACTATGTGATCGGGGAACTGACCGCGGATGAGAAGGCGGCTGTTCCGGAAATATGTGACAGAGTGATCGAAGGAATCAAGAATTTTTCCACCATTGGACCTGACAGGGCGATGAATATGCTAAATGTCAAGCCTAAAAAAGACGAAAAAGGGGCATAAAGTGTCAGAAAACCAGCCTTTTTTACCGGAAAAATTTGTTAATTTCATTTTTTTACATAACTTGCACTCACATTTAGAGACGATTACATTTATATTACATTAATAATCCAACTATTCACTAAAATTAGAACAAAATGGAGAATCTTGTCGCTAAAATCAAAGAAGAGCTCAACGTGTTCGTAGAGAACGCTGACGCTCAGGTAGAAAAGGGTAACAAGGCCGCCGGCGCACGCGCGCGCAAGGCCGCTCTCGAGCTCATGAAGGATCTCAAGGAATTCAGAAAGGTTTCTGTTGAGGAGTCCAAGAAGTAAGAAGACGCTCACGATACCAAAAAGGGGAGGCAAAGTTTGAAACTTTGCCTCCCCTTTTTGGTAAACAATCCGTTAATAGCTCTGTGCTATAGCGATAAAATCGTCTGCTTTTAGCGCGGCGCCACCGATAAGACCACCATCGATGTCCTTCTGGGCGAAGAGCTCCTTGGCGTTTGATGGCTTGCAACTTCCGCCGTAGAGGATTGTGGTATCCTCGGCTACGGTCTCACCGAACTTCTCGGCAAGCACCTTGCGGATGCAGGCGTGGATCTCCTCAGCCTGCCCGGCGGTAGCGGTCTTGCCTGTACCGATGGCCCAAACCGGCTCGTAAGCCACGATGATCTTGGCCATATCCTCGGCTGTGAAGTTGTAGAGGACGTTCTTGATCTGCTCGGTAACGACATCGAAGTGCTTTCCGGCCTCTCTCTGCTCAAGGTTCTCACCAACGCAAAGGATCACACCAAGACCGGCAGCGAGAGCGAGCTTTGTCTTCTCGACGAGCTTCTCGTCAGTCTCGCCGTAGTACTGCCTTCTCTCTGAGTGTCCGAGGATGGTCCACTGGCAGCCGACGGATGTAAGCATATTCACAGCGACCTCGCCTGTGTAGGCGCCCTTCTCGTGATCAGCGCAGTTCTGGGCTGAAAGCTCTACCTTCGAGCCTTTGAGGGCCTCGGCAACGGATGCGAGATGAGTGAAAGGAGGGGCTACGATAAGTCCTACATTCTCTGGAGTCTCAACTGACTTGGCGGCCACAGCCTTCGCAAGTTCAACGCCTTCCTGGAGAGTTGTGTTCATCTTCCAGTTTCCGGCAACGATTTTCTTTCTCATATTCGTTTATATTTAAACTGTTAATTTCGTTTCCAGCCTGCAAATTTACGTTATTTTTGCCTAACTTTGCACAAAACAGGCGCGAAAATGAGACAAGTCTCAAAATAACTCCGCTAAATGAATATAAAAACGCAACATACAATGAAGAATTTCGTAGAGGAACTCAAATGGAGAGGCATGATCCAGGACATCATGCCGGGAACTGAGGAAAAACTTATGGAAGGTCCTCAGGCCGCCTACGTCGGCATCGACCCTACGGCTGATTCCCTGCACATCGGCCACCTTGTCAGCATCATGATCCTGAAGCATTTCCAGCAGTGCGGACACAAGCCTATCGCCCTGATCGGAGGAGCGACCGGAATGATCGGTGACCCTTCGATGAAGTCCCAGGAAAGGAACCTTCTGGACGAGGAGACCCTCCAGCACAACATCGCCGGCATCAAGAAGCAGTTGTCAAGGATCCTTGACTTCGACTCCGACGCGCCTAACAAGGCGGAGCTCGTGAACAACTACGACTGGATGAAGAACTACTCTTTCCTGAACTTCATCCGTGACGTGGGCAAGCACATCACCGTGAACTATATGATGGCCAAGGACTCCGTGAAGAAGCGTCTTTCCAGCGAGTCACGCGAGGGAATGTCCTTCACCGAGTTCAGCTACCAGCTGCTCCAGGGCTACGACTATCTCTGGCTCTACGAGAACAAGGGCTGCCGTCTCCAGCTTGGCGGAAGCGACCAGTGGGGCAACATCACCACCGGCACTGAGCTCATCCGCAGGATGCTCGGCAAGACCGACGCGTTCGCCCTCACCTGCCCACTCATCCGCAAGGCCGACGGAACAAAGTTCGGAAAGACGGAGAAGGGCAACATCTGGCTCGATCCGGAGAAGACCTCCCCTTACGAGTTCTACCAGTTCTGGCTGAACGTAAGCGACGAGGACGCGGAAAGATACATCAAGATATTCACCCTTCTTGACAAGGAGACCATCGACGACGCCATCGAGGAGCACCGTCAGGATCCTGGCCGCAGGACGCTCCAGCAGCTTCTCGCCAAGGAGCTTACCACAATGATCCACGGGGCTGATGAATATGCCAACGCAGTCTCCGCGTCCAAGATGCTGTTCGGCAACTCGACATCCGACGAGCTGAAGAAACTGGACGAGAAGACGTTCCTCGCCGTGTTCAGCGGCGTGCCGACCTTTGATATTCAGAAAGCCGACCTTCCTTGCAACATTCTCGATTTCCTCGCCGTGAAGACCCAGGTCTTCTCATCAAAGGGAGAGGCCAGGAAGATGGTTCAGGGCAACGGTGTGAGCATCAACAAGGATAAGGTGGCCGACATCGAGTACGAGGTCTCAGAGAAGGACATCGTGGACGGGAAGTACATCCTCGCACAGAAAGGCAAGAAGAACTACTTCATAATCAACGTTCTCTAATATGGAGAAGCCGGCAAGCACAAGGCAGCTCAAGGTTGCCAGAGAGATCCAGAAGGATCTGGCTGAAATCATACGCGGCAAGGGTATGGCAGTGTTCGGAGGCGCGATGGTGACGGTGAGCGAGGTCAGGGTCAGCCCCGACCTCTCCCTCGCCAAGACCTACGTCAGCATATTCCCTTCCGCCAAGGCTGAGGAAGTGATGAAACTTCTGAACGACAATGTCAAGGCTCTGCGCGGAGAGCTCGGCCACCAGGTCGCAAAGCAGCTCCGCATCGTGCCTGAGATTGTTTTTTATCTTGACACCTCATTGGACTACGCCGAACACATCGACGAACTTCTGAAGAAATAAGCCACTCGGGAATATTCAGGGAGAGGATTTTCCCTACAAGTCCGCGGCCAAGATACTCTACGCTCCCCTGCTGTGGATTCTCATTATGTGGACGATCTTCATTACCGGAAGCAGATGGGGCAAGTTCGCCGTTGACATCGTCACGTCCTGCTGGATGATTTATTTTCTCGGACTAATACTTCACCCTCAACGGGTTCTGCGTCCGTACGCGATCGACGACGAGATGGAAAAGTCAGAGGACCGCAAGCAACGCGAGATCCAGGAAATCGACACTTCCGAAAATGAGTCTTCCGACATCCCTCCTGAAGATGACGGAACTCCGATGGACGTGATCAAGGACGAGGTCCTGGCCGTGATTCTCCGGCGTTTCAGGGAGCCGCATTTTCTCAAGACCGAGGTCTTGCTTGACCTTGGCAGCGGCAAGATGAACAAGGCAAGCAAATTCATTTCCTCGATCGGCTACTATAACCTCGTCAACATGTTCAGGCTTGAATATGCCCGTCTCTACAAAGAGGCGCACCCGCACGCCAAGCAAGAGGAGATAGCCATCGAATCCGGGTTCGTGTCCAGAACAGCATATTACAAGGTGAAGAAAAGTGTCGGAGAGATCGATCATGCTCTCACACAGGGAGTCAAATTGGAGCCTTAAAGAATCCATTGACTATCAGCGCGCCACAGACAGACCTCTCGCCAAAGGAACATTTGATTCACGTTAAAGGAACACTTTTAAAGGCAGACTCTCGCCAGAGGAACAAAAGGTAACACCAAGCTTTTAGGAGGTTCTGCACATTGTCGCTACATTTGCGTCGTGCTTTACGACACGGAAGTGGCGATTTTTTCATGCTGTTTTTAATCCAATGAAGCACGACTTGCATAGACCGGTTTACGATAAGGAACCGCTGGCCTATGCAAGTCACAGAAAAGAAATCCTATCCAGAAATCACTTAGCCTGGAATACAGCGGCAGATGGAGTGCCTTGACAAAAAAGCCTTTACGCGCCAGTCTCCAAAGAACCAAGGAGACACAGCAATCCAAGGCGTGTAAGGCTATCACATTCCTCCTCTGCCGCTGTTATTATACTCCGCAACCGTCATTTGCATATTCATAAATAAAAGAATGTTTAGAAGCTGTTTTGAATTGTTTGTTTGAAGGTTTGAGAGTGAAAAACTTCAGTTTCGACCGCTTCTTCCAAGGAAGATAGCGGTGCTATCTGACTGAAGAAGCGGGAAGAAAATGAAGATTTTTCACCTCAAAGAACATTTCAAACAATTCAAAACAGCTTCTTAAGCCATAAGGTTTGCAGATTCAGAAGAAAATGAATACCTTTGTGAATGGAATTGAGGTATGGTGTAATGGTAGCACTACAGATTTTGGTTCTGCCAGTTCAGGTTCGAGTCCTGATATCTCAACAAGGGGCCGGTCACAGAGTTTGTCGAAGTGGCCGGCTTTTTTTGACACATGCATGAACTTAAGGAACTAACTGATAACTAATTGCAGAATCCCTCCCGGTCAATCAGGAGGGCAGAATCTCACAAATAATTGATTAAAAACAAATTAACATTTACACCATGAAAGGAACCTACATATTCTTAGCTGATGGTTTCGAGGAAATCGAGGCTCTTGCGACCGTGGACGTCCTCAGAAGAGGAGGCATCGATGCCAGGACAGTTTCAATCAATGATAACGCTCAGGTTCGCGGAGCGCATGGAGTGCCGGTCATCGCTGACATGACATGGACCGGCTTCAAGACGAAAACTGATGTCAACCACACCGGAGAGGACGACGTGATGGTCTTTCCGGGAGGAATGCCTGGCACGAAAAACCTTGCCGGAAGCCACGAACTGATGGAAATGATGAGGCTGCACTACATAGAAGGCGGCGTCGTGGCCGCGATCTGCGCGGCACCCGGACTGGTCATTCCGCAGCTTCCGACCCTCAAAGGTAAAAAATTCACCTGTTACGATGGATTTGAGGAGGCCCCTGCGGCAAAGGGTGGTGAATATGTCAGGACCGCTGCCGTGTCTGACGGTAACCTGATCACAGGCCGCGGTCCCGGATGCGCCGTCGATTTCGCCCTTGCGATAGTGGAACGCCTGAAAGGCTCGGATCTCGCCGCGGAAATCCGCTCAAGCATGATGATCTGAACCGCTGCCAGGCAATGAGACTGCAGCATATTCATTTACTAAAGATAACTTTCGGTGTTTTATCGGAAAATGGTTATTTTTGCAGTCATGTTAGTAAACCTTAATTAAGAAGTAATATGGTCAAAGTCAATTTGGGAGGATGCGCCTCCTTCGTCAAGGACGAGGATTACAAGGAATATGTCGGCAAAGCCCTTGAGGCATTCGATGTGCTTGCCAATGAATCAGGAGCGGGAAATGACTTCCTCGGCTGGAAGCGTCTGCCGTCCGAGACACCGGAAGCGCTTATCGCCGAGTGCGAGGCCGTACGCGACAACTGGAAGGCAAAGGGAGTGAACCTGGTCGTTGTGATCGGCATCGGAGGTTCCTACCTTGGAGCCCGCTGCGCCATCGAGGCTCTGTCACACAATTTCGCCAAGCAGCTCAGCGGAGCGAAGGAAGCTCCTGAAGTTGTATTCGCCGGAAACAACCTTTCCGAGGAATATCTCGCCGAGCTCATGGATCTCGTGGCCGAGAGGAATGTAGCCACAGTCGTGATCTCCAAGTCCGGCACCACCACCGAGCCGGCTGTAGCCTTCAGAATCGTGAAGGAACACATCGAGAAGAACTACACTGACGCGTCCGAAAGGATAGTCGCCATCACCGATGCCCACAAGGGAGCCCTCAAGACCCTTTCCACACAGGAAGGCTACAAGACATTCGTCGTTCCGGACAATGTCGGAGGCCGTTTCTCAGTTCTCACTCCTGTCGGACTCCTGCCTATCGTTCTCGCCGGATTCGATGTACGTGAGATGCTTGCCGGAGCCGCCGAGATGGAGAAGGCTCTTGCTGTCAAAGGCGAGGAGAACCCAGCCGTGCAGTACGCCGCGATGAGGAACCTCCTATATTCTAAACTTGGAAAGAAAGTCGAGATTCTGGTGGCTTACAATCCTAAATTCCAGTACCTTGGAGAGTGGTGGAAGCAGCTTTACGGCGAGTCCGAGGGCAAGGATCTCAAGGGAATATTCCCGGCTTCAGTGAACTTCACCACCGACCTCCATTCTATGGGACAGTTCATCCAGGACGGTGACAGGGTAGTGTTCGAGACAGTCGTGAACATCGAAAAGAGCAACCGCGAGGTTATCATCGGAAGCGACGAGCAGAATCTTGACCAGCTCAACTATCTCGCCGGACAGCACGTGGAGCATTGCAACGCTATGGCACAGCTCGGAACAAAGCTCGCACACATCGACGGCGGAGTACCTCAGCTGGAAGTATCAATCGAGAAAATCAACGCATTCAACCTCGGCGGCCTGTTCTATTTCTTTGAATATGCCTGCGGAGTCAGCGCCTATGTCCTCGGCGTGAATCCGTTCAACCAGCCAGGTGTGGAAGCTTACAAGAAGAACATGTTCGCGCTTTTGGGCAAACCAGGCTACGAGGAGCAGGGCGAGGCTCTTCAAGCCAGACTGTAGAGCCATGACTTGTGAACAGAAATTCAGGGAAACGTACAGACGGGAGCCGGAAGGGCTCTCGTTCTGTCCGTATCGTGTCTGCCCTCTGGGCGCACACTCCGACCACCAGCTCGGCAAAGTGACCGGTCTGGCCATTGACAAGGGAATCCACATCGCCTTCGCTCCAAAGCAGAACGGAGTTATCGAGTTCTCGTCGCTCCAGTTCCCGAAACGGGCGCAGTGGCACGTCAGTTCCGTCCCGGAGCCAAAGCAGGGCGACTGGGCCGACTATCTGCGGGGAGCCACACTCAAGCTCGGGGCGAGATACCCGCTCCGCATCGGACTCAGCGGGGTGATCGAAGGGTCTCTTCCGATCGGCGGACTATCGTCCTCCGCGGCGGTCACGATCGCTTTCCTGAAGGCTCTGTGCACGGTCAACGGCATCCACCTCTCTGACGCTGAGCTGATCAGCACAGAGATGGCCGCGGAGAACGACTACGTGGGAGTGTCCTGCGGGAAGCTCGACCAAAGCTGTGAGGTCTATTCAAAGAAGGACCATCTTCTCTACCTTGACACCAAGGATGACAGCTATGAGCTGATTCCGACATCCCCTGTCATGAAGCCATACGAGATAGCGATCTTCTTCAGCGGGGTGGAGCGCACCCTTGCCGGCAGCAAATTCAACATGCGTGTGGACGAATGCCGCAGCGCCGCGTACGCTCTGAAAGCATACGCCGGAATGGAATACGGCAAGTTCGGGGAGACCAACCTGCGTGACGTTCCGGTCGAGGTGTTCCACAGGTTCGCGGACCGTCTGCCGGAAACTTGGCGCAGACGTGCCGAGCACTGGTACGGGGAATATGACCGTGTGCAGCGCGGAGCCGAGGCCTGGAGAAGCGGAAATCTTGAGGAATTCGGCCGCCTCAGCTTCGAGAGCGGCAAGTCTTCCATCGAGAAATGGGAGACAGGCTCGCCGGAACTCAAGAAGATCTACGAGATCATGACCCAGACCGAAGGCATCTACGGCGGACGTTTCAGCGGCGCCGGATTCAAGGGCTGCTGCATGGCCCTCATCGACCCGACGTTCAAGGATGAGATATTCAAAAAAGTTGAGACAGAGTACCTTGCCGAATTTCCGGACCTGAAAGGACATTATTCCGCATGCATCTGCCACAGCGCTGACGGTGTGAAGATATGAAATGCCTGATACTTGCCGCGGGTTATGCCACGAGGCTCTACCCGCTGACGGAGAATTTTCCGAAACCGCTGCTTAAAGTCCGGGACAAAGCCATTCTGGACTGGCTAATCAATGACATCAAGACTTCCGGAGCGGTTGATGAATATGTCGTCATCAGCAACCATAAGTTCGCCGGACATTTCGCCGAATGGGCCGCCGGATGTCCTGACGACAAGATCACTGTGGTGGATGACGGAACCTCCACGAACGAGACACGTCTGGGGGCCGTGCGTGACATCCAGTTCGCGATCGACTCTCTGGGGCTAGATGATGACATGCTCGTCATCGCAGGAGACAATGTTCTGGATTTCAGCCTTGTGAGATTCATTGAATATGCCAGCGCCAAGGGTACATCCTGCATCATGCGCTTCTTCGAGCCATCGGAGCAGCGCCTTCGCAAATGCGGTGTCGTGGAGGTGGACGATGAGGATTTGATACTCAGCATGGAGGAGAAGCCGTCAGAGCCTCGCTCGCATTGGTGCTGTCCCCCGTTCTATTTCTACACCCGCAAGGACGCGCGTTTGATCCCTTCCGGAATCTCGGCAGGTTGCGGCACAGACGCCCCGGGCAGCTACATCGCATGGCTGGCCACACAGGTTCCCGTGCATGCCATGGAGATGCCGGGCCGCCGCTACGACATCGGGAACCTTGAGAGTTACCACAATGTCTGTGAGCAGTACAACGGAATCGTGAAGTAGGTCGTCGAGTCTGCCTTGCCGGCAATCGGCTTTTTACCAACATGGCAGACAACAATCTGTTTATCAATACAATAAGCAAACTCGTGGTACTGAAATCAGAACCACGAGTTTGCTTTTATTCTTGATTATAAAGCACTTAAGTGCCACGGCACTATTCGCCGGCCTCTTTGAGACGCTCGGCGTTCTCCGCGATCTGGAGCTGGTTGATGCATTCCTGGATGTCACCGTCCATAAAGACAGGAAGGTTGTACATTGACCAGTTGATGCGGTGGTCGGTCACACGGCCCTGAGGGTAGTTGTAAGTGCGGATTTTGGCGGAACGGTCACCTGTGGAAACCATGGTCTTTCGCTTCGCGCCGATCTCATCAAGATATTTCTGATGCTCAAGGTTATAGAGACGGGTACGGAGCTCCTCGAAGGCGCGGTCCTTGTTCTTTAGCTGGGAACGCTCCTCCTGGCACTGCACGACCAGACCGGTCGGAAGGTGGGTCAGACGCACGGCTGAATATGTCGTGTTGACTCCCTGGCCACCAGGGCCTGACGAGCAGAACAGATCCAGACGGATGTCATCCCATTTAAGGTCAACATCGAACTCTCCGGCCTCCGGGAAAACGGCCACAGAAGCGGCTGAGGTCTGGATTCTGCCCTGAGTCTCGGTCTGAGGCACACGCTGCACACGGTGCACTCCGGACTCATATTTCATAATGCCATAGACGCCCTCGTCATTGGATGAAAGCTTGAAGACTATCTGCTTGTAGCCTCCGGCCGTGCCTGGAGTCTCATCGTTAACCTCCAACTTCCAGCCGCGTTTCTCGGCGTACTTCGAGTACATCCTGAAAAGGTCACCGGCGAAGATGGCGGCCTCGTCACCACCTGTGCCGCTGCGGATCTCTATGATGGCGTTCTTGCTGTCATCCGGATCGGCAGGGATGAGGAGAATCTTGATCTTCTCCTCCATCTCCGGGATCTTCGGCTCGATCTCGGCGATCTCAGCCTTGGCCATATCCCTCAGATCCTCATCCTTCTCGTTGATCATGATGTCCTTGGCCTCTGCCAGCTCATCGACCATCTTCTTGTACTCAAGACCGGCCTTGATGATAGGCTCCAGCTCCTTATAGTCCTTGTTGAGCTGGACGTATTTCTTCATATCAGCGATCACCTCAGGATCAGCAAGCTGCTTCTGAAGCGACTCGTATTTGTCCTGGAGAGCCAGGATCTTGTCCACTAATGTATTCTCTGCCATATTCAATGGTTAATTTTCTTCAATTCCGGTTTCCTGACCGTGGTCACTGAGCATGTCGAAGTGACCTTATTATCATTCTCCATCGGTGCTTCGACAAGCTCAGCAACCGAACGGGTATATTCCTAAATCGACTTGAGGTAGCAGCGGCGGCGCATAAACAGCTCGTGCTCGTACTTGCCCCAGACGTTGACCGCGCCGTTGGACTCGATCTGCGGGTTAGAGATCGCCCATTTCGTGCCAGCCTTGCGGTATTTCTCCGACATTGTGCAATGGTAGATCGAAGAGACCCCCGTGTTCTGCCACTTCGGCACGGCCCCGTTGATCATCAGATCGACAGTGTCGTACTTGTACATCGCCTTCAGCAGATGGAACCAGCCGAACGGAAACAGATGGCCTTTCGCCTTCTGAAGAGCCGGCGAGATCGTCGGGAAAGTGATCCCGAATCCCACAAGTTCCTCATTGTCATCGAATATTATGCTGCTAGTCTTGTCCGAGACAAACTTCAAGACCTCGCTCGCCTCCTCGTCAATCTCCTCCTTGGTGAAAGGGATGAAGTTATAGACGGACTTCGCGAAACTCTCGTTATAGACATCAAAGAAGTATCTGACCATCTTCTTGTCCTTCTTGAGTTTGTTCAGACTCCCCTCGTGCAGGTTGTACCTCTGCTTCAGAAGTCCCGCGATCCTCGTGATCTTCTCCTGAAGAGGCTGGTCCGCGGCGATCTTGTACTGCACCCAGTCGCATTCCTTCACATAGCCAAGGGCTGTGACGAAGTCATTGTAGTACGGATAGTTGTACAGACAGTTGAACGGCGGGATGTTCTCGTAGCCCTCGACCAGCATGCCCTGTTTCCCAAGGGTGTTGTAGTACAGAGGTCCATGGATCTCGTTCATTCCGCTCTCCTTGGCCCACGCCTCGGCGGTGCCGAGAAGAAGTTTGGCCACCTCGAAGTCATCGATCGTGTCAAACCATCCGAAGCGGGCTCTCTTCTTGTCATAGAGCGCGTTATAACGAGGGTTAATCATTCCGCAAATACGTCCGACAACAGTCTTGCCATCCATGACCATCCACATTTTTCTCTTGCAATAAGAAAGGGTGGAGACTTTGGTCAAAGATTTGATCTGGTCGCTGTAAAGAGCGGGAACATACTGAGGACAGTCTTTGTACAACTTGTCAGGGAACTTGATGAATTTCATCAGATCCCTTCTGCTCACAACCTCAACTACTTTATAATCAGGCATAAGTATCCATTCTACAACACTTCCTTCTCAGGAAGACATCCACAAATTTAAGAAATAGTCTTGTTTTGGACAAATATGAGCATCCAAATTTTAATTTGGAGAGTAACATTATTTGCTCAAAACAAGTCGCCAAGACCTCTTGACCGCCTGAATATCTTCAAGCAAGCTTAGATCTACAGTCCTTTAGCCTTCCCTTCGTCCCAGATCTCGTCCATCTCGGCGAGAGTCATCTGATGAAGATCCTTGCCCTTGCGGATCGTGTTCTCTTCCAGGTAGGTGAAGCGGCGGCGGAACTTGTCGCAGGCACGGTTAAGGGCCGTGTCGGGATTGAGGCCGTAAAGCCTCGCGGCGTTGATGGTGGCGAACATAAAGTCCCCGAGTTCCTCCTCGGCCCTGTCTGTGGCGGCTTTTCTCTCCTCCTCAGTAGTGGCGGAATCCATTGCGTCCATCTCGGCCTGAAGTTCCATCTGCTCCTCCTTGACCTTGTCCCAGACCTGGCTCTTCTCCTCCCAGTCGAAACCGACTCCGCGGGCCTTGTCCTGCATCGAGAACGCCTTCAGGATCGGAGGCATCGCGTCCGGAATCCCGGAAAGGATACGCTTGTTGCCTCCTTTTTCCTTAGCCTTGAGCATCTCCCAGTTCTCGGAGACCTGCTCGGCGTCGGCCACTTTGGTCGTGGAGAACACGTGGGGATGGCGGTAGATCATCTTCTCACACAGTTTGTCCATCACATCGGCGATGTCGTAGCGGCCTTCCTCCTCGGCGATCTTGGCGTAGAATATCACGTGAAGGAACACGTCCCCGAGCTCTTTCTCAAGCGCGGCGTCATCCTTCTTCATCACGGCGTCACTGAGCTCATAGACTTCCTCGACCGTCATAGGCCGGAGGGTGTCGATGGTCTGTGCGTGGTTCCACGGACATTCGGCCCGCAGCCTGTCCATCACGTCCAACGCCCGCTCGAACGCCTTTAATTTCTTTTCCTTATTAATCATATCCTGCAAAATTACTAAAATCTTTGAATATGCACACAGCGTTTCCTACAGCGCTTCAGTGCTTCGGGTGCAAAACACCGTCTTTCTCACCCGAAACCGGAAAAATCAACACTACCGGGTGAAAAACCACCCTTTCCACACCCGAAACGGACAGACCACGGAAGTGGCTATCGTACCAGGAATTTGAATATACTCTCAAAAGCACTATCTTTGCCGCCGCAAACATGTTAATAACAATGAAAGAGATTCATTACGTTTCAGCCGACGAGGCGGTCAAGGCCATAAAGTCGGGCGATCATATTCATTTGAGCAGTGTGGCGAGCGTGCCGCATATTCTTGTTGACGCGCTTGTGCGCAGGGCTGAGGCCGGAGAGGTCGAGGACCTGCATTTCCACCACTTCCACACCGAAGGGCCGGCTCCATATTCAGATCCGAAATATTCAGGGATCTTTTTTGAGCAGGGGTTCTTCGTAGGGCCGAACGTGCGCCCGAACGTGAATTCCGGGTACGCGGACTATCTGCCGGTGCATCTGGGTGAGTCTCAAAAGCTTTACCGCTGCGGTGCCATCAAGTTGGGAGCCGCTTTGGTGCAGGTGTCCACTCCGGACGAGAACGGAATGGTGTCACTGGGAACTTCGGTGGATTGCTCGCTGGCGGCCATCGAGACAGCACGTGTGAAGATCGCTGTCGTGAATCCGCACGTGCCGTTCGCCTACGGAGACCTCGTGCCGATTGACACTTTCGACTACCTTGTCAAGGATGACACTCCGCTGGTTTCCAAGGATTTTGCCGAGCCGACACCGACTGAGGTGCTGATTGGAAAGAATTGCGCGGAACTGGTGCCGGACGGAGCCTGCATCCAAATGGGAATCGGTGCCCTGCCGAACGCTCTGGCCGCGCAACTTGCTGACCACAAAAATCTTGGTGTGCACACAGAGATGTTCGCGGACGGGATCCTGCGCCTTATAAAGAAAGGTGTCGTGAACGGAGCGAACAAGAAGATCGACAAGGGCAAGATCGTCGCTTCCTTCCTTCTGGGCTCTCAGGAGGTATATTCATTCATCGACCACAATCCGGATGTGCTGATGAAGGACATCAAGTACGTCAACGATCCGTGGGTGATCTGCCAGAACCCGAATATGATGGCCATCAATTCAGCCACCGAGGTGGACCTGACAGGCCAGATCTGCGCAGACTCGATCGGAACGAGGATATTCTCCGGAACCGGCGGCCAGCTGGATTTTGTGAAGGGTGCGTCTATGTCCGAGGGCGGAGTGTCGATGACGGCCTTCGCTTCCCGCACGAACAAGGGCAAGGCGAAGATCGTCCCGTTCCTGAACCCTGGTGCCGGAGTGGTCACCCCGCGCGCCGACGCTCACTGGATAATCACTGAATATGGAGCCGTGGATCTGTACGGCAAGTCACTTCAGGAGCGCGCCAAGCTCCTCATCAGCATCGCCCACCCGGACGACCGTGAGATGCTTGACCGCGCCTCGTTCGAGCGCTTCGGGCCGCACTGGCACGTGGTTAAAATCTGATCTACCCTACCGCCGACGTAGAGATTTCCAAGAAAGGACAGGAATAAGGAAGCTGAGGAGACAGGCGGCAATCCAGAAGACGGAGACGGGGGCGAAATTGAAATCGTTCCCGTCTATCATTATACCGCTGACGATGTTCTGGATTCCGGCGGCGGCATAGCTGGCCAGACCGACCATTCCAAGAGCCGCCCCGGTGGCCTTGCGCGGCACGATGTCAAGAGCCATCAAGCCGGCTACCGTGCAATAGACCACACCAATCGCCAGGCTAAATACCGACACGTAGATGATATTCAATGAATATCCTCCGCCGGTGAAAAGGAAGGCCCCGAGCGACAGCAGGCAAAGCAGCCCGGAAATCAGCACGGGAATGAAGCGGTTCCCTTTGAATACTTTGTCCGAAAGCCACCCGGCAAGCACGGTACCGGCTATTCCGAAAGCCTCGGAGAACGCTATGATCTGAGTGGCCCCGGCCAGCGAAAAGCCTTTGCCCTTCTGGAGGAACAGCACCCCCCACTCGCTGACGGCGTGCTGGGTGATGTACACGAACGCGCTCGAAAGGGCGATTATCCATATTCCCGGATGCCGGACAACCTTTTTCTGAAGTTCCTTGATTGGCATCGAGTCAGCCTTCTGAGGTTTCTCGCCGGCCAGTTTCTGAACGGAAGGAAGGCCACGGCTTTCCGGAGTGTCCGAGACCATCAGAAGGATCATCACCGAGCCGATGACTCCCGCCACAGCGGAGAAGATGAATCCGCACTCCCAGCCGATCCACCCGACAACAAGTCCTAAAACAAAGACCGATAGAGACTTACCCAAATATGGCGTGGCGCTGAATATGCTGTAATATGTGCCTCGGCGGTCAAGTGGAAACCAGCGCGAAAGGCTGATGACTCCCGGAGGTGCCCCCATAGACTGGCAGAAACCGTTGACTCCCCAGATGACGGCGAACACGATGAACAGCAGCATCGTGGAAGTCCCCGTCCACCCTTGGAGCAAACCAAGCACACCCATCAGCAGATTGACAACGGTGGAAATCAGAAGCCCGGTCGCCATAAAACGGCGCACGTTGCAATAATCAGCGATGAATCCGTTGGTGAACTTGCCGAAAGCATAGACGAAATAGAATGCCGAGCCGATGATGCCAAGCTGCGCGGCCGTGAATATTCCTTCATCAATCAACGGCTGCTTCACCACGCTCATCGCCATCCGGCAGACGTAATAGAGAGCGTAAGCCCCTGTCACACCCCAGAAAGTGAGCCCCCGCAGACGCTTGTACTCCCCTTCTACCTTTTCTGAAGCTATCTTCTCCTCCGAGGGCTTCGATATCCTATAGAATGAATATAGACTCATAAATATTCAGGAGCCATCTTGATCCGCCTGTCGATAGTTGAACATCTTTCGTTTCAGAAAAACATTCCAGGCAAATCAGGACAGCCATTCAACCTTGCAAAGATAGCCATTTTTTGCGTGGCAGACAACAACCTAATTATCAAAGAAATAGCCATTTTCGTGGTGCGACTTTTGCGACCACGAAAACCATTATTCTTCTCACTATCATACAGTTAAATGCCACGACACACCACCACTCCGCTCCGCTCTGCGAAAATGATTACTTAACGCTTACTAAAACCGAAAAAAGTTCTAATTTTGTTCTTGCGAATATCCAAGGCTATGGCATCGAAAGCCACCACCCCTTAGATGATATAGTAAATTAATAAATATGAGTCCACTTGAAAAAGTCGTTTTTTTGAAAAACATGTGCCTCGCAGATACTTCTGTAAGGGGTAAAAAGTGGCAAATGGCACTATTTCAAGTGGGCTCAAATATCAAAACAATATGAGAAAAACAATCGCAATCTTGATGTTGTCACTCACGGCAGTGACGATGTCCGCGCAGAAAAAACCGGTGAAGTACACTTTCACCGAGGCGTCCGACCTTACTATGGTCGGAAAACTTATGACCGACACTCCTAACCCTTACCACAGGGTGGACACCGTTAAGTTCAAGGGGTTCACGGCCGGAGAGAACAAGCAGGTCAGGATGTCGGCCGGTCTTTCCGTGGCGTTCAGGACGGATTCCAAGACAATAACGGTCAAGACGAAATACCTTGACAGAGGGTTCCCGACCAACACCGGAGGACTTGCGGCAAGAGGCTATGACCTTTACATAAAGAAAGACGGAAAGTGGCTCTGGGCCGCCTCCAAGGTGACGCACGACCAGAAACCGGACGACAACGTCGTGCTTATCGGCAATCTGGACGGTTCTATGCACGAGTGCCTTATGTACCTGCCTATCCTGAGCGAGGAGAAGTCCATCCAGATCGGTGTCAACGAAGGTGCTGTCATCGAGGCCGTCGATAATCCTTTCCGTCACAGGATCGGAATATTCGGATCCAGCTTCACGCACGGAATCAGCACTTCCAGAGCCGGGATGTCCTACCCTGACCAGCTTTCCAGAATGACCGGACTCCAGTTCCTGAGCCTCGGATGCAGCGGCAACTGCAAGCTCCAGCCATATTTCGCGGACGTGCTTTGCGCCGCCGACGTGGACGCATTCGTGTTCGACTCGTTCTCCAACCCGACTCCGGAGCAGATCAAGGAGAGGCTGTTCCCGTTCATCGAGAAGGTTCAGGCCGCTCATCCGGGAGTCCCGATGATCTTCCAGAAGACCATCTACAGGGAGAGCCGCAACTTCAACACGAGCAGCGACAAGGGCGAGGGACGCAGAATGGAAGTGGTTGACAGTCTTATGAATATAGCGGTGAAGAAATATCCGGATGTCTATTTCGTGACCGCGACCTGCGCGACGGCTCCAAACCACGAGACCTCTGTGGACGGAACGCATCCGTCAGATTATGGCTACACCCTTTGGGCCGAGTCCATCAGGAAGCCTATCATGAAGATTCTCAAGAAGTACGGAATCAGGTGATTTCATTGGTTGCTGAGCCTGTCGAAGCAACTCTTCCCGCCACTTCGACAAGCTCGGTGACCGGAGTAACAAGCTCGGTGACCGGAAAGAGTAATATTGAAATTAACATAGAATGGCGAATCTGAAGTCATTGGCCAAGGACACCGCGATCTACGGCCTCAGCAGCATAATAGGAAGGTTCCTCAACTACCTTCTCGTCCCGCTTTACACACACGTCATCGCCTCGTCAAGCGGTGACTATGGTGTGGTGACGAACCTGTACGCCTACACGGCTCTGCTGCTGGTGATCCTGACCTATGGGATGGAGACCACATTCTTCAGATTCTCCAACAAGGAAGGCGAGAATCCGGACAAGGTATATTCCACGATCCTGACCTCGGTGCTGACGACTTCGGTGCTGTTCGCCGGACTCGTGGTGCTTTTCATAAAGCCGATCTCATCCGCCCTTGGCTATGCCGGGCATCCGTCCTACGTCTGGGCTATGACCGCCACGGTGGCGATCGACGCCTTCCAGTGCATTCCGTTCTCGTACCTCAGGCTCAAGAAGCGTCCTCTGAAGTTCGCCGCGTTAAAACTACTCTTCATCGGATTGAATATATTCCTGAATCTCGCTTATTTTGTGATCCTTCCGAAACTGGAAGCGAATCCGTTCGGGATTTACGATGGCGGGCTTGATGTAGGTTATGTGTTCTATATCAATCTGTTCTGCACAGCGTTCATCACCCTTTTCTTCTGGAAGGAACTGCGCGGATTCAAGTTCGGATTCGACGGCAGACTACTGAAAAGGATGCTTGGCTACAGCTGGCCGATCCTTGTGCTTGGAATCGCCGGAATCCTCAACCAGAGCGGTTCGCAGATCATATTCCCGTTCATCTATGGGGAAGGCTCGTCCGTGCCTCTTGGCATCTACGGGGCCAGCATCAAGATCGCGATGATAATGGCGATGATCACCCAGGCTTTCCGCTATGCCTACGAGCCGTTCGTGTTCGGCAGCGCGGCGGACAAGAACAGCAAGGAGATGTACGCCAAGGCGATGAAGTACTTCATCATATTCACCCTCCTTGCGTTCCTTTGCGTCATAGGGTATATGAATATCCTGAAATACATCATCGGTCCAAGCTATTGGGAGGGCCTCAAGGTCGTGCCGATCGTGATGGCCGCTGAGATCATGATGGGAATCTATTTCAACCTTTCGTTCTGGTACAAGCTTACAGACCAGACACTTTGGGGTGCGTTGTTCTCCGGAATCGGATGCCTCGTGCTGTTCGGAGTGAATATTATGTTCATCCCTAAGTTCAGTTATATGGCCTGCGCCTGGGCCGGTTTCGCCGGCTACGGAGCCGCGATGGTCCTGTCCTACATAGTCGGTCAGAAAAAGTACCCGATCAAGTACCCCCTCAAGGACATCGTAATGTACGTTTGTCTGGCCGTGATCCTGTATGTATGTATGTCCTGCGCCAACGTTCATCTCTCCACCTGGCCCGCCATCGGAATCAACACCGTCCTGATCCTCGCCTTCTGCGCCGTGATCATCAAGCGCGACTTCCCCCTCTCCTCCCTCCCCGTTGTCGGGAAATATTTCAGGAAACGCTAATCCTTTACGGGATTATGAACATCAGGCCTGCGCTGGATCCATTATCATGCAACACTTCCGGTCTTTTTTGATAAGGCTGACTCAAAAGCCACAAGACTCGGAGCAAAGCGACCGAAGTGGGTTGGGGAATCCTTTCCCCATGCCCCTCAGGGGCTGTCACGGAGTGACTGGGGGTTGAAATGCATGAAGGGGGCTGACCTTTTGGGTCAGCCTCAACGTATTCTCCTCTTTTCGTCTCCAAAGGGTGCAGCCAGACTACAGGATAGGGGCGAGGATGGCTCTTGAAGCGAAGAAGGAATGGAAGCGATAGGTGCAGCCAGACTACAGGATAGGGGCGAGGATGGCTTTACGATAACAGAAGGTCTGGTAGAGGGAGCGGAAGATGACGTGGGCGTAGTAGGCGGCGAAGAGGAGGTGGGCGGCGGCTGTTCCTTTTGGCCTTAAGAGGAACATTCCCAGAAGCCAGACGGCGAAGAAGGCGACGACGCAGCCGATGTTGGAGTCACGCATCGCCTTGGTGGCGGTGGCTCCGGTGTAGATGCCGTCCCAGGTGAAGGCGGGGCAACTTACCAAAGGGAAGAGGACGAGCCACGGCATAAAGGCGCGGGTTGCCTCGACCACGATGCCGTCGGATGTCAGAAGACGAACCATCGACATTCCGAAGACGGCATAGATGAAAACGAATATGACTCCGATTCCCATACTCCAGCCGAATGTGTAGTCCACGGTCCGCCGGACCATCTGAGGCCAACGGACCCCGACAAACTTTCCGGTGAGAGCCTCGCCTGCGAAAGCGAAACCGTCTGTGAAATAGGAGAATACCAAAAGAAGCTTCAGCATGATCGCACAGGAGGCCAACAACACGTCTCCGAAACGGGCGGAGATGGCTGTGAATGCCAAATAGACGATTATCAGGCAGACCGAGCGGATGAAAAGGTCACGGTTGACGGAGAAGAATCTCCGGACCTTGTCGCCATTGAAAGCGGCCTTGAGGTCCAAAGCCGATACGCCTCCTGTTATATTCCTGAATTTCAGAGCGACACGTCCTGAGGCGAAAAGGAGTCCTGAATATTGCGCCACGACTGTTCCCAATGCTATTCCTTTGAAGCCAAGGCCATTAAAGGCTGTTCCTGGGATTCCGAAGGTCAGAAGGATGCTGAAGAGGATATTGCCAACGTTGACTATCACATCGGTCAACATCGAACTGAACGTGTCCTGCATCCCGATGAACCAACCGCGGAAAGCCATCAGGCTGAGGGTCGCAGGAGCCGCCCAGATGCGGATATAGAAATATTCAAGGGCAAGCGAACGGACTTCTTCAGAGCAGCCTACGAAAAGGAAAATCAGTTTCTGGAAGGGCCATTGGATCAGGAGCAGGGCGAAGGCTATGATGAACGCAAGTCCGACTCCCCTCGTAAGGTTGCCGACGCAATCGTCCCAGTCCTGCCGCCCGAAAGCCTGGGCCGTCATTCCGCCGGTCCCCGCCCGCAGGAATCCGAAGTTCCAGTACAGCAGGTCGAACATCAGGGAGCCTACTGAGATTCCGCCGATCAAAGCCGCAGCGGATGTGTCCAGATGGCCGGCCACCGCGATGTCCACCATCCCGACCAACGGAACGGTCAGGTTGGCGAGAATGCTCGGCAGAGCCAAACGCAGCATCTCTTTGTTCAATGCATCCATACGGCAAAGGTAGTCATAAAGTGGAAATATTACGATGTCAAGCCCCAAATACTTTTCAAAAGGACGAATTTCATTGTTTATTGGTTGAAAGAATTTACATTTGTGTGGTTAGTTAGTAGTATATAATATGAACTTAAAAGGAAAAACAGTGCTCATCACTGGAGGCGCTTCAGGGATAGGCAAGATTATGGGACGCATCTGTCTGGAAAAAGAGGTGGCTCATTTAGTGATCTGGGATGTAAATCCGGACAATATCAGAAGGACGGAAATTGAATTGGCCGGAATCTTGGGAAGTGACACCAAGAAGCCAAACGCTGACACCAGAGCAACTATGGTTGGCCACAAGAACAGAATCCATTCCTATCAGGTTAACTGCGCAGACGCGGATGCCGTAGCCCGAACATATTCAAAAGTGGTGGATGAAGTCGGGCAGGCGGACGTTCTGATCAACTGCGCCGGAATTGTCAGAGGCAACAGGACGTTCGACAGGCAGACAGTGCAGGACATCAACCTTACGATGGACGTGAACGCCACGGCTCCTATGCTGGTCGCGCTTCAGGTTCTCCCGGATATGATCAAAAGGAACAGCGGCTGCATCTGCACGATAGCGTCAGCGGCCGGAATGCTGGGAGTGCCTAAGATGTCAGTCTATTGCGCGAGCAAATGGGCGGTGATCGGCTGGACGGAATCCATGAGGATAGAGCTGAAGCTTGCCAAGAGCAAGGTTAAAGTCTTGTCCGTGGCTCCATACTTCATCAACACCGGAATGTTCGATGGCGTGCAATCAAAGATATTCCCTATTCTGAAGCCGGAGAAAGTCGCGGCGAAGGTCATCAGGGCCATCGAAAAAGGCAAAAGTTTCAAAGGCATCCCGTTCCCTTACCACTTCATCCGGTTCTGGCAAGGAATATTACCGATCGCGGTCTTCGACTTCATATTCGGAAAATGCTTCGGGGTTTACAGCGTGATGGATCATTTCACCGGACGAAGGAATATTCAGGAAAATGGGAATGAGGCTCTGAATATCAAGAGTAAATCACTAACTTTGAGACGGAATATTCATAAAGCGTCATAATTTTGGAAAATACTTCGATTGAGAGGATAAAGGAGATCAGGGAGCGGCAGGAGCGCTTCTTCAGAAGCGGGGCGACCCTTGACGTGAAATGGCGGCTGGAGCGGCTCAGAGCGTTCGAGGCTGCGGTACGCAAATGGGAGAAACCACTGTGCGAGGCACTGTGGACGGATCTGCACAAGTCCTACGAGGAGGCTTACCTGACAGAGGTCAGCATACTTCTCGGGGAGATTCGCAGCCATATTCATAACATAAGGAAATGGAGCAGGCCGCAAAGGAAGGCGACTCCGCTGAAGATGTTCCCGTCACGAAGCATGATCATCAGCGAGCCGCTTGGCACCGCACTGATCATCTCGCCGTGGAACTATCCCGTGCAGCTGCTTCTGACTCCGCTTGTTGGAGCCATTTCCTCCGGCTGCACGGCGGTTTTGAAGCCGTCCCCTTACGTCCCGAACGTCTCCAAGGTAACCCAGCGGATGATCGAGGACACATTCAGCGATGAATATGTCGCTGTCGTCCAAGGAAACCGTGAGGTAAACTCAGCTCTGCTGGAGGAACGCTGGGACCTCATATTCTTCACCGGAAGCCCGGCGCTTGGAAGGCTCGTGATGGGAGCGGCGGCGAAGAACCTTACGCCGGTCGTGCTGGAACTCGGAGGTAAGAGTCCGTGCATCGTGGACAAGGACGCCGACATCAAGGTGGCGGCGAAGCGCATAGCTTGGGGCAAGAGCCTCAACGCCGGGCAGACGTGCATCGCGCCGGACTATCTTATGATCCACGAAGAAATAAAAGATGAGTTCATTAAAGAACTGGAAATCAGCTTCAAGGAACTTCTCGGAGAGAATCCGCACAAGACCAGGCACTTTGTCAGAATCGTAAGCGACAAGGCGTTCGAGAGGCTGGAAGGTTACCTGAAAGACGGACAGATCGCTTTCGGAGGGCACACGGACCGTGGCGACAGGTATTTCGAGCCGACGGTTCTGGACGGAGTCTCGCCGGACGCTCCGGTGATGCGCGAGGAGATCTTCGGTCCGATCTTCCCCGTGCAGACATTCAAGGATATTGATGAGGTGATCTCATTCGTCACGTCAAGGGAAAAGCCTCTGGCTCTGTACTATTTCGGAAGCCGCGGAGATTACGTCCTGCGTCACACGTCCTCAGGCGGAGCCTGCATAAACGACACGATAATGCACATCGCCAACGAGAACATTCCGTTCGGCGGAGTCGGCAACTCCGGACTCGGCAGTTATCACCACAAACGTAGTTTCGACGCATTCACTCACTATCGCGCCGTCGTCACCACCCCGACCTGGCTGGACCTGCCATTCCGATATATGCCTTACAAGTTCTTCAAGGCTGTGAAAAGACTACTGTAAAGGTTGTGGAAAGACCGCCGCAGAGAATAAATATTCAAAGAATGCTTCAAACATCGGATAAAATCGATTTTATAGTAAAATAATGCGGAAAGAACGAAATAATATTCCTATCTTCACGATAGAAATATAAACGTACTTAACAAATTATTTTATGACCAACTACAAGAAAAGCCTGCTCGCGGCATTGCTGTGTGCGGCAAGCGTCACTTTCGCGGGATGCGACAAGGACAACGGACCTGAAAAACCCGTCTATGTGCCAGAGGAAATTTCAACGGCAGCGGTGAATCTCTCTGAAAACGGAACCGCCAACTGCTACATTGTCAAGCCTGGAAGCGTCGCCTCGTTCGATGTGGCGCACAAAGGAAACTCCGCGACGGAACTGACAGGCTCGGCGGCCTCTGTAAAACTCGTATGGCAGGACGCCAAGGGACTTGTGAAATCCCTTTTCCTCAATCCAGAGACCAAGACAGCCTATGCCGAGATCGCCGAAAGCAAAGGCAACGCCCTCGTAGCGGTCTGCGATGAAGCCGGAACCATCCTGTGGAGCTGGCACCTTTGGATCTGCGACTATGATCCTGAGAAGACTCTCTTCACCACCGAAGCAAACGCTTCCGGAACACAGTGGACATTCATGGACAGGAATATTGGAGCCACCGACATGAACAGAGGCTCGTTCGACAACTTCGGGATGCTTTACCAATGGGGCCGCAAGGATCCGTTCCCTGGAGCCAATGCTTTCACTATTATCAATGACGACTACAGCTATGTGGAAGACGGTGAGAAAACACTTTACGACATCGACGGCAAGGCCATATCCAAGATAAAGGATCTCGCTGAATTCCACGGAACCATCGAGAAGTCGATTCAGCAGCCGGCCACCTTCTTTGCCATGACCTACAAAACCAACGGCAATGTCGATGAGAGCGGCAATCCTGAATATGATTGTGACTACATCACCAAAGACTGGGTTGATGTCTCTGACGATGATTACTGGGGAGGTGTCTCCATGAAAAAGACAATCTACGACCCGTGTCCTGTCGGCTACAAGGTTCCGGTCAGCGACGCAGACGGCAACACCCCGTACGCTTGGATGAAGTTCACGGAAATGACGTGGGATCCAACGAACCACGGAGCGATTGACAAAGACCAGTGGTTCCCTTGCACAGGCACCAGGGTGTATGCATCGGGTGGTCTTGACTACCCAGAGGCCAATCCATACGCCGGGGTCTGGTTCGGAACCGCTTCCGTCAAGTCAGCGACTTCCACAAGTCAGGTAGTTTACGGACAGTATATGGCAATCATGAAGAGCAAGAGAACCTTCAAAGTGAATAAGGACGCGCGCTCGCAAGGCCTCAGCGTGCGCTGCGTAAAGGAATAAACATTATTTAGAAGCTGTTTTGAATTGCTTGAAATGTTCTTTGAGGTGAGCAGCAGGAGAAGAGTTTGCTCTTAACCTTCAAACAAACAATTCAAAACAGCTTCTTAGTAATCCTAAAAAAAATTATTACTGTCCGCTAAAACTTTTTGACAGTACAAAAAATTAGGCTGAATCTCC
>ERZ780207.45-NODE-45-length-153711-cov-8.363383_pt1 | contig 153711 bp, 152 predicted proteins | sample MGYA00510977_ERZ780207 | MGnify/ENA primary metagenome ERZ780207 (study PRJEB29588, sample SAMEA2151383) | human gut metagenome | biome: human gut; feature: human-associated habitat; material: faeces | place: Denmark | collected 2008/2010 ...
AGTGTGCATCCTCGCGGAGCGTTTTTTACTTTACAGGAAAGCAATTTCCTGTAAAGTAAAAACATTTCCCGGAATTTTAAAAAATATATTTTCAGAAAGGATTTTTATTATGACTTTATATGATGAATTAGTTGCCCGTGGCCTGATTGCCCAGGTAACTGATGAAGCCGAGATTAGAGAGCTCATCAACAATGGAAAAGCTACTTTTTATATTGGATTTGACCCAACCGCAGACAGCCTTCATGTTGGACATTTCATGGCACTTTGCTTAATGAAACGTCTCCAGATGGCTGGCAACAAGCCAATCGCCCTGATTGGTGGCGGAACCGCCATGGTCGGAGACCCATCCGGACGTACTGACATGCGTCAGATGATGACACCGGAAACCATTCAGCACAACTGTGACTGCTTTAAGAAACAGATGAGCCGCTTTATTGATTTCTCCGATAACAAAGCTCTTATGGTAAATAACGCTGACTGGCTCATGGACTTAAATTACATTGAAGTATTGCGTGAAGTTGGTGCTCATTTCTCCGTAAACCGTATGCTGACCGCAGAATGCTACAAACAGCGTATGGAAAAGGGCTTAAGCTTCTTAGAGTTTAACTACATGATTATGCAGAGCTACGACTTCTATACCTTATACCAGAAATATGGCTGTAATATGCAGTTTGGTGGCGATGACCAGTGGAGCAACATGTTAGGCGGAACCGAGCTGATTCGTCGTAAACTTGGAAAAGATGCTTACGCGATGACTATCAACCTTCTTCTGAATTCCGAAGGTAAGAAAATGGGCAAAACACAGTCCGGTGCCGTATGGCTTGACCCGAATAAGACTTCTCCATTTGACTTCTATCAGTACTGGAGAAATGTTTCCGATGCAGATGTATTAAAATGTCTGCGTATGTTAACCTTCCTGCCATTAGAGCAGATTGACGAAATGGATAAATGGGAAGGCAGCCAGTTGAACCAGGCAAAAGAAATCTTAGCTTACGAACTGACCAATCTGGTTCACGGCGAAGAGGAAGCCAAAAAAGCACAGGAGAGTGCAAGAGCATTATTCTCCGGCGGCAATCATGCAGATATGCCTGCTGCTGAAATTGCAGAGGCAGACCTTCGCGATGGCGTTATCGATATCATGGGACTTCTTGTTTCTGCCGGACTTTGTGCTTCCCGTTCCGAGGCACGTCGTGCCGTAGAGCAGGGTGGTGTTACCGTCAACGGCGAAAAAGTAACCGACATCAAGACCACATATGCTCCGGATGATATCAAAAATGCAGAAGAATTTGTTCTGAAACGTGGAAAGAAGAAATTCTGTAAAATTGTAATGAAATAATCTATAAAAAAGCCAAAAGAGTTGTACCGATTTGTCCAGATGGACGTTACGATACAACTCTTTTTTGTCCTATAACTCGCTATTTCTTTCTGAATCTTATCGCTTTATAAATCCAAAGTCTTTCCATACTTTTCTAATACCTGTTTTGCCTGCTCTTCCGTTATCTGTAATTCTTCCTGCAGCAATGCCAGGATTTCGGCATCTGATTTTCCAAATTTACTACCGAGCTTTATGATTTCTACTTCTTTTCCCTCCTGCAAGCCTTCTTCTAAACCAGCTTTCTTACCTTCTTCCAGTCCGGCTTTTCTTCCTTCTGCTTCGCCTTGTTTTCGAATCCGCTCTTCTCTCTCAAAACTCTTCATATATGCAAGACCTACCTCTCCATCCCGCTTAACTGCCGTTAGCATCCGATGTAACTTTTATTCATTATTTTTTGGTTTATCAGACACTAAAACAATACTAACTATTGCAATTATAATTAACACATGTAATATAATATGATATAAATCCGGAACGTATCTTCCAGAAATGTTTACTACCTGAATGCAATCCTTAAAATAATTTATCTTATTTTCTACATTTCCCATAAATCCATTTCCAAAGATTGTATACCACTCGTGGCTTAAAAATTGTGCTATAAACCACATAGAAAGCCATATCAAATGAATATATTTACCGATTTTTCCTGCAAAAACAAATAACAAAAATGTTACTAAAGGAATAGCCATAAATATCCATTCATCCCTGAATGCTCCCTCCACCAAATACTTGCTGCCAATTTTAACTTCTGTCATAGCAAGAAAATACCAGATTAATAGTATAATATTTGCTATCATTGCATATTTCTTTTTATCCATTCTTTTCTTCTACCCCCGGAACCGGTCTTTCACTTTCTCCACATATTGAACACACAGTTCTTTCCGTTCTTCCACAAAACTGCTGCAACGCTCCTTCTTCTCTTCGAAGTAAATTTTACAGTACTCCTTCTGCTCCCCTGCCATATAAAGATAACATTCTTTCCGGTCCCGCATCTGCCGTGCCAGCTTTTCCATTCTTGCACGGACGGTTTCCATATGTACAGTCGTATAAACCACATCAACTACAAAGAGAATATATAGGAAAAGTACCACTCTGGTGAGCACCAGCTCCGGAATTGCTGCGGTAAGCTGCATGATTACCGGATGAACGAAGCGGAGCAGTATCACGTTTCCGATTCCAAATATGATGCAGCCATAAAGACAGATTCTCCCGTTCAGATTATATCTGTATCTGGTATAATCCCACCAGCGTTTGTGGAACATACGCTCCATCGCATAAGAAGTAATATACTCTACTACGCCGGAGGTAAACATGGCTGCCACAAAGATTGCCGGCACATTTCCAATCCAGCCGATGAGCCAGTAATTAAGCACTGCTCCCGCTCCATAAATCGGAATCCACGGACCTCTTAAGTAGCCACGGTTGATAAATTTATGATATTTTATCTGGGAGCAAATGGTAGATTCATAAAGCCATCCTGCTGCACTGTAAATCACAAACCAAAGGAAATAAATTCTGCCGGCTACCCAAAAATGCAGGAACACATTTCCGCATGTGCCCATAAATTCTCTTACCTGTACTAACATACTTCCTCCCTGCATCTGCGCTGTAAGGTCTCTCTGGTAGAACATTTCTTATCAATCCAGCAGACAATCCAGCTTTCCAAGTATTTCGGCGGCACCAGTGTCAGCGGAAACATATGCTTCTTGATAATGTCATGCTCTATCGGAGTTAATTCCACATCCATGCTGGCATTCCGCAATGCTACACCCGGATGGAAAAATCCATGCAGATGATGCGGCGTCAGCTGGTTATGCCAGTCATATAAGAAATAATCGTGAAGCAATGCACCCCGGATCAGCTGCTCCATTTCTACCTGAAGCTGATGTTCTTTTGCAAAAAGGTAACTTTCATATGCCACCTGAACACAATGCTCATATACCGTGGTGGTTCCATGCTGGATATGCTCCTTGGACTGCAAAATTCTGGTTTCTGCCTCAACCTGTTTTAATATATTCATGAAATAAGTATCTTTACTATAAGCTTCCATTTTCTTTAACTTCCTTACTTCTCATCTTATTCCATCTTAATCAATATCATGTATTACGTCAATGTTCGAATTCTTACGATTTCCTTAACCTGTAACCATGAGTGTTTTTTATAAATACCTGAAAGCTATAAAAACACCTTTTCACAGCTTATCATTGCCCGCTTTGGCTGCTTGGAATGCATGGAAAGCGCAACTGTTGCCATCTGGTCTGAATCATTTTTTAATTAAGATGGTTGCCTGCTCGTCTGAACCAGTTGGTGATACCTTTCTCTGGCTCACAACCTCTTCCGGCTTTTTATCCATAAAGCCTCTTACAATAGAAAATGCATTTTAAAAGAGGCTGCCACAGCCGGATTTTGGTAAAAAATCTATCCGGTGCAACAACCTCTTTTTATGTCATATCTTTACTAAATTTACTTTATCAAATCGACGCAGTCCGGTTTGATCTGATACAATGCTTCTGTAAGACTTCCGTCTTCATTGCGGAAAACAACGGAAATCCGAAGTGTGGAAGCATCTTCTTTTCCATCGTTTCCTGACATGGTAATCGCATTGACGCTAAAATATTCATCCTCTGCAAGCCAGTTGGAAACTTCGCCGCTTCCGCCATTTGCAACATAATCTTCTTTTTCAATATACTGTGTTCCAAAATCTACCCAGCCATTTTCGTCCGGTGTAGCAGAAAATATCGGATAATCCTTTACGATTTCAAAATAATCCGATAAATTATCTGCTGTAATTCCATCCACGAAATCTCTGACCTGCTGATTCATATAGCCTGCTGCAGCTTTACTTTCTGCTCCGGTAATTACGCTGACTTCTGCTCTGCCGGCAGTTCCTTCCGTATCTGCTGCCTCAGCTCCTGCCGCAGCTTCTTCAAGCTTCTTAAGGTACTCCTCCGCTGCCGCCGGGTCTGCCTTAGTGGTATCTAATGGCAGGGTGAAAAGTGCAATTGTGCCAGCATAGTCTTCCACTTTACGGTAAGAGCCACTTTCATTGTCCATTCGAAATGCAGCCGTTTCGCTCCCGAAGCTGTCCACAATTCCCAACTGTACACCACGGTCTGCAAATATTTCCAAATCATCACATTCTATCAGCTCATAAAGAACTCCATCTTTACAGAACCAGGTAAGTGTCTCATCCATGGTTGCTGCATTGGCATCCAAAACAGACACGCTATTGATTAACGGTGCCACAAAAAAATTACGGTATTCCATATCGGTTCCATCACTTTTTGCAATTGCAACAGCTGCATAAGTATGTGATTTGCTGACATTTTCCCGAGTTTCCTGTGGTACACAAAGCTCTAATTTTTCTCCGGACACCAGTCCTAATAAGGTAATATCATAGCCATTGCTCTGCTGTGTCTCATTGACGCTTACCGCATCCTCTCCGGCAAATGCCCGGCTCAATGCTCCATTGTCCGCTACTTCATCCGCAATCTGTGACGGACTTAGGAAATGATACGCTGCATAGGCACTGCTGCCACCTAACAACAATATGGCGCAGGCACTTGCTGCGATTAATTTACGTGTTGGATAAAATTTTCTATTATGATTCATATTGACCTCCAAAGAAATATGTCCGGAGGCATGCAAAGAAGAAAAAGCCTGTTTATATCTTTCTTTATCTGTCATTTTCCCATTCCTCCTTTAATACATTTCTGAGCAGTCTGCGACCACGCGTCAACCTGACCTTCACGTTGCTTTCTGTCACATTCATAATCTTCGCGATTTCCCGGATGGTGTAATCCTCATAATAAAATAAATGTATGACGATTCGATACTTCTCTGGAAGCTTCATGACTTCTGTAAACAGTATCTGGGCTTCTGGTGTCTCAAATGTCAGTGTCTCCATATATTCTTCTAACGGCACACCCTTCTGCCGCCAGAAAGAAAGATTGATATTCTTTGCTTTATTGATTGCCACCCGAATGAGCCATGCTCTGATATGCTGCTCATTTTCAAATTGTCTGTTGGTTGTATGATATTGAAGAAAAGTATCCTGCACCACATCATCGGCATCTGCTGCATTTTTACAGACATTGAATGCCGCTGCAAATAAATGGTCTTTATACTTTTCCACTAATACCTCAGTTGCTATTCTCATGAGTGATCCCTCATATTTCTTTTCTGTTTAAAAGGCCTTTCACTATATATACAAGTGGGGATGGGAAAAGGTTACAAAAAAAAAGAGCTGACCGACCCAACCTCTGACTGTGCCACAGCTCTTTTTATTGTCCAAATCTTTTTATAAATTATAACATATTCCTTTGAAGCAGTTCTTCTATTTCACTCTTTTTTGGTATTGCACGGATAACACCTTTTCTGGTTGTCACTATAGCTGCCGCTGCATTTGCCAGCTTTAAAAGTTCCTCCAACTGCTTTTCTGTCAAATTATTAAAATCATGTTCCAGAAGATAATTCAGCACACTTCCCGTAAACGTATCTCCTGCACCTGTTGTCTCGATTGTCTTTACAGAAAATCCACTACATTCCACACGCATTCCCTTATAATAAGCGCGGCTTCCTTCTTTTCCCATTGTTAAGAGAATGAGTGGTATCTGATATTTTTCCTGAAGGCATCTGATTCCCTCATCATAATCTTCTTTTCCAGTAACAAACTGAATCTCATTATCAGAGATTTTCAATATATCACATTGACTAAATCCATAATTCATCTGTTCTTTGGCTAATTCTAATGAACTCCACAAAGGTTCCCTTAAATTTGGATCAAATGAAATGAGTGCTCCACTCTCCTTTGCCGCTTTAACCGCTTTCTTTGTTGCAGCTCTTACACTATCCTGTGTCATAGATAACGTTCCAAAATGGAAAATTTTTGCCTGGGAAATAAATGTTGTATTAATTTCATCTTCTGTCAGCATCATATCAGCACCCGGATTACGATAAAAAGAGAACTCACGGTCACCATCCGGAAACGTATGTACAAATGCAAGTGTTGTATTTACAGTACTGTCTGTAAAAAGATTGGAGGTATCAATTCCAATATCATTTAACGTATTTCGAAGCAATTTTCCAAACTGGTCTTTTCCAACTTTGCCAATAAATGCTGTTTTCTTTCCCATTTCATTTAACATTGCCAGAACATTACATGGCGCTCCACCAGGGCATGCTTCAAACAAATCATTCCCCTGTTCACTCTGTCCATTCATCGTAAAATCAATTAATAATTCTCCCAATGCAATAACATCAAAGCTCTTTTTCATATTACGATTCCTCCTATATTTCTTCCTTTTGTTTTTATAGAAATGAAACCAGTTCTTTTCTGAACTGGTTTATCATTTCCTTTTCTTCTATATCATCATACCATGAAATGAAATTCATTTTTTCACGGTTCAATTCCATACACTTCTACATTTTCCAGCACAACACTTCCTTCTACTGCCTGAAAATATATTTTATTTTGTTCATTTCCCGCAAATACATTCATAGAATGATTATTTTGATAATTATCAGTAAATAATTCTAAGGAACTTTGATCAGATAAAATATGAACATCTAATACATCCTTTTCTTTTAAAAAGAGTATACTGTGTGATATCCCTTTACTCCATCCATCTGCCTTATTACGATTTACTTTTAATTCTCCATTCTTCAAATCAAATATACAAACTGTTTGATTTATTTCATCGCATCTTAATTTTACAAGTAATTGCTGTGCATTGCTCGCTCGTAAATTTATATTAAATTTCAGCTCAAATGCTATTCCATCATCTGATTTTAACTCTTGTTGCGAATCACAAATCACCAACTTGTCCTGAACATATTTACCAGTTTTTTTTCTATATTTTTTTAACTCCCGTATCGGAACAAAACTCAATCTTCCACTTTTGGTCATATTAACTTCGCGCGGAAAATTAAAGAATCCGCACCAGTCTTCCCTGTAAGTCGGTCCCCAGTCTTTAAAAAACGGCATCCATTCCCATTCATTTGCCCATGCAACCATAATTCTTCTTCCATCAGGTGCCTGAAATGATTGTGGTGCATAATAATCAAAACCCCAATCAATTTCTCCTGAAACATCATAATCAAACCTGCCGGTATCATAATCAAACGAACCGGTTAAATACACACAAGTCCTCTCTCCTGCACCAATAGGTGAAAAAGTTAAAACATACCGGTTTCCTATACGAAAGAAATCAGGACATTCCCACATGGTTCCCCATTCTCCCCTGCTTTCTGCTAATACATTTATAAATGTCCAATGTATCAAATCTTCCGAGCGATACAATAACGCCTGTCCTTTTTGATTTTTTGAAGCTCCGCATACCATATAATAGCTGTCTTCGTGTTTCCATACCTTGGGATCCCGGAAGGAATCTGGCGAAATTCCTTCCGGTGCTGTTAAAACTGGATTTTTTTCATATTTTTCAAAATGAATACCATCTTCACTATAAGCAACACACTGTGTCTGGACAAATCCATTTCCATGATTCGTTGCTGCTGTGTATATTAAATATAGCTTTCCGTCAAATTCAATTGCACTTCCGGAAAAACATCCACCCTTCAAATGATCTTCATAAGGTTCACTTGGTGCTAATGCAACCGGAAGATACTCCCAATGAATCAAATCATCACTGACAGCATGTCCCCAGTGCATATTTTCCCAAAAACTCTGATATGGATTATACTGATAGAAAAAATGATACTTTCCTTTGAAATATATCAATCCATTTGGATCATTAATCCATCCCGTTTCTGCCATAAAGTGGTATTTCTGCCTCATTTTTCCCTGTGAAACTTTTTCTTTATTCTGATTAATTACTATTTGTGCCCGTTCAATTTCCTGAAGCATTTTTTCCTTTGACATCAATTGACCTTTCTGCTCCCTTTTCTATCTTGGCCATCTTTTTTCTTTCTCAGGAAGCTTTGAAAAAACATTATGTGGTTCCTTCTGATACCAGTATGCAACACTTGACAAATCATCCTGACGTTCAAATAAACCTTTATGTCCAACACCAATCTGTTGCACAGTAACCTTAAGCTCCTCATCAAAAAATACTGGATCCATGACATGCCAACGATAAAAACCGCGCATTGGTGGACAATCATCATTATGATATAAATTATTTACCAGATCATCATGCCTTGAATAATATGGATATCCAAGAAAAGGAGTTGTATATGTCTGTTCTATCGTTTTTCCGTTTTCATGTCTGGCAAAACTCCAGGAACCTCCAAAATAATCTTCCATTCCGGTTCCACAGATTGTTGGATATTGTTCATCTCCATCAATATAAAACTTTACTTCTCCTTCACCCCACCAATATCTTTGAAGTGTAGACAATGCTATATATGTACCGATATAATGACCACTACCTTTTATTCCATCTGCAATAACATAATCTTTTCCCAGCTCGGTAAGAGCTTCTCTCCTCCAGCTTGCGTGAAAATATTCCGTTTCTTCTGGCAGATAATTGTATAAATTATAATCAATCTGATAAAAAAAAGCCGGAATTGCATTTGCATGCTGATTTTCTAATGTAATAACTGCTCTCTTTTTAAATGGCATCTGAATATAAGAATTTAACCCTCTGGATGGGACAACTGTTATAAGACTGGAATTAATATAACACTCTTTTCCAAATCCACAACAGAAAAAATCCCCTAACGGTGCTTCTACGGATGGATTTTCCTCGCCATCCCAATACATTCTGAGAACCAGGTCCCTAAGAACAAAGCAATCTCCTTCTGACGTTTTATTATCCGTTGTTATCCATATATGATGAATAATTCCCGGACCATCTATTTCTCCTAAAACGACCGTCTCTCCCGGCTGGATATCATTCAAACAAGGACTGCCTTTTCTTGATTTTCCGAGACCGCTGGCTGCCATACCACCTTTTCCCTTTTCTCCCGTCCTGTTTTCAGCATTAATCGCCCTGCTTTTTCCATGTGTCAGATAGGGAAGCATTGCTGCTGTTCCTGGCAGCATAATCATATTTTTATCCATTTTATACCTTATCCTTTCGTTGCACCCATAGTCATTCCAGCTGTTACCCATTTATTTAATGCAAAATAGATTACCAGTGGAGGAAGAATTGAAATTGCTATTGCAGCAAATGTTGAACCCCAGTCCACATTTCCAAATGCTCCGACATAATCTTTTAATCCCATTGCCACTGTCTTGGCTGAAGTATCACTAATAAATGTATTTGCAAAAATAAAGTCATTCCAAATCAGAATACTATACATGGAAGCAATTGTAATAACGGTATTTCTTGCTAATGGGAACACAATCTGAATAAAAGTCCGAAGCGGTGAACACCCATCAACAACCGCTGCCTCTATCAATTCATTCGGAACAAATTCGTAAAAACTTACAAACATCATAACTGATAAAGGTAATGCAAATCCTACCTGTGGTAATATTAAAGAAAAACTTGTATTTAAAATACCTAGTTTACTATAAAAAATAAATAATGGTATTAATGTAATCTGTACTGGAACCATAATTCCAAATGTAAAGAAAGAATAAATTGTTTTTGTTCCTCTTACTTTAAATTTTGACAATGCATATCCTGCAGTAGAACTTAATACTACAATCAGAATCAGCGAAATAACGGTCACCTTTAAACTATTCCACATATACATACCGATTTTACCATCTGATAAAACCTTAGAAAAATTTTCCAGCGTAATACTCTTTGGAAATGCAAATGGAGCTGCTGACAACTCTACGGTTGGTTTCACACTTGCAACAAACAACCATATGACCGGATATATCTGAATGATTAAGAAGAGAATAATCAATACTGCAAATATTATTTTTATTATTTTTTTCTTCAATGATTTCCCCTCCTATTCCTTCTGATGCGTTCTTTTTCAATTCTTTTTTCTTCTTTTTGTTCCTTTGAAGTAAAAATTTTTCTTAAAATATAAACAACTAAAATACTTTCAATAATAATAAACACCGCTAAAGTACTACCATAACCATACTGGTTACTTGAAAACGCCTTTTTATACATATATGTAGACATTAATTCGCTGGCATTTCCCGGTCCACCACTTGTCAATAAAAATGGAATATCAAATCCTCTTAATGCTCCTGTCAAACACATCGTCAAAGTCAGAAGTATAATATCTTTTATCAATGGCATTTTAATTTTAAATAATATCTGCATTTCAGAAGCGCCATCTATTTTGGCAGCTTCATATACAGAAGGATCTAACGAAACCAGTGCAGCATAAAATATAACCATATACATTCCAGTAAATCTCCATCCTTCCGGTATGGATACAGCTGGTAATACAGTACTTACTTTCGCAAGCCAGGACGTTACCATTCCACCTAAACCTACTTTTTGTAATATCTGATTCAATAATCCCATAGGCTCTGTTGAGTACATACTTCTAAAAAGCTGTGTGATAGCAACTGTTGTAATAATACATGGTACATAATACAACGTTTTAACCAGTGTCACATGCTTTGTCATATATGTCAGCAATATTGCAAAAAACAGTCCAATTAATAATTGCATGGAAACTACAATAACAAGGTAAATCAGATTGTTAAAAAATGCCTTATAAAAAACTTCGTCGTGAAACATAGTCACATAATTTTTCAATCCGACAAACTGCTTTTTTCCTATTCCTCCCCATTTCATAAAACTTAATCGAATAGACTCTTCTATTGGATAAAATACTGCCAAAATATAGAACAATAATCCTGGAAGTAAAAATGCCAGAAAGGCCTTTTTGTTTCTTATAACGCCCATTATAACTCCTTCCTTTTCATTTATATAAATCTGTTACGAGATATGTATTACCAATCATGATAATACATATCTCGATATGTCATTTACTTATTTTGTATATTCTGCAATAGAATCATCTACCAGTTTACAAAAATCGTCTACTGATAAATCACCGGATGCCAGCAATAATAAATTATCCTGCATAACGGTATTGGTATTGGAATCAAGGTATGTATCCCAAGGCTTCAGGAAGTTTTCACCTGTAGACTGCATATCTTCCTGAATTTTCAGATAAAGATCTGAGTATTCAACATCATCCGGTAAATCGGTTTTAATTGGAGACATCTGCTGTTTTCCAGCATATAATTTACCATAATTATCAATTACATATAAGATAAAATCTTTTGTTTTTTCATCAAATGTTTCTGCATTAAATGCCATACCAATTCCAGAATTTATACAAAATTCATTTGGCTGTGTTTTTGCACCTTCAATAGTAGGAAGATAAAAATAATCAATTTTACCCTGCTTATATGCATCCTGCATAGCGCCGATTTCCCAGTCACCAATATAATACATTGCAGATTTTCCATCTAAAAACATTGATTGTGCTGTTGCATAGTCTGTTGCAGCAAATCCATCATTAAAATACTGACCCATTTCTTTCATAAATTCTGCTGCTTCTCTTCCGGTTTCACTGTCCATTTTCTCTTTTCCATCTCTTAAATTAATGATAAAATCATTTCCGGTTTCTCTAAATGGAAGCATTGCTAAGTATCTCTGTACCGGCCATCTGTCAACACCATCTACCGAAATCGGTGTAATTCCATTATCTTTTAAGGTTTTACATACATTCAGCCACTCATCCATGGTAGTTGGTGGTGTCAGATTATACTGTTCAAAAATTTCTTTGTTATACCATGTCATTTCCACATGATATTCTAATGGTAAAGTATACATGGAACCATCTGTAAATTCCTGATATTTTAATGCAATCGGATAGAAATCATCATATCTGTCATTATCTTTTAAAAATTGTTTTACATCTACTAACATTCCTGCATCTACCAGCTCCTGACAATATGGATCGGCATCAATATCAATTATATCCGGCATATTGCCTCCGGCAATTAATGTCTTTAATTTCTGTAAATAGGAAGGTCTGTCCGCTGTTGTTTCAAATTCAATTTTCCACTTTCCGCCTTTTTCTTTACTGTACTGATCTGCAATTTCATGCATTACCTGATCTATTTCACCATCCACAGGTCTTGATGTCATCCACGTAACAGTTACCACATCATCATCATTTTTTGCTTCTTTTTTTGTAGAACCACAGCCTGCAATCAACCCTGTTACCATTGTTGCTAACAATAAAATACTCATCATTCTCTTTTTCATTTTAATCCCTCTCTTTTCTTGTTTTTATCACAAAATTGTTTAATTCCACTTCTCCCTGTACCACATAAACACCGGCATAGCCACCTTTGTGATCATACATTCTGGTAGATAATACAATTTCATCATTAATATACACAATACAGATATCATCTTCTCTTATTATCAGTAAATGATATTCATCTGCATCCGGAAGCCTTCTGGATGTTTCTATCTGGTATGGTATATCACCTTTTATCTGCCACTGATAGATTCCCTTTTCTGAACGTGGCCACATATCCCATGCTACTTCCTTTTTCCGTTGATTCATTCTTAAAAAATAACCCTTTTCCATTTCAGAATCAACATGTAACGCTATTCCGAATTCATGTCCCCGCTTCACACAGACATCCATTTCAATTGAAAAGCAATCTTCCGGAATTTCATAGACACCGGAGCCTAAGGTATCACTTATTACATGAATTCCTTTTTCTGTCTTTGTTATCCGGCTATTATAGCCTGCTGCTGGTTTCAAATCCTGTACTTCATCATAGAACTCTTTCACACCTGGAATAACCCGGACTTTTAATGTTCCATCTTCCGGATTCTGAATCAATTCATGGAACACCATTGTTCCACCCCATTCCCATGGTCCAAAATCTTTATTTCCATATTTGCTTGCAATCCATCCAAATGCAAATCTTCGCTGTCCATCTGATGCGGTTTTGATTGCATAATCTGATCTGGTGTCAAAGACATCATCTTCAGGAATTTCCCATGGTCCGTTTGGACTTTTCGAAATTCTATAATGTGTAGTAAATTGATCCGAAAAAGTGGAGAAAACCAGATACCAGTAATTTCCCATCTTGAAAATTTCAGGACATTCCATGGTGATATACATGCCAGGGGCATAAAACGGTTTTTCATAGGTCCATTGTTTCAAATCCTTTGACTTACACAATGCAATACAGCCTCCCCTTAATTCACCTCCTCCTTTAATTCTTGAAGCCAGAAGCATGTCATAACATTCATCTTCTTCGTTCCAGTATACAAATGGATCCCGCCAGTCAAATTCTTCATATTGCTTTCCATCAGAAACAAACAAAAATTCTTCTACCGTATTAAGATGTTCTAAATCTGTTCCTACTGCCTGCATTACAGACTGTACACTTTTTCCATTAATTTTTATATCTTCATTATACGCAGTAAAAAATGCATGATAAAGATTTTCTTTGTCTTTTATTACGGAACCAGTGTAAGCATTCTTATTTGGCTTGTCATCTCCTCCTCTCTTGATTGCTTCCCCTTTGTATTCCACATTTACAAAGTCTTTTGTTGTTACAAGATGCCAGGTAGTTTCTTCTGCATACTCCTTGTCCCTGATTCTTGGATCATGCAGATAATAACCATAAAAAGTTCCATTTTCATAATATGGTATTAAATCTCCAACCCATGCATCTTTTGGTCTGTACAATAATTTTTTCATACGCACCTCTCTTTGCACTATTTGCACGTTTTTTTCGTTCTTTTTATGCTTAAATTGTAGCATATGCACTATTTATTTTCAACATAGCTTTCTCAATTTTATCATTTTCTATTTTTTTTACATAATAAAAACTGTTGTTTTATACATGTTATACATCTTTTCATTGTTATTTTGTGCATTTCGTGCATTTTTATTTTTCGCACATTTTCTTCTTCCTTTATTTTTAATAAAGTGTTACAATAAATCTGGAGGTAGAAGTATGAAATGCACGATTAAACAATTAGCCGAAGAATTAAACTTATCCAGAAATACTGTTGCTAAAGCTTTAAAAAACAGTAATGAAGTTTCTTCGAAAACAAAACAGCGGGTTTTAAATAAAGCCAGAGAACTGAATTACAATAACATAAACAAAGAACTTTTTTCCGAATCGGGAGATGTTACTTCTCCATCTAATGTGAATAATGGTTCTATCCTGTTTCTTACCAAAACCTATGCACCAGACTCTGAATTCTGGACTGCGGTTTTAACAGGTATTGAATCCATCTTATCTAATGCACATTATCATCTTGTAATTGGAATCATGTCTGAAAGTGATTTGAAAAAAATGGATTTTCCTACTGCATTAAAAGATCCTTCCATTAAAGGTATTATTCTAGTGGAAATTTGTGATGGGGCTATCTGCAATGCATTGTTACAATATAATCTTCCAATTATTACTGTTGATTTACCAAAGGATTATAATCCTGTTTTAGATATGATAGATATTGTTACTATGGAGAACAAAAAAAATATTCACCGGATTGTAAATTATTTAATTTCCAAGGGTGCCGAGCGTTTTGCCTTTGTTGGAGATATTTATTCCGCAAATGTAGGACGAGGTTTTCAGGAACGTTTTGATGCATTACAAGAATGTCTTTCTGATAATCACCTGGAACTAGACCGGAAACATTGCTTATTAACAGAAACTTCTGATGAATTTCAGGACTTTCAGACAGTCGTTAAAAAATTACAAAAGATGGCTTCTGTTCCGGATGTATTTATTTGCGGGAATGACCATACAGCAATCCAATTAATATATGCTCTTCAATTTTTGGGTTATCAGATTCCAAAAGATGTAAGTGTAGTAGGATTTGATGATATTCCTGCTTCTGAAAGGATTACGCCTTCTCTCACTACAATACAGACTCCAAAAAAATACCTTGGTATTGCTGCAGCCCGCCAGATGTTAGAGCGGATACAATATCCAAACTCTCCTCATTCATATATGGAATATAAAACAAAACTTATTATCCGGGATTCCACAATATAGAATTAATTTTGAAAGGATATTATACTATGGAAAACTTCTTTTCACTTGATGGTAAATTTTTTCGATTTATCAACAAATTTACCAGTTTAATTGCTTTAAATTTTTTATTCATTATTACATCCCTTCCTATCATTACAATCGGGGTATCTTTTTACGCCCTTTATCAAACAAATTTAAAACTTTCACAAAATACAGAATCCTATATTGCAAGAACTTATTTTTTCTTTTGGAGAAAAAATTTAAAGCAGAATATTCTTCTTTGGCTACCTGTAATGATTTTATTTATATTTTGTCTGATTAACTTATACATTTTACCTTTTATGCCAGAAACCTTTTTCAGGTCTCTCACTCTCTGTATACAATTTCTTATTTTGTTGTTATTGCAGGGATTTCTTATTTATGCATTTTTTCTTCCGGATCAATACAGAACTACTTTAAAATATACCGTAAAAAATGCAGTTATATTGACTTTTAAATATCTTCCAGCTACTTTTTTATGTATTTGCATAAATGCACTACCAGTTTCTATTCCCATATTGTTACCAAAAATAACCGGATATGTGTTAGCAGCTTTTATTATAATAGGCTTTTCCGGGATTTCATTTCTGCATACTTTCATATTACAACTACTATTAAAAAAAGAGAACCTCTTCGGTTCTCTTTAAAAAGGCGTCTGCCGGATTTGAACCGGCGATAAGGGTGTTGCAGACCCGTGCCTTACCACTTGGCTAAGACGCCACATATTTAATTGTGTCAATTCACACTCATATAGTTTACCAAAGCTGTGCGTATCCGTCAAGAGAGAATTCACAGTTTTTTTCTCCTTGTAGGGTGTAACATTAGATTGCAAAGTTCAGACGAACTTCGCAGTCTAATTTTTTTATACCCAAAACGGCCGAGAAAGGAGCGTGAAAACGTGGCAACTTATAAGACTATTACCTTCGACGACAGAAAAGCGATCGCGGCTTTATATGAAAAAGGCGTCACCACCGCCGAAATTTCTGAAGCTGTCGGCGTTCCCAAAAAGACGCTTTATGGTGAACTGAAGCGCGGCGACACTGGCGAACTTGATCAGAATCAGCGTCCGGCCTACGATCCGGTTCTGGCACAGAAGACCTACCAGGAAAATATTCGTCGTCGCGGCAGAAGACGAAAGGAGGTCAACGCATGACACAAGCACAGCGCGCCAGGCGAAAACGACAACGAATTCGCCTGGCCATAAGGAACACGGCGACGGTTCTTTCGGTGTTTGCCTTCTTGGCCATGTTAGGGGCCGTCGGCGCTGTCGAGTGCGACAGGGTTCCACTTCTGGAAGGAACGGTCAGAATGTTCGGATTCATGTTCATCTGGGCCGGACTGCTACTTCTGGCCGGCGCCTTCCCAGTACGCAAGGAAAGGAGGAAACGCCATGAAGTACACCGCGACGTTATCGCCGGTCCAGGTCGGACAGGCTGTCAAAAGTCTGATTCTTCTTGGTGAAAAGAAAATCACGATCGAAGAAACAGAAAAAGACCGTTTCGTCGTCACCACAACAACCGAAACGGCCCATTCCAAAAAAACCTGTAAATAGTATAGCACAGAAAGGAGCAAATTTCAATGCTGAATTTTTATGACACTGAAGCCGTGAAGGCTTTTACCTTAAAAATCCTGGTCGAGAACCGCGAACTGACCGAAAGTCTGGAATATGAACGTCGCAGTTCGACCGACTGGTTCAACCGCTTCAAGGAAGCCGAAGCAAAGGCCGCCGGCGCTGATAAGGCCGCCGCGATCCTGGACAGCGTGTCCGAAGAAATCTTCAAGACCCTTGAATCCGCCGATCTTCCGGCAGAAGTGAACAACGTGATCGCCTTCCTGGGCCACTGCCTGAACGACGCGAAGGCCGTCCTGAAAGGAGGTTCCCCGAATGAATAATAGTCTGTATGAAATCACCCGTGAATATCTGGAAGCCTTCGACCATTTGGAGGTCGACGAAGAAACCGGCGAAATCCTGAATTTCGAAGCAGTGGACGCCCTGGCCGGTGTGTTTGAGGAAAAGGCCGAATCTGTGGCCTGTTACATTAAGAACCTGGAAGCCTTTATCGGTTCCCTGAAGACAGAGGAATCGAGCCTGGCAGAGCGCAGAAAGAGCGCAGAACGTAAGGTCGACAACATGAAGAAGTATCTGACTTCCTGTCTGGACGCCGCCGGTCGTGACAAGGTCGAAACCGCGAAGGTCCGCGTGTCCTTCAGAAAGTCCGTGGCGGTGAATATCGAAGACGAAGGCGCCCTTCCGGCTGACTTTATCGTGGAAACCGTGTCCACGAAGCCGGACAAAACGGCAATCAAGAAGGCAATTCAGGCCGGACAGGAAATCGCCGGCGCGACGTTGATCGAGAACCGAAACATTCAGATCAAGTAAGGGGGCGACGATATGAAAGAATTCACCATTCCCCTTCTGACTGAACAGGACATAGACTGTCGCGTTCAGTCCGTCAGCAAGGCGAAAACCGGCAAGGTCGGCGCCGTCCTTCTGCTTTACAAGGACGCCCGTGTCGATATGCGAATCCTGGACCTGGTCTTCGGCCCTGGCAACTGGCAGAGAACCCACGAAGTGATCAACGGGAACCTGTTCTGTTCGATCGACATCTGGGACGAAGAAAAGAAAACCTGGGTCCGGAAACAGGACGTCGGTGTCGAGAGCAACACCGAAAAGGAAAAAGGTCAGGCGTCGGACGCCTTCAAACGTGCCGGCTTTAACGTCGGGATCGGCCGTGAACTTTACACCGGCCCGTTCATTTATGTCGAACTGGCAGACGGCGAATTCTATTCCGAACGTCAGGGAAACAAAGAGGTCTTCAAGTGCTATTCGAACACACGCTTCAAGGTGTCGAAGATCGCCTATGACGACCGCCGCGAAATCTGTGACCTGGTGATCGTGGACCGGAACGGCGTTGTCCGCTTCAATATGAACGGTTACACCCAGACGCCCAGAGCCGCCCAGAACGCGCCCCAAAACGCCGCACAGGCCCAGGGTGGACAAACTACCAACCGCGCACCGCAAAGCGCGCCACAGGCCCAGAATAACGGCCAGACGACCGGTTCTGTGTGTCCTGTATGTGGCGGACCTATCAGTTCCGCCGAACAGCAATATTCCATGAAGAAGTATGGCCGCGAAATGTGTCGCGCTTGCCAGAAGAACGCTTGAAAGGTGGTGTAAGAAATGCCAAGTCGCATTTTGAAAGAATCGATCTGCACGTCGGAAAACCTGGCCACAATTTCGGCCGAAGCGGAAGTCCTGTTCTATCGTCTGATCGTCAAAGCGGACGACTTCGGCCTGTACCACGGGAACCCGAAGATTATCGCTTCACTTCTGTTCCCTTTGAGCGTCCCGACCGAAAGAAAAGTCGCTTCCTGGCTTTCCGAATTATGCAAGGCCGGCCTGGTGGCTACATACACAGCCGCCGAAGACGGCAAGAAATACCTGAAATTATTGTCCTGGGACAAACACCAGAACAGACGCGCACAGAAAAGCAAGTTTCCGCTTCCGTGTTCCCTTGATAGCATTTGCACACAACAGGAAACAGGTGAAGATTTTGACACTTGCGCGCAAATGCAAGCAGATTCTTCCGTAAACGTAAACGAAAACGTAAACGTAAACGAGGAACGAAAACGAGTAACGGCGCAAAACGGCGCCGGTGGCCGCGACGGGTTTGACCGCTTCTGGTCTGCTTATCCCCGTAAGGTCGGGAAGAAGGACGCTGTGAAGGTCTGGAACCAGATCAAGCCTGACGACAGCCTTATCGACCAGATCGTCCAGGGCGTCGAGCGTTGGAAGCGTTCTGAACAGTGGACGAAGGACGAAGGTCGCTTCATTCCCTATCCGGCCACATTCCTTCGCGGTGAGCGTTGGAACGAATATGATCGCGCAGAGGTAACGCCTTCACCGAAGCCGACCGCCGCCAAAAACTACGACGACGGCGAAGACTTCCTGGGTGAATAACCGTGGGAAACATCTTCAGCGACGTCGTGGAACAGATCGCCGCAAGGGGCCGCGCGAACAACGAAGCCGAAGGCGACTTCCGTGACGAAGAAGGCTTCCTGTGTTGCGGCAACTGCAAAACCCGAAAAGAACACCGCCTGGACCTGGGCGAAAAGACGGTCCTTGTTCCGTGTATGTGTAAATGCCGGTCAGAACAGGCGGAACGTGAACGCCAGGAGGAAGAACGCCGGAAGTTCCGCGAAATGGTCGAGCGCCGGCGAAAAGACGGGATCACCGATCCGTCATATCTGGTCCAGACCTTCGACCAGGACGACGGCCGGAATCAGAAGATCACTGACGTCTGTCTGAAGTACGTCGACCACTGGGAGGAAATGAAGGCCGACAATATCGGAATTCTGTTCTATGGCGGCGTCGGGACCGGAAAGTCCTTCCTGGCTTGTTGTATCGCGAACGCACTGATCGACAAATGTGTCAGGGTCAGCGTCACGAACTTTCCCCGAATCCTGAACAAACTTCAGGGGTTCGGCGAAGACAAACAGGAATTTCTGGACAAGCTGAACCGTTATGACCTTCTGGTCATTGATGACCTGGGCGTCGAACGTGACACGTCGTTTTCTGTCGAACAGGTCTTCAACATCATAGACGCCCGAAGCCGTTCCGGAAAACCCCTGATCGTCACCACGAATCTTTCCCTGGCTGACCTTCAGAATCCGCCTTCCCTGGGATATGCGCGAATCTATGACCGAATCCTGGAAATGTGTCCGATCAAGCTGAAACTTGCCGGCGAATCCAGGCGAACCCAGAACGCCGCCGAACGGCGTGACAAGGCCCGAAAGATTCTGGGCCTGTGAGGAAAGGACGTGAACGAGTGAAAAAACAGTACAAACTGACCATTCCTGGCCTTCTGCCAGGGTTAAACGAATACATTGACGCCGAAAGAGCCGTCAAGGGTAAGTATAAGGCCGCCGCCATGAAGAAACAGGCCGAAAACGTGATCGGCTACATGGTAAAGACACAGCTTCGCGGCGTCCATTTCGACCGCCCCGTCGTGATCCACTATCTGTGGATCGAACCGAACCGTCGTCGCGACAAGGACAATATCGCCTTCGCGAAAAAGTTCATTCAGGACAGCCTGGTCCACTGTGGCGTCCTGGATAATGACGGGTGGGGCCAGATCGAGCATTTCACAGACGACTTCGCCGTGGACCCGAAAGACCCACGAATCGAAGTCACGATCGAAGAATTCGAAGGAGGAAAAACAAATGGTAAACGCTAAAATCAAGGACCTTGCACCTGGAACCGTATTCAACGCCGGACCGATCGACGTCCGGATTCTGGAACACTTCACGAACGGAAGAACCCTTCTGATCGCCGACACTTGTATCGCCGACCGCCACTTCGCGGATCAGCCTTTCAAGACCAGACCTGAAAAGCCGGAAACGAATCCGAACGACTGGCGCTTCAGCAATCTTCGAAAGGAACTGAACACCGAATTCCTGGCCGCTTTCGACCAGGCTGAAGGACCTATCCGTTCCGCCCACATTCTGACGGCCGACTGGGACCTGGCAGACCACGAAGGCGGCGCCGGTTACGGTATCATTCAGGACAAGATCGCCCTTCTGTCTGAAGCCATGTTCCGCAAGTACAGCGAACAGGACCTTCTGGCCCTGGACGACTGGTGGTGGCTGATCACCCCGTACGTCGGCTACGCGATCTTTGCGCGCATTGTCTACGCTGACGGCAGTCTGAGCAACTACTACGCGTGCTATGGCAGCCATGGCGTTCGGCCGGCTTTCTATGTGGAATCTGGGATCACTTTATCCCTGGAACCTGACCAGGTCGAACTTTCTGATTCTGCACTGTTGGCCGAATTCACTTCAAAACAGCTTGTCGAAGAAGTCCTTCGCAGAATCGCCGAAGGCCAGGAAGACGGTGACGAAGATGAAAGTGAAATATGGTGATCTGAAGGCCGGCGACGTCTTCGAAGACAACAACTGGCCGTATATAAAGACAACCGAAGCGAACCAGGCGGTCGAACTTCCCACCGGCGCCCTGGTCCACTTCTTCAACAGTTCCCTGGTGGACGAAAGTGACCTTGTCCTGGTCCACCAGGCCGTCCTTCCGGCCGAAATGCCGGATCACCTGAAGGGAGGTCTGAAGCATGAAAAAGACTGATCTTCAGATCGCAGTCGAAGCCGAACTGGGCGTCGAACTGTGTCCCGTGTTCTTCGCGGACGCCGAACAATACGCCCGAAGGAAACTGGAAGTCGCGAACCGGTCCGCCGGTCGCGAATGGGGCGAAGACGGCTACGGCGACGAATACCTGGTCTTACTGATCCCCGACGTGATCCGTGAAATGGCCTTTTCCGTCTACTGTGAAAAACGGTCAGCCGAAAACCTGGCCGCCAGAAAGGCGGTGGCCACATGATACCATTCCCAGACAAGAAATATTCCGTGATCTATGCTGACCCACCCTGGAACTATGCCGCCGGCGGCGCCACGCGAAACGCCAAAAGGCATTATAAGACCATGAAGCCGGAAGACATCTTCGACCTTCCGGTCCAGGATATAGCCGAAGACGACTGTCTTCTGTTCATGTGGGCCACATTCCCGAACCTGGACGTCGCCCTGGAAGCGATCAAACGGTGGGGTTTTACATACAAGACCGCCGCGTTCGTCTGGGTAAAGAGAAACAAGAAGTCCCCTTCCTGGTTCTGGGGCCTGGGGAACTGGACGCGCGCGAACGCTGAAGTTTGCCTTCTGGCCACAAAGGGCAAGCCGAAACGCGCTTCCGCGTCCGTCCATAGCGTAATCGACGCCCCGATCGGCCGCCACAGTGAAAAGCCGGCCGAAACCCGTGACCGTATAGTTCGGCTTGCGGGGGGGGGGGGGGGTACACGAATCGAGTTATTCGCCAGACAGACGGCCCCTGGGTGGGACGCCTGGGGCGACGAAGTGGAAGGCGGTGTCGTAAGTGAGTAACACCAGAGAACAGGCGCTTATTCAGCGCATAAAGGACCGGATCGCATATCACGCGAACGAACACCGGCACACATACGAAGTCGGAAAGGGCGTCATGGACTACCTAGCGCGCGATCTTCTGGCAGACTTCAGGGACGCCGGCGGAATCTTGCCGCCCGTCACCCTGGGCGCCGAAGTCTATGTCATATACCGCCGGAAGGCTACGCCGGCGAAGGTTATCTTCATAGGCATAAACGAAGAAAAACTGTTTTTCTTCAATGTCCTTCGCGGTGACATCAAGGCGAACTTTGCGACATACCAGTTCACCGAAAACGACATAGGTCGGGCCGTATTCCTGACGCCTGAAGACGCAGAACTGGAAGGTGGTTTGAAATGATCCGCCGCAAGAAAGAACACCCGAAATGGCGATACGACTTTAACTGTCGCAAGTGCGACAACATTCAGGAAATACACGACAACCGGAAGAACCGTCATGGCGACTATTGTGTCGCCTGTATCGAAAGAGCCGACGCCGGTCTTCCCAGTCCTATTCACGCCGACGAAGCTGACCGCGTGGTCCGCTGTGACTGCTTCAAGGCGATCCCCGAAAAGGAAGGTGAACCGAAATGAAACAACTGACATTTAGTTTCCTGTGTCTGCTTCTGGGAAGTGTCCTGGTGTGTACGTCCTTCGTTATGGCGGCCGAACCGGCGGCCGCCGAAGGAATTGTCCAGGAAGAAACAAAAGGCGCCCAGGAAGCGATTCTGGCGCCCCTGGCGACGTCTAAACCGTCCGCCACTATTCTTCCCCTACCGGACGAAACAAAGCCGCCAGAAGAAGCCTGGACGACCGTCACGGCGACAGCTTACTGTCCCTGTGAAAAATGCTGTGGCGTGTGGGCCGAAAACCGGCCGAATGGTATCGTCTACACCGCGTCGGGCGCTATCGCCCAGGAAGGCGTCACGATCGCCGCTGACTGGGACGTCTATCCGCCTGGAACCGTCCTTCAGGTCGAAGGCCTGGGGGAATACATAGTCCAGGATCGCGGCGGCGCCATTAAGGGCCTGAAGATCGACGTCTACTTCGAAGACCACGACGACGCCCTTCAGTTCGGCCGCCAGGAAGTCAGAATTCGCGTCGTGAAGGAGGTTGAAAGATGATCAAGACCCACGAACAGTCGCGCTTCGTCCTGAAGACGCTTGAACAAATCCGCGACGCCGACGAAGTGATCCTTCAGATCGCAGAAACCAGAAGCAAGTTCCAGGGTGGACAAGACGTCTACCTTTGCGAAGTGGTCGGCCGTCACCAGTACAGAAACACGGCAACCGTCGAAAAGCTGTCGGCCGAATTGATCGCGGCCAACGAAGAAAACAGAAGACTTCACCGAAGAATCGAAAAACTGGAAGCCACACTGGCGAAAGAGAGGAAACAATATGGAAATTAACGAAATGGTCAAGAAGGCCCACGAAAACGCCGTGAATCACGGCTTCTGGAATCCGCCCCTGGACTTCGGAACCGCTATCGCCCTGATCCACAGTGAACTTTCTGAAGCACTGGAAGAAGAACGCGCCGGAAACCCCGTCCACTATTACCCGTGCAACGCCGGCGGTGTGTGCGTCGACGATCGCAACGAAGAAGGCGTCACCTGTGGAAGCCGAATCTATAACCCTGAACGCCCTGACGCGCCGTGTTCTGCCAGGAGCAAGAAACCCGAAGGCGTGGCCGTCGAACTGGCTGACGCAGTGATCAGGATCGCGGACCTTTGCGGACACCTGGGAATCGACCTGGACGCCGTAATCCGCGAGAAAATGGCCTACAACGAAGGCCGCCCGTATAAACACGGGAAGCAATTCTAAACCGAAAGCGAGGAAACCCCATGAATCAATGTCAACTTCTGGGCCGCATGACACGCGATCCAGAACTGAAATACACCCCACAGGGAACGGCCGTCGTGTCGTTTTCCCTGGCCGTCGACCGCCGCTTCAACAGAGAGAAGGCCGACTTCATTGACGTCGTGGCCTGGCGACAGACCGCCGAATTCATTTCGAAGCACTTCCAGAAAGGAACCAGGATCGCCGTCGTCGGTTCGATCCAGACCCGAACCTGGGAAGACAACGAAGGCCACAAAAGAAAGGCCGTCGAAGTCCTGGCTGATTCCGTCTATTTCGCTGACGCGAAGAAAGACGCTGAAGTCGGCAGTTATGCCGCGAACGCCTTCGCTTCTGAAGGGTTCGAAGAAGTCCCTATTGACGACGGGGACCTTCCATTCTAATTTGACGTGGTGGAAAGGTGGTGAAGAAAAATGGACAAACCGAAAGAAAATCAAGTCAAAACAAGGGTCATGGATATACTTCGGAACCACGACCAGGAAGCGCGCGTCATAGAAGCACAGATCGCCGCCGAAAAGGAATCCCTGGAATATGATCTGGAAGAAATACTTATGTCGGGCGCCTATCCTTCCACGGCCATAAACCCGACGGGCGTCCGCGCTTCTTCACCAGACCCAGACGGGAACCTGGTCCGAATGGTCGACCGACGTGACCGCCGGCGCGCCAGAGCAGACGAAGCAATCGCGAACCTGGAACGTCAGCTTCGCCAGATCGAAGAAGTCCGGTCCCTGGTCCTGACACTGGACACCCGTTCAAAATGCGTCCTTCTGGCCCTGTATTACCCGTACAGGTCATACGAAGAAGCCGCTGAATTCCTTCAGGTGGACAGAACCACAGTCTACCGTCAAAGAGAAATCGCCCTGAACAAACTGTTCAACAGGGCCGAACGGTCAAAGTGGTTTTCATAGCCTGAAACGTGCCTGGCAACCCCAGGCACAACGCGCGGACATGGCGGAACTGGCAGACGCGCGCGGTTCAGGGCCGCGTGGTTCATTCCATAGGGGTTCGAATCCCCTTGTCCGCACCAAAATATAAAAAATATGCAACTATGTGCAACTGTTTGCAACTGTTTGCAACTGTTTGCAACTCTGTGCAACTGACAAGGCCGTTTTTATATGGTATTATGGTATCGTGGACGACTGAAAGTCCACCCTCCTTTGAATAGGGTACATTGAAGACATTCCTTCGGGAGTGTCTTTTTTGTACCCATTCATTGATTATACAGAAAGGACGGTGTGAATCATGCCGAAGCTGACAGCAAAACAAGAACGCTTCTGTGAAGAATATCTGATCGACCTGAACGCGACACAGGCCGCAATTCGCGCCGGATATTCTGTGGAATCCGCCGGATCAATCGGAAGTGAAAACTTGACGAAACCTGAAATTCGCGCGCGTATTGATACCGCTATGGCCGAACGATCGAAGCGAACCGGAATCAACGCCGACAGAGTTCTTCGGGAACTGGGAAGAATCGCCTTCCTGAATCCGACAAAGGTCATTGACTTCCAAACGGCCGAAGTCCTGTCAGACGCCAGTGAAGACGATCTGGCGGTCATTTCCGGAATGAAGGTCAAGTATGTCCCACACAAAGACTTTGACGAAAACGGTGATCCTATTATAGAACAGGCTATCGAACGCGAAGTCAAACTGTGCGACAAACTGAAGGCCCTTGAAATGTGCGGCCGTCACCTGGGAATGTTCAAGGACAACCCTGAAGCGAATGTCCCTGTAACGGTGGTGATCAATTATGACTACGGCGGCGAAGATTGAATTCAAAGCGTCGGCCCAGTTTAACCCTGTATTCCGACCGGTGAACGAATGGCGCGGCCGTTATAGAATCCTGAAGGGGTCGGCCGGTTCCGGAAAGTCTGTGAATATCGCCCAGGACTATATCGCGAAGTTATCCGATCCGGCGTATACCGGCGCGAACCTTCTTGTCGTGCGTAAGATCGAAGAAACGAACCGCGACAGCACCTTCGCAGAATTACAGGCGGCGATCTTCCGAATGTTCGGCCCTTACGCTGAACGCTTCTGGAAGGTCAACCTGAACCCGTTGTCCCTGGAATGTAAGATCACCGGAAACCGAATCATATTTCGCGGCGTCAAGGATCAGCGACAGCGCGAAAAGGTGAAGTCGATCACCTTCAAGAACGGAAAACTGACGTGGATATGGTGTGAGGAAGCGACGGAACTTCTGTCTGAAGACGTCGACATTCTGGACGACCGTCTTCGTGGTAACCTGGACGGCCTGAACCCGAATCTGTATTACCAGATCACGATGACCTTCAACCCCGTCAGCGCGACGCACTGGATCAAAGGCCGATACTTCGACAAGGCCGATCCGGACGTTCTGGCCCACCATTCCACATATAAGACGAACCGGTTCATTGATCCGGCGTATTATCGACGCATGGAACGCCGCCGCGAAGAAGACCCTGAAGGTTATCGTGTATACGGCGAAGGCGAATGGGGCGAACTGGGCGGCCTGATCCTGACGAACTTCGAAGTCCATGACTTCCCGACGGCGAAGACCAACTTCGACGCCTTCTATTATGGCCAGGACTTCGGATATAACCACGCCGACGCCATTCTGGGCGTGGGATCACGGGACGGCGAAATCTATATCTGTTCCGAAATCTATGTCTTTGAGAAGGACACGGAAGAAATTATCAACCTGGCCAAACAGAACAAGGTCGACCAACGCGTCGAAATGTTCTGTGATTCAGCAGAACCGGACAGAATCAAGACCTGGCAGAAGGCCGGCTTCAGGGCGGCCGCTGTGAAGAAGGAACCTGGAAGCGTCAAGGCACAAATTGACTGGCTGAAGGGCCGAAAAATCCACATTCACCCGTCTTGTGTAAATGTCCTGAAGGAAGTTCAACAGTGGAAATGGAAAAAGGACGCCACGTCCGGCCTGTATATCGACGAACCGGTCGAATTCATGGACGACGCTATGGCGGCCCTTCGTTATGCCGTCGAACGCCTTCGTCGTGGTTCTGCTATCGAAGTATTGAAATGAGGTGTGAAAAATGGCTGAACTATCGGTTATGGACCGGATCAACGCTGTCCTGTCCAACCCCGAAAACGCGACTATGTCACTGGCCCAGATCGTCAGTGAGGAAATCCGCGAATTCAAACAGTCCGAACAGTATCAGAATATTGTTCAGGCTGAATCCTATTACAGAAACAGGTCCGACGTCCAGAAGAAGACGAATGACGTCGCCAACCGGTCGAACACCAGGATCGAACACCCGATTCTGAAGAAACTTGTCGACCAGAAAGCGAACTACCTTCTGTCGAAACCCTGGACCGTGGACACCGCGAACGGCGCCTATGGCGACGCCTTGAACAAGGTGTTCGACGCCACATTCCGCCGGAAGATTAAGTCGCTGGGAAAGGGCGCTGTGAAGTCCGGTATTGCCTGGCTTCAGCCTTACTTCGACGAAGGGAAACTGGCCTTCATGCGAATCCCTTCGAACGAACTGATCCCTTTGTGGAAGGACGCAGAACGAACCAAACTGGACGCCTTCATTCGATTCTATGATCAGATCATTTATATCGGGACCAGAAAACACGTTATCACACACGCGGAATTCTGGTGGTCTGGCGGCGTAAAGTGGTTCAAGACTGACGCCTTCGCCGGAACCGGCGCCGGTCAGTTCCACGTCGACAAGGAACACGGTGACGAAACCAACGACTACACCGAACCCCACTTCGTCGTCGGCGACAAAGCCTATAACTGGGAGGAAGCGCCGATCGCCTGGCTGAAGTATAACGAAGAAGAACTTCCCCTTTGTTATTTCATTAAGGACCTGATCGACGACATCAACTGGCAGACGTCCGTCACGGCCGACGTTCTTCGTGACGTCGCGAAGTTCATCTATATCCTTCGCAACTATGGCGGTCAGGACCTGGCCGAATTCCTGAAGGACCTGAAGGAACACATGGCGATCAAAGTCACGACTGACGGTGGCGTGGATAAACTTCAGGCCGACCTGAATATCGACGCTGTCATGGCCTTCCTGGATAAACAGCGCCGCGACGTGTATGACTTCGCCGCCGCTGTCGATACGAAGGACCCTGAACTGGGTAACGCTTCCGGAACCGCGATCAACTTCCGATATATGGACCTTGACGCGGACTGTGATTCCCTGGGAACCGAACTGAAAGACACTTTCCAACGTCTGAAACTGTTCATTGACGTCTATCTTCAGATCACCGGCCAGGGCGACTTCACGAACGAAGAATTCGACATTATCTTCAATATGGACCTTCCTGTCAATGAAACCGACGTGATCAACAACGCCAGAAACAGCGACGGTCTTCTGTCGAAACGAACCATTCTTCAGAATCACCCCTGGGTCGCAGACGCAGACGAAGAATTGGACCGTATCAACGAAGAAAAGAAGGCCGCTATGGAAGAATTCGGCGAAGGTCTTTTCAATAATAGCCTGGGCGCGAACGCCGGCCAGGAAGGCGGCGACAATGGCGCCGGCCTGAATGGTGGTGGCGTAAATGAGGAATAAGGAATACTGGGCCGCGCGCGCCTTACAGCGTGAGAATGAAGCCTATCTTCGCGGCGCCGGTCTTTCGGCGAAAATGTTCCAGGAATACGAAACGGCCGCGAAGGCGATCCGCCGTGAAATCGACGGGTTCTATTCGAAATACGCCGGAAAGTATGGCCTTACATACGATCAGGCCGTCCGCCTTCTGAACCGGAAGGAATTCCAGGAATGGAAGGCAAGCCTGGACGCATACGTCGCCCAGATCGCCCAGACCACAGACGCCCACGCCAGGGCGCTTCTGACTGCACAACTTGACGCCTTATCGGCGAACAGTTCTATTTCCCGTCTGGAAGCCTTACAGGGTCAGATCGACCTGATTCTGAACGACCTTTTCGACAAAGGCGTCGCCCAGATGAAGGAAGAATTCGGGGATATGTTCGTCGAAGGATATTATAAAAAATGCTATGATATTCAATCCAGGGCCGGATTCTTCAACGAAATCGCGAAGATCGACTTTTCGACTATCGAACAGGCCGTTTCTTACCCCTGGTCCGGCGCCATGTTTTCCGATCGCCTGTGGCAAAACAAACAGGCCCTTGTCTTCAATACCAGGGAAATAATCACCCAGGGACTGATTCAGGGAAAGAGTGTCGGAACCATGTCTTCCACCCTATCCGCCAAAATGGGCCAGTCCTACAAGAGCGCTGAACGGTTGATCCGGACGGAAACAACCCACATTCACAGCGAAGCCGACAGGGCCGCCTATAACGAAGCCGGCGTCGAAGAATATGAATACATGGCCACACTGGACGCGCGCACCTGTGAAACGTGCGGCGCCCTGGACGGAAAGGTCTTCAAGGTCAAAGACGCGAAACCTGGCGTCAATTATCCGCCTATGCACCCGAACGATCGCTGTACCACGATCGAACATGACCCAGAAGACGCCCTTGACTGGTTCAATTCCGGCGAACCCATGCCTGAATCCACCACCTATCAGGAATGGTATGATCGACAGGTGGCCAGGAATGGCCAGGGGTCCGTTGAAATCGAGCGAAAGAAGCTGTATAATAAAAAGGCAGACCTGGAACAGTATGATTCATACGTCGACCGCCTGGGCGCTGACGCCCCTGACAGCTTCACAGCCTTCCAGGCTATGAAATACAGTCAGCCGGAAGCCTGGGCCGAAACGAAGTCATTCTATTCCTACAAGGGCCGCGTTCCTGAAGCGACGAAGGCTGACTTCGGCGTCTATAAGATCGTCAAGAATTCCGGCCTTTATGGAACCGTCAGGGTTCCGCCGGTGAAGGTGGACGTTTCCACCCTGTCCCTGGACGTCGGCCACATAGCCGAACGAAACCACGGCGTCACCCTGGAAGAAGCGCGGTCGTTCATAGAAGACGCCGTCTTTTCCCTGAAGCGCCGCCACTGGACCGGCGAAACCTTCGTCAATTACTATTCACAGTCTGGCGCCGCCTATGTGAAGACCAGTGAACCGGTGATCCGAACCGCCTTCAAGAAAGACGAATTCGACCCGAAAACCAAAAAGGTTATGGAGGAATTGAACAATGGAAAATAAGACCGTGTTCTGTCCGATCTGTCAAAGACAGGTCACCGGCGACGAATGTTTCGATATTTCTATGGTCGCCGAAGGCACAACCCCCGACAGGTTCCTTCCTGAAGACTTGAAGCCGGAGGAATTCGACGACAAGAAGAAGGAAACCTGTATCAAATGCAAATATCACCCCGAATAAGACGTCGACCGACAGGCCGGCGTTTTATTATGCCCTTCTTCTGTTGATTAAGGCGTCACCCTTCCAGGTGGCGTCTTTTTCATATAATTCAAGCCGTAACCGTCCGGCGAACAGACGGAACCGCAAAGCGTGTGGAAGTCACGGAAAAGACAGCGGTGAAAGGAGTTCCCATGATCATTGAAGGTATTAAGTCCCTGTTGGGCGACGAACTGTCCGCCCAGGTCGAAGCCGCCCTGAAAGGCAAAGGCAAAGACGGAAAGGACGTCGATCTGGTAATCGGAAACGACGGAAGTTTCGTTCCGGCCGATAAGTACAACGGCGCGAACAGCGGCAAAACGAGCGCAGAAAACGCCCTGAAGGCCGCCGCCGAAGCGTTGAAGGCTATCGGTGGAACCGGCGATCCGGCCAAAATCGCCGACGACGTGAAGAACGCCCAGACCACGATCGCGAACCTTCAGGCCACACACGACGCCGAAATCAAGAAGATCAGCAAGAACGCCGCCCTTCGAATGGCCCTGAACGGAAAGGTTCACGACCCTTCGGACATTATCGGCCTTCTGGACCTGGACAAGATCGACGTCGACGACACGGGTTCCCTGAAGACAGACCTTGAAGGCCTTCTGAAGCCTATCAAGGAAACAAAGGCCTATCTGTTCAAGGAAGACCCTAAACCTGGCGCCCCTGACATTAAGGGCGCGAAGCCGGCCGAACCTGGCGCCCCTGGCGCACCGGCCGCAAAAGTGGACGGCCCTGTCGTCCTGTAATCAATCACAAAAAATATTTTTGAAAGGAATGTGATTTACTATGGCAAGAACTAAAGCTATTTCCCTGATCCAGACTGGCGGAACCAAGGTCGACCTGGCCGAACTGTCCGGTCTTGTGATCGGCAACATTCAGAAGGACACCCTGGCGTCCGGTCTGAAGTCCCAGTCTTATACTGGCAATCCTGCAAGCGGTTCCGTCGAGTATAAGAGATTCAAGAACAGCGTTTCCCAGGACTACGGCACTGCAAGAGCCGCCGGCAAGGGTAGCGCGATCACTGTTCCCCCTACCACTGTCAACCTGAACACCCACAAGGAGATCGTGGAGGAAGCCGCAAAGTTCGACCTTGACACTTTCGGCGTGGGTAACATCATGGCCAGACGCGCCGACAACCATGTCGACACCGTGGCGGCCGAATTCGACACTGCTTTCTTCCAGTGTGCGGTCGACGAAGGTACTGCCTTCAGCACTACCGAAACCGACGTGGAAGCTATCGTCGAAGCCTTCATTCAGACCCTGGAAACCGTGAAGAACGACTACGTTCGCGGCGTTCCCCGTAACATTATGCGCCTGGTGTGCGATCCTTCCTTCTACGGCAAGATCAGAAACTACCTGGACAAGAATGTTCACAACGCCAACGTGGACAGCGCGGCCGAAGACTTCGCAACCTTCCACGGCGTCCGTTGCTATTCTTCCGTCTTTGTTCCTTCCGGCACTAACGCGATCATTATGATCGACGGCGCTATCGCACAGCCGGCCGTAATCTATCCTTACAAGGAGCCTGAAAAGATTCCTCTGTCCAACGACTACGGCGTGTCTATGTTCTACGACTACGGCACGAAGGCCCTGACCCCTGACCTGATCTTCCACTACGCGAAGGCGTAATCTGGCCAGGATCATATTCACAAGGAGGGAAACACAATGAAGTTCAAAAATAAGCATACCGGCGTAATCCTGGAACCGAAGTCCGACATGGTCGTCGAACAGCTTCAGAAGAACCCCGACTTCGAACCCTACGACGGCCAGAACGCCGCCCAGGGCGACGAAAAGCCTTTGTCCAAGATGAACAAGGACGAACTTCTGAAAGTCGCCCAGGACGCCGGAATCGCGGTTCCTGACGGCGCCACAAAGGCCCAGATCGTCGAACTGATCGAAGCCGCGAAGGGTGAATAATCGGGACCGCCGAAAGGTGGTGTAATCATGCTGAATCAAATTTTATCTTCCCTGGAAGGCCTGTCCGAAGCTGACCGCGCGACGGTTCTTCGAACCCTTATGTCGAGCGACAGCCGTCTTTCGAAGGTCAAGGCCCTTCTGGGGATTCAGACGGAAGACCATGACGCGATCCTGGAATATGTGATCCAGACCGTCGAAAAAATGGTCCTTCGTTACATCAACTGGGACACCCTTCCGGAAGACCTGGAAAACGTCCTGGTCGTCATGTGTGTCAGCTATTACAAGTCGGCCGGCCTGGGGAATTCTTCGGCCACGACCGGCCCTGTGGCTTCTGTGAAGCGTGGTGACGTTCAAACCACCTTCGCCACGGGTTCCGGATCGTCTGGATCGGCGAACACCTTCAACCTGGGCGCCGATAACGGCGAATTCTTCGGGTGGAAGACTGTCCTGAATGAGTATCGAAAAGTAAGGTGGTGATTCTATGTCCTTCGGAAACGCAAGCGCAGAGCGCGCCGCGATCGAAATGACCTATGAAGACACCGCCACGGTATCAAGAACCACGCCACAGAGGGGTCAGAACGCTATTTCGGCGTCTGATCCTTCTGTGATTTATTCTGGTATCATTTGCGCGCTTTCGTATACAGGTTCAGACAGTAGCGGACAGACAGACGCACAAAACAACGTCGATCATGACGCTGTCATTTTCGCCGGACCTGACCTTTCGATCCTTCCTGGCGACAAGATCGTCCTGAAACGCTTCGGGCGCGACGATCCTTCCAGTCAGAAAGACCTGAACTTCGCGGTCGTCGGTCGTCCGGCCGTATATGCAACACATCAAGAAATCAAGGTGAAGGACGGTGATCTGGCGTGAGCGTGGACAATTCTGAACTGGTGGCCTTCCAGAACCAACTTCAGGCCCTGGAAAACGATATTCCTGAAATCATGGATCAACTGGTCGTCGGTGAAGGTCGCTACGCGCGCGATCAGGCCCGTAAAATCTGCAAAGAAGAAGGCATTGTCAACACTGGCGACTATCGCCGGAACTTCAAAAGCGGAAAAAAGGCCATTCGTGCCGGTCGTGCCTACAAAATAGACGTCTTTAATAATCTTGACTACTCGAAGCCGCTTGAATACGGCTTCAGAAGTCACTTCGTCCCTGGTCACTGGGAAGGAAGTTCCTTCGTATACCAGAAAAACGATCCTGAAGGCGGAATGTATGTGGGACCGCCTGGCGGCTTCGTCCGTGGCCACTTCACCCTTCTTCGCGCTGTGAAGCGCACCAAAACAACCCAGGCGGCGCGCCTTAACCGGAAAATGGATAGGATCATCAAGGACCGCCTGAAATAACGGAGGTGAACCGAATGACCCTGAACGACTTCCTGGAAGCCGTCGCCGAAAAACTTGTCGGTCTGTGGTCCGATCGCCACGTTTTCGTCAACGAAATCCCGAAGGATTCCGACGGGAACTTCTTTGTCGGTATGATTGAAGCGTCCCAGGAAAAGAAACTGGACAGGCGCCGTCGAAGGACGGTCCAGTTCGAAGTCCTGTATTTCCTGGCTTCGAAGGATAACACGAAATTCAACGAATGGGCCGAAACCATGTTCGACGAATTCGAAACCCTTTCGGTTCACGAAAAGACAGAGGTCGTCGACGGCGTCGAAACCGACGTCCGCCGGACGATCCGCCTGAAGAATATCAGCGCCAGGAAGGACGACGATCAGCGCGTCTTCCAGTTCCTTTTTGACGCTGACTTCTATTTCGTGATCACGCCGGAAGTTATTCCGACAATGTATTATCTGGACCAGAACAACACGATCAGATCGGAGGTTATAACGTAATGGCTACAAAGAAAAAGGCGGACGCCGTGGTCGACCAGGCCGCGCCCGTTTTCAGCAAAGAACAACTGGTCAATTCAAAAACGCTCGGCCTTCCCAGGGACGCAGTAATGGCGATCCTGAAGGACGGTCAGCAGTATACACGGGAACAGGCGATTCAGCTTGTAACCGAATTTCTTGAAAGGAAGGTGTAACCTATGCCTATTGGTGGAGGTACTTTCACAGTACAGAACAAGATTCTTCCTGGCGCTTACATTAACTTCGTAAGCATGGGAACCAACGCCAAAATGGGAAGCCGTGGCGTCGCCGCCCTTCCCCTGGAACTTAACTGGGGACCTGAATCCCAGGTCTTCGCAATGACCGCGACTGACTTCAACGCGTCCAGTCTGAAGGTCTTCGGTTACGATCCCACTGACGCGAATATTCTTCTGGTCCGCGAAGCGCTGAAGCGCGCGAAGACCCTTCTGATCTACCGCGTGAACGGCGGTGGCGCGAAGGCGTCCGCAACCGTGGGCGGAATGACCGTGACCGCAAAGTGGGGCGGCACACGCGGAAACGACATCAAGGTCGCAGTGATCACCAACGTCGACGACGCGACAAAGGTCGACGTCGTGACCTATCTTGACGATATGGTCATGGACAGCCAGACCGTCGCAAAGGACGGCGGCGCCGCGTCCCTGGTGGCGAACAACTTCGTAACCTTCGGAACTGCCGCGTCCCTGTCTATCGCAACCGCGACGGCGCTGACTGGTGGCGAGAACGGCGAAGTCAAGGCCGCAAACTACACCGCCGCCCTGGTGGCCTTCGAAGTCGAATCCTTCAACGTGATCGGCTATCCTGGCACTGACGAAGACGTCAAGTCCCTTTTCGCCGCCTTCGTGAAGCGTCTTCGCGACGACGAAGGTCGAAAGATCGTCGGCGTCCTTTACCAGTACGACGGCGACAATATGGGCCTGATCAACGTCAAGAACGGCGTCGTTCTTGCGAACGGAACCGTTGTGACCGGTGACAAGGCTGTCGCCTGGGTGACTGGCGCTTCTGCCGGCGCGGAGGTCAACGAAAGCCTGACGAATACCGCCTACGACGACGCTGTGGACGTCGATATTAAATATACGAAGTCCCAGTTCGAAGCCGCTATCCAGGCCGGCGAATTTGTCTTCTATGCCGATTATGGAAAGGCGCGCGTCCTGACCGACATCAACAGCCTGGTAACTATCGGCCAGAATATGTCCGGCGACTGGACTTCGAACCGCGTTGTCCGTGTTATGGACGGGTGGGCGAATGACGTCGCGCGTATCTTCGGCGATTCTTATATCGGCCTTGTTACCAACAGCGACACCGGCCGTCAGCTTTTCAAGGCTGATCTGGTGGCCCTGGCCCTTCAGTATCAGTCTATCGACGCGATCAGCAATTTCGACAGTGCTGATATTACCGTAAACCAGGGCGACGGCAAACGCGACGTTTCCGTCGACTGCGCGCTTCAGCCTAACGACAGCATGGAAAAACTGTATATGACTGTCGTCGTAAATTAAGAAAGGGGTGACAGACAATGAAAACTTTGAACGCACCTGATACCATTTCCGGAAAGGAAGGTCGCGCATACGCGAAGATCAACGGCAACAACGAAGAATTGTTCATGGCGAAGACTATCGAAGCCAACGTCGAAAAGAGCAAGTCTGAAATCAAGGCGATCGGAAAGCGCATGACCGGCCACAAGACCACTGGCGCGAACGGCGCCGGTTCCATGACCCTTTACTACATGACGCCCCTGTTCCGCGCTATGATCAAGCAGTGGAAGGAAACCGGTGTCGACGTGTATTTCGACATGGTGGTCGAGAATGACGACCAGGAATCTTCCGCCGGTAAACAGTCTACGCTTCTGATCGGCTGTAATCTGGATTCTGTTGTCCTGGCAAAACTGGACGGCGATTCCGACGACGCCCTGGACGAAGACGTCGACTTCACTTTCGAAGACTTCGACATTCTGACCGCGTTCACCAAAATCTAAACGACTGATTCAAAGGAGGAAAAAACATGGGTAAACTTCAGGAATTCCTTATGGCAAATGAGGAAAACGCACAGGCAACAGCGGAAGTCGCGGTCAGCGGCTTCCCTGTTCCTTTCACGATCAAGTCTATCACGGAGGGCGAAAACAAGGCCCTTCGAAAGTCCTGTCAGAAGGTGACCTTCGATAAGAAGACCCACCAGAAGACCACTGACACCGATCAGGACCTTTACAATAACCGCCTGGTTATCGCTTGCACCGTCGACCCCAACTTCAAGGACGCGGACCTTCAGGCGAAGTATGGCGTCATGGGCGCCGAAGCGCTGATCGACGTCCTTCTGAAGCCTGGTCAGTTTATCGACCTTCTTCTGGGTGTCCAGGAGATCAACGGGTTCACCGACGACGTGAACGACCTTCGTGAAGAAGCAAAAAACTAATAACCGGTGGGGGTGATGATAGCCAGGCGGACGGTGAATCCGTCTACGCACATTACGCCCTTCACCGGTTGAAAATCCTTCCCAGTCAGCTTGTGGCCCTTCCCCTTCGGGAACGGGCCTTTATCTATGCTTCGATCGACCTTCAGATCGAGAAGGAAAAGAAAGAAGCGAAGAAAGCGAACCGGAAGGGAAAGAAAGGAAGGTGATGAACTGTGGCCGGAGTAGCTACACAAATGACTATTCGTGACGGTATGACTTCCAAACTGCGGAAGATCACCACCGCCCTTTCCAGAACGAACCGCGCCCTGGAAGTGACCGACAGCCTGTCGGACCAGGTAAACCCTGGCGCGAATTTCGACAGGGCGTCTTCGGCCGTCAGTCGCGCTTCCGGTCAGGTTGATAACTTCAACCGTAAACAGCAACAGGCCCAGAAAGAAGCGAAAGGCGTCGCGAACGCCTGGGGAAGCGTAAAGAAATATATTGGTTCTGCCCTGGCGGCGATCAGCGTCCAAAAGATTATTGATCTGGCGGACACCATGACCACGACCAGGGCCAGAATCGATCTAATGAACGACGGTCTTCAGACCACGGACGAACTTCAGTCTATGATTATGGCGTCCGCGAATCGTTCACGCGCGGCCTATCAGACAACCGCTGACGCCGTTTCCAAAATGGGCATTATGGCGAAGGACGCCTTCGGAAACAACGCTGAACTGATCCAGTTTACAGAACTGATTAACAAACAGTTCACGATCGCCGGCACATCTGCCGCCGGCGTGGACGCGGCTATGTTACAGCTTACCCAGGCCATGTCTTCCGGTGTCCTTCGTGGTGAAGAACTGAACAGCATTTTTGAACAGGCGCCTACAATCATTCAGACGATCGCCGACTATCTGGGCGTTCCTATCGGACAAATTCGCGCTATGGCCGCCGAAGGCCAGATCACTTCAACGATCGTCAAAAATGCCATGTTGTCGTCTGCTGACGAAATCAATGCGAAGTTTAACGCTATGCCTATGACCTTCGCCCAGGTCTGGACCCTGGCGAAGAATATCGCCCTGGAAGCCTTCGGGCCTGTTATCCAGGCGATCGGCGCCGGCGCCCAGTGGATTTATGAAAACTGGTCCACTATCGCCCCGATCTTCTGGGGCCTTGCCGGCGCGGCTATCGCTTACGCGGTGGCCCTGGGTATTCAGACCGCCGCGACATGGATCGCGAATGGCGCCGCGAAGGCGTTCTTTGTGACCCTTCTGTCGAATCCTTTGTTCTGGATCGCCCTTGCGGTCGGCGTCGTAATCGCCGCCCTTTACAAGATGATCCAGGCCGTCGGTGGCGTGAAGAACGCCTGGGAAATCTGCAAGGCGGCCCTTGTGGTGGCCTGGACTGCCCTGAAGGTGGCCTTCTTTGCGGTTTACAACTGGATCGCGAACCTGATCGACAAATTAAAGCTATGTTGGCAAAAGGCCGGAACGGCCATAGCTAACTTCATGGGCGATATGAAGGTCAGCGTCTTAACGGTTCTTCAGAACATGATTAACGGCGCGATCGGAATCATTAACGACTTCATATCCCTTCTGAACAAGATTCCTGGCGTCAATATCAGCCTGATCGAACAGGTGACCTTCGCCACGACAGCGGCCGCCGAAAACGAAGCCGCCAAACAGGCAAGGGCCGACGCCCTGAATCAGTATGAAGCGGACATCAAGGCCGCCCAGGCAGAACGCGACGCCACATATTCAGCGGCGAAGCAAGAACTTGCTGACGCTACGGCCCAACTGTCCGAAACCTACGCAAACGCCAGAGCCGAAGCCGCCCAGGCAAATTCTGACGCCGGCGTGTCCGACTGGAATACTGACCAGTATGACGTCGGAAACGTGGACAGTGTCGGATCGGTGGGTTCTATCGAAAGCGACGTCAATATCGCCGACGAAGACCTGAAATTCCTTCGCGACGTGGCCGAAATGCGCTATGTCCAGAACTTCGTCACTTTGACGCCTACTGTGGCGGTAGACGCCCAGATCAGCGAAAAAGTCGACGTCGACGAAGTCGTCACCAAGATCGAAAAGAAACTGGAAGACGAATTCACAGCGGCGGCGGAAGGGGTGTATAACTAATGAGCAACTACAAAATGACCCTGATCGTCGGGGGACGGGAAATAAACATTCCCGTCCTTCCGGCGAAACTGAATGTTTCTTCGCCTGGCAAAAACGAACGGGTGACCGTTCTTGAACTGGGCGAAGTTCTTCTTCTTCGAAAGAAGGGCCTTCGAATCCTATCCTGGGAAAGTTTCTTCCCTGTATCGAAGGCGCCGTATACAGTCGGCCAGATCAGGGACCCCGTCAGCATTGTCCAGGCGATCCAGAAGGCCAGGGACCAGAAGTCCCCTGTCCGCTTCCTGATCACCGGAACAGACCTGGACTGTAACCTTCGTATGGGAATTGATTCCTTCGAATACGAAGAACGGTCCGGCGAACTGGGGGATCTGTATTACACGATCAAACTGTACGAATGGAAGGATATTTCCCCGAAAAGAATCGTCCTTCCGGAAAAGAAGGAAGAACCGGCGAAAACCCAGGAACCCGAAAGGCCAGGGACGCCGGAACAAACCAGTAAAACCTACACCGTGAAGCCTGGGGACTGCCTGTGGAATATCGCGAAAGCGATCTACGGCAAGGGGAGCGACTACACGAAAATTTATAACGCCAATAAAGGCGTGATCGGTTCGAACCCGAATCTGATCTACGCCGGTCAGGTGTTCACGATTCCGTAATGGGAATTTCTATCCTGTATCAGAACAACGTCACCGGTGACGCGTTCGACATTACGACGCTGATCACGGCCGCGAAATGGTCGACAAAACGGTCCGGTTCCCCTTCTTCCCTGGACCTGACCGCGATCGTCGACGACGCGGTGGAATGGACACACGGCGGAATCCTTTGTTTGAAGGACGGCGACGTGGGCCTGTTCTACGGTTACGTTGTGAAAATCAGCCAGAACGAAAAAGACCAGGTTCAGGTTCTGGCCTACGATCAAACCTGGTATTTGAAGAAAAACAAGGAAACCTATGTCTTTACCGGTAAGCGCGCCGACCAGATTCTTTTACAGATCGCGGAGGACTTCAAACTGAAGACCGGAAGCCTGGTCAATACGGGATATGTGATCCCTTCCATGATCGAAGACGGACAAACCCTTTTCGATATTGTTCTGAAGGCGATCGACTACACCCTGATCAATACCGGTAAAATGTTCGTACTGTGGGACGACTTCGGAAAACTGACGTTGACTGACGTCGAAACCGCGAAACTGGACCTTTTCGTGGGTGACGGTAGCCTGGCGACAGGCTTCACCTATGAAACCGACATAGATTCCGACACCTTCAACAAGATCAAACTGGTCCGCGACAATAAGGAAACCGGCAAGCGTGACGCCTATATCTTCCAGGATTCAAACAATATGAACTTCTGGGGTATTCTGCAAAATTACGAAACGGTCGACGAAAGCATGAACGAAGCGCAGATTAAGGAACGCGGCGATCAAATGTTGGAACTTTACAACAGACCGAAGCGGTCCTTCAGCGTGAACGCGATCGCTGACCTGTCCGTCCGCGCCGGCCGCGCCTTGTTTATCGGAATCGGCGCCGTGGACGTGAAGTCCTTCTTTATCGTCGAAGAAGCCAGTCACGATCTTCTGAAGGAAACTATGTCTTTGAAATTGAAGGTGGTGTAATATGGGACTTCTTGACACAATGAAAAAAGTCGCGGAAGGCACACAGAACGCCGGCGTTCCGGCCGCTTATATGTTCGGGACCGTGACCAAAACGTCACCGCTGACGATCCGTGTCGACAACCGCTTCGACATTTCCGGCGACGCTATCGTCGTTATGAAGGAATTCAAGGCCGGCTTTTATCCTACACACTATCACACTGGCGTCAAGGGTTCACCCACCACCGAAGCACAGTCAGGCGGAAGCGGCGACGCGTCCTTCGCGTCCCATTCCCACGTCCTGAAGAACAACTATCAGACCAACACTGACGCCACGTCCGAATATTATTACGGCCTGGCAGTCGGTGAAAAGGTGGTCCTTTTAAGAAACCAGGGCGGCCAGTCCTTCCTGGTTCTGGGAAGGGTGTGAACTTATGATTCCTAACGCGACGACCGTGAAGATCGGCGCCGACGTGGCGGTTCAGACCGCCGCTGACGCCCCTTCGCGGACATACAAAATCGACTTTGACGCCGGCCGCGTCGGTGGCTTCTGTGATTCCACGGAAGCCATGAAACAGGCCATTTACAAAATACTGCAAACCGAACGATTTGAATTCCTGATCTATTCCTGGAATTACGGAATAGAACTGAACGCCGTCGTCGGGAAAAGTTATCAAGTGTTTGCAAGTGAAATCAAACGTGTAATTCGCGAAGCGCTTCTGGCGGACGGCCGGATCACCGACGTCGTCGACTTCGAAGTGGTCCAGATCGACAAAAGAACCGCTTCCGTGAAGTTCACGGCCGAAACTATCTTCGGCGAAATTCCTATCGAAAGAGAGGTGGGCGGAAATGTTTGAAGATATGACCTTCGAAAATATTATGGACCGTTGTCTGAAGCGCGTCGCGCCTTCTATCGACAAACGCGAAGGTTCCGTTGTATATGACGCCATAGCGCCGGCGGCCGCTGAACTGGCGATCATGTATATCGAACTGGCCTATCTTATGGACAGAGCCTTCCCCGACACCGAAACCGGCGAAGACCTGACAAAGAAGGTCCGCGAACGAAGTATCTTCCGAACGGCCGCGACTGCCGCTGTCCGAAAGGGATATTTCGAAGACGGTGACGGAAACGCTATGGACGTTCCTATCGGAACGCGCTTTTCTGGCGATTCCCTGAACTACATAGTCACCGAAAAACTGGCGACTGGTCAGTTCCGTCTGGTATGCGAAACAGCCGGCGCCGCCGGTAACCGTTACCAGGGAAACCTGTTCCCGATCGACTATGTCGAAGGCCTGGGCGCCGCGCGCCTGGCTGACATTCTGATCAACGGCGAAGACGAAGAATCTGACGCCGACCTGTATTCCCGTTACCTGGAAAGTCTTGAATCCCAGGCATACGGCGGAAACAAGGCCGACTATAGGACGAAGGTCGAACTTCTTCAGGGTGTCGGAAAGATCAAGGTCATTCCTGTCTGGAACGGCGGCGGAACCGTCAAGATCATCTTCGTCGACAGCGACTGGGGGATTCCTTCGGAAGACCTGGTCAACAGCGTCCAGACGGCCGTCGACCCTGTTCAGAATCAGGGCGTCGGCGACGGTATCGCGCCGATCGGCCATGTCGTAACCGTGGAAGGTGTCGTCGGAACGACCGTGAATGTTTCCTTCGCGCTGACCTTTGCGACGTCCTACACCTGGGAATCTGTCGAAACAGAGGTCCAGAAGGCTATCCAGGAATACTTCGCCGAACTGGCGAAGGAATGGGCCGACCAGGAAGTCCTGATCGTCCGCGTCAGCCAGATCGAAACAAAGGTCCTGGCCGTCGACGGAATTATCGACGTCACCGGAACCACGATCAACGGCACGACCCAGAATATCAGTCTGGCGTCGAACGCTATTCCGGTTCTGGGGGTGGTCGAAAATGTTACTTAAAGAATACTGGCCGCGTTGCCTTCAGGAACTGATCGAATTCGACCAGATCGCAAACGCAGAACAGCCGGAATTCGAAAGGGCCGTCAGTGACGTCAGGAACGCCGCTGACGACTTCTTTCTTGTGTCCCTGACCGAATATGGGTGTCAGCGGTGGGAAGCGATTCTGGGCCTTTCTGTGGCCCCTGGCGACACTTTACAGGAACGCCGCGAAAGAATCCTGATCCGATACCTGGATCAGCTTCCCTACACCTACAGGACCCTTCTGAAGTATCTGTCCACGGTCAGCGAAGACTTCAGCGTCACACTGGACGAAAACGCCTATGATCTACTGGTCAGAATCCGCCTGGAAGGTTATTCACAGCGCGACGCCCTGGTGGCCACACTGGGACAAATGATTCCGGCGAATTTGGTTCTTCGTATGAAGACCGAAATTCCACAGAAAATCGAACCGGCCCAGACGGCCGCCTGTTCCGCTATGGCGGTTCTGAATCGGCACGTCTACAAGCCGGCCGAATAAGGAGGAAACCACATGGCAAAATTCAAGTCTATCGTTACCGACAGCGGCGTCGAAGCGCTGACAGCCTTGATCGCTTCAGGACAGGGACTGAACCTGACGCGCGCGGCCGCCGGAAGTGGAGTTCCGGACGTCAGTCCGAACACCCTGTCGGGACTTATCAATCCTGAAGACGTAACCGCGAACCTTGCCGGAAAGGAATTCGTCGACGGCACACCGGCGATCATGCGAATTCCCGTTCAGATCACGAACGAAGCACTGGAAGCGAACGTCTGGGTCAGAGAAATCGGCGTTTTCGGCCAGGACATCAACGGAGAGGAAATTCTGTTCTGTTATGGGTGGCTTGACGGCGAAGACAGTGACAACGTCATTCCGGCGACGTCTTTCGAAGACGGGGCCGACACTGTCCACATTCACGACCTGGCCGTCTTCATCACGAACCAGGAAGCGGCCGCCGTGTCCGTTCAGGTGGGCGCCGGTTCCTATGTCACAAATACCCAGTTAATCGCCTACGCGGCGCCGGTGGCCCATACCCAGGCCGCGTCCACGATTAACGAAACGACCGGCGAAACGACCGAACAGGTTCAGCGACGCCAGGACAACGACATTCAGTCGATCCTGGACCAGTTAAACACCGGCTTCACGGGAACCACCGTGACACACACCTTCGCGCCGGCACAGATCGCGAACTGGGTCGGTTATGACGGCGACGGCGTTCCGGAAGGAATTCTGGACACGTCCCAGAATCGCCTGTATCTGTGAACAGGTTCGCCTGTACGCCTTCAGAAACGTCCTGTCTGGTGTCTAACCTATTCACCGAACTTCGGCCCGTCTGCGGCCATTGTGAGGGCGACAGCGTGGTTCTGTGTGGCGTAACCTACGAAGGCGCGGAAGAAACCGTCGTCCTTCGTGAATATGGCTTCGACTATTCCGGCGATCCGGAAACGGTCGAAAGAATAAGAAAGCGAAGGTGTATCAATGGGAACCCGAAGAAATTATCAGCGGTCTTCGAATAAAAACGAAAGTCCGCTTCACGTTCTTCCGGTGGCCGACAAGCTGATCGACTACACCCTGGACCTGACTGACAACGCGAACCGCTTCCCGAAGAAGGTTCGCTTTTCTATTGTCAACAGAATCCAGGGTCACGTCATGGCCATATATGACGATCTACTGGAAGCGAACGAAATTTTCCCGATCCGCGACGAAGCGGATCGCCTGGAACGGCTTCGTCTGCAAAGGGCCGCCCTGACCGAGTGTAAGAAACTGCTTCACATGATCGAACTGTCAAAGAAGCGGTCTTATATCGACAAGGGAACCTTTGACTACTGGACGAAGCTGACCCTGGACGTTAAGTTTATGACCGCTAAATGGTATAAGGCCGAACAGGAAACCGCCGAACCGGTGGAGCCTTCGGCGCCGATACCTGAAGGCGTGTGATAAAACCCTTTAGGGAACGACCTGTTACCCCGAACGCCGGCAACGCGAACAATGCGCGCAATGTCAACACTGACGGCAGTCTGAACAACAACAACGCGTACAATGGCAACAATGGCGTTCGGCCGGATTTGGTGGAAAACGTGACCGAGTAAGGCGACGAACCTGAAAGCAGAGTACCCCAACAAAGGAGGTCGTTTCCTTCCGCAAGCCGGAAAGGCTACGGTAAATACATGATTGACGACGAAAGGCCTTCCGTGGTGACGGCCGGACTATAAGCGTCAAGGAGGATTCTAAATTGAGCGAAGAACAGAAAGCAGAACCTTCTGACTTCGCGTCTGTCGCAGACTTTAACAGCCTGTATTCGTCGTATACAGAAGCGCGCAAAGGTAAACGGTGGAAGTATGCCGTCTGCAAATACGAAGCGAACATTCTTGAAAACCTTATGTTCATTCATTTCATGCTGACGTCCCACAAATACCGCCTTTCGCCTTATAACTGCTTCATAGTAAAGGAACCGAAGGAACGCCTGATTATGTATAATTCATTCCGCGACAAAATCGTTCAGCACAGTCTTTGCGACAATGTCCTGGAACCGGTTCTTTCAAAAACCTTCATATACGACAACTACGCAAGTCAAAAGGGCAAAGGAACACACTTCGGCCTTGACCGCCTGAAACTGTTTATGCAGAAGTTTTACCGGCAACACGGGACGGACGGGTGGGTCCTGAAGTGCGACGTTCGAAAATACTTTTACAGAATCGATCACGACGTTCTGAAATCACAGCTTCGCCGGCTTATCAAAGACACCGACGTCTTATGGCTTCTTGATATGATCATAGATTCCACCGAAGGGCCAGGAATCCCGATCGGGAACCACACTTCACAATGGTTCGCGGTCCTGTACCTGTCCGGAATGGACCACATGATCAAAGAACGTCTGGGAATCAAATTCTATGGCCGTTATATGGACGACTTCTATCTGATACACCACGACAAGGAATATCTTCAGTATTGTCTGGAAGAAATCAGGAAGTTTCTTGTTCCGTTTGGACTGGAACTGAACCAGAAGACGGCCATATTCCCCTTGACCCAGGGGATCGACTTCCTGGGTTTTAGGACCTATATGACGGACACCGGAAAGGTGATCCGCAAAATTCGCCGTGACAGCAAAAACCGAATCAGACGAAAGCTGAAGAAATTCCGTCACCTTCTGGACGAAGGCCGGATCGACATTGAAACGATCATTCAGTCATATTCGTCCTGGACCGGCCACGCCGAACACGGGAACAGCTATCATCTGATCAGGAAGACGGACGACCTGTTCTTCAGCCTGTTCAGAAAAGAATTGGAGGGAATAACCTATGGCGAAATTACTTTCCGCTTTGCCCGTTGGCGCGATCGTCAAGTCGGCGAATACGAAGTACAACGGGAAACAGATCAGGTTCATAGTGGGTCACCAGGCGACGGACCGAACGAAACTGGTCACTGAAAGCATTATCACGCTGAAAGCCTTCGACGCGAAGGAAGCGTCGAACAGCAATTCCGACCGCAAGAATTACGGTAACAACCGATATTCTGTTTCGAACATTGACCAGTGGTTAAACAGCGCCGCTTCTTCCTGGTATTCCGCAAGGCACAGCGCCGACGCCGCGCCTACGAACGCGAACGTCTGGTCGAACTACAACGAATACGACACCGAAGCCGGCTTCCTGGCCAACTTCGAAGCGGACTTCCGCGCCGCTATCCTGGACACTGTGATCCGCGTCGCAAAGAACACCGTCACCGACGGCGGCGGTTATGAAGACATTACCCGAAAGGTCTATCTGTTGTCGAACACCGAAGTCGGCCTGGCCAACGAAAACAGCGTCGCAGAAGGAACCGTCTGGTCTTACTTCAACAGCGCCACACGTCGCCAGTGCAAACCTACGGCCGAAGCGGTCAGCAAGTCCGAATATACGAATTCCAGTCTGAACGCTTCTTCTGCCTGGTATTGGTGGCTTCGTACCCCGCGCGCCGGCATCGCGCACTGTGCGCGCCTTGTCTACACTGACGGCAGTCTGAACAGCAACTTCGCGTACCTTGGCCACTATGGCGTTCGGCCGGCTTTGGAATTGGCATCTACGAATCTGGTATCCGATTCAACAGACACAGACGGCGCTTATATTCTTCAGTGGAATCAGCCGCCCACTGATCCGTCTTCTATTTCCTACGGCACACCCCAGGCCGGAAACGGCCTGACAATTACGACCGGTGGTTCTTCTGATCCTGAAGGCGACGCCATTTCCTACGTCTGGGAAAGACGAACCGATTCCGGCGCCTACACCCAGATCGGGATCACGACCACAAAGTCGATCACTGACACCGTCCCGACGTCCGGAACGACCTATCAGGTCCGCGTGAAGGCAGTCGACGCGAACGGCCTTGAATCCGGATATTGTACCGGTTCCGCGAAGACCATTTCCTACAACACCGCGCCCGTGATCAGCGGTTCCGACACCAACGTCGGCGCGAAGACTGACCCCTTCAGTCATTCCTATACTGTGACTGACGCCCAGGCTTCGTCCCAGACCTTGACCGTCGTCGAAACCTTGACGAACGGTTCTGAAACGATCACCCTTCGAAGCTACACCGCCACAAGCGGCGCCACAAACACGGTCGACCTGACTGACGTCTGGTTGAAGCTGATCGCCGGAACCCACGTCCTGACGATCACCGCAAGCGACGGCGCCGGCGGAACGGCCACAAGGAAGATCACCTTCAGCCGAACCGTCAGCAGAATCGCGGCCGCGCGCGCCTTCAGGACCGATTCCCCGGTTCAGAAGGTCTTTATTTCTCTTTATCCGACTGAAAGGCCGGCAGATTCCACCCTTTACCTGGAAGTCACGAACAACCCGTTCGACGCTTCCCCTGTATGGGAGGAAATCACAAGCAAAGTGAACAGCCTTGTTCACGTTTTCAACAACACGACAGCCGCGAACGGTTACGGCCTGGGTTATCGCTTCTATATCCTGAAGGGTGACGAAGAAATCGAAGTTACACAGGCGACGATCCGTTTCGCATAAGGAAGGAGGAAACCGAAATGTTCGATCCTACAAAATGCGAAGCCGTCAGCATGAAGGAAGCAAAGGCCCAGGAAGCGCAGAACCCCGTGAATGAAATTTCCAGGGCGACTTCTATCGCCTTTGTGACCCTGGCTGAAGGCGGCCAGATCGACGACGTAACCGCAACCGAAAACGCCAGTCAGTTTTCGCCCTGGGTCTATCCGGCTACATACAAGGCCGGCAACATTCGCCGCCATAACGGCGAACTGTACCGCTGTATTCAGGACCACACTTCACAAGCAGACTGGACCCCTGACACCGCCGTTTCCCTGTGGGTAAAGATCGGCGATCCGACTGTGGAATGGCCTGAATGGTCACAGCCTGTCGGCGCCCAGGACGCCTATGAAGCCGGCGCGAAGGTGTCGCATAATGGTAAACACTGGACTTCAGACGTTGACGCGAACGTCTGGGAACCTGGTGTTTACGGGTGGACGGAGGTGACCGAATGACCGAAGGAATTATCATAGGACTTCTGTCCCTGGTCGGAACCCTGGCCGGAACCTATTTCGCCCACCGGAAAAGTTCGGCGCTGATCGCTTACCGCCTGGAACAGCTTGAAAAGAAGGTGGAACTTCATAATAACGCGGTCGAAAGACTTTACAAGGTCGAAAAAGCGCTTGACGTTTATGAAGAAAAGATGAAGGTCGCGAACCACCGAATCGAAGACCTGGAACACCATGACCAGGCGTAAGAAACGCCGCGAGTTTTCCAAAATCATAATGGCCGTTGTGGGGACCGTCACGATCGTCGTGACGGTCTTCACTTTGGCCTTTGTTTGGAAGACCGGCGACGCGTCACCCCTGGCCTATCTGATTCCGGCCGTCTTCGCCGAACTGGCAACCGCGACGGGATTCTATTACAGCAAGGCGAAAGCCGAAAACCGAATCAAACTTCGGAAGCAATATGGCCCCGAAGTTTACAACGATACAAAGGAGGTTTAACCATGTATCAAGCAGTTATCGCGAACCTGGTGACGATCGGGTGGGCCATGCTGATTTTTTTAGCGGCATACCTGGCGAATGTCACCTTTTCCCTTTGGTATAACATCAAACTTCAGAAGGAACAGTTCAGCCGTGAAAAGCTGATCACAAGCGGCCTGAAGATTCTGACCTTTGTAGTCGGACTGACCCTTCTGTGTATTTCCGTGACTACGCTTCCCCTGTTTGCGAACGAAGTCGGGTGGGCGATCCCTGAAGAATATTCCGACCTGTTCGCCGACCTGGTGATCATTGGCGCCGTTCTTCTGGTGTCCTGTAAATACATCAAGGAAGCCTTCACGAAGTTCACCGCAATTTTGAACGCCGGCCCTGTGGATAATGTGGAAACTGTGGATAACACCCAGGAAGCAGAACCGGCCGCGAATCCGATCGGGTTCGCCGTGGGAAAGGACGTGACTGAAAATGAGCAATAGTCCCCTTGTAAGCTACACCAAAATTTCCCCGAACAAGACCAGTCCCAGAAATAAGAAGATCGACACGATCACGATCCACTGTGTCGTCGGCCAGTGTTCGGTCGAAACCCTGGGAAACATCTTCGCCCCTACTTCCAGACAGGCGTCTTCGAATTACGGCGTCGGCGTCGACGGCCGAATCGGAATGTATGTCGAAGAAAAGGACCGTTCCCGGTGTTCTTCCAGTGGCGCCAACGACCACCGCGCGATCACGATCGAAGTCGCGTCTGATACGAAACACCCCTACGCCGTAAACGACAAGGCCTTCGCCGCCCTGATCGACCTGGTGACTGACATCTGTCAGCGAAACGGGATCAAGAAACTGGTCTGGTCTACAAACAAGGCTGACCGCGTAAATCACAGAAACGGCTGTAATATGACCGTTCACCGCGATTATGCGAACAAGTCCTGTCCTGGCGATTATCTGTATAACCGCCACGGCCAGATCGCCGACGAAGTCAATAAACGCCTGGGAAGCTATCAGGAACCTGTCGTCGAAAAGGACGACCGGGTCGAAGAAAAGACCCTGGCCGTCGGAATGGAAGTCGACTTCACCGGAACAAGCCACTACACTTCCGCCTATAAGACCGCCACAAGGAAAACCTGTAAGGCCGGAAAGGCGAAGATCACCGCGATCGCGTCCGGTAAGGCCCACCCTTACCACCTGGTCGCAGTGTCCGGAAGGGGTTCCACTGTTTACGGGTGGGTCGACGCGGCCGACATTTCCGCCGGCGCCGATCAGACGATCCGCAAGGGCGACAAAGTGAAGGTCCTGAAGGCCCAGACCTACAACGGCGGAACCTTCAAGACCTATTATGACGTCTATGACGTGATCCAGGTGAACGGCGATCGTGTCGTCATTGGTATCGGAAAGACTGTCACCGCCGCCGTCAAGGCGTCCAACCTTCAGAAAGTATAAACTGAATCACAGGCACAAAAAGAAGCGGTCAGGGATCACCCCTGGCCGCTTTTCTTGTTTCTGATCGTCTTTTCAATTATATCCCTGGCCTGGTCTTCCGGAATACCGCGTTCAATAGCCGTCTTCAGGGCCGCCTTCTTCAGACTTTCCACGACAACAGCTTCAGACGGGCTGAAGTCAATGTCGACCGGTTCTTTCGACCAGTCGGTCCCTTCTTCCAGAAGAAGAAAAACCTTCGCTTCCGCTTCCGTGATCGCGTCTTCGACAGCACTTCCGGAAACACGTTCACACTTTTCCAACGTCTGAACAATTCCGTTCCACCGTTTACGTTTGCCGGAAAGTGTTTTCAACGCGTCGGCCTGGGCAAGTTCCAGGTCAAGGACGGCCGGAAGGCGTTCCATGAACAGGGCGTCAATTTCGCCCTGGATTCCCTGACAGCAGTCGTCGCCGATCTGAAGGAAAGCCGTTTCCAACCGGAACGCGGCCGACTTTGCGTCTGAATATCGGCCTGTAAATGTGACCAGGTTCCTTGTATCGTTCAGAATTCGAATAGAATCCATCATTATTTCGTGGTTCCGGTTCAGTCTGTCCTGGAACAAAGGGTCTTTCTTCACGGCTTCCTGGTAAAGCCTTTCTTTGCGCTTCGCTTCACGCTTTTCCTGGCGCTTCTTTGAATCAAAAAACACAGGATCACCGCCCTTCTATATGTAAATTCTTTTTGAATAATCGCGTGATTCTGACCTTTAACACAATTATACGTGAAAAATGTGTTAAAAACAAGAATAATTCAGACGTTTAACACAAAAGTTACAAACGAAGGGAGGGTCTGGCGTGAAAATATACGATTATCAGGGGAAGAAGAACGTCAGCGGCGCAAGAATCCGCGAAGCCAGATTGAAGCGCCGACTTACCCAGGCGGACTTCGCGGCACAGTTACAGATCGCCGGTATAACCATAGAGCGCGACAGCGTCAGCCGAATCGAGATCGGAACGCGCTTCGTCGCAGACTTCGAACTGAAGGTTATAGCGAAGGTCCTGAACGTGTCTGTCGACTGGCTTTTATCTGAAGACTGAACCAAAAACCGACCACCGGATCACCGGTGGCCTATTTTTTTACCCTGAACCCCTTGACAATATACTACCGGTAGTATATAATAATAGGCGTGAGGTGATTATTTTATGAGTAAAGCACAGACAGCCGCAAACAAGCGCTATAATACGAAAGCCTATGACCGAATCGAAATCACAGTCCCGAAAGGTGACAGGGAAAAAATCGCGAAGGCGGCCGAATCGGTCGGAATGAGCGTCAACGCCTTCATAAAAGAAGCACTGGCGGAACATATCGCCCGATTATCCAACATATAACGATCAGAAGGCCCTGTCCATTACGGACGGGGCCTTTTTGCTTACCCAGGGAGGAATAACAATGAAAAGACGCAGATTCAGACATTTATCATGGAACGATCGCCTGAAGATTGAAGCCATGTTGAAGGCCGGCCGGCATTACCAGGAAATCGCCGACGAAATCGGTGTCCACCTTCGCACCATTTACAACGAAGTCAAGCGTGGCCGTTATATCCACACGAATTCAGACCTGACCGAAGAAGAACGATACAGTCCGGACATAGCCGAAGCGGCATACAGGGAACACCTGGCGGCGAAGGGTCCTGATCTGAAGATCGGCAAGGATCACGCCCTGGCCCAGTATATCGAAAAGAAGATCGGCGAAGAAGGCTATTCGCCGGCCGCTGTCCTGGGTGAAATCAAGGAACAGGGAATCGAATTCCAGACGACGATCTGTGAATCGACCCTTTATTCCTATATCGACAAAGGCGTCTTTTTGACCATTACAAACAAAAGCCTTCCGGAAAAGAGCAAGAAGAAGCGTTCCTATAACCGCGTGAAGAAGGCTTCCCGTCCTTCTGCCGGTGAAAGCATTGAAAACCGCCCGAAAGAGATCGACGCCAGGGAAACCGTCGGTCACTGGGAAATGGACTGTGTCGAAGGCAAGAAAAAGACAAAGAAAACCCTTCTGGTTCTGACTGAACGGAAGTCCAGAAAAGAAATCATTATCCCTATGAAGGACCAGACAAGCCGAAGCGTCGTCGCGGCCCTGGATCGCCTTGAACGGCAATACGGCGCCGCCTTCTATAAGATATTCCAGACGATCACCGTCGACAACGGTTCCGAATTCGCCGACTGCCAGGGAATAGAAAAGTCCTGTCGCCGGAAAGGCAACAGGACAAAGGTCTATTATTGTCACCCCTATTCTTCGTATGAGAGAGGGACGAACGAAAATCTGAATAAAATGATCCGCCGGTGGTTCCCGAAGGGGACTGACTTCCGCCAGGTAACGGCGAAGGCGATCCGCCAGGTCGAAGACTGGATCAACAACTACCCCAGAGAAATTCACGGATTCAGAAGCGCGAATTCTGTGTTCGCCGAAGGCGTCGCCATGCTAATTTGAAATTATTTGTGAATTTTTGCAATTTAGTCTTGACTTTTTCGCAGTTTTTTTCTCCTGCATTTTACCTCTTTTTTGCTTATTCTTTCCTGAATCCATTTGCTTTTTTCTCATAAGAACAGTATACTTATATATTGTAAAATATTAAACCATTTCAGGAGGAACAAATATAATGGAAAAAGGTAAATTAGGTATCAGATTATCATTTTATGCAGTAGCAGCTTTTATCCTTGCATTCTTAGGATACAGCACCGTTCTTGCATTACTGGCTGGCTTTGTTCTCATTGTTGAGAAAAATGAGTGGGCTTCCCGTCAGGTAATTCAGGCATTTTTCTTATGTATCTTTGCAGATATCGTAAATGGTATTTTAAACATTTTCGATTTCTTATACCAGATACCTCTTATGGGTTCTGTATGGGGAACAGCAATTTCTGTCATTGATGGTATTGTAAGCCTTGTAGTTCTGATTTTCTGTATCATGGCTCTTGTAAACACAGCCAAAGGAAACGAAGCAAACGTTCCTGGATTAAACGGACTTGCAAACTGGGCTTACGGCATTGTAGCTCCAAAGGTAAATCAGGCACAGCAGGCTTATTATGGACAGCAGCAGTTTAACGGACAGCAGCAGTTTAACGGACAGCAGCAGTTTAATGGACAGCAGCAGTTCAACGGACAGCCACAGTTCAATGGACAGTCACAGCAGTTCAATGGTCAGCAGCAGTATCAGCAGCCAGAACAGCAGAATCCAAATCAGCCACAGTAGAATTATTACATAGCTAAAAAGTTTAAGCGCAGAGCATTCATTGCCCTGCGCTTTTCTTATGCAGTTCTTCAAAAGATTATAAGGAAATCATCAGATAACGGATAACAAAGAGTGCGGATAATACCACGGTGATAATGTTTAACTCCTTGAACTTTCCGGTAAAGATTTTAATTAATGTATAAGCAATCAATCCAACGGCAATTCCGTTTGCGATGGAGTAGGTAAGCGGCATCATGATTAATGCCAAGTATGCCGGAATTGCTTCAGATACATCATCAAATTCCATATCTTTGATGGCACTTAACAAAAGACCACCTACGAAGATTAATGCCGGTGCTGTTGCACAGGATGGGATGATGCTTACAAACGGAGCAAAGATGATTGCCGCTAAGAACATGATTGCTGTAAATACAGAAGTCAGTCCGGTTCTTCCTCCTACGCTGATTCCGGAGATACATTCACCATAAGTGGTAACGGTGGAAGTACCAAATATAGAACCGCCTACCGTTGCGATTGCATCACAGAGAAGGCTCTTCTTTGCATTTGGAATATTTCCATCTTCATCTAACATATTTGCGGATTTTGCAGTTCCGATTAAAGTTCCAATCGTATCAAACATGTCAACCATGGAGAAGGTGATAATCAGCATGATTAAAGTTAAAATTGCCTGTCCTACCGAGCTTCCCATAAATAATTCCCGGAAACCGCGGAAGCATGCGAATAAGGAAACATCTGCGAAATCTTTTACCTGGGCACCGAAGTTAATCTGGAAACCATCAAATACCGTATTTCCGGTGAAAATTCCAAGAATAGTTACTACAAAAATACTGATTAAAATAGAACCGGTTACTTTTTTCTTATAAAGAACGGTGGTAAGTACGATTCCAAAGAAGGCTAAAATTGCGCCCCAGCAAGCCACCGGATTTTCAGAGAAAGTAGAGAAATCCACCAAAGATACCATGGTGCTTTCATTTCCTACAATAAGACCGGCATCCTGGAAGCCGATAAATGCAAGGAATAATCCGATACCCACTGATATGGCAACTTTTATATTTTTCGGAATTGCCATTACAATTTTTTCCCGGAAGGAACATAAAGTAATCAGAATAAATAATGCACCGGAAATGAATACCATTGCCAGTGATGCTTCATAGGAATAACCCATGCCAAGCATTACGGTGTAAGTAAAGAATGCGTTCATTCCCATGCCAGGTGCCTGGGCAAACGGCAATTTGGCAAGAACTCCCATTAAGAAGGTTCCTAAAAATGCGGACAGACAGGTGGCAAAAAATACGCCATTGAATACCTTATCATACATATCGGTTCCTTCAAAAGGTGTGGCAAGCATTGCCGGATTTACCATGATGATGTAAGCCATGGTAACAAATGTTGTGATACCTGCAATAAACTCGATTTTTACGCTGGTACCATTTTCTTTCAGTTTGAAAAACTTTTCCATAATAAACGTCCTTTCTTTTGTTTTATCTAAACCAGTTCACAGACTGGAATAAATCGATTATTTATAATATCCAATAATCCCCGGTTGGTAATTGCCATCTCCGGAATAACAGCAAGGGAAATCTGAAGACTCATAGTGAGGATTGGATTCTTAAGAATACAGCCATGTTCCCACAAATCAGTTAAAAGTCTATCTGTTTCCTCTACAAATACATCCATTGGCTTCTGACTTAAAATGCCAAGTACCGGAAGTCCCACAAATTGTTTCTCTTCTCCATCCCTTACATAAGAAAGACCACCCTGTTTTGCAATGACCTGATTAAATGCCAGCGTCATATCCGAAAGAGAAGTTCCAAATGCAATCAGATTCTGGGTATCCTGTCCTACCGAACCGGCAAATGCTCCCTGCAATGCTCCTGCCTGGCTGATGATACCGATTCCGATGGAACCATCTTTCCGGTAACGGTCTACTACTGCACAATACATTAAGTCATCCTCTAAAATGAGTGCACCGTTCTTTACCGGAAGCTTTCTCTCTTCGTGAATTGTCTCTAAGGTTCCGTCCACGATTTTTACAATATTGACTTTTACTTCGCCATCTATGCAGCCTTCCGGCAATGGAATCGTAAGTTCTCCTTCTTTTAAATCATCCCGCTTTATGGAATGGATCACTTCTTTCGGATAATCCATTCGCGGATAAGAAGCCTTTGCAATTTCTCCGTTTACAATAACATCCTGCACCTTAAAGTCTGTTAAATTCTTCACAAGTATCATGTCTGCACGATATCCTTCTGCAATGACACCTCTGTCCTTTAAGCCATAGGCTGCTGCCGGATAAACCGTAGCAAGTTTGATTGCCTGAAGCGGCTCCACACCTTCTTCCACAATCTGCGCCAGTGCATAGTTCATATGTCCATGCTCTGCCATATCTTTTGCTGTAATACAGCCATCGGTAGAAAGTAAAATATGGTCGCTGTCTCCTGCTTTATCTAAGAATTCTTTTGCACTTGCAGGCTCTTTTAAGGAGCCACGGCGGATAATGACATACATTCCTTTCCTGAATTTTTCTAACATTTCCTCCACCGTTACGCTCTCATGGTCGGAGCTTACGCCTGCTGCAATATAGGTATCTAAGTCAGCTCCCAATACACCCGGCGCATGTCCATCTATTTTTAAACCTTTTTCTTTTCCATAATCCAAGATTTCTTTTAAAGAAGCTTCCTTTGCAATGACCCGGTTATAATCCATGGCTTCTGCAATTCCATACATGCCATATTCTTCCACCATCACTTTGACATCGGAAAGCATCACCTGTCCATAACAGTCTTCATATCCCGGTGCTGACGGAACACAGGGAGATGCCATCCAGACCGGTGTAAGCTCTGTCTCCTTCATCTCTTCCATCAGATATTTTGCACCTTTATGTCCTAAAACATTTACTGCATCATGAGGGTCTAAGACTGCTGCTGTGGTTCCGTTTTGCATCAGTGCCTCTGCAAAAGATGCACTGCTTAACATGCTAAGCTCCACATGGGTATGGGCGTCAATTAATCCCGGCAGGGCAGTAAGCCCTTCCCCATTGATTACCGTAAGATGCTCCTTTTCTTCTGTTTCACTGGCATCAATATGCTCTGCAATTTTCTCAAAACGACCATTTCTGATATAAATATCCCCGGTTTTTATCTCATCTTCCAACACATCTGCAATCGCAACATTCTTAATCAACAGGCTCATAGGATTCTTTTCCTTTCTGAAACAATGGTAGTTTCTGTAAAAATGTAATATCTGTCCGCTCTGCCGCTTTTCCCTCTGCTAGAATTGCAAGCCTGCTGCAAACCTCGCCTCCGGCTTTCTGCACCAGACGTTCTGCCGCAGCCAGGGATTCTCCTTTTGAAATCACATCATCCACAATGGCTACTTTCTTTCCCTTTAACTTCTCTGCATCCGTTTCATCCAGAAAAATGTCCTGATTTCCCTCTGTTGTAATGGAATGCACCGCATCCTGGATAAATGATTTCACATAGGACTTCACGCTTTTCCGGACTACCACAAATTCCTTCATATGAAGCTGCTTTGAAATCTCGTACGCCAGGGCAATTCCCTTTGCTTCAATGGTCAGGATAATTTCCGCTCCATTGGCAAATGCCGCCAGTTCCTTACCTGCTTTCTCAATCAGCTCTGTATCACTGATTACCACAAAACTTGCATACGCTGTTCCATCTGACAGTTTAACAAAAGGCAGTTCACGTTTCAGACCACATACTTCTAAATCATAATGTTCCATTTTATCTATATCCTCTTATCCATCATTATATATCCGCCGGAGAATGTTCTGTCTCCTTCAGATGTATTGTAACTATGAAAAACACGAAAGGTACAACACGTCCCCGTATTGCACCTTTGCTTTACATACATTTGCATTATAATAGAAATCGTATTATAATAAAAATACTATTTTTACTTGGTTTCTATAATATTTTTATTATATTGTGTGGAGGGGAATTGTAAAGAAAAATATTTTATTTCAATATAATTAGCCGGTTATGCAGGAAGATTATTTTATCTGATATGAAATGTCTGCAGTTCTTAGTTACATGTTTTTCTTGATAATAAACTGTCTTTCCATTGCTTTGAGAGGATAACTGCTCTGTCCGCCGAGTACGGATGCTGAATAATGTCTGCAAGGGGCACTAAGAATTTCAACCTATAACTGAATAAGCCTGGCAACCGGCGCAAATTCACATCCATGTTCATATGCGCCTCGCTGGCACTTCCCTGTGCCAGCGTTGCCGGATGCCAGACGAAATTTCAAGTGCCCCTAACAGCCCTTAAAATGCATCCGTACTTCGGCGAACCGGGCAGTTATCATGTCAAACATTGGAAAGACTGTTTTGATAACAGAAAGAAAAACATGTGCTTTAGAACTGCGGCATTTCATATCAAAAATAATCTTCCCTGCATACCCGGAACTATATTTAAAATTTTATATTTTTTACAATCCCCTCCACAAACCACATAAATTATATTTTCAAATGATTTCCACAAAATAAAAGAGGTATTTTATTATGACATTAGACTCCTACCGTAACTTTGTAACCATTGTAGATTGCGGCAGTATCGTAGCGGCTGCCAATAAGCTTCTGATTGCACAGCCTTCTTTGAGTAACCAGCTAAAAAATATTGAGAAAACCTATGGTGCGAAGCTTCTTCTCCGGGGAAACCGTTCTTTAGAGCTGACGGATGCAGGAAGAATCTTTTACAAACGTGCCAAAGAGATTTGCATGATGGAAGAGGGCTTACGAAATGAACTGCTGAACCAGAAAGCCGGCTTCTCTGAACTGTTGAAAATTTCAATTCCAGCCGGTAACTCTCCTTATTTTCTCCACAAATTTTTTGATGCCTTTATTGCAAAGCACCCGAAAGTAAATTATGACTTTTATGAGATTCCAAGCGAATTTGTTATTCCGAATGTCTTAAATGGAATTACGGAGATTGGTCTGATTCGTTCTGCTGCGCCCGGACATGGTGCGCTTACACTTTATCCTTATGAAAGGGAGGATATTGTTGCCCTGTTTCCAAAAGACCATCCCCTGGCTAAAATCAAAGGAAAGCTTTCTGTCCCGGACCTTGCCAACTACCCGCTGGCAATTCCTTTTGACTGTCTGGATATTGTTTATGCTTCTTTTGGACACTATCTTCTTTCGCCAAATGTTTCCATGATTACTTCTCCGAAAACCACTGCCATTGAATGGGCGCGCTCTTTTGGAAGTGTAGCCTTAGTCTCCCTGACGAAAGAGGACATGCGTGAAATTAAGGATATGTGCATCAAATATATTTCCGATGAAAACCTCTATATTATGAGTGCTTTTATTATCAGCAAAGACCGGCACCTTTCGAAGATTGCGAAGGAATTTTTGCAGGTGCATGGTATTGAAGTTTCTTAAGGTGCTCGCCAAATCTGCATGCAAGCATGCGATTTTTCTCGCTACTCGCGTAAAAAAAGCTGCCTCCATTTTTCAGGAAACAGCTTTATCATTTTTATAAATCATCGAAGGACTCTTTAATTTTTCCCATAAATCCCTTTTTCTTTTTCGTGCCTGCCGCACCATTCTGTGTCTTTAATGAATTACCGGTCTCTGCATCAAACTGGCGCAGTGCCTCTTTCGCAGCTTCATTTAATCCGGTCGGAACCTGAACCACAAGTGTAACATACTGGTCACCACGGACTGCCTTGTTACGCAGGGATGGGATTCCTTTTCCTTTCAGACGGATTCTGGTGTCGGTCTGTGTACCAGGTTTTACTTCGTAGACCACATCGCCGTCGATGGTTGTAATTCTTACTTCTCCACCCAGTGCTGCCTGTGCAAAACTGATTGGTGCTGTTGAATATACATCCATGCCCTGTCTCTGAAGGATTGGATGGCGGGATACTACTACTTCTACCAGAAGATCTCCTCTTGGTCCGCCATTTGCACCCGGCTCACCTTTTTCACGGATTCTTACACTCTGACCGTTATCAATTCCTGCAGGAATGCTGACCTTAATCTTCTTCTTGCTGGCAATGTAGCCGGTTCCACGACAGTCCGGACATTTGTCACGAACAATTTTACCGCTTCCGTTACATTCCGGACAGGTCTGTACATTCTGTACCATACCAAATAAGGACTGCTGGGTATATACCACTTTTCCTTTTCCCTGACATTTGCTACAGGTCTCCGGACTGGTTCCCGGCTTTGCACCTGTACCATGGCAGGTCTTACATTCATCCTTTAATACTAAATCAATTTCTTTCTCACAGCCAAATGCTGCCTCTTCAAATGTAATTCTGACACTGGCACGTACATTGGCTCCCTTCATCGGTCCGTTGCTGCTGCTGCGTCTTCCGCCGCCAAAGAAATCTCCGAAAATGTCTCCAAAGCTTCCAAAAATGTCTCCCATATCCATACCTGAGAAATCAAATCCGCCTGCTCCGCCGGCACCTCCATCAAAGGCTGCATGGCCAAACTGGTCATACTGTTTTCTCTTCTCCGGGTCGCTCAGTACTGCATATGCTTCAGATGCTTCCTTGAATTTCTTTTCTGCTTCTTTATCCCCCGGGTTCATATCCGGATGATATTTCTTGGCAAGGACACGATATGCTTTTTTTATTGCTGCGTCATCTGCGTTTTTATCAACGCCTAAGACCTCGTAATAGTCTCTTTTCTGTTCTGCCATAATCTATTCCCTCTTTACCGTTTGTAAGGGTTGACAGTAAAACTGCCAACCCTTTCTACTGCTTTTTATCTGTAGAATTATACTTCTTTGTAATCAGCATCTACCACATCATCATCTGCGGAACCTGCAGCTGCTCCACCGGCTGCACCTGCTCCCATATCAGGACCTGCACCAGCGGCTCCCTGAGCTGCCTGAGCATTCTCATACATCTTAGCAAATACTTTCTGTGCACTTTCCATCAGTTTCTCTTTTGCTGCTTTCATCTCAGCAACCTGATCATCTGTCATGTTTTCAGCCTGTGGATTTGCATCTACTAAAGCTTTCAGTGCATTTAAGTCAGCCTCTACTGCAGATTTATCTGCCGCATCAAGGTTATTTCCAACCTGGTCTAATGCCTGCTGTGTCTGGAATACGAAGGCATCTGCATCATTTCTGGTGTCAATTGCTTCTTTTCTCTTCTTGTCCTGTGCTTCAAATTCAGCTGCTTCTTTTACTGCTTTATCAATATCTGCATCAGACATGTTAGATCCGGCAGTAATTGTAATATGCTGTTCTTTTCCGGTTCCTAAGTCTTTTGCAGATACATTTACAATACCGTTTGCATCGATATCGAAAGTAACTTCAATCTGAGGAACTCCACGACGTGCTGGTGGGATACCATCCAGACGGAACTGTCCAAGGGATTTGTTATCTCTCGCGAACTGACGCTCACCCTGCACTACGTTGATATCTACTGCTGTCTGATTATCTGCTGCTGTTGAGAAAATCTGGCTCTTTCTTGTAGGAATTGTTGTATTTCTCTCAATCAGTCTTGTTGCAACTCCACCCATGGTCTCGATAGACAGTGACAATGGAGTAACATCCAGAAGAAGGATATCACCTGCGCCGGCATCTCCTGCTAATTTACCACCCTGGATACAAGCACCAAGTGCTACACACTCATCCGGGTTTAAGGATTTACTTGGCTCTTTGCCTGTTAACTGTCTTACTTTATCCTGAACAGCCGGGATACGTGTAGAACCACCAACCAATAATACCTGGCCTAAGTCTGCATTGGTTACGCCTGCATCCTTCATAGCGTTCTGTACCGGGATTGCTGTTTTTTCTACTAAGTCATGTGTCAACTCATCGAATTTTGCTCTTGTCAAGTTCATATCAAAGTGCTTTGGTCCTTCTGCTGTTGCAGTAATGAAAGGCAGGTTGATATTGGTTGTTGTTGCAGAAGACAACTCTTTCTTAGCTTTCTCTGCAGCTTCTTTTAATCTCTGAAGAGCCATCTTATCGGTAGATAAGTCAACGCCTTCTGCTTTCTTGAATTCGTCAATCATCCACTGTGTAATCTTGTTATCGAAATCATCTCCACCTAATCTGGTATCACCATTTGTAGATAATACTTCGATGACTCCGTCACCGATTTCAATGATAGATACATCAAATGTACCACCACCTAAGTCGTATACCATAATTTTCTGTTCTTTTTCGTTGTCCAGTCCATAAGCAAGTGCTGCTGCTGTCGGCTCGTTGATGATACGTTTTACATCAAGTCCTGCAATCTTACCTGCATCCTTGGTTGCCTGACGCTGTGCGTCATTGAAGTATGCCGGTACAGTAATAACTGCTTCTGATACTTTTTCTCCTAAATATCCTTCTGCATCAGCTTTTAATTTCTGTAAAATCATTGCAGAAATCTGCTGTGGAGAATACTGTTTGTCATCAATGCTTACTTTGTAATCGGTTCCCATATGTCTCTTAATGGAAGAGATTGTTTTCTCTGCGTTGGTTACTGCCTGACGTTTTGCTGGTTCACCAATCAGACGCTCACCTGTTTTTGTAAATGCTACGATAGATGGTGTTGTTCTTGCACCTTCCTGGTTTGCTATAACGGTAGGTTTTCCACCTTCCATAACTGCCACACAACTGTTTGTTGTTCCTAAATCAATACCAATAATTTTACTCATGTTCTTATCCTCCTATGCTTAATTCGCTACTTTTACCATGCTATGTCTGATTACATTTTCTTTGTACTTGTAACCTTTCTGTAACTCCTCGGCTACTACATTCTCACCGAGTTCTTCATCTTCCACATGCATTACTGCATTATGGAGATTCGGGTCAAACTCCTGACCGGCTGCTTCAATCGGTGTTACACCAACTTCTGTCAGCACTGTCATCATCTGCTTATAAATCTTATCCATACCTTCTACGAAGCCATTGTTTTTGTCTTCTTCCGGTACAGCTGCAAGCCCTCTTTCAAAATTGTCGATAACTGGAAGGATTTTCTCTAAGATTGCACTGGCTCCCATGTCATACATCTGGCTCTTTTCCTTTTCCGTTCTCTTACGGAAGTTTTCAAATTCTGCCATCTGACGTTTCAGCCGGTCGGTTAAATCTTCAATCTGTTCGTCCTTCTTATCTTTCTTGTCTTTCTTTTTAAAGATACCTTTCTTTTTCTCCTCATCTTCTTTCTCTATTTCTTCCGGTTCAGATTCGGTATCTTCCGTTTTTTCTTCTGCCTCAACCTCTTTTTCTTCTGAGGCGGTATTCTGTGCTTCTTCCTGCTTTTTTGCATCCTCTGCTTCTAAGTCTTCTAATACTTCTTCAAGCACTTCTTCTTTCTTTTCTTCTGCCACTTTCTTACCACCTTTCTATGCTATTCTTTCTTCGGCTTATCAAATATGCCTTCTAGTTGTGATTTCAAATTTTTCAGATTATCCATGACGTTCTCATAATCCATACGCTTCGGTCCGATAATTCCTATCGTTCCCTTCACGCCTTTACCAAGTTCATAGGTAGCTGTTACCACACTGCAGTCCTTCATGGTCTGAATTGGAGATTCATCTCCTATATAAACCTGTATGCCGTTCTCCTCATTGCTGAGGTTATCCGTCACCAGACTTACTAACTGTTTCTTCTCTTCTAACGCATCTAAAAGCTCTCCTGCTTTCTGCGAATCCGATAACTCCGGATATTTTAAGATATTCGTTGCACCGCTGGTATATATCTCCAAATCCTCGTCTTCGCTGATTGCTTCTGCTACTGCATCCAATACATCACTGATGACTTTGGAATGGATACCGGCTTTCTCTTTCAACACTGCTATGGTACCCAGATTAATCTGATCTAATGACAATCCATTTAAATGTGTATTCAAAAGCATGTTAAGTTTTAACATATGCTCATTATCTATCGGCTCTTCTATCGGAATCATCTTATTTTTCACAAGATTGCCTTCCAATACGACAACTGCCAGAATATGTTCATCATCCACATTGGATAACTGGATGAACTTCAGGCTGTTGTGGTGATACTGCGGTGCTGTTATCATGGTGGTGTAATTCGTGTTGTTTGCCAACAGCTTTGCCACCTGCTGCAATACCTGTTCCATCTTCTCCGTATGTTCAATTACGAACTCTTTCATATCGGATACTTCTTTGTCCTTCTCTGCAATCAGATTATCTACATAGAAGCGATATCCCTTATCGGATGGAATTCTTCCTGCCGATGTATGTGGCTGCAAAATATATCCCATCTCTTCCAAGTCCGACATCTCATTCCGGATTGTTGCGGAACTTAAGTTCAAATCCGTATACTTGGAAATGGTTCTTGAACCAACCGGCTCACCCGTTTCCAGATAGTTGCGAATGATTGCATTTAAGATTTTTGTTTTTCTTTCATCTAATTCGTTCTCGTTCATTCACGTTCTCCTGAAAATGAAACTTTTATAGGTATTTGAAAAAGCTTTTTGTACTGCTTTTTCTTTGTTGTTAGCACTCAACTCGAAAGAGTGCTAATTTCTATGTACTTAAGATAGCACCATTCGTTTTTTTTGTCAACAGCATTTTATAATTTTATAATTTCTTTAGATTTGTTCTGATTTAATGCTGTTCAACACCGCACTACTTAATCCAGTAAAAACTGGGCGAGTACATAGTTACTGATGTCCATACCGTGGTCGCTGAGCTTTATTACACCGGCTTTTTTCTCGATTAAGTCCTCTTCCTGAAGCTGGTTTAAGACTTCGCCATATACTGCTTCTATTTCCACGCCAAAAGTCTCTTTGAATTCTGTTCTTGTAACTCCCTTTAACATACGCAGGCCTAAAAACATGAATTCTTCCATCTGAGCATGGCGGCTGATTGCATCTGCACTCTCATGGAGATTCAATGCCGGTACTCCATCTATTTCCTTCGCCGAAATATTACCGCATGCTTTGATATACGCTTCAATCTCTCTTATATTACTGTAGCGTACTTCTCCAATCAGGGAAGCTGCCCCAAGTCCTACCCCAAGATACGGTACCCGCTTCCAGTATCCGATATTATGCCTTGCCTCTTTCCCCTGCTTTGCATAATTGGATACTTCATAATGCTCATAACCTGCCTCTGCAAGAATCTCCTGAGTCTTTTTATAAATTTCATACTCCGTCTCTTCAGATGGCAGATGCTCTGTCGGCTTTCCGGCTTCCCGGAGCACTGCCTCGAATTTGTATTTTTCATAAAATGGTGTTCCCTTTTCGATAATCAGGGAATAGGCCGAAATATGCTCCGGTTTTAATGCTATGACACGCTTTAAGCTGGTGACAAATTTCTCCGTACTCTGATAAGGCAGGGCACTCATCAAATCAACGTTGATATTTTCAAAGCCACATCTTCTGGCACATTCATAATTCTCCAAGAACTGCCGGTAAGTATGGATTCTTCCTAATATCTTTAATTCATCATCAAAGGCAGACTGTAACCCTATGCTGAGACGGTTAATGCCTGCTTCTTTATAGGTAAGAAGTTTTTCCTCATTTAAAGTTCCGGGATTACATTCTATGGTAATCTCTGCATCTGCTTCCACCTCAAAGCTTACCTGAATCTGTTTTAAAAGAAGTGCGATATATTCCGGTGCTAAAAGAGACGGTGTTCCGCCCCCTATATATATAGTAGAAAGAACCGGACGTCCCATTGTCTGTCCGTAATATCTGATTTCATGCAAAAGAGCACCCACGTAGCGGTTTTGTAACCGCTCGTCCGCAGGTGCTGATAAGAAATCACAATATTCACATTTTCTTACACAAAAAGGAATATGCACATAAAGTTCCATCTATGTTCTCCTGTCATCTATTTCTCATCTAACTTCAGTACACTCATAAATGCTTCCTGTGGAATCTCTACATTTCCCACCTGACGCATACGTTTCTTACCTTCCTTCTGTTTCTCTAACAGTTTACGCTTACGGCTGATGTCACCGCCGTAACATTTTGCCAGCACATCTTTTCGCATTGCTTTTACTGTCTCACGGGCAATTACCTTGCTTCCAACGGCTGCCTGAATCGGGATTTCAAATAAATGTCTCGGAATCTCTTCCTTTAACTTCTCACACATCTTTCTTCCACGCTCATAGGCGGTATCCTTAAATACAATAAAGGAAAGAGCATCCACTTCTTCTTTATTAATAAGAATATCCAGCTTCACAAGCTCTGACTGCTCATAACCCTTCATCTCATAATCAAAGGACGCATATCCTTTGGAACGGGATTTCAATGCATCAAAGAAATCATAAATAATTTCATTTAACGGAAGGTCATATTTAATAACTGCACGGGTCTGCTCAATATATTCCATACTCTTATAGATACCACGGCGTTCCTGGCACAAATCCATAATAGCACCTACATATTCGGATGTCACCATAATTTCTGCTGCAACCATCGGCTCTTCCATATATTCGATTTCGGATGGATCCGGAAGATTGGATGGGTTTGTCAATTCTATCATGGTACCATCAGTCTTATGTACCCGGTATACAACTCCTGGTGCTGTCGTTACTAAATCAAGATTAAATTCTCTCTCTAACCGTTCCTGAATTACCTCCAAATGAAGTAGTCCCAAGAAACCACAGCGGAAACCAAAGCCCAATGCAATGGAAGTCTCCGGTTCAAACTGTAAGGCTGCATCATTTAACTGTAATTTTTCCAAAGCGTCACGAAGATCCGGATATTTGGCTCCATCTGTTGGATATAATCCACAGTATACCATCGGATTAACTTTCTTATATCCCGGCAATGGTGCATCACAAGGACGCTTTGCTTCTGTTATGGTATCACCCACACGGGTTTCTTTCACATTCTTAAGGCTGGCAGTGATATAACCTACCATTCCGGCTTCTAACTCATCACATGGAATGAACTGTCCGGCTCCGAAATATCCTACTTCTACTACATCTGCTTCTGCCCCGGTTGCCATCATGCGGATGGTTGTCCCCGGTTTTACGGAACCTTCCCGGATTCTGCAGAATACAATAACACCTTTATAAGCATCATACACAGAATCAAAAATCAACGCCTGAAGAGGCGCTTTGGCGTCCCCTTTTGGTGCCGGTAATTTATGCACAATCTGCTCTAATACTTCTTCCACATTCAACCCTGTTTTGGCAGAAATCCGTGGTGCATCCTGTGCCTCAATTCCAATCACATCTTCAATTTCTTCTACTACTTCTTCCGGCCTTGCACTCGGCAGATCAATTTTATTAATGACTGGAATCACTTCCAGATCATGGTCTAATGCCAGATATACATTGGCAAGGGTCTGTGCCTCAATCCCCTGTGCCGCATCTACTACCAGCACAGCACCGTCACAGGCAGCAAGACTTCTTGATACTTCATAGGTAAAGTCCACATGTCCCGGTGTATCAATCAAATTGAAAATATATTCTTCTCCATCTTTGGCATGATATATAATACGGACTGCCTGGGACTTAATGGTAATTCCACGTTCCCGCTCCAAATCCATATTATCTAAAACCTGCGCCTGCATTTCGCGGCTGGTCAGAAGCCCTGTCATTTCGATAATACGGTCTGCAAGGGTTGATTTACCGTGGTCAATATGGGCAATGATACAAAAATTACGAATCTTACTCTGGTCGATTGACATATATTTACTCCTTCTTTATTCCATGTTTCAAAAGGAAATCCGTCCACAGGGAATAATATTTTCCCAGCAGGTGAATCTCATCATAAGTATATTCCGGATTCAGATTTCCTGTTTCGTCAGTCACTACTTCATTTACATCAATATAAAATATATCGTGATTATTTGCAAGCATTGCAATTCTGTCATTCCGTTCTTTGATTGCCGGATTGTTAAAAATCGGGTCGGTTTCTGACTTTTCCTGTTTTACATACATAATGCCCTGTAAGAAAATCAGTGCATCCGGCTGTAATTCCCGGATATGATTGACAGCTTCTTCATATTTTTTCATAAAGCTGTCTACTGTACCGGTTCCCATTTCGTTGATTCCAATCATCAGATAGACTTTACCAAACTGATGCTTGCTTAATGCTTCTTCAATGGTAATCTTCGCGCCGTTTTCCTCGACAATCGGCGTATCAAACATATCATAGACCGTAAGTCCGATACTGGCATAAAAAGTCGCATTATCCCAGCCGCCATAATCCCTTAATCCAACGGTTCTGGAATCTCCGATAAATACTGCATCATCAAAATAATCCTGGGTTACATCGGTAAAAGTATAAGTCTTATCCGCTTCTGCCTCCGTATCTGCAACTGCTTCTGTTGCTTCTTCCGTTGCCGGCTCCTCTTTGTCAGCATATACGCTTTCCAAATCCTCCTCCGGTTCTGCCTTATCCCATGGCAGAATGCCCTCTTTGGATGCCTGCATCATTCCAGCCACCGCCGGAACCTTCGGCCAGTCCTTATTATATTCTTTATATGCGCCCTTTGTTCCGGCTAAGGCGACACCGCTTACCAGCAGCATACTGATTGCCGTAACAATAAGAAGCGGACATTTCTTCCATTTCTTCATGGCAGCCTCCCATTAAAAACTAAAATACATAAACGGATTGTTCAGTCCATTTGCAATCTGATAAATACAAATCCATAATACAACAAACAAAATTGCTTTCATCCACCACTTCTTCCAGCATTTTTTTAATATCTTATCCATAAAAGGAAGTGATACCACGAATGCCAATAGGAAAAACACTCCATAGGTTCTGCCGTATTTCAGATAATCGCCTGCATTGACTGCGATTCCGGTTCCAAAGAACGGGAACAGTCTTGCAAAATATACTTTCAAATCAGATAACTTCGTAATTGCAAACACGACCCAGGTCAGAGGGATTACAAACCAGATGTAAAGGTGTGCCAGCCATCCATGTTTCTCCAAAAAATTTCTGATTACAAATCGTTCCAACGCAATAAATACAAATAAAATCAAGCCCCATAATGGAAAATTAATGGTAGAACCATGCCACATTCCGGTTACAACCCAGACAATCAGCAGATTGAAAAATGTCCACGCATTTCCCTTCCGGTTGCCTCCCAACGGAATATATAAATAATCACGGAACCATCTTCCCAGTGTAATGTGCCACCGGCGGTAAAACTCAGACACTGTCCTGGAACGATACGGATGGTCAAAGTTCTTCGGCAAATCAAATCCAAGCATCTCTCCGATTCCGATTGCCATCAGGGAATATCCCTGGAAATCAAAGAATAACTGTGCAGAATAACCGAATGCTCCCATCCACGCTAACGGTGTGGAAATACTCTCAAAGCCAATGCCCTGAATATCACGCCAGAGAATTGCCAGATGATTTGCAATAATTACTTTATATCCCAATCCTATGATAAAAAGAGTCAGACCATGTTCGATTTTCTCCAGACGGATTGGATGTTTCTTTAACTGCCCTGCCATATTGGCAAACTGGGCAATCGGTCCGGATATCAGCTTTGGGAACAAAAGGATATAAGTTCCATACTCCAGATAATCCCTCAACGCTGCTGTTTTCTTCTTATAGACATCCAGCACATAGGAAAGCATGGTAAAAGTATAAAAGCTGATTCCAAGCGGAAGCGACAATCTTGTATACTTAAATATACACAATAATCCGATATTATAGCAAAGCAAAATCACAAGCATGGTATTTCTGCTGCTCTTCCTTCTTATATGATCCATCAGTAATACCAGAATGTAGTTCAGACTCATGGAAAACAGTAAAAGAAGTGCATCCTTCCAGCTTCCCATGGCATAGAATACCAGACTACCAAAGAAAAGTACCGGATTTTTATACTTTACCGGTACCAGATAATATATAATAAGAAAAATCGGCAAAAACCGAAATAAAAATTCTAAGCTTGAAAATTCCATGATAACTCCATATCTTTCGTTTTATTTTACGCATCTCTTTTATTATATAAGAAATGCAAGTGATTTCAATGTGTTTTTCCCAAAAAGTTATTACATTTTCATTACGAAATATTTTTCTAATTTTCTCCATGCAGCACTCTGTTCAAAAGGTCTGCCAGTGGAACCATGGCATTGCGTGCCTCCTCCTGCGTGTTAGTATAGGAACCCATTTCAATCAAAAGATATTTCTCTTTAAAATGCATATTATACCGGTATCCTTTTAAATAAATCGGGCGGGTAAGATTCGGATAATACTCTGCCGCTGCAATCTGCATCTGCAGGGAAAAAGCAAGATTCCCGGTAAGATTTGGATTATTGAGATAAGAAATATCTCCTAACGCCTTTGTCCGGCTCAGTCCGTTAAAGAACATAATCGGTGCCATCTGCACCCCGTTTACCTCCCGCACCATATGCTTATCCACTGCATCACGATGTAAATCTATTACCACTTCTATGCTCGGATTCTCTGCTAACAGCTGCTCAATGGGCCCCTCCGCATTGGCATAGGCGTGATCTCTGTCTCCCACATCATACTGTCCCATATGATGCATGACCTGAAATCCATATTTTTCCTGTAACAGGCTGGTAAGATATTCCCCTGTTCCCATAACGCCCGTCATTACATCATTTGGGTCGGAATCTGCAAACATTTCCTGGGAATGGGTATGGTAAATCAGAATCTGCGGCTGGTCTGCCGGCGTTTTTATGGTTAAATCCATACTTAACAATTCTTCTGCATTTAACTGACTGCTATTGATGGTTGTTGTATTGTCCACCTGATAAAAATTCTGAATCAGATAATCAAAATCATTTAATTTTTCTCTTGGAATCTCCACCAACGGCTGAGAGCTGACTGCTGTATTATCCGGGGCTGCCGGCTGCTCTGCCGATTCTGCTGCTGCATCTGCTCCTGCCTGCGCATTTTCCTGCTCCATTTCTGCCACTATGCAGTCCTGATTCTCTCTGCTGGCAGCCTCCGCCATCTGCCTGGCCTCTACTTCCGCTTCATCCTTTCCTTCCAGTGCAACAATCTCTTCTTCTGAAAGGCTGCTCTCAATTGTCGTATCATAAGTCCTTATGGTATCTGCATATCCGATAAGTGGTATCTGGTCTGTCACTTTTTCCAGCAAAAAATCACTCAGTGTCTGTTCCTGCCTGCCCTCTGCCATATAGGCAACAGTCGGAATATACTGTCTGGTCATGGACATGGATATCTCATTTTGTATATAGGAAAAAAAACGTTTTGCCAGTGTTTCCCTTCCGGTTCCCGCTTTCACCATAAGAAAAAATGCATACAACAGAAAAAGTGCAATAGCAGACTGCCTGTACCATTTTTTTCGTTTCCTGACCAGTTCCGTTTTTCCCTGATATCTTTGCCCATAGACTCTCATGTTGCCAGCACCTCCTGTTCTGCCATAGCAAACACTATATTCTATGCAGCTTCTGTCCCTTTAGAACCGGGAGAATGCCAGATTCAGTCCCTCTGATATGGTATAGCTCAGCCTTTTTACCGCTTCATCAATATCTTTTGGGGTTACAAACATTGCATTCAAATGTGGAGATAAAAGTTCTCTTGCCAGCTCATGCTTTTCAATTTCATCCAGACCTGCCAGCCCATTTCCCACACTTTTTAGCTGCGCTGACTCCCGCATGGCTCCGATTAAGTCACTCATGGTATCTGAAACTATCGTTGCGGCATCTACTACGGTAGGAATTCCTATGGCAATTACCGGAATTCCCATGCTTTCTTTATTAATGGCGTGCCTGTGATTGCCCACACCGGAACCGGGATTGATTCCGGTATCCGTAATCTGGATGGTACGGTTCAGACGCTTCACGCTGCGGGCCGCCAGTGCATCCACCACAATTACAATATCCGGTTTCGTCTCTTCAATGACTCCCCGGACAATCTCTCCTGATTCCATGCCGGTCTGTGCCATTACGCCCGGCACAATTCCGCTTATCTGGCTCGTCGCCTTATTTCCAAAGGCATATTGTCCATATTCCTTGATAATGTGCCTGGTAATCATCATATTATCTACTACATAAGGTCCTAATGCATCCGGTGTCACTTCCCGGTTACCAAGACCCACTACCAATATCTTGAGTTCTTCTTTTTTCCCCGGCAGCATGGTTTCAATCACTTTTGCCAGCTGCCCGGACACTTCTCTGTGATAATCCTCATCTTCTTCCATCATGTCCAAAGCTTCAATGGTAATATAGGTTCCCTTCGGTTTTTTCATTGCCTTTGCTCCGTTTTCTGTGTCAATGAATACTCTTGTAATCATGATTTCCGGTGAAATTCTCTCCTCATCTACCCGTACTCCCTTTACTTCAATATGATCTTCATCAAATTTTTCTCTCGTCTCTAATGCGAGGTCTGTTCTTATCTGAAACATAGCTTCACTTCCTGTAAACAATTTTTCCAAATAAATTTTCTTTATTATTTTTTACATTTTTTCTCCAAATATGTATTGACAGATGCAAATATGTGGGATAAACTAACATGGTATGTTTACATTAGAACGTCCGTGTCCGGCTTTAATGAAACAACCAAAAACAATAAAACAATCATATTGGAGGTGTACAGGTTGGCTAACATTAAATCTGCTAAGAAAAGAATTCTTGTAAATCAGACCAAAGCTGATAGAAACAAGGCTATTAGATCAAAAGTTAAAACATCTATTAAGAAAGTAGACGCTGCAATCGCTGCAAACGATAAAGAGGCTGCTGCTGCTGCATTAGTTGCTGCAACATCTGAAATCAACAAAGCTGCTACTAAGGGTGTTTATCACAAGAACACTTCTTCCAGAAAGATTTCACGCTTAAACAAAGCTGTGAACAAAATGGCATAATTGCCGGAAGAGCATAGATTATAAACGATTATAAAAAAGAACGTTTCGTACCGTCATTCGAAACGTTCTTTTTTTATGCACTGTATTTTACAATCAGAAGTTCTACGGCTAACTGGTCTGCCATTCTTCCCGTCTTGACATCCTCTTCTGCCTGTCCGCAGTCTTCTATTGCTTCCTTTAACTGATTTATTTTAAAAGCTCCTGCCTGCCGAAGGTTCTTCTGCACTGCAAAGCTTGGCATCCCTGCAGTCTTTGCAATACTGACAGCAGGATATCCTTTTGCTGACATGCTTTTTATCAAAAGCAGATTCTGGAACTGTCTTGCAATCAGGAATAAAATCCGCATGGGTGCTTCCTTTAATGCCAGTAAATCGTAATATAAGTCCAAAGCCTTCTTCTGATTCTTGGCAGAGATGGCATCAATCATTTCAAAGATTTTATTTTCCGTCTGTCCGGTACAGATTGCCTCTACATCTGCCGCAGAAATCTCTGTCTTATCCAATGTATAACAGATAAGCTTTTCTAATTCCTTATCAATATTTTCCATATCGGAACCGGTCTTTGACAGGAAAAGCTGCATCACGGACTGGGTAATTTTCTTCCCTTCCCGCTGGATTCTGCCCAGTATCCAGCGGATCAGCATATCTTCCTTCGGGGTCTCAAATTCTACGGCACTTCCAGCCCTGGATGCCGCTTTAAATAATTTGGAACGCTTATCCACTTCTTCTTCCACAAAAACAAAGCAGGTGGATTCCGGCACCTGGCTCATATATTCTGCCAGGTCATCACAGCTGTTTTTAAAGAAGCCACTGTTTTCCACCAGAATCATACGCTTTTCTTTAAAGAATGGCAGTGTCTCCGATAAATCAATCAGTTCCTTTGGATTAATATCCTTTCCCTCATATGCTGAAAAATTCATCGTATCATCCGGCTCTACCAGTGCATGTTTTAGCTTATCACGATACTGCCGTTTCAGATAGTCTTCCGTTCCATATAAAAGATATACGTTTTTTAATTGTCCCATTTTAATGTCATTATCTATTGTTTTCATAAAGGATATTATACTATATTTTTACTTCTTTATCAAAGTATACTTACCGAAAACTGTGAATTGTGATCCTTCCCTTTTCCTCTTCCAGCGAAATCTGACCGCCTTCCATCGTATCAAAAATTTCTGCCGAAGCTTCTTTTAATCGATTTATGGTCTCCTGATGAGGGTGTCCATATCGGTTGTTTTCCCCACAGGAAATCAATGCCAGTTCCGGCGAAAGTGCTTTTAAAAATTTTTCTGTCGAGGAATACTTTGAGCCATGATGTCCTACTTTAAGAAAATCTACTTTCCACAACCGCTGCTTTTCTAAGAGCCAATTTTCTTCTGCTTCTCCGGCATCTCCGGTAAATATCCCGGAAATATATTTCGTCTGATAGAGCAATATCATGGATTTTCCATTCTCATCCTCTGCCTGATACTCTCCGTCCGGAAGGAGGCAGCTTATGGTATCCTCGCCACTTCTTATGCAATCTCCTTCTTTCATATATACGATGGGAATGTTTCTCCGCTCTGCCAGTGCACATATGCTCTGATAATTCTTTATATCCAGCTGTTTTCCAGGCAATATAATATTTTCAACAGAATACTCCGTCTCAAGAACTTCTAACAATCCGTTCACATGGTCTTCGTCATAATGGCTTATAAACCAATAATCTATCTTCGTGATTCCATTGCTTTTTAGAAATGGCAAAATCCGATACGTTCCCACCTTAGACACATCAGTGCTTCCGCCATCCAGAAAAAGATTGGTATCTTCCCCCAGTCGTACATAGATGCCATCTCCCTGCCCCACATCAAGAACTGCCATAAGATGATTACTCTTTACCGGACGAAGAACCAGAAGTAACAGCACGCTTCCAATCAAAACAATCGGAAACTTTCTAAGGATTATATTTATATTTGTATTTCTATTCCCATCTCTGTTTCCGCTTTTCTTTGTCCGGTTTTTTATCAGCAAGCAGGTGGCTGCAAGCATCAGATAATAGAATATGATGCGCTGTATCGGCCACTGTCCTACTATCTTCGTAGCTCCCGGGAGCCGGCTGCACCAGCTGACTCCCACATAAATTCCGTCCAGCAATAATTCCAACATCATGATTACCGGTCCCGCAAACAGCCTTCCTACAACAATTTTTCCCATACACATGAGCAATGTTGCAGTTATTCCGTTTATTAAAACTATACTTAACAAAGAAACTATCAGTAGATTCAGAAGTAAAGCATAAACCGGCACTTCATAATAATAGTATGCCACCAGTGGAAGTGTTGTAAGTTGAACGGAAAGCGAAACTAAAAAGTTCTGCCGGATTTGCCGTTTCCATTTTTCCCGTATTTTATTTGCCGCCTTATCGCCTGTTTTCCGTTCCTGTGTTTGCTGTTTTTGCTCCCTCGGAAACAACTGTCCAATACATTTTGCCACTACTACCACACCAAGAATTGCAGCTACCGAAAACTGGAGTCCTGCATTTTCAACCAGATACGGGTTTTTCCATACAAGCACCAGCACTGCCACAGAAAGAGCGGTTCTGCTATCATAGCTTCGCCCGGACAGCTTTGCTGCCATAAGAAGTGCAAACATAATCCATGCCCGGATAGCAGATATTCCCATCCCGGTCATTTTCACATAACAGAACAAAAATACAACCGCTGCCGTACAGGCACAAAGAGAATTTCCTTTTTTTCTAAGAAGTCCATAGCAGAACAGTCCAATGCAGGAAATATGCATTCCACTGATTACCAGCACATGGCTGGCTCCTGCCTGTTGAAAGACTGTTGAAACTTCCTTTTCCAAAAGTTCTTTATCTCCTAAAAACATTGTTCCAAGAATCCCAGCATTTCTTTCCGACAAATTATTTATATAATCTTCTTTTAATTTTTCTTTTATCATAAATAATTTCTCTGCCAGTACATCTTCTCTTCCATATTCCCCACAAATCCTTTCGGCATCAAAATGATAATCCATATTCAGACTGTGATAATATTGAAATTCATCATAATTACCATCATTGGCAGCGCGATTCAGTTGTCGGATATTTCCTTCTAATACAATGGTTGTTCCAATACGACACGATTGGTCAGATGGTTCTTGCTTCAGTCGAACCATGACAGAATTGGTTTTATAGGTTTTATCTCCAATCCGTAAGAAAACATGATTAAGATATAATCTTGTCTGATTGTTTTTTCGTTCTTTTTTCTCTATCTTCCCCTGTAAAATTGTCTTTTCATTTTCCGTCTGCCAGCCTCTGGAAGCATCTGTTTCTACAGAAAGGCTGGTCTCCTGCTCTTTTAAAATCGTCTCAATGGTATAGCTTTGCTGCTGCATATACCAGATTCTTGCAATTCCCAGCAGAAAAAATCCTATTCCAAGTACTGCTGTAAACCGGTATACCCTCCGTTTTCTTTGCCGCAGGGCATACAGCAGATACATCTGACACCCTGCCACAAAGCTGATAAGGATAACTTTTATGACCGTCGGAACAGACAGGCAGACAATAATACCACACAGGAACAATATCGTTCCATAGCATAAGGGGCGTTTTATAATTTCGATATAACCCCTCCTAAATATTTTTCTAAGGTGTTTCTTCTTAATATGTTACTTATAAGATACTTCTTCTTAAGACCTTCTCCTAAGGTGTCTCTTCTATTTGTGCTTCTGTAGATACCGTCTCGTTCTCATCTGCACTTACCACATAGTCAAGGTTCTGTTCATAAAGCTGGTCTAATGCAAAACTATCCCGGTAAACACCGCTGGTCTTTCCATTTACAGAAATCTGCACCTTACTGATGGTTGAAATCTCTGATAAAGAGTCTACAATAGAATAAATGACAATTGGCTCCTGTATTTCATAATTCTGATTCAGGAACGCCTCATCTAATGTAACATAGCAGATTCCATTGGTTGTCGTAACATTGACAAGATTTGTTCCTTCCGGAAGTGGTGCTTTCAAATTCTTATCATCCGGTCCCTTTAAAAGATTCTCCATAATCAGTTTTTCCATGGAAATGTTACTGCTGTACTGTACTTCTTTTTCGCATTCTACCAGTCCGTTTCCATCAGCATTTGCATAATATAAATGTAATGTTGTTGTCTGAATGGAATTAATCTGTTTTCCCGGATTCTCAACAAAGCTTTCTTCTGTCATCAGTCCGATTACATTATCCCGGCTGTCTGCCAACGGTGCATCTCCCACATAAAAAGATACATATTTTACATCCGGAAGCTGTACCAGTGTCTTTACCACTGCTGCCCGGCACAACACCTCATCCGTAGACTGCATTTTGGAATAATTATCATTAAAGTAAAGGAACAGCTGATTGCTTTCCAGTGACCAGTCTGTAATTGTAACATCACCAGGAACCGGTTTCTGATACTCCACGCTATCCGTATTGGTGCACAACGCATCTAAAAGAGTGGCTATCATGTCCTCTGTCTTGCCCTCTTTTAAATCATATGGCTGCTCTACCACTTTTGTTTTTTCTTTATTCAGATAATAAATATGATACGCCGAGTCATCTGTCTCCTGTCTGCCACACCCTGTGAACAGTGATACCAGAAGGATAAAACTCAGCCATCCTGCAATTTTCTTCATGCCAGACCTCCTAGGCAATGTAATTCAGCGGAATCCGCACAGTAAAGAGCGTTCCCTCACCCTCTGTACTAAATACCTTAATTGCACCACGGTGCATTAATATTGCATTTCTTGTAATGGCAAGTCCAAGTCCGGTTCCACCTATTTCTCTGGAATGGGACTTGTCTACGCGGTAGAATCTTTCATAAATATGCTCTAAGGAATCCTCCGGAATACCGATGCCGGAATCCTCTACCTTAAGATAGAAATACTGATAATCTGCATTCAGGGACACATGTACCCAACCGTCTTCCTTATTGTATTTGATTGCATTTTCCACCAGATTGGTAATGGCAAGCGTCAGCTTTACCTCATCAATTTCCGCTGTAACAGGCCGGAAGCTTTCCAACACCAGATCTACATGCTGTTTTTCCGCAATCGGTTTTAATCTCTTTAAAATCAAATCCAGCATCTCATTGATGTTAACTGACGTGATATTCAAATCTGATGCAGACTTGTCCATCTTAACCAGCGAGAGCAAATCATTGATAATTTTATTTTCACGTTCAATTTCATTTCCAATGTCTAACATAAATTCACGATACAGTTCTACCGGAACATCTTCCTGTCCATTCAGTGAGTCTGCCAGTACCTTCATAGAAGTAAGCGGTGTTTTCAGCTCATGGGACACATTGGACACAAATTCCTGTCTGGAGTCATCCAGCATCTTCATTCTGCTATAAAGTTTATTAAATTTTTCCGAAATCTGAACTGTTTCAGAATAATCCTTAATCATCAGCTCCCCATCACTGGTTCCATATCCATTCTGAATCTCAGCAATGGAGGATGCCATATTCTTCAACGGGTTTGTCAGACGAACGGATAAAAATACGCTGACTGCAAACAGTAAAACTGCCCCGAAAATCTGAAGCACTAATGCAGCATTTCTCATATATTCCAGATTGGCAAGAATACTATCTGTCGAAACACTGATAAGAAGCACTCCGATAATACTCTTCTCCCCTGACTCTACGTTATCTGTAGTCAGCGGAATAGTCATTTCCACATAATGATTATCCACATCATAATTCATAGAATCCTCACCGCGGAATGACTTTATGACTTCTTCTGAAATAATTGTTTTATCGGTATCCAGATCATAAGTATCTTTTATAATATGAAAAGAAGAATCTATCAGAAGAATTCGTCCATCATAAATACGTGACATCTGCTGCAACTGTGAAGTGATGCTTTCCGACTCCGCTCCATTGATATAATCTGTGGATACCATCTGGTTTGCAAGAATCTTTGCCTGACCAATTACATCTACACTCCGGTTAGAAACTGCATGTTTCTCATAAGCAGTTAAAATCCCGGTCCGGATTAAAATTCCGGTCAAAATACCGATCAGCATAAAAAGACAAATCAGCCGGAATTTCATGCTTTTCAAAAAATTACGAATACCTTTTTTTCTATTCATAAGTCTGTACCTTCATCCTCTGCTTATCACTGTTATTTCTGATAGAAATAACCTACACCCCATTTCGTATGCACATATTTTGGCTCACTCGGATTCGGTTCAATCTTCTCACGCAGTCTACGCACATGAACATCCACCGTTCTGACATCGCCCGGATATTCATAACCCCATACCAGATTCAGCAGATTCTCACGGCTGTATACCTTATTCGGATTCATAACAAGAAGCTCTAACAAGTCAAATTCCTTGGCTGTCAGATTAATCTCTCTTCCCTGGACAAACAGTCTGCGGCTCTCACAGTCTAATTTTAAATCGCCGCTCTCTATCACTTTGGAATTTTCTTCCTTCGGTTCACTGGCAGCAGTTCTTCGCATAATTGCTTTGATTCTGGCTTTCACCTCAAGAATATTAAACGGCTTGGTGATATAATCATCTGCACCATATTCCAGTCCTAAGATTTTATCCATATCATCGCCTTTTGCTGTCAGCATGACGATTGGCATATTAGAAAACTCCCGGATTGCCTGACACACTTCAAATCCATCCATCTTCGGAAGCATGATATCCAGTAAAATCATATCAAACTTATTCTCCTGTGCCAGACGCAGTGCCTCTTCACCATCATACGCACAGGTTACTTCCATTCCATCCTGTTCCAATGAAAAACGGATTCCTTTCACTATTAATTTTTCGTCGTCCACAACCAGAACTTTTTTTGCCATTTTACACCTCAGTTAACCCTTATATTATCTTTTATTTTTTCAAAAACGCCATTTTTAATTCCGGGAATATTCATTAAATCTTCAATAGTCTGAAATGCGCCATTTTTTTCCCGGTAAGAAATAATTGTCTCAGCTTTTGATTCTCCAATTCCGGAAAGTGTCATAAGCTGTTCCTTTGATGCAGTATTCAGATTAATTCTGCCATCCTCCGGCTCTGCTGCCGAATCAGCACTCCCTGTCTGCTGCAAAAGGTAAGTTTCCTGATCCGGCACCTTTATCATCTGTCCGTCAACAACCAGTTCTGCCTGATTGAGTGCCTCTTTTGCTGCAGCATCCTTTAAGCCTCCTGCCAGTTCTAATACATCGCAGACCCTGGCTCCCTCTGCCACTTCATATACCCCCGGGTGCACTACCTCACCGCAGACATATACATAACAAGAAGCCGGCGGGCATAAGACAGCTTCTGTAACCTCTTCACTCTCCATTTGCGTATCCGGCTCAAAATATACGGTATCTTCTTTTCCACATGCCGTATATATAATCCCACAATATAAAGCCAGAGCTAATAACCCGACTTTTTTCATCCGTATCACTCCCTTACATAAATTCTGTTATGCAAGAAAGTCCCCTAATGCTTACTGTTTTCTATTTTAACGAAAATTTGCCCTTTATACAAGTAGTATTTTCAAATTATTCCTGCGGCAGGCTTCCACCATTCCACAATGCCTTCATCTGCCTTGTAAATTCTGACCAGAACTCACCTGCATTTGCAGCATCCGGTACCAGCTGGCTGTTCTGATACTGCATAAAAGCTGCCTGTTCTGCTTCATCCCGGCTGGCACCTTCATCTGTAGAAATATGACCAGTCATTGCATGCAGGACATCCACTTCTTCTTTTTCTATAAAAGCAGCAAAATCAGCCGCCATATCTTTTTCCCCTGAAAATTCATTTACCAAAAGAATCCCCGTTCTGGCAACCCCCTGCATCGGTGTGGTATCGTCTAACATCGGCAGCCCGCAAACGCCATAATTTTCTGCTGTCATCTTATTTAAATCATCAGAATCAATGATTGCACACAAAGATGCTCCCTGATTAAAATTCTCCACCACCTGAGTTCTGTCAATTTCATCCGTATCAATTCCCACAGTTTCTGAAAGGCTTTTAAAGAAAGTTAATTCATCATTATATTTTTCTCCATATGTCGTCAAAAGGGTATGGTCCGTCTCATTCCATTCCACTTCAGTCCCCACAAATGGATAATCATAAAATCCATCTGCCACATTCCATTCCAGCAGATTTCCTACACCTTCTCCTAAAAGGTTATTCTGTCCATAGTCTAAAATTTCCGAAATACTCTCCGGTGCTTCCGGGAAATTCTCTTTCTGATATACCATCACCAGTGTATCAAAAAACAATGGGTATTCTTCTTCCGTTGCAACACCATATAAATACGCCTTGTCTTTTGCATCATTCCAGACAAGATACAAATCCGGATAGTCTTCTTCCGTCATCGTTGCATCATAAATCTGTTCAAGATAAGATTCCTCATCTACATAACGGATCCCCACTGCGATACCGGTTTTGGCATAATAATCCACTGCACACTGTTCAAAATAATTCCTGCAGTCTGCATCGCTGTACCAAAAGGATAGCTCCTTTTGTGCTGCTTCATATGCTTCTTTTGTTTCCTGCTCAGATGTTATCTGCTCTTTTCTGTCTGTTTTTAACTCTGTTTTCCCTGTTTCTTTGCTGCTGTAAAAAGCAGCCGCTGACAGCAGGATAACTCCCACTGCCAGCGTTGTTGTTTCTATGATTTCCTTTGTTTTCTTTTTCATATACCCTGCCTACATACGATCCAGTACGTTTTTCAGTTTCGTTATCATTTCATCCACATGCTCTTTTTCAATCACAAGTGGCGGCACCATACGGATTACATCTGCGCCGGCTGTTATAATAATTAAACCTTCTTTTAATGCTTCTGCTGCGATAGTTCCAACTGGTTTTGTGCTTACAAGCCCCTGCATCAGTCCCATACCACGGCGGGCTGTAATAAAATCATATTCTTCTACCAGCTTATCCAGTTCGCTTTCCAGATAAACTGCGATTTCTTTTACATGGTCTGTAAGCTTTAATTCTTCAAATAAGTCCATTACCTTACTGACCGCTGCTCCGACAAACGGATTACCTCCATATGTGGTTCCATGGTCACCCGGTGCCAAGGATTTCTCTGCCACACGTTCTGTCATGGCAAAAGCTCCTACTGGCACTCCACAGCCCAATGCCTTGGCACTGGTCATAATATCCGGTTTGATTCCATAATGCTGCCATGCAAACATTTCTCCGGTTCTTCCCATTCCACACTGGATTTCATCTAAAATAAGAAGAATATCTTTCTCTTTGCAGAGTGCTGAAATCTCTTTCATAAAGGATTCCTCTGCCGGATAAATTCCACCCTCTCCCTGCACGGTTTCAAAAATAATGGCACATGTTTTTTCTGTTACCTGAGCTTTTACACTTTCAATATCATTAAAATCTGCAAATTTCACACCACCGCAGAGTGGCTCAAACGGTTCTCTGTAATGGGCATTTCCGGTTACGGATAATGCACCCAGGGTTCTTCCATGGAAGGAATGGTTCATGGCTATAATCTCATGGTCTGCATGACCATCTCTGGTATAGGCATATTTTTTTGCTGCCTTAATTGCTCCCTCAATGGCTTCTGCTCCACTGTTGGTGAAGAAAACCCTGTCCATTTTGGAAACTTTTAAGAATTTTTCTGCAGCTTCCATAATCGGGACATTATAATAAAGATTTGAAGTATGTGTAATTTTATCAATCTGGTCTTTTAATGCCTGCTTATACGCTTCATTGCTGTATCCTAACGCTTCTACTGCAATACCTGCCGCAAAATCAAGATACTTCTTTCCATCGGTATCATAAAGATATACGCCCTCACCATGATCTAATACCAGCGGGAAACGATTATAAGTATGTAATAACGCTTTATCTTCACAATCCATATATTCCTGTTTATTCATGATAAAACTTTTCCTCCGCATCTCCTAAAATTGCTGTTCCGATTCCTCGGTTTGTAAAGATTTCCAGTAACAGACAATGTGCAATTCTACCATCTAAGATATGTACTCTGGATACACCATTTTCAATGGCATCAATACAGTTATTTAATTTTGGAAGCATTCCGCCGCCAATATAACCATCTTCAATCAGCTTGTGTGCATCTGAAATCTTAAGTTCGGAAATCAGTGTAGATTTATCATCCGGATCTTTGTATACACCTTCAATATCTGTAAGGAATGCAAGTTTTTCTGCCTGTACGGCACGGGCAATTGCACACGCTGCATCGTCCGCATTGATATTGTAAGTATCATAATTATCATCAAGACCTACCGGGCAGATAATCGGCAGGAAATCTTTTTCGAGAAGATCATATAAAATCTTTGGATTTACTTCCTTAACTTCACCCACATACCCGATATCCTGTCCATTGGATAATTTCTTATTTACCTTCAGCAGTCCACCATCTTTACCGCTGATACCTACTGCGTTCACGCCAAGCTTTTCTACCATCTGAACCAGTGATTTATTGACTTTTCCAAGAACCATCTCTGCAATTTCCATGGTAGGTGCATCGGTTTTACGAAGTCCATTGATAAATTCCGGCTCCATTCCGGCTTTTGCAACCCATTTGCTGATTTCCTTACCGCCACCATGAACGATAATCGGTTTGAAACCAACCAGTTTTAAAAGAGTTACATCCTGGATAACGCTCTGCTTTAACTCTTCATCTACCATTGCACTTCCGCCATATTTTACTACAATAATTTTACGGTTGAAACGCTGGATATATGGCAATGCCTCAATTAATACCTCAGCTTTTTTCAATATTTCCTGCATACTGTTTTCTTCCATCTGTCCAATCCTCTTTCCTTTTCTAAAAAAGTATGTTTTAACGAATCTTTTTTAAGAACGATAATCTGCATTTATTTTAATATAATCATAGGTCAAATCACAGCCCCATGCTGTTGCACAGGCTTCACCCATCTTCATATCTGCAATGGCAGTTACTTCTTTTTCAGATAAAATCTTAGTTGCCTCTTCCTCGGAATAATCTACGGCAACACCATCTTTGATAATCATCAGCTTGCCGGCTGCACTTTCAAAGTAAAGGTCAACCTGCTCCGGATCAAATTCCACGCCGGAATAGCCCAATGCACATAGGATTCTTCCCCAGTTAGCATCATGTCCAAAGATTGCAGCCTTGGTAAGGCTTGATGTTACTACAGATTTGCTTAAGATAACCGCATCCTCTTTGGATGCCGCATGCACTACTTTTACTTCAAATAAAGCAGTTGCGCCTTCGCCATCTCCTGCCATCATCTTAGCCAGTGCTTCATTGACATAATAAAGTGCTTCACAGAATGTTTCGTAATCTTCATTCTTCTCTTTGATTTTTTCATTGCCTGCAAGACCATTTGCCAGTACCAGGCAGGTGTCGTTGGTGGAAGTATCTCCATCTACGGAAATCATGTTATAAGTATCTGCTACGGTACTGCTCAGTGCTTCCTGCAACATTTCTTTTGAAATTGCCGCATCTGTTGTGATAAAGCTTAACATAGTACACATATTCGGATGAATCATGCCCGAGCCTTTACACATTCCACCGATGGTAACCTTCTTACCGGAAAGCTCTACCTCCACTGCAGCCTCTTTCTCATGGGTATCTGTTGTCATAATAGCAAGTGCTGCGTTATGCCCACTAGTTAAATCACCACTTAATTTTTTACTCATCTGTTCCACACCGGCACAGATACGGTCAATCGGAAGCTGTTTTCCAATTACTCCTGTGGATGCCACAAGAACTGCCTCCTCCGGAATATCCATTAACTCTGAAGTTTTCTTTGCGGTATCTTTGCAATATCCTAATCCTTCTGTTCCGGTACATGCATTGGCAATTCCGGCATTTACTACAACTGCCTGTGCAAATGCACTGTTCTTTACAATGTCCTTATCCCATTTTACCGGTGCTGCCTTTACGACATTCGTGGTAAATGTTCCGGCAACTACACATGGCTCTGTGGAATAAATCATTGCCATATCTGTTCTGTCTTTATACTTAATACCTGCTGCTGTGGATGCAGCCTGAAAACCTTTTGCTGCGGTAACGCCGCCTTCTACTTTTTTCATAATATGCCTCCTGTCCTGCTTTCCTCTGTCTTTTATCTTAAGCTGTCTGCTTTCCAAATTTATTTATGGATTAAATACAGTTACATTTTCCGGATTCAAATCAAATTCATAATAATTCATATCCTTCCGGAATGTCCAGCCCATATTCTTCCAGAATCCATTGCCCAGCTCATTACTGGTAAATGCCACCAGATTTACTTTGTTGATGCCTTCTTTTTTCAATGCTTCCATTGCCATCATTGCCATTGCTTTTCCAATACCATGTTTCCGGTAATCCTCATGGACGCATACATGATAAAAGCATCCTCTTCTTCCATCCTGTCCGCAAAGAATAGCTCCTACGATTTTTCCATCCATACATGCCACGATACTGGTGTCCGGATTTCTTCGGATAAAACGTTTCACATTTTCTTCCGAATCATCAATGCTCCGGATGCCAAATCCGTGAATGCTCATCCAGAGTGCATGGACTTCATTAAAATCGTCTTCTTTCATTGTTCTTAATATATATGTAGCTTCTGCCATATTCTCTCCTGCTTACGGGAACATCGGTACCAGTTCGAGACCTTCCGATTCCTTTAATCCAAATAATAAATTCATATTCTGAACCGCCTGACCGGCTGCTCCTTTTACCAGATTATCCAGCGCACCCATCATAATCACTCTTCCGGTACGCTCATCTACTACAAAGTTCACGTCTACATAGTTGCTTCCTTCTACCCATTTGGTTTCCGGGCACACACCATCCTCTAATACCCTGACGAATTTCTCGTTCTTATAATATTTTTCATAAGCTGCACGAATCTCTTCTTTGGTTGGATAACTTCCGTCTGCTTTCTTTACCAGTGATGCGTACTCTGTTGCTAAGATACCACGGTTCATCGGAACAAGATGTGGTGTAAAGCTGATGGTAATCTCTTTTCCGGCTGCATAACCTAACTGTTCTTCAATTTCCGGTGTGTGTCTGTGGGTTGCCACGCCATATGCCTTCATATTTTCATTTACTTCACAGAACAGATTATTGACTTTTGCTCCACGTCCTGCACCGGAAGTACCGCTCTTTGCATCCACAATCAATGTATTGGCATCAATCAGTCCCTCTTTTACCAAAGGATATGCGGTTAAAATAGAACAGGTGGTATAGCATCCCGGGTTGGCTACCAGTCTTGCATTTTTCACCTTTTCACGATTGATTTCGCAAAGTCCGTAAACGGCTTCTTCAATAAACTGTGGACTCTTATGCTCAATTTTATACCATTTTTCATAAGTAGTCACATCTTTAATACGGTAATCTGCGCTCAAATCAATTACCTTTGTCTCGGATAAAATCTTCTCATTCAATACAGAGCCAAGGAAACCCTGCGGTGTTGCTGTAAAGATAACATCTACCTGCTTTGCCAGCTCTTCTATATTATCATCGAGGCAGGTATCCTCTACGATTTCAAACATATTACGATAAACATCTGCATACTTCTTATCTATATAACTTCTGGAGCCATACCACTTAATCTCTACGGAAGGATGTCCCATAAGAATCCTTACCAGTTCTGCTCCTGCATATCCGGTTGCTCCGATAATTCCTGCTTTAATCATTTTTACATCTTCTTTCTTCTTAAGATTATGGCACACACGAAATTTGCATGCCATTTACAGTGCATAATTATACATTCGTTTTATACATTATGCAAGTATTATTTTCTGTTTTCACGCTTTTTCAGTTAATTTGTGATTCTATAAGTCTTCTTTTATTAATATATTATCCGTTTTTTATACATAAATATGTACCCTTTGTATATAATTATGCATTTTTATAAGTATATTATGTATATTTTTTCGCTTGCGTATTTAATTTTTTTGTTGTATATTAGTCCTAGTTAAAAAACATCTGAAGAAAGGATACCTATTATTATGAAAGAAAAAGTTGTTTTAGCGTACTCTGGTGGACTTGATACAACCGCTATCATCCCATGGTTAAAAGAAAATTATGATTATGAAGTAATCTGCTGCTGCGTTGACTGCGGACAGGGTGAAGAGCTGGACGGTCTTGATGAAAGAGCAAAATTATCCGGTGCAACCAAATTATATATTGAAGATATTACAGATGAATTCTGTGATGACTATATTGTTCCATGTGTTCAGGCAGATGCCGTATATGAGAACAAATATCTCTTAGGAACTTCTATGGCTCGTCCTGGTATTGCCAAGAAATTAGTTGAAATTGCACGAAAAGAAAATGCTGTTGCTATCTGCCACGGCGCAACCGGTAAGGGAAATGACCAAATTCGTTTCGAGCTTTCTATCAAAGCACTTGCTCCTGATATTAAAATTATTGCTCCTTGGCGTGATGACAAATGGAAAATGGATTCCCGTGAATCCGAAATTGAATACTGCAAAGCACATGGCATTCATCTTCCATTCTCTACTGACCAGAGCTACAGCCGTGACCGTAACTTATGGCACATCAGCCACGAAGGTCTTGAGTTAGAGGATCCTGCAAATGAGCCAAACTATGACCACCTTTTAGTTCTTGGTGTTTCTCCGGAAAAAGCTCCGGATGAGGGCGAATATGTAACCATGACCTTTGAAAAAGGTGTTCCTACTGCTGTTAATGGAAAGAAAATGAAAGTTTCCGATATCATCCGTGAATTAAACCGTTTAGGCGGCAAACATGGAATTGGTATCATCGATATCGTAGAAAACCGTGTTGTTGGTATGAAATCCCGTGGTGTATATGAAACTCCTGGCGGAACTATCCTGATGGAAGCGCATCGTCAGCTAGAGGAACTCGTATTAGACCGTGCTACTATGGATGTAAAAAAAGATATGGGCAATCGTATGGCTCAGATTGTTTACGAAGGAAAATGGTTCACACCTTTACGTGAAGCAGTTCAGGCATTCGTTGAGTCTACCCAGGAATATGTAACCGGTGAAGTAAAATTCAAGCTCTACAAAGGAAACATCATCAAAGCCGGAACAACTTCTCCATACTCTCTCTACAGTGAGTCACTGGCAAGCTTTACAACCGGAGACCTTTATGATCACCATGATGCAGATGGATTCATCACGCTGTTTGGTCTTCCATTAAAAGTTCGTGCTATGAAAATGCAGGAATTAGAAAAAAATAACCAGAAATAGAATTTTCTAACGCAATATAGAAAGTAAAAAAGGCATTACATTCGACAGCCGCCGATATGTAATGTCTTTTTTATTTATCCAGAATCTCTCTTAATACAGCAAGGCCCTGTTCCATTTCATCTTCTGTCAGATTACCATATCCAAGCACCAGTGTCGGAACTTTCTTTTCCTTTGGCTTTTGAATCACATATTCACCCAGTCCATGAATTTCAATATGCTGCTCTCTCGCCTGCTCTACCACCTCTTCTTCCTTCCACTTCACTTCCAGTTCTACCAATACATGCAGGCCGGCATTATCACCGTAAATGCGGCAGACCCAGTCTTCCTGCTTTAAAAGACGCATAAAAGTATCGTGCTTATTCTTATAGTTATTACGCATACGGTTCAGATGCCGTTCAAAATGCCCTTCTTCCATAAAATGGCACAATACTTCCTGACTGTTCCGCGGCACCGTACAGGCATAGAAACCACAGGAACTGTGGTACCGCTCCATCAGGGAATGGGGCAGTACCATAAAACTGATTCGAAGAGATGGTGCAATACTTTTTGAAAAAGTTCCTATATAAATCACATGTTCTCCGGTATCATTTCCCCACAAAGCCGGAATCGGCTTTCCTTTATAACGAAACTCACTATCGTGGTCATCTTCTATGATATAACGTTCTTCTCCTTCAGATGCCCACTGTAAAAGTTCCAGCCTTCTTCGCAGCGGCATGACATTTCCCAACGGGAACTGATGGGATGGCATGACATAAACCATATCCGGATTTTCTTTCCGGATAGCCTCCATACAAATTCCATCTTCATCAATTTCTTCTGCCAGCACCCGATATCCCATATTACAGAAAGTATAATATGCCTGCAAATAAGTATAATTCTCCATTGCCACTTTCTTATCCCGCCCCATAATCTGAGCTAACAATAACAGAAGATACTCATTACCGGCACCAAGAAGAATCTGTTTTTCATCGCAGACTACCCCTCTCGCCTGATAGAGATAGCGGCTGATTGCCGTTCTAAGATTCAGTTCTCCCTTCGAATTTCCCGAAAGCAATAAATCCGGGTTATCCTCCGGCACTACACTCTTATGCATCCGATACCATATTCCATAGGGAAAATGCTTCCGGTCAATCTCATATGGAGAAAAACTGATTTCATACTGCTTTTTCTGCCGCTCCATGAGTCTTCCCTCTTCTGGCTTTTCCTGTCCACGGCTCAGCTGATACAGCATGCTGATATCGCATACAAAATAGCCTGCACAGGGTTTTGGTTCAATATACCCCTCTGCTGTAAGCTGTTCATATGCCAGTTCCACGGTACTCCTGCTGATTTGCAGATTTTTGGCCATAAAACGAGTAGACGGTAATTTTTCCCCCGGGGAAATCTTACCGTCTGCTATATCCTTACGAATATATTCGTAAATCTGCTCATAAAGTGCGTGTGGAGAATCCGGCTGTAAATCAATCCATAATTCCTTCATCCCGTTATCCACCTATCGGTTTTTCTTAAGCTCTTTTAAAATAATTTCTTTTAATTCCAAGGATTTATCCTTAATCTTACGATTTGCACTTGCAGAACTCAAAACACGGCTTAAGCATTTTGATGTTACATCATACTGCTTATAATGGAATGCCATATTTGCAAGAAGATAATCCATAGTACTCTGATCCATTCCACAAATCGGGAACATCTCTGTACTTACTGCCTTCATCATGCCATCATAGGCCTCTTTATAGAAAGATTCCTCTTCCTGTCTGCAGGCTGCTGCCTCTTCTTTTTTACCGGCAGTCTCTAATTCCTCTGCTTTGGTGCGAAGCAACCATGCAAGAATCAGACAGTTATATGCTTTTTCACTGGTTCTCGCTTTCTTTACCATCGAATTAAACAGGGATAACTTATGCATTTCAATTGCCTTATCATAATCCCATGTTGCATCGTCAGATGGTGCCTGCGGATGAAAATTCCGGCTAATCTGTTCCTTAATCAATTTAATCTGACCCATGGTAATATGTTCAAAATAACGATTCAGTGAAGTATATCCGCAATTCGGGCAGGATGCCACATCATATTTCAAAGAATCCACATACTGCTGTCTCGGTCTCAAATCTGCATCCGGCTCCAATCGCTTCACCTTACCGGCTTTTACCATTTTCGTCTTAAATTCTTTATCACATACCGGGCAGCGCACGGTCTTATCTAAAAGGAAATCCTCTTCCTTTGGCTGTACTACGGCTGTTTCTACTTTTTCTTTTGTTTTCTTTTCTGCTGCTTTCTCATCGGCATAAAGGTCTGTACTGTCAGTTGCCTTTATTCCGAATTTTTCCAATCCAGAAAATAAATTCATATCTATTCCTCCGCTCTACTGCTGAGCTGGCAGTTTATAAGAACTCTTTAGTGAAACGATGCGGTTAAATACCAGTGCATCTTCTTTTGAATCTTTCGCGTCTACACAGAAATATCCCTGTCGTACAAACTGGAAGCTGTCATATCCTTTTGCATCTGCAAGACCTGGCTCTACATAGCACTCTTTTAATACGGTAAGAGAATTCGGATTTAAGTTCAGGCTTCCGTCTTCGTTATATACGCCCAACTCTTCGTCCACAATATTCTCGTATAATCTTACTTCTGCTTTCACTGCGGTTGGTGCTGCTACCCAGTGAATGGTTCCTTTTACCTTTCTTCCATCCGGGCTGTTTCCGCCTCTGGATTCCGGGTCATAGGTACAGTGAATCTCTGTCACTTTTCCGTTCTCGTCTTTTACAAAGCTGTTGCATTTCACAAAATATGCATGCATCAGACGCACTTCGTTACCCGGGAACATACGGAAATATTTTCTCGGCGGTTCTTCCATGAAATCTTCTCTGTCAATGTAAAGTTCTCTTGCAAACGGAACCTTACGGCTGCCTAGAGCTTCATTTTCCATATTATTGACCACATCAAAGTATTCTATCTGATCTTCCGGATAATTGTCAATAATAACCTTAATTGGATCTAATACTGCCATCACGCGGGAACGTTTTAATTTCAAATCCTCACGGATACAATATTCTAACATTGCATAATCTACCGAACTGTTTGCCTTGGAAACGCCGCACAGCTCTACAAACATTTTAATAGACTCCGGTGTAAAGCCTCTTCTTCTCAAAGCGGCAATGGATACCAGACGCGGGTCATCCCATCCATCTACAATATGCTCCTCTACCAGCTTCTTAATGTAACGCTTACCGGTTACCACATTGGTAAGATATAATTTTGCAAACTCAATCTGCTTTGGTGGATTCTCATACTCTAACTCACGGACAACCCAGTCATATAAAGGTCTGTGGTCTTCGAATTCCAGCGTACAGATAGAATGTGTAATTCCTTCAATGGCATCCTCGATTGGATGTGCAAAATCATACATCGGATAAATGCACCATTTATCCCCTGTATTCTGATGAGTCATATGTGCCACACGGTAAATAACCGGGTCACGCATATTCATATTTGGAGAAGCCATATCAATTCTGGCACGCAATACCTTCTCACCGTCTGCATACCTGCCATCTTTCATTGCTTCAAACAGTTCTAAGTTCTCTTCTACACTTCTACCGGCTGACGGATCTTCTTTTCCCGGCTCCTTTAAGGTTCCGCGGTACTCGCGCATCTCTTCTGCGCTTAAGTCAGAAACATATGCTTTCCCTTTCTTAATCAGTTTTACAGCTGCTTCATACATCTGGTCAAAATAATTGGATGCGAAAAACAATCTGTCGCCCCAATCCGCACCCAGCCATTTAATATCCTCTTTGATTGACTCTACGAATTCGCTTCGCTCTTTGGTCGGATTGGTATCGTCAAAACGCATATTAAATAAGCCGTTATACTCCTGTGCAAGTCCATAATTTAAAAGAATAGATTTGGCATGTCCGATATGCAAATAGCCATTTGGCTCCGGTGGAAATCTGGTATGCACCGTTTTACAATGTCCTTCTGCTAAATCTTTGTCAATAATCTGCTCAATAAAATTCTTGGAGACAGCTTCGTTTTCCATTTTGTCTTCCTCCTGGGTTCGTTTCTTCACTAATATATCTATTATAAAGTCAAACGCCCGCTAAATCAATAACGATTTTTGGAGTTCCGTCAAAATGTTGTCCGGTCGCGTTTTCCTTTTCTAGCTGTGCTTAATATGCTGATGGGTAAACAGATGATCCTGACAATATTCGTAATTGCCATCGCACTTGGAGCAGAAACGGAATTCCAGGTTTGGATCATCCAGCTCAGTTCTTCCACAGACTGCACATTTATGCTTTGTCACCATGCTGCCTCTCCTCGGCTCCCGCATCTGAGCCTTAAATACCTGCTTCCGGTGAATTTCCTTCGGGGATACCCTTCTGTAATTTCTGGTAGACAGGAAGAAAATCAGGAAGTTTAAAATAGACATAATGATAGCAATTCTTCCGCCCCAGCTGGTTAAAATCAGATTAATTGCAATCAGTACTGCATATACCACTGCCATCCACTTCATTTTTACCGGAATAATAAAGAACAGTAAAATCTGCATTTCCGGATACATGACCGCAAAGGCAAGGAATATGGTCAGATTGATATAATTCGTAGTGAAAGTAAGGCTTGAAATCAATGAAATTGTTTCTAAGCTTCCTGTTCCGGCTGCTGCATATATTCCATATAAAATAAACGCTCCGATTACGGTAAATAACATTCCGCCGAAAATATAAACATTAAAACGGAACGTGCCCCAGCTCCGTTCCAGTGCAGAACCAAGCTGATAATAAAGAAGCGCCATAATCAGCAGTGAGAATACTCTGGTGTCTGTCGGCATCAGAATCCAGGTAATCAGTCTCCATACCTGTCCATGCAGAATATGATAAGGGCTTAAGGTCAGCATCAACATAAAGTTCGGATTTACCGTATAAATCACAAATCCGATGCAATATGCTGCAATCAGATAAATCATCAGATTCGGGATGGCGTATTTTCCAATTTTACGCTCCATTTTATTCAAAAAATTCATATTACACCTCATATTTCATAAATTAGTTTATTGCAATCTGTCTACTATTATAGAAGTATCCCCAAAGATTTGTCAACGACACTGGGATTTCTTCATAAAAATTTCAGATTCCCCACTATTTCTAAACAATCCATAAATTCTTTTATTAGGAATTGTTTTTTGAAAAATACTGTCGTATAATGGATTTTGTTTTGGAATTTATGAAACACATTATTAATATGAAGTAACAGACTAATACAGGGTGATTATTATGGAAAACAAAAATCTTAACAAACTGGGAATAGACATCGGTTCCACAACCGTTAAAATTGCTGTTCTTGGAAAAAATAACGAGCTGCTGTTTGCAGACTACGAAAGACATTTTGCCAATATCCGTGAAACCTTAACGGATTTATTAAAAAAGGCATTTGATAAGCTTGGGAATTTAAAGCTGGCACCGATGATTACCGGTTCCGGCGGACTTACCCTTGCCAAACATCTTGGCATTCCGTTTGTGCAGGAGGTTATTTCCGTATCTACTGCCTTACAGGACTATGCGCCACAGACTGACGTTGCCATTGAGCTTGGTGGCGAGGATGCCAAAATTATTTATTTTGAAGGTGGTAATGTGGAGCAGCGTATGAATGGTATCTGTGCCGGTGGTACCGGTTCCTTTATTGACCAGATGGCATCTTTGATCCAGACAGATGCATCCGGTCTGAATGAGTATGCCAAAAATTATGATGCCATCTATCCGATTGCTGCACGATGCGGTGTATTTGCAAAAACCGATATCCAGCCATTGATTAATGAAGGTGCTACCAGAGAGGACTTATCTGCTTCTATTTTCCAGGCAGTCGTAAACCAGACCATCAGTGGTCTTGCCTGTGGAAAACCAATCCGTGGTCACGTTGCTTTCTTAGGTGGACCACTGCACTTCCTTTCTGAATTAAAGGAAGCTTTCATCCGTACCTTAAAACTGGATGATGAACACATTATTGCACCGGAAAATTCCCATCTGTTTGCAGCCATTGGTTCTGCATTAAATTATAAAGAAGATGTCACTTACGATTTATCCGATATTTTAGACAAATTGTCTTCTGATATTAAAATGGAATTTGAAGTAGCCCGTATGGAGCCTCTTTTTGCAACCCAGGCTGACTATGACGCCTTTACTGCCCGTCATAACGGACACAATGTAAAGACAGCGGACCTTTCTACTTACAAAGGAAACTGCTATCTTGGAATTGATGCCGGTTCCACCACAACTAAAATTGCACTGGCAGGAGAAGACGGTTCTCTTCTCTATTCTTTCTATAGCAGCAACAACGGAAGTCCTCTGGCTACTGCAATCAAATCCATCAAGGAAATCTATTCCTTATTACCGGCGGATGCACATATTGTACACTCCTGCTCCACCGGTTATGGAGAGGCTTTATTAAAAGCCGCCCTTATGTTGGATGACGGTGAGGTAGAAACCGTTGCCCACTACTATGCAGCGGCATTCTTTGACCCGGATGTAGACTGTATCTTAGACATCGGTGGTCAGGATATGAAATGCATCAAGATTAAGAACCAGACCGTTGACAGTGTTCAGTTAAATGAAGCCTGCTCTTCCGGATGCGGTTCCTTTATCGAGACTTTTGCAAAATCATTAAATTACAGTGTGCAGGATTTTGCCAAAGAAGCTTTATTTGCAGAAAACCCGATTGACCTTGGAACCCGTTGTACCGTATTTATGAATTCTAAGGTAAAACAGGCTCAGAAGGAAGGTGCAAGCGTTGCTGATATTTCCGCCGGTCTTGCTTATTCCGTTATCAAGAATGCTCTTTTCAAGGTTATCAAGCTTTCCGATGCAAAGGATTTAGGTGAGCATATCGTAGTTCAGGGTGGAACCTTCTACAATGATGCGGTACTCCGGAGCTTTGAAAAAATTTCCGGCTGTGAAGCGGTAAGACCTGATATTGCAGGAATCATGGGTGCTTTTGGTGCTGCTTTAATTGCAAGGGAGCGTCATGAGGAAGGTTACCAGACTTCCATGCTTTCCATTGATGAAATCAATGCACTGACCTTTGATACCAAGCTGACCCGCTGTCAGGGATGTACCAACCACTGTCTTTTAACCATCAACCGTTTCTCCGGCAACCGTTCCTACATTACCGGTAACCGTTGTGAACGTGGACTTGGCAAAGAAAAGAATAAAGAAAATATTCCAAACCTTTTTGAATATAAGAATGAACGGCTTTTTGCTTATCCTCCACTGAAGAAAGAAGAAGCCACCCGCGGAACCGTAGGACTTCCGAGAGTATTAAATATGTATGAGAATTACCCATTCTGGGCAACCTTCTTTGCAGCTTTAAAATTTGAAGTAGTACTCTCTCCACAGTCAACCAGAAAGATTTACGAGCTGGGTATTGATTCCATTCCAAGCGAGTCCGAATGTTATCCGGCCAAGCTTGCCCACGGTCATGTATCCTGGCTGATTCAGCATCAGGTAGATTTCATTTTCTACCCATGTATTCCTTATGAAAGAAATGAATTCCCGGATTCTAACAATCACTACAACTGCCCGATTGTTACATCCTATGCCGAAAATATCAAGAATAATGTAGATGAAATTACTTCAGGTCAGGTTCGTTTCTTAAATCCTTTTATGGCATTTACCAACCTTGACGTTCTGACCGAGCAGTTAGTACATACCTTTACCGAAGAGTTCTCCATTCCGGCAGAAGAAATCAAAGCTGCCGCGAAAACTGCATGGCAGGAGCTTTCCAATGCCAGAGAGGATATCAAGCACAAAGGAGAAGAAACTTTAGCATATTTAAAAGAGACTGGAAAACGTGGTATTGTACTTGCCGGCCGTCCATATCATGTGGATCCGGAAATCAACCATGGTATTCCGGAACTGATTAATTCCTATGGTCTAGCTGTACTTACAGAGGATTCCGTAGCACATCTCCATGAAGTAGAGCGTCCGCTTATTGTTATGGACCAGTGGATGTATCACTCCAGACTGTATGCTGCAGCAAACTTTGTAAAGACACAGGATAACCTTGATTTAATCCAGTTGAATTCCTTCGGTTGTGGATTAGATGCCGTTACAACAGACTGCGTCAATGACATTCTAAGCAAATCCGGCAAGATTTATACCTGCCTGAAAATTGATGAAGTAAATAACTTAGGTGCCGCAAGAATCCGTATCCGTTCTCTTCTTGCTGCTATCCGTGTCAAAGAAAAACGTCAGGAAAAACGTACCATCGTTCCCGCTAACTTTAACCGCGTAGTATTTACCGAAGAGATGCGTGACAGTTACACAATTCTCTGTCCGCAGATGTCACCGATTCATTTCGAACTCTTAGAGCCTGCTTTCCAGGCTGCCGGATATCATCTGGTTGTACTTGACAATGATAACCGTGACTCTGTAGATGTAGGATTAAAATATGTAAATAATGATGCCTGCTACCCTTCCCTTATGGTTGTCGGTCAGATTATGAGTGCTGTTATGTCCGGAAAATATGATATGACAAAGACTGCTATTTTAATCTCCCAGACCGGTGGTGGATGTCGTGCCAGCAACTATATCGGTTTCATCCGCCGTGCCTTGGAAAAAGCCGGTTATAAAAACGTTCCGGTTATTTCCATCAACTTAAGCGGCTTAGAGAAGAACCCAGGCTTTAAATTTACACCACAGCTTATCCAGCACGGTCTTTATGCCCTGGAGTTTGGCGATATTTTCATGCGCTGTCTCTACCGCACCAGACCTTATGAGGAAGTACCTGGTTCTGCCAATGCACTTCATGAGAAATGGAAGGAACGTGTCATTGCATTTATTTCCAGGAAGGGCTTTGTCTCCCACCGGAAATACAAAAAGATGTGCCGTGAAATCATCCGTGACTTCGACCGTCTTCCGATGAAAGACATTAAGAAACCTAAGGTTGGTGTCGTTGGTGAGATTCTGGTTAAATTCCTTCCAGCCGCAAATAATTATCTGGTAGACTTACTGGAGTCCGAAGGTGCTGAGGCTGTTGTTCCTGACCTTACCGACTTCCTGCTCTACTGCTTCTATAACCAGAACTTTAAAGCAGAACACCTTGGCATGAGCCGGAAATCCGCAAGAGTCTCAAACCTCGGTATCAGATTTTTCGAATGGCTCCGTTCCGCTGCCCGTGACGAATTTGAAAAGAGTGAACACTTTGATCCACCTGCCCACATTGAAACACTGGCAAAATATGCTTCTGAGATTGTATCCCAGGGTAACCAGACCGGTGAAGGCTGGTTCTTAACCGGTGAAATGTTAGAGCTGATTCATACCGGAACCAATAATATCGTATGTACACAACCATTTGCCTGTCTGCCAAACCATGTGGTTGGTAAAGGTGTTATCAAGAAACTGCGTCACCAGTACCCTCTTTCTAACATCGTGGCTATCGACTATGACCCGGGTGCCAGTGAAGTAAACCAGTTGAACCGTATCAAACTGATGCTCTCTACTGCCAACAAGAACCTTGCAAAGGATTGATTCTTTTATGCAAACAATGACGATTATTGTACCCTGCTATAACGAAGAAGAAGCACTTCCGTATTTTTACGGAGAGATCTCAAAAATCAGACAACAGCTTACAGAGATTTCTCTTAAGCTGCTGTTTATCAATGATGGCTCAACGGACAATACCCTTGCCACCCTAAAGAAGCTTGCTTCTTCCGATAACAGTGTATATTATATTTCCTTTTCCCGTAATTTTGGAAAAGAAGCGGCTATTTATGCCGGTCTGAAAAATTCAACCAGTGATTATACTGCCATTATGGATGCAGATTTACAGGATCCGCCTTCCCTGCTTCCTTCGATGCTTCATGCCATCCTGGAAGAAGGCTATGATTCGGTTGCCACACGACGGGTAAACCGCAAAGGAGAACCGCCTGTCCGCTCTTTCTTTGCCCGGATGTTCTATAAGCTTATCCGCAAAATGTCCGATACAGATATCGTAGATGGTGCCAGAGATTTCCGGTTGATGAACCGTCCTTTTGTTGATGCATTGTTAGAATTAAATGAATACAACCGCTTTTCCAAGGGGCTATTTGGCTGGGTCGGTTTCCGTACCAAATGGATTGAATTTGAAAATACAGAGCGGATTGCCGGAGAAACCAAATGGTCTTTCTTCCAGCTGGTCCGCTACTCCTTAGACGGAATGATATCCTTCTCTACGGCTCCGTTGAAGCTTGCATCCTTTACCGGAATGTTTATGTGTATCATTTCCTTCCTTGCCATTATCTTTATTATTGTAAGGCAGCTTTTATTCGGTGGCTCCGCTTTCGGCTGGCCGTCCATGGCATGTATCGTTATCTTTATCGGAGGTATCCAGCTTCTGTGCATCGGAATCTTAGGTTCCTACCTTTCCCGCACTTATATGGAGGTCAAAAAACGGCCTATTTATATCTGCAAGGAAAGCAATTTAAGCCCAGATAAAGCTGTTAAATCTGAATGAAAAAATGATTAAAAAGAAAGTTTATAAACTTTTAAGAAATCCGCAACGTCCAATAAATACTGGTGTTGCGGATTTTTGTTAGCACTCTTTTTTAAAGAGTGCTAATTTTCTATTGACTTTTAAATTTGCAAAGTATAATATTTCTATTAGGATTTGTAGTCTGACACTACAAAATAAAACAAGAAATTATATAGAGAAAGAAAAGGAGTGTTTTAAATGAGTAATAAACATGGAAATTTATCAATTAGCAGCGATAACATTTTTCCGATTATAAAGAAATGGATGTATTCCGATCATGATATTTTCTATCGTGAACTGATTTCCAATGGCTGTGATGCCATTACCAAATTAAAGAAGCTGGAAATGATGGGCGAATATACCCTTCCAGCCGATTATAAGCCTGAAATCCACGTTATTGTCAACCCGGACGACAAAACCCTTACCTTCATCGATAACGGTCTTGGAATGACCGCTGATGAGGTAGAAGAATATATCAACCAGATTGCATTCTCCGGTGCTACCGATTTTCTGGAGAAATACAAAGATAAAGCCAATGAAGACCAGATTATCGGTCATTTCGGACTGGGCTTCTATTCTGCTTTCATGGTTGCAGATGAGGTTCACATTGATACCCTTTCTTATAAAGATGGTGCTACTGCTGTTCACTGGGAATGCGATGGCGGCACAGAATTTGATATGAAAGACAGTGACCGTACCGAAGTCGGCACCAAAATTACTCTATTCTTAAATGAAGATGCTTTGGAATTTGCCAACGAATATCGTGCAAGAGAAGTCATTGAGAAGTACTGCTCTTTCATGCCGGTACCAATCTATCTGACCAAGGCAAATGCCGAGCCACAGTATGAGACCATCCAACCGGAAGATAAATTAGATACCGATACTGTCATTGAAACAATCGTAGAAGAAGCAAAGACAGAGGAAAAAGAAAATGAAAATGGCGAAAAAGAAGTCGTAGAAGTATCTCCAAGAACCGAAAAGCTTAAGATTTTAAAACGTCCGGTTCCATTGAATGATACGAACCCACTGTGGACTAAGACTCCGAGCGAATGTACCGATGAAGAATACAAAGCTTTCTACCGGAAAGTATTTATGGATTATAAAGAGCCTTTATTCTGGATTCACCTGAATATGGACTATCCATTTAACTTAAAAGGTATTCTGTACTTCCCGAAGATTAATACGGAATACGATTCCATCGAAGGAACTATTAAATTATATAATAATCAGGTATTTATCGCAGATAACATTAAGGAAGTGATTCCGGAATTCTTAATGCTCTTAAAGGGCGTGATTGACTGTCCTGACCTTCCGCTTAATGTTTCCCGTAGTGCTCTGCAGAACGATGGCTTTGTAAAGAAGATTTCCGATTACATCAGCAAAAAAGTTGCAGATAAATTAATCGGTATGTGCAAGACCGAAAAAGAAAGCTACGAAAAATACTGGGATGACATCAGCCCATTTATCAAATTCGGCTGCTTAAAAGATACCAAGTTCTGTGACAAGATGAATGATTACATTCTCTTTAAGAACTTAGATGATAAGTACCTTACTCTTCCGGAGCTTCTGAAAGAAGACGAAAAAGCAGATGAAAATACGGAAGGAAGTACCGAAGATACCGCTTCTGACAATGCTTCTGATGCTGATAAGACCGCTGATACTGCTTCTGACTCAGAAGAAAAGGATGAAAGAAAACCGATTTACTATGTTACCGATCCGGTTCAGCAGGGACAGTATATCAAGATGTTCAAGGAACAGGGCATGGATGCAGTTATCTTAAATCACAATATCGATACCTCTTTCATCAGCCAGTTAGAGCAGCGTAATGAGAAATTCAAATTCATGCGAATCGATGCAGACCTTACCGATTCCCTGAAAGAAGAAAATGCTGAAGAGACTAAAGAGACTGAAGAAACACTGTCCAAAGTATTCAAGGATACTTTAAAGAATGATAAGCTTACGATTAAAGCTGCCAAACTGAAAAATGCCGACATTGCTTCTGTTATTACTCTCTCCGAGGAAGGCAGACGTATGCAGGATATGATGAAAATGTATGCCATGAATGGCATGGGCGGTATGGATACTTCCATGTTTGCGGCAGACCAGACACTGACCTTAAATACCAGTCATCCTCTGGTCCAGTACATCTTAAATCACAAAGATTCCGAGCATGTACCAATGTTCTGTCAGCAGCTTTACGATTTAGCTGTTTTAAGCAACCAGCCATTATCCGTAGATGCTATGACAAAATTCATCCAGCGTAGCAACGATATCATGATGCTGCTGGCAAAATAAAAGTTCAAGAAGAACTACCCAAAAGGGAATCTGATTTTCATCAGATTCCCTTTTATAGTTGCCAGCGGCAGATTCTGTAGATTTTTTCTACTATTGTTCTACTCTTCTAACTGGTAATACTTATCCAGCACTTCAAAAAAACTGTTGGTGGTTATGGTTCCGTCTGTTTTAAGTTCCAGTTCATCCCAGACTTTTTCATTGAGGCTTGAAGATAAGTCTGCCACAAAAGCGTCATATTCGTCATTAAATGCTTCTTTCTCACGTTTTTTAACAATCTTAACCTTATTTGCATCCGTCAGCTCCTGATTGAATTTATTGATGCACTTGATAAAATAATAACCATCCTCTGTCGCAATGCTTCCTGATATTTCATCATCATTTAAGTTAAATGCAATATCCTCTACTTCCTTTGGCATCTCATCTCTTCCAAAGGTAATATCAATCTGGGCAGCCTCATTATAATCTGCTGCTACTGTCCGGAAATCCTCTCCATTTGCCAGTCTGGATGCCACCTCTCCTGCACGGCTCTGATCCTTTACATAAATCTGCTGTGCTTCCATGACCCTTGCTTCATCATCACTGACTTCCTCATTGACACCAGTTGTTAAAGATGTATACACCTTGCTTGCCAGTGCATAATTCTCATAGAGCTTCTCTATGGTTGCCTCACTGACATCCATATAACTTTTTTCCTCTTCATTCAATGACTCATAATATTCTTTTGCAGCCAGCTTCAGATTGGTCTTTTCTTCTTTACTTAAAGTAATTTCCTTCTGCTCTGCCAGCTGGTCCATACAGATTACCCTGGTCATTTCCGATAATGTAACGTCCTTCACATACTGCTCTAAATCATCGGTCTGATACTGCTGTTCCCACAAATCAATTCCATAGACATTTCCATATAGATTCTGGTAGTTACAAAGATATACCTTGGCTTCTGCCAACGATACCTTTTCATGCTCTATTTTAAAAACTTCATTGGAGGATAATCCTGTTGTAAATACAATGTCCGTTTTCCCAAGACTGCATCCACCAAGCAATACGGAAATGCTTAAGACCACTGCGGCAATTTTACTCTTTCGTCCCATGAATTTTCTTCCTTTTCTTATTCGAAAACCAATTCTTTGGTATGTTTTTATGCTTCAAGACTCTTTAATATACTTCTTGCCACGCTGATTCCGTTTGCAGATGCCTGCTGTAATCCTCTGGTTACGCTTGCACCATCACCGATGGCACGCAGACCTTTAATGCTGGTTTCAAAATCTTTGCTGACAACAACTTTATTGGAATAGAATTTTACTTCTACACCATAAAGTAATGTTTCATCACTGGCAATACCAGGTGTAACCTTATCCAATGCCTCTAACATTTCTTCGATATCTACCATAATACGATGTGGGAATACCAGTGATAAATCTCCCGGCACTGCATCCTTTAAGGTTGGAATCAGATTGTTTCTTGCCAGACGTTCCTCTGTAGTTCTTCTGCCCCGCTTAAAATCACCAAATGTCTGTACTAAAATTTTGCCATCACAAAGCATATTGGAAAGCTGTGCAATCTGTTTACCGTACTCAATCGGAGTCTTAAATGGCTTGGTAAAGTTCTTGGATACCAGCAATGCAAAGTTGGTATTATTTGTTTTCATATCTTTCGACTTGTAAGCATGTCCATTTACAACCGCAAGTCCGTCATCATAATATTCGGTTGCTACTTCCCCGGATGGATTGGTACAGAAAGTACGCACTTTATCGTCAAATGTTGGTGTATGATAAACCAGTTTTGCTTCATAAAGGTTTGTATTTAAGAAATCCATAACCTCATCACGCACTTCCACACGGACACCGATATCAACCGTACCTACCTTTGTTTCAATCTCTTTTTCCTTACAGATATGTGAGAACCAGTCTGCGCCTTCACGTCCTACTGCGGAAATGATTTCTTTCGCATAATATGTATCTCCCTTTTCTGTTACAACACCGGTTACGGCATTATCTTCTACCAGAATATCTGCTACCATGGTATTAAAGAGAATCTCCACACCAAGGTCTAACAAATGCTTCTGCAGACGTGCATAAATCTTATATCCTTCTTCTGTTCCAAGATGACGAATCGGACACTCGATTAATTTTAAGTTGGCATTGATTGCTTTTCTACGAATCTCGCGGATTTCTTTTTCTTTATCCACACCATAGACATTGGTGTCTGCACCGAATTTCAGATAAATATCATCCGATTCTTTAATTAAGGATAATGCTTCTTCATATCCTAAGATTTCCGGCAGATTGCCACCTACATCCGGTGATAATGATAATTTACCATCAGAGAATGCACCTGCTCCGGCAAATCCTGTTGTAATCGAACACGGCTGACATCCTACACAGACCTTTGTCTTACGCTTCGGACACTGGCGTTTCTCAATGCTTCTTCCCTTTTCTATCATGAGGACCTTTAAATCCGGTCTTTTTTCCTTTAGTTCATAGGCACAGAAAATTCCGGACGGACCTGCACCGATAATGATTACATCATAGTTATTGCTCATATTTAATACCCCTTTCGTTTACGCTTCTACCACCAGATATCTGCCATCTGGCAGTGAAAATACTTCTTCTGCTTCTTCAATTTCATGATTACTCATTCCGGATACATCCGCACCGCTTTCATCTAAGAACTGTTTTACTTCTTTGATGCTGTCACAGATAACCGCCATACAGTCCTCTAAAAACGCTTCTGCCTCTTCTAAACTGTCTGCCACATTTTCATCAAATAACTGTGACTGATGCTCCAAAAAGTAATTCAGACATACCTCATCGTATTCCATTTATTCTTTCCTCCTGTTTTAAGAAAATTTATACACATCAATACCTAATTGTTTTAATTCCTGATAAATCCGGGCAATCGGCAGACCTACTACATTGTTGTAATCACCTTCGATTTTTTCGATAAATGCAGCTGCTTTTCCCTGAATTCCATATGCACCTGCTTTATCCATCGGTTCCCCGGTATCTATATAACGGTTCAGTTCCTCATCTGTAACCGGATACATGGTTACTTTCGTACATTCATAAAAACTGTATTGTACTTTCTTTCCATCCTCCCGCATCCAGAGCGAAACTCCGGTATAAACTTCATGGATACTTCCGGAAAGTCCTTTTAACATTGTAAATGCATCCTCCCGGTTCTTCGGTTTACCCAGCACTTTGCCATCCTTTACCACGACGGTATCTGCTCCGATTACCAGACTGTCCTGTTCTCCTACTTTGGCTTCTATCATCTTCTCATAAATCTCTCCCGCTTTCTGCTTCGCCAGATTCATGACAATCTCAGAAGGCGTATCTCCCACCTGCTTTTCTTCTCCCTGTGCCGGAAATACCAGAAAGGTAAGTCCAAGCTGCTCTAAAAGTTCTTTTCTTCGTGGGGAAGCTGATGCTAAAATTATTTTCACGTTTTTTCTCCTTGTGTTCCAGTATATTATAAGTGAGTGGATGAAAAAGTTTACCGGAAAAGGTTTTGTTTGGAGAACATTTGCTTTTTTCATTGAAATACCAGTAGTTCTTAGGCGTATGTTTTCCTTGATGATAAACTGTCTTTCCGTTGCTTGGACTGACACGTCGCACTGTCCGTTGTCTGCGGATACCGCATACGCCTGTAAGGGGCACTAAGAATTTCGGCTAATATATGAACTTCGTCTGGCAACCGGCACAAATTCACATCCGTGTTCATCTGTGCCTCGCTGGTACATCCCTGTACCAGCGTTGCCTGGTTGCAGACGAAATTCTAAGTGCCCCTAACAAGCCTATTCATGTATCCGCAGGCAGCGAACCGTGCAATGTGTCTGTCAAACATTGGAAAGACTGTATTTATAGAAAAAAGGAAAACATATGCCTTAGAACTTCGGTATTTCAATGGGCAAGCAAATGCCTTCAAACAAAAGCCTTTCCTATACAAACTTTTTCTCCTTCATCGCTTATGACACCTTATACTTCAATTGCCTGATTCAGCCGGAAGGAATAAAGATACTTCTCCTTCACCGGAAGCGGGAATATCCGTTCTAACGCTTCTGCATATAAATCCAGCTGTTCTTTATACATATCCCGCAGCCTTGTGGCACTATCTACCCGGTCTGTCTTATAATCAAGCAGTACGATTCCATCTTCTTCCACCCAGAAAACATCTATGATTCCCTGGATTAAAACCATCTCTTCTTCCATCTCATGATTTCCCATGACAAACGGCTTCTCGCGGAACAAATCATCCCGCATTGCAGCTGCTTTCATACGGGGTGCAAGCTGCGATTTTAAGAATAATTCCACGGATGGTATACGGATTAATTTTTGCATATCCTCAGATACTTTACCCATTTGTACCAGTCCTGTCAACTGCTTTTTTATATTCTCTGCAAATTCATCGGAACGATCCGGCATTTTCGTAAAATCATAGCATTCCATCAGACGATGCATTGCTGTTCCACGCAGTGCTCCCTGATTTACTTCTGCTTTTCCTTCCATAAATGCCGGGACATATGGGGTAGATACTTCTTCTAAGAATTTTGGTGTAACATCCTCTTCTTCCTTTGCTGCAAGCTCCCTCATTGCCCGGTGTTTTAATTCCGATACAGAATATTTTGTCACCAGATGAATGGCATCCGGGTGCGGATACTGATAGGATAATTGTTCCTTTATCTTTTCATACAAAGTATCCGAAACTTCCTCCGCCTGCTGCACACGCTGCCTCAATGACACATGCTCTGTTATCTGATGCGCCGCCTCGTCCTCTAACATGCTCCATGGTGTCACATAGGAAACCTTGTCCCAGCTGCCACTGGCGGCTGCCGCCGGAAGAATCCACTCCAAGAAGGTCTTTGCTTCTGCCCGCTCCTTAAAATTAAGTGCCTTTCGGTTACTTCCGCAATAAATTTCTCTTATCTGCTGCAGCATTTCTTCATCCTTGATGCAGCCCGTTATAATCAATTTTTCTTTGGCTCTTGTAAATGCCACATATAAGACACGAAGCTCCTCACCGAGACTTTCTAATTCTGTCTGCCTTGCAATTACCTTCTTAAAAAATGCAGGTACTTTTATCCGCCGGTCTTCCTCAATAATATCAAGTCCAACGCCAAGGTTCGGATGCAGAATCATCTTGCTGCGGCTATCCTGCTTATTAAAGGATTTGCCCATTCCACTGACAAAGCAGACCGGAAATTCCAGTCCCTTACTCTTGTGTATACTCATTATATTTACTGCATCTTCATTTTCACCCACAAGTTCTGCTTCCCCAAAGTCCACATCATACTTCTGCAGCTCATCAATGTATCTTATAAAATGATAAAGTCCGCGATAACTGGTTTTCTCATAGGCAATAGCTTTCTCTGACAGCATATGAAGATTTGCAAGTCTCTGTCTGCCCGCCGGCAATGCCGATGCATATCTGGCATATCCCGTTTCCTTCAATACCTTCTGCAGCAGTTCGTGCATTGGTATATCCATGGTCTGTCTACGAAGTTTTTTATATGTTTCGGAAAAACGTTTTAATTTTGCCCGCATGTCTTCATCCGCTGTTGATTCTTTTTCTGTCAGCTCTTCTTCCGCTTCCAAAAACATCTTTACGCACTGATGATACGGCTTGTCCTCTGCCAGTAACCGGAGTCTTGCAAGCTGCTCATCGGAAAGACCTGCCATTGGGGATTTTAATACTGCTGCCAGTGGAATATCCTGTCTTGGATTATCTAATATCCTAAGATAATTTAATACCGTCCTGATTTCTAATGTGGAAAAATATCCGGTTCTTGAAACCGTATGTGCCGGAATTCCATTGGCATTTAAAACCTCTGCAAAAAGGTCCGCCCATTCACTTAAACTACGCAGTAAAATTACAATATCGCCATAGCGGACTTTCCGGAATTCTCCGGTTTCTTCGTCTACCACCTCTTCTTTGCCTACCATCTTCCGAATCCGGTCTGCAATTAATTTTGCTTCCAGTTCCTGTTTTGAAATCTGCTGTTTTGTTCCCTCTTCCAGTTCCTGTGTAGTTGTAAGAAGAATCTCACTGTCAAAAGCATCCTCTTTCTCGCCCGCCGGATAATCTGCACCACAATACAATGCCGCCTCATCGGTATAATCCACACCGCCAAGATTCCGTTTCATAATCCGATAGAAAATATCATTGGTAAAAGTAAGCACCGTATCTCTGCTTCGGAAGTTCTTATGCAGATCAATCCGCTGGCAGGGTGCATCTGTTGTCTCATAAGTATCAAACTTTTCCATGAAAAGCTCCGGTCTCGCCAGACGAAAACGGTAAATACTCTGTTTTACATCTCCTACCATAAAAAGATTATTCTGTCCGACCACTTCTCTTGAAATTGCCCGGAGAATCGTCTCCTGCACATAGTTGCTGTCCTGATACTCATCAATCATAATTTCTTCATAGGCATTTTGAAATTCCTTTGCAGTCTCCGTTGGTTTCCCGGTCTCTTCCTCTACCAATATCTCTAATGCAAAATGCTCAAGGTCTGAGAAATCCACCAGATTCTTATCCTGCTTTCTTTCTGCGAAAGCATCGATAAAACGCTCCGTCACTTCAGCTAACGCTTCTGCTGATGGCTGCACCAGAGTGAGCTGCTCTAAGATTTCCCGAAAAGTAAGGGCAAAGCAGTCACTTTTTAACTTTCCGATTCCATCCTTAAGCTTCTTACGTTCTGTCTTTACCTGCTCCTGCTTTTCCGGACTTCCGATATAATCCTTTGCTCTTCCTAATGTTGCAAATTTACATTTTCCTAATTCTTCATAAAAATTCTGATAAGTACTGCAGGAAAGCAATTTCTCCATCAGCTCTACATCCTGCTCACAGGCTTCCTCATACATATAGGGGCCATCGACATCCTGACAAAGTTCATGATAATGCTCTGCCTGCTCTAAATAGCCCTTTACCATCTGCTTCCCATATTCTACCGTCATTTCAATAAAAGGCGCCTGTTCTAATTCCTGCTCTGTTTTTATCTCATAACAGCTTAACGCTTCCCGAAGCCACTGCTTCGGCCATGGATAACTCTGTGCATAGGAATAAAGTTTAAAAATCATATCCCGCACCGGTGCATCACTTCTACTGGTTCCATAACAGGAAATGAGATGCAAAAAACCCGGATGTTTTTCTTCATAACACTGTTCAAACAATCCGGTCATTACATCTTCCCGAAGAAGCTTTAACTCGCCTTCATCTCCAATCCTGAAATTCGGCTCCAGACCGATTTCATGAAAATGATTCCGAAGCACATAAAGGCAGAAACTGTCTATGGTAGTAATCTGCGCATTCTGCACCAGTGCAGCCTGCTGCTGTAATCTCACATCGGAAGGATTCTCCTGCAATGCCTTTTCCAAGGCTTTTGCTACACGCTCTTTCATCTGGGCTGCCGCCGCATTGGTGAAGGTTACCACCAGAAGATGGTCAATATCTACCGGATGCTTCTTATCCAATACCAGCTCTTTGATTCTCTCTACCAGTACGGCTGTCTTTCCGGAACCTGCTGCCGCAGACACTAAGATATTACGGTTTCTTAAATCAATGACCTGCTGCTGTTCTTTTGTCCATGTCATTCCCATTTCTTAAAAAACCTCCTTCATGCGTTCATAGATTTCCTCGGAAGATAATTCTTCCAACCGCCTTACTTCATATCCCGGAATCTTTTTATCAAATCCACAGACCGCAGCATATGGACAATAATCACAGCTACTCCGGTTCTTTAAAAGATACGGATTCACCTCTGTATTTCCCTTTAAAATAGCATTTCCAGCTTCTGCAATCCGATAGCTGGCATAATCCGCAATCAGCCTAAATTCTTCCTTATCCACAGCCTTATCGCTCTTTCGCACCGTTCCGTCCTTATTTACAGAAATCGGAAGGACATTGGATTTACCGGAAAGTTCCACATCCATGGCACGGTAAATATCATCCTCTGTATTTACCACTCCATCCAGACGTAAATTTTCCAATATCTTTCTTCGAATCTCTTCTTCAGATTCACTACCGGTTCCTTCCACCATCGGATCATCAATATGATAGTAGAACATACCTGCCGGCACTACCTCTTTTGCCGGATTTTGCTTTGCAAATAATTCCATTGCTGCATTCATATAAACCACAAGCTGAAGCTTCAGTCCATGATACAAAGATAGCAGTTCAAAACCGGTATTACCGGATTTATAATCAATAATCTTTACATATAACTTATCTTTGTCTTCATAAGTATCAATACGGTCAATTCTTCCCTGGAGCCGCATATGCTCTTCTTCACTGAGTTTAAAATTCACTGCATTTAAATCATCCGTATAGGAAAATCCCACTTCAAACTGCGATGGTTCAAATTTTCCCTGACGGATCTGGCTGGTCAGTGCCCAGATGGTTCGTGCAAAAATCTTTTTCATCTTTGCTACCTGATAACGGTTTGCCGCTGTATCTGCCATGGCTGCATTTCCACTGGAAGCAATTGCTTCTTCCATTGCCCGCTCCATAAGCTGTTTTTGTGCTTCTTCTGTAATATCAAACCAGCTATAGGATGATTCTTTCAGATACCGGCCATAATTTTCCAATGCCTGATGATAGATATTTCCCATATCCGCCATACGGAATTCAAAGAGTTCCCGTTCCTGTAAACGCAGTCCATAAGTCAGGAAATGGGCACAGGCACAGGCTGCATACTGTTCCAACCGCGTAACACTGTTCTTTAACTCATTTCCATAAAGAGCCTTTGCCACAGCCCGGCTGATTGGCTCTGCATGATATTTAAGCTCTGCTGCATCAAGAATAGCTTTTACCTGCTCCCGATATGCCGGTTCCTTTTCATACCAGTGCAGCAAAGCCTGCCAGAGTACTTCCTTCTCATCATTCCACCCGGCATCTTCCTGATACAGTCCCTCTAACAGAAATGCCATGCTGCTCTCCGGTGTTACCAGTGTTTCATCAACCTGTTCTCCCGTTATCAGCTCTGCTTTTAACCCCGGGAACAGTCCCTCAATCATATGAATAAAATAGGACGGGCGCTTTGCACTTCCATCACTGCCTACCCTTGCATAGGTAAGATAAAGTTTTTTCGATGGCTTTGTCACTGCAAGATAAAGGTAAAAACGCTGGATAAAAACACGTTCCCTTGCTGTAGGAGCCAGTTCCATATGATTTTTCGCAAGTTCTTCTCTTTCCAGCTGGGAAATGATGCCGCCACGATTATCGGATTTTGGCACAATACCATCATTGACTCCCACGATAAACAATACTTTTATATCGTCAAGACGGGTTCTTTCGATATCACCAATCATCACACAGTCATAGCCACCCGGAATCACGCCTACTTTGGCTGCTTCAAAGCCAGCCTCTAAGACCTTGGCATATTCGGATATGTCCATGACTTCATCACCCAGAAGCGTTGCCATCTTATCCAAAATATCCATTACGATGCGATAAATCTGTGCATATTCCTTTGCCTTGGCTAAGTCCTTCGCCTCTTTATACTGATTCTCCCGGTATTTTAACTGCTGCTCTATCTGTAAGGACACAATAAACTGATAGAGTGCTGTCGTGCATTCCCGTACGGTAGCACCTTTTTTACGAAATACAGCCGTCAATTCCAAAAATGGCTCCATTACACGGATCCGGAGTTCATTTAATGCTTCTAAATCTTCTTCCGTAACCTCATGGGTGGTATAAATAAATCTTGCCTCCCATTTTTTCTTTCCACGGATGCCTGCTGCCAGTACATAATTTTCCAGCAGGTCAATCTCATCCTCACTGATTTGTGATAATCCGCAGCGCAGATAACGGAACATTGCTTCCTCTGAAAAATTGTCCTCGATTACCTGCAAAAGAGACCGGACAAATTCCAAAAATGGATGCAGTAAAATATTTTTCGTTGTATCTAAGAAAAACGGAATGCCAAACTCCTCCATAATCTGCGGCACATAGCTTCCATACTCTTCTATGGCACCGGAAATAATGGCAAAATCCCGGTAGCGGTATGCTCCGGTATGCACCAGCCTTGCAATCTCTTCTGCTGCATACTGCAGTTCTCTTCTTGGATTTGGCAGGGATAAAATCTCTATGCCTTCTTTGATTTCTTTCTCATCCTTCTTTTCGTAGCTATGATGTCTGGTACGGAACAGATTCTGCTCTAAGAACCGTAGTACCGGTGCCTCCCGGAACCGGTCAGCTTTGGGATTCTTTAATACCACCGGCTCTGTTACTTCAAAATGCTTCTCTTCCGCCATTTTCATTAGGCTGGCTACAGTCTTCTTACTCATGGCAAACAGTTCCTGCATATCATGATAGGAATAAATATCCTCTGCCGGGTCAATGGTTACTGTCACATATATATCTGATACAATTCCCATCAGGCGGTATAGCACGTTATTCTGAATCGGTGTAAATCCGGTAAATCCATCGAAAACCAGCACGGCATCCTGTAAAAGCTTTGATTCCTCTGCCATATCACAGAAGGCTTCTAAAACTTCTTCAGCAGTAATATACATCCCGGAAATTGCACTTCGAAAGCCCCGGTACATGGTCAGGATATCCTGCAGTTTATAGGAAAATGCCGGTGGCATATTCTGCTCTTCAATAAATGTTTCCAAAGTATCCGGATCGATATTATACTGTGTCAACTCTGATATCAGGGACTTCACTTCACTGATATATCCCATCTTTTTCATATTTCCCTGCATGACGCATAAATCATCCATCCGCTCTTCGGCAACCTTACGCAATACAAGGTTTTTCCCGGTCTCTTCTAAAACTGCCATATTCGTCTTTCCTAATTCATCGAAAATACGATATGCCAGTCGCTGGAAGCTGACCACATCTATATTCATAATACTGTTTTTTTCCTGTAACCGAACAAGTTCACGCTGCGTCTGCATCGTGAACTGTTCCGGTACTACTACATAATAATTTTTCTTTAAATTCTTCTGAGCTTCTTTGACTGTTTTGCGGAATACATAGCCTGACTTTCCGCTTCCAGCACTGCCCAGCACAAATTGCAGTGCCATATCAGATTCCTCCTACTGATTCTCCTACCAAAAGTTCTCCATTGATAATCACACGCTCCACCAGCGTTGTCTTAGGCTGCTCGATTCTCTGTACCAGACGTTTTACGGCCTCTTCTCCAATCTTTCTGGTATTCTGCCGTATGGTTGTAATCTTTGGGCTCATCAGCTGGGATACTTTCGTTCCATCAAAACCTGCAATAGAAATATCATCCGGTACTTTAAGTCCCATTTCATCAATTACATTAATCCCACCGATTAATGCTGTATCATCCGGGTAGAGAATACAGGTCGGCGGGTCAGGTAGATTTAAAAGTTCCCTGGTTGCCTTTGCCACAAGCCTGGTATCTAAATATTCTCCTTCCTTTAAGTAGTCATCCGGAACATTCAGATTAAAGCTCTCCATTGTCTGGAAAAAGCTGGTCAGACGATCTCTGGTAACAGCCGAATGTTTTTCCCCATAAATGTATGCAATTTTCCGGTGTCCCTTGGAATAAATATAACGTACCAGTTCATTCATCCCTTTTACATTATTAGAAGAAACAACCGTGCAGTTGTGATATACATAATCTACAGTAACAATCGGAATATTACTCTGCAAAAGTTCCTGTACCTCCGGTTCCTCAAACCTGGCACACACAATTCCAACTCCGTCAAAATTCCGGTATTTGCAGTGTTCAAGATATGACATCTTATGATTCACATGCTCATTATTAATAAAAGTGATATCATAGCCTAATTCTTCCGCCTTTTCTTTAAATCCATTTAAGATGCCAGAGAAATATTCATGGGTAAGCCCTCTTCCGGCCTCCTCTTTAAAAAGTACTCCTAAGTTATAAGAACGGTTCGTCTTTAATGCCCTTGCTGCCGCATTCGGAAAATATCCCATCTCCTGTGCTGCTTCTTTAATCCGTATCCTGGTCTTCTCCCCAATATCACTATGTCCATTCAACGCTTTACTTACTGTTGCCGTTGAGACACCGCAACGCTTCGCCACGTCCTTTAATGAAACCATTTCTTTCCTCCTTTTTATCCCCGTATCCACCCATCTGCAGATACTATATTTCAATTCCGACTGCCTCTTTTGCCAGCCGGTCTGCTTCTTCATTTCCTTCTACCCCTGAGTGCCCTTTTACTTTTACAAAATGAAGCATAATTTTATCCTTTATGCTCTGAATATAGTCATAATAAGCAATGGTTCCTTTCTTATTCCGTTTCCATGCTCCTGTTGCCCACATTTCAATGCCCATATAGTCATAATATATCGTAAGCTCTGTCAGTCCAAGCTCCACTGCCTTCTCAATGGCAGCCATACTTCCTAATACTTCTCCTGCCACATTACGCATGGAAGCCATTTCTTCTTCCGAGCCTGAACCCTGCAGTACTTCTTTTTTCCCATCTGCCATCAGAAAGCCGCCATATCCGTATACCTTAGTTGCAATATTATAGGAACCATCCACAAAGGCATAATTTTCCGGCTCTTTTTCTACTGTCTGCTGCTTCTGACCGATATATTCTTCTGCCGCTTCCCTTGTTGGAAAGCTTTTAAACTCTGCTCCCGGAAAACCATCGGTCTGCTGCTTACATATATCCCAACTCATATAAATACCCGGTTTCTTTCCTTTTCGGACTGCATAAAACTTTGCTGCCATTCTTCTTCCTCTTACTATCTTTTATTTCTGTGAATTTTCTTCTTTTCTTAACTTACATCATTAGTTCTATTTTACCATTTTTCCCTTCGAATGGCTAGGACAAGCTTAGGATTCGTAACGATATTTTCCCCAAAATGATTGTATACAGCGATTCCTCTGTTTATTTTCTTTTGCAACTTCTCTTCCTCTTTTCTTTTATCATAAAATAGTTCTTACTCTACACTTTCAGAAAACAAATCCTGATAATCCTCCGGCATAAAGCGATGATAGATGATATGGCAACCTTCGTCCTTAAAGCAATAATAATAGGAATCCTCTCCGCTTTCAAAATAAATGAGATAGTCAAAATCCTCTGTCTCAATTTTCTCAAAATGTATCTTCTCGCCGGTTTCTAAGAACAGCTTATGAATGTCCTCTATGGTGCAAGGATGTGTCTGCAGCAGAGCCACCAGCTTTTTAATAAAAGAATTTCCACTTCTTTTTTCATGCACATATTCTGCACCTTCTTCCGGCACTACAAAACAAAAGCGGTCCTTGTTTCTGCTGATTTCTACTCTGCCAAGCCGTATTCCTGCTGCTTCATAAAATTCTTTTTCCAATTCTTCCGTTGATTTTCCGCTCACTTCTTCTCCCAGAAAATGCTTTAATGAACTCAAAGGATAATATAACCGGATTTTTTCTTTCCGGTATCCAAGTTTTACCTGCTCTTCCTGTATGAAATCCATAATTCCTTTTTCTAATCTGCTATAATCCATTGTATGCTCCTTTAAACGTGGAAAAACAGAACCACCTTTCGACGATTCTGTTTCATGCTGATACAAAGTAAGCTTTGCCCACTTTGCTCAGTTTCTATTCTGCATTGATATACTCATAATCCCGGTCTAACTCAATTGCCACACTTCCATCATTGATTGTGCCATCAAATGTATGTGCTTCATCTGTTCCAAGACCCTTTACAATTCCATTTTCATATTCTTCTGCGGTACGCTGTGTCTGTAATACGAACAGCAGTCCCTTATATTCTGCCGGTGCTGTTACTTTATAAGTCTCTTTTATTTCATAGTAAGTCACCATCGGATACTCACTGCCATCCTCTACCGTCCAGTCACCAAATGTTGTCTCTGTATCTTCTGTGGCTGCCACCTGATATGTTGTGCCGGCACAAGCCACTTCTGCCATCATAGCCATGGAACTGTCTGTTGCAGCTACATGCTGCGGCAGCACCATTCCGGTAGTCGCATCCACAAGGCTGATGTCCTCATATTCGATATAAGCTTCTGCATCCGTCTGTATGCCATTCCATGGAATCTTTGCAGATAAAGTAACCGTATAAATTGTATTTCCTTCTTCGTCTGCCTCAGTACGATTCCAGCTTATCTCATACTCCGCCTGATTTAAATGATTGGCAAAATCAGATGCCTGCACAAAGGTCTCACCATCCATGGTTCCTGCCATATTGTATACATTGACATTTTTTATCACAGCGGTATTCTCTTCGGTTTCCATTTTGTGCTGATACATACCGGATGAAACATACCAGGTATCTTCCTTAAGATTTCCCTGTGCCTCTGTCTCCGTCTCTGTGGCATGGATCCCTTCCACTGCTTCTGTTTCTGTATTTCCTGCTGCTTCCTTCTCTGTATCTTTCTCCTTTGGTCCGCATCCATCCAGCATTCCTAATACGACAATGCAAATCAAAGCTGCCGCCCATATTTTCTTCTTCATTTCCTGCTCCTTCACTCTATCCATAACACAATATATTCGTTCTTATCCCCGCATGCGATTGGTTGCACACGGACTTTACGATTATACCGTAGATGAAGGGGAAGTGCAAGGAGTTAATAGAAACTCACAATTTCCTTTACTTTCTCCTCCTTGTTTTGCTATCATATACTTGTCGATTTATATCACGTTTCCCTTTATTACTTACTAGGTCGAAAAGATACCAAAGATTAAATCTGTTAAAAAGTTGAAAGGATGAATGTAATGTGGACAGAAAGATTAAAAACAATAAGCAATTTTCATGAAGCAATGTCCTACATCGAATCTAAAGATGATTTTCATGATTATAGACTCGGAAACATTGAAGTGCACAAAAATAAAAACAGAAACACAATAACAATAATGGTAGAAGAAGATACCGGAAATAAGCATAATCAAAATGCCCATATATGGAGTTTTTCTTTTAATAACACTTCAGAAGAACAATTTGAAATGGATTGCGTTATCCCTGCATATATAAGTGAAATAGAAATAGAAGATCATTTGATAACTTTCAGCTTAAATAATGGATATATTTCCTTCAAAGCCGATGAAATCCTATTAGGGATTCCAAAACCTTAAGCATTTTTGAGTAGAACATAACTACAAGAAAAGCGGTCCTTTGACCTAATCAAAAGACCGCTTTTCTTAATTCTTACTAATTCTTATTAATTCTCATTCATCTTTGCCAATTTTGCTGCCTGGTCGGCTGCAATCAGCGCATCTAAGATTTCCTGGATATCACCATTCATAATCTTGTCCAGTTTGTAAAGGGTAAGATTGATTCTGTGGTCGGTTACACGTCCCTGTGGGAAGTTGTAAGTACGAATCTTCTCAGAACGGTCACCGGTACCAATCTGGCTTCTTCTGGCTTCTGCTTCTGCATCATGAGCCTTCTGGCATTCCATGTCGTATAATTTGGCACGTAAAAGTGCAAATGCTTTCTCTTTATTCTGCAGCTGTGATTTTTCTGTCTGGCTGTAGATTACAATTCCGGTTGGATAATGAGTCAGACGAACTGCAGAGTCTGTAGTATTGACACACTGTCCACCGTTTCCGGATGCACGCATAACGTCGATTCGGATATCCTTTTCATCAATCTGGACATCAACTTCTTCTGCCTCCGGCATTACTGCTACTGTAATGGTAGACGTATGGATACGTCCACCGGACTCTGTCTCAGGCACACGTTGTACACGATGTACACCGGATTCATATTTCATAACAGAGTAAGCACCCTGTCCGGTAATCATGAAAGTAACACTCTTCATTCCACCAATTCCGATTTCTTCGCACTCCATTGTCTCTACTTTCCAGCGTCTGCTTTCAGCATAATGGACATACATACGATAAATCTCAGCTGCAAATAAAGCAGCTTCATCTCCGCCGGCACCGGCACGGATTTCCACAATAACGTTCTTGTCATCATTCGGATCTTTTGGAAGAAGAAGAATTTTTAGTTTCTGCTCTAATTCTTCTACTCTTGCTTTGGAATCATTTAACTCTTCCTTTGCAAGCTCCTTCATTTCTTCATCTGTTTCTTCGTCCAGCATAGCAAGAGAATCTTCAATATTCTGCTTACACTGTTTATATTCTTTATAAGCTTCCACGATAGGAGTTAAATCGCTCTGCTCCTTCATCAGCTTACGAAAACGCTCCGGATTATTTGCCACATCCGGTTCACTTAACTCACTCATCAACTCTTCATAACGAATCAATAAATCCTCTAAACGATCAAACATTTTAATTTCCTTTCCCTTTTACCACACGGTCATTTCGTGCAAGGTCTTTGATTACTTCAACTTCTGTAAATCCAGCGTTACGCATCAGCTCAGAGACTGCTTCTCCCTGGTCATATCCGATTTCCATGTAAACATATCCGCCAGGATTCAAATAATCCTTTACCTGTCCGGCAATCTTCCGATAAAAATCAAGGCCATCCGCTCCGCCATCTAATGCATTTTCCGGCTCAAAATCCCGTACCTCCGGCATCAGTGACAGAATCTCTCCTGTCGGGATATATGGTGGATTTGCCATAATGACATCAAAGGTCTCTGTTATATTATCAAATAAATCACTCCGTACCCACTCGGCATCCACTTCATGCAGCTTTGCGTTTTCCTTCGCTACCAATAAAGCTGTTTTGGAAATGTCGCTTCCCATACCGGTAAGTTCCGGTGCATTTTTCAACACACTAATCAATACACAACCAGACCCTGTACAAAGGTCTAATACTTTCATCCCCGGCTTTACAATCTTCAATACCTGCTCCACTAAAGTCTCGGTATCCTGCCGCGGTATCAGAACATTGGAATTTACTTTGAATCGAAGCCCCATAAATTCCTGTTCTCCAATAATATACTGTAACGGAATATGTTCAGCTCGTTTTTGTACTGCAATCTCATATTCCTTCTGAGCATCCTGTGTAATATCTTCTTCCCCGTGAACGTAGTAGTAACTGCGCTCAATCTTGCATACCATCTGTAAAAGATACCATGCATCCAGTGCGGCATCCGGCACTCCTGCATCTGTAAGACACTTTGTACCAAATTCCACTGCCTCTCTATAAGTCATATATTACGCCCTTTTCTTTTACATTTCGCTCAAATATTTTTTCCAGTCAAATACTGCTTCCACGGAAGCAATACCAACCTCAATCATAGAATCGTCCGGTTCTCTTGTTGTAAGCCTCTGCAGCCACAATCCAGGTTTACTTAAAAAATTCACTACCGGATTATCACTTTTTCCGGCAAGCCGGATAAATTCATATGACACACCAGCAATCACCGGTATCAGCAGCAAACGAAGCACTACCTTCAAAATCCGGCTCTTTACATCAATAAATGCAAAGAAAATAATACTGATAATCATTACAAACAGGAGAAAACTTGTACCACACCGCTTATGCAGTCTGGAACTCTTTCTCACGTTTTCTACATTCAGCTCCATTCCATGTTCAATGCAGTTAATGCATTTGTGCTCTGCTCCATGATACATGAATACACGCTGGATATCCTTCATTAAGGAAATTGAAGCAATATATGCCAAAAAAATCATCATTCGGATGATACCTTCAATCAGCGCCAGTGCCACATGGGATGTAATAAATTTCTGAAAAATCAAAGAAAGATAATATGGCAGAATCATAAAGATTCCAATGGCAAGTACAAAGGAAAATGCAACAGTAATACCCATTTCTGCTTTTTCTTTTTTTGCTGCTGCCTCTTTTGATAATTCTTTCTTTTTTGCTTTGGTATCTTCCTCATCCTCTTCAAAGAAAGATGCGGAATATGTAAGCGTTGATATTCCAAGTGTCAAAGACTCCACAAAACTTAACACTCCACGTAAAATCGGAATGTTCCGCAATGTCTTGTTTTTAATCAGTCCATAATACTCTTTGGTATCAACGGTAATCTCTCCATCCGGCTTCCGGACTGCCACGGCGTACTTTTCCTTATTTTTCATCATTACGCCTTCTAAAACTGCCTGTCCACCGATTCCCGAATATTTCATGTGTGACCTCTCTTCCTGTTTCTAAAAAAAGGTTGAGATTAGAAACCTCAACCTTATCTTTCAGTCACATTGTGCAATTTCTATTTCATGCCGTATTTCTTATTGAACTGCTCAATACGTCCACGAGCCTGGTTAGCTTTCTGCTGTCCAGTATAGAATGGATGGCATTTGGAACAAATTTCAACGTGAATATCCTCTTTGGTTGAACCAGTTACGAATGTGTTACCACAGTTACATGTAACTGTTGCCTGATAATAATCTGGATGGATTCCTTCTCTCATGTCTCTCACCTCTCATATATGAATTGCTTCGCAATTACGACATTTGTCTAATTTAAGTGCGATACTGTTTAGTTTCCGAATAAACAGCTTATTCATTGTAGCATAGGAAAAGCTGTTATGCAAGTGTTTTTAAACAAATTTTGTCTTTTTTACAGTCTGGATATATTCCCGGTTGTTTTTCGTCCGGACAAACATATTCAAGATGCTCTCAACCGCTTCATCGGTACGCATGCCATTGATTGCCTTACGCATAATAAATACGGCCTCCTGCTCTTCCTGTGTCAGTAAGAGGTCTTCTCTTCTTGTACCGGATTTTACAATGTCAATTGCAGGGAATACACGTTTCTCAGATAACTTACGGTCAAGCACCAGTTCCATGTTACCGGTTCCCTTAAATTCCTCGTAAACAACATCATCCATCTTGCTTCCGGTATCTACCAGTGCTGTTGCAAGGATCGTAAGGCTTCCGCCCTCACGCATATTACGTGCTGCACCAAAGAAACGCTTCGGCATATGGAGGGCTGCCGGGTCAAGACCACCGGATAAGGTTCTTCCACTTGGCGGAACTGTAAGGTTATATGCTCTTGCAAGTCTTGTAATACTGTCTAAGAGAATCATAACATCCTTCTTATGTTCTACCAGACGTTTTGCTCTCTCAATTACCATCTCGGATACTCTCTTATGATGCTCCGGCAATTCGTCAAAGGTAGAATAAATAACTTCTACATTTGGTCCTTCAATTGCTTCCTTAATATCGGTAACTTCCTCCGGCCGCTCATCAATTAATAAGATAATCAGATGCATCTCCGGGTTATTCTGCTTTACTGCCTGTGCCACACCTTTTAATAATGTAGTCTTACCTGCTTTTGGTGGGGAAACAATCATTCCACGCTGTCCCTTACCAATCGGAGATACTAAATCTACAATTCGCATTGCCATTGCACTATGGCTTGTCTCAAGCCGGATTCTCTCATCCGGAAAGATCGGAGTTAAATCTTCAAAATTCTTCCGCTTTACAGCCTCTGACGGATGCAGGTCATTAATAGAAGTAATGTATAATAATGCGGAGAATTTTTCAGCCTGTGTCTTAATTCTGGTATTTCCGGTCACAATATCTCCGGTTTTCAGATTGAACTTACGAATCTGGGATGGAGAAACATAGACATCATGCTCTCCCGGCAGATAATTTTCACAACGGATAAATCCGAATCCATCCGGCATAACTTCAAGAATTCCATGTGCCTTCACACCGCTGTCTAAGTCCTTGTTTTCTTCTGCCACACGCTCCGTTTCATCTTTTTCCGAAATATGCTCATCCGGTGTATGTCTTACTGTGCTTCGACGCATCTCGCCCTCATGTCCCCTCGCTGCATTTTCCCGGTGCGGACGTTCTGCGCGATAGGTTCTGGTTTCTGCTACCTGCTCCGTAGTTTCTGTTGTACCTTCTGCTTCTTTCTTCGCTTCCTGCACCTTTGCTTCCTTTTCATCTTCCGCCAGCATAGCTTCTACTAATTCAGCTTTCTTTAAGGTAGAAATTCCTTTCATTCCCCTTGCTTTCGCCAGTTCACGCAGCACTGCCGCAGAAAGACTTTCATACTTCTCTCTCATTCTATTCTCCTTACCTCTTGCTTATTTGATTATCTGCTAAATAATTGGGATTTCTTTTTGAAATAAAAATAATTGGAACGTAAGATTCGTCTTTTCGTATTATACAACAGTTTCTTTCAAATAGGAAGTCCTTTTTCTTGCTTTAAAAATTTTTTAATGATATGATACTAGACGGAAGTAATCAATGGCTAAGAAAAGGAGACGAACTATGGATACCAACGAAAAAGCAATTGAAATGCATAAAAAATGGAATGGAAAATTAGAAACCATCTCCAAGACACCGGTAAAGACCCGGGAAGATTTATCTATCGCATACACACCTGGTGTTGCGGCTCCTTGCCGTATCATCGCAGAAAATAAAGAAGAAGCTTATACCTATACCATGAAAGCCAACACCGTTGCCGTTGTATCAGACGGAAGTGCTGTTCTTGGTCTTGGAAACATCGGACCGTACGCAGCCATGCCGGTTATGGAAGGAAAATGTGTACTGTTTAAAGAATTCGGAAATGTCAACGCTGTTCCAATCTGCCTTGACACACAGGATACCGAAGAAATTATAAAAACTGTTAAAAATATTGCTCCGGGATTCGGCGGCATCAACTTAGAGGATATTTCCGCTCCACGTTGTTTTGAAATTGAAGAGCGTTTAAAGGAAATGCTTGATATTCCGGTCTTCCATGACGACCAGCATGGTACTGCTATTGTTGTTCTTGCCGGAATCATCAACGCATTAAAAGTAACCGGAAAAGAAAAAGAAAACTGCCGCGTTGTTGTAAATGGTGCCGGTTCTGCCGGTGTTGCCATCACCAAACTGTTACTGACTTACGGCTTTAAAAATGTTATTATGTGTGACCGCATGGGAATCATCGGCAAAGATTATCCTGACTTAAACTGGATGCAGAAGAAAATGACCGAAGTTACCAACCTTTCCAATGAATCCGGTACCCTTGCCGATGCATTAAAGGGTGCTGATATCTTCGTTGGTGTTTCCGCACCGAATATCGTGACTCAGGAAATGGTTGCATCCATGAATAAAGATGCCATTCTTTTTGCCATGGCAAATCCTACTCCGGAAATCATGCCAGACCTTGCCAAAGCTGCAGGTGCTAAAGTGGTCGGAACCGGAAGAAGTGATTTCCCGAATCAGGTAAACAACGTCGTTGCTTTCCCGGGAATCTTCAAAGGTGCTTTAGAAGGACACGCTTCCCAGATTACAGAAGAAATGAAGCTTGCTGCTGCAAAAGCAATTGCAGGGTTAGTATCTGATGAAGAATTAAATGAAGACTTTATTATGCCGGAAGCATTTGACCCGCGTGTTGCCGAAGTGGTAAGCCATGCAGTCAAATCACACATCTGCTAATGAAAAACGGTACGATTACACTGTGGGGGGAGAAGCGCTACCACTCTCTGGACTACTATTTAAAAAATACCTATCACGAAAAGGTATACCGGATTGCATTAAATGCCGGACTCAGTTGTCCCAACCGTGACGGACGCTTAGATACCAGAGGCTGTATTTTCTGCTCTGCCGGTGGCTCCGGAGATTTTGCCGCCTCTCCCACACTTTCTATCACAGAGCAGTTAGAAACTGAAAAAAGGATTCTGAGAGCCAAAAGAAACTGTAACAAATTCATTGCATATTTTCAGGCATTCACGAATACTTATGGTTCTGTGGAACACCTGCGGGATCTTTATATGCAGGCAGTAAATGACCCGGATGTGGTTATTATTTCCATTGCCACAAGACCTGACTGTCTGCAGCCTGAGATTCTTTCACTGCTTGCCGAAATCAATGAAAAGAAAACCGTCTGGGTGGAACTTGGTTTACAGACAATCCATGACGACACCAGAGTGTTTACACGAAGCGGCTTTACTTATGAGACTTTTCAAAAAAGTCTCTTCGCCCTTCACGCCCTTTCTATCAAGGTGATTGTTCATCTGATTTTAGGACTGCCCCACGAAACCAGAGAAATGATGTCTGCTTCCGTTCAGGCAATTGCAAATCTCCCGGTCTGGGGGATCAAGCTACAGCTGCTTCATGTATTATCCGGCACCGATTTAGCCGCTTATTATAAAAAGACGCATTTTTCGGTATTTTCCATGGATGAATACTGCGAAATGATTATTGACTGTCTGGAGCTTCTGCCGCCGGAAATGGTGATTCACCGGATTACCGGCGATGGTCCGAAGGATTTACTGATTGCGCCGATGTGGAGCACCGGAAAACGGACTGTTTTAAATCAGATTCACCGCCGCTTAAAAGAACGGAATACTTACCAGGGACGCTTAGCAACTAAGAGGTGATTTTATGGCTGAACCAGCTACTTTATATAAATTAATTATTCTGCACATGCTTGAACATATTGATTTTCCATTGTCCAATGCGCAGATTTCAGATTTCTTTTTAGACAGGGAATATACCGACTACTTTACGATTCAGCAGGTCATTCATGACCTGATGGATTCCGGGCTTGTCCGTACGGAAAACACCCACAACAGTACACGGTATATCATTACTCCTGCCGGAAAAGAAACGCTGCATTTTTTTCATGACAAAATATCCCCTTCTATTGAAGAAGATATTGCTGCTTATTTTCAGGCAAATAAGCTTGCCATTAAAACAGAAAATGCATATCTATCCGATTATTACAAAACACCGGAACAGGAATACGGTGTGCGATGCCAGCTCCGGGAAAAAGGCCGTACCCGCCTTGATTTTACTTTAACTGTCCAGACAAAGGAACAGGCGGAAGCCATCTGCACCAACTGGCAGAATCAGGCAGATGATGTATTTGCCTGTCTGATGGATTTACTTTTAAAATAAATATCTAAAATAAATGTTATTCAAAAAGCGGAACAACGAGAAGATTTTTCTCTCTGTTCCGCTTTCTATAATTTCTTATATTTTCAGTTATTTTGTCCTTTTTATTGTATTCTTTTTTATTTCGCTCTTTTACTTCGCTTTCTTCTTTCTGCCATTCTTTGAAGGCTTCTGCTTCTTTACGCTGTAACCAAAGCTTCCAAGCTTCTTACCCAGCAGAAAATATTCTCCATGGGAATAAGTCACCAGTCCGCTCTGATTCAGTTCGAATTTACCTTTTTCATTCATATAGGAATCATCAACGGTAACGCCTACTACATCTGCCAGAAACATATCATGGCTTCCAAGATGTAATATCTGGCTTACCTTGCAGGCAATGTTTACCGGACTTTCTGCAATTCCCGGTGCCGATACCTGCGGAAGGTTCAGTGGTGTCAGATGCATGGCATCAAACTTGTCAACGTCACGGCCGGATTTTACGCCACAATAATCTGTGGCACAGACCAGATCCTTCGTCACAAGATTTACAACAAATTCGCCGGTTTCCGCGATTATTCCATGGGAATATCGTTCCGGACGGACAGATATGGAAAGCATTGGCGGATTCGTACATACCGTTCCTGCCCACGCTACCGTAATAATATTCGGTTTTTCTGTCGGTCTCTGGCAGCTTACCATCACTGCTGGAACCGGATATAACATATTACCCGGCTTCCATGTTTCTTTCGCCATTTCAATTCTCCTGTATAGGTTGTTATCTTATTTCTGTCTCTGATATGGGCATTTATACCTGCCATCATCCTGCCGTAAGCATTTACGCTTGCTGCAATCCTGCCATTAATGTCGGAATCATCTGTTTCTTACGGGATACTACTCCCTTTAAGTAAAAGCTGCCTGATTCATCCGGCTCTCCAAAGCACTCCTTTAAAAGGCTGCCTGCCTGTGCTCCGGCATAGATTACTTCCGAATTCTCATCCAGAATGTCCGTCAGCATCACAAATACGGCATCCAGTTTCTGCTCTCCCAATGCAATTTCCAGATATGGCTGCAGCTTCTTCTTCGCCATGCCAAGCTGCACGTCACTCATGGCACTAAGCTGTGCTACACCAAAATCAAATTCATCGGTATGGAAGGTTTTAAAATCCTGATAAAACAGTTCTTCTGTTGTCTTTTTCTTAAAATCACTGCCGGCCTCAAACATCTTCTTGGCCAGCTCTTCAATATCTACTTCTGCAATCTTCGCCAGTGCTTCTGCTGCTGCCCGGTCCATCTGTGTACAGGTCGGTGAACGGAACATCAAGGTATCTGAAATAATTGCAGCCAAAAGAATTCCGGCTGTCTTTTTATCAATGGCTGCTCCCTTTTCCTGATACATCTGATAAATAATCGTTGAAGTACAGCCCAGTGGCTGGTTCCGGAAAAATACCGGAGCAATCGTCTCAAGGCTGCCCAGTCGGTGATGGTCAATAATTTCTAAGATTTCTGCATCTTCGATTCCATCTACTGCCTGGGATTTTTCATTATGGTCAACAAGGATCACCTGTTTTTTCTGTAAATTTAAAAGATTTCGTCTGGAAAACATACCGACATATTTTCCATTCTCATCCAGTACCGGGAAATCACGATGACGCACTTTAGACATAGTCTCTTTCACATCATCCACATAATCCTCTAATTCGAATGTAATCAGATGCTCCTTTTTCATAATATATTTAATCGGCATACTCTGATTAATCAAACGCGCCACGGTAAATGTGTCATATGGTGTGCTGATAAGCATACAGTCTTTCTCTTCTGCAAGCTGCACAATGGTCTTTGTAATCTTCGCTCCGGAACAGACAATCACACAGCTTGCATTCATTTCCAATGCACAGAACTGTGATTCATAACGGTCTCCTAAGATAACCATATCGTCATCTTCAATATACTGCTCCATCATATCCGGTGTGGTAGCCGCAACAACAACCTTACCTTTTATGAAGTAACCATGCTCATTTCCTGTTACAAGAGTTCCATTTAAAGTTTCAACAATATTCTTATACTGCGTCCGGGCAGTTGCAAGAATTCGGTTGTCCAATACATCCATATAGGATTTTGCAATATCACTGGTAACAACCATTCCCTGCAGATTGTTCTCATTGTCAGTAATCGGCAATGACACGACATCTAAATTCTTCATCAGCTCCCATGCCCGTTTAATGGAAATGTGACTGCTGACACCCTCCGTTCTACGATATTCAATATCCTTAATCTGTGCACCGACATCTGTTACCAGTTCCGGTTCCGGTACATCAAAAAATTTTAGGACATACTTCGTCTCTTCGCTCATATGTCCTGCTCTTTTCGGTATAAAAATACCGTCCTCTGTTTGATTTTTTAAATCTGCATAGGCAATCGCCGCACAAATAGAATCTGTGTCCGGATTCTTATGTCCAATTACCCATGTCTTTCTCTTTCCCTGTGTCATATAATTCCTCGTTTTAACTACTGCTTAAAAATTAAATACTCCAAGAGAATATAGAATAAATGCCACCAATACTACAAAATTGATAACAGAAAACCAGGTTAAGCATTTTGCATAACCTTTTACGGTATTCAAGCTCTTCTCTAAAGTATCATTTTCCTCTAACTTAACGGTAAGCTCTTTAATTAAGTCCTGCATATTGCGGTAGCACTTTACATCTTCGGTATGTATTTTCTCAGCCAGTTCCAGTTTCATGCTGTCTAACTGCTGGGAAATTTCCTGTAAAGATGCCTGCATCTGTGCAGTCTGTTCTGCGGTTCTTCCGGTGGAATCACTTACGTCTGCTGCAATCTTTTCAGACAGTGCATTCAATTTTTCTTCTACACGGTTAATCATTTCTTCCATCTGACCGTGTACTCCGGTAAGAAGAACATCTGCTTCTGATTTACGTGCATTTAAAACATGCTGCAGTTCTTTTGCTTTTTCTTCTCTTTCATCTACGATATTCTGTAATTCCTGCACTTTGTCTTCTTTTGTAACAAGCAAAGCCTGAAGCTGTTTTGCTTTCTCACGGAATTCATCAATCTGCTTTAATAAGAAATCTTCCTTATCCATTCCTTTATCCACCTTACTGTTTGTCCTCTCTGACCTGTTATGCTGTTCGTTTTCTTTTAACGAAGGGGCTGCCTTTCTGGTCTCTGTATTTCTTATCTGTACCTTCTGTTGTGTCACCGGCTCTTTTCTGCTCCGGTCCGGCGTCCCATAACTCTTCGCATTTTTACGGTAAAACATCGTTTTCAGCACATCAAAAAAGCTTTTCACTACCGTCTTCCTCCTGCGGAATCTCTTCCATTCCTATTACTGCTAGACACATTCTAGCATTTACCCTGTGATTTGTCCAGCAAATGCTCAACCATTGCTTTCTCCTTTGCTGTCAAATCTGCATCTGCCAGCAAATCCGGTCTTCGTTCCATGGTTCTTTTAATGGATTGTTCTCTCCTCCATGCTTCTACCTTTGCATGGTCTCCGGAAAGTAAAATAGCTGGAACTTTCTTTCCCATCCAGTCTTCCGGTCTGCTATACTGCGGATATTCCAATAAATTTCCTTCAAAGGATTCTGTGGTTCCGGATTCATCATTTGCCAGTACGCCAGGCACCATACGGGATATCGCATCCACCATGACCATTGCCGGAAGTTCTCCTCCTGTCAGCACATAATCTCCAATCGACACATAATCCGTCACAATTTCTTCTAACACACGTTCATCGATGCCCTCATAATGCCCACAAAGCAATACCAGGTCTTCTTCCTTCGCATAATCCTTTGCCATTTCCTGCTGAAACGTATTGCCCTGAGGTGTAAGATATACTGTTCTTGGCTTTCTTCCAATCTTCTGCGCCACTGCCTGCCACGCATCATAAATCGGCTGTGCCTGCATTACCATCCCGGCTCCGCCACCATACGGATAATCATCTACTTTTTTATGACGGTCTAACGTATAATCCCGGATGTTAATTGTTTCTATATTTAAAAGTCCTTTGCCAACTGCTCTTCCGATGATACTGGTATTCAGTCCCCGTTCTACCATATCCGGAAATAATGTTAATATATGAAAATTCATTTTGCTACCTACTTCTTATTAATATCACGAAGCCCATTTAAAAGGTGTACCGTAATGGTGCCTTCCTCTATATTGACATTTTTTACACAATCCTTAATTGCCGGAAGTAAAATATCATCTTCCCCATCTTTATGTAATACATAAATGTCATTTGCACCGGTCTGAAGTACATCCTTTACTTCACCTAAATCTTCTCCGTCATCTCCGACTGCCTTTAAGCCAATCAAATCAGCCACGAAATATTCATTCGGAGCCAGCTTTACAGCATTTTCCCTTGTTACATATAGCCCTCTGCTCTTATACTTCTCTACATCATTTATATTATCAAATTCTTTGAATTTTAATATTACCAGATTTTTAAAGAAGCGCGCCTGTGTAACCTGAAGCTCCATCGGTTCTTTTCCAGTATCCAAAAATACCTGCTTCAGCTTTTTAAAACGCATAACATCATCTGTTGTCGGATATACCTTCACTTCGCCACGCACACCATGTGTATTGGTAAGTACACCTACCTGCAGCATTTCTTCCTTCCAGTCTTCCTGCACTTTCTTCATATCCTATCCTCTTTCTCTTATACTTCCCGTTCTTCAGGCAAGCCTGAATTTAATTATACAAAAGAAGCATAACTGCCGCAAGTAAAAAAGGTAAGATTCTTAAGAATTCTTAGGAATCTTACCTTCTAACGGTCTCTTACTTTTTTATAATCAAAATTGCTCTTATAAATTAAAGTTTTCTACATTTCGCACTTTTGCAGTATCCGTTGCAGTAATCTGCCGGATTCCGCTCTGTTCAATGTTCTCTCCCACAAAAAACTGATACTGCTGCAGTACCTGATCTTTGTGCATATCGGATAATGCCTTCTCAACATCCAGGCTATGTATATCACTTTCAGAACCTTTCATCTCGTAGGTACGATCCGGCTGGTACTGTGCTGCATAATCTGCTGCCCCAAAATCCTGTTCTCTTCGTACCGGAGTCTCTAAGGTATCCTTCTGCTGCTGTTCAGATGCACCGGCATCTGCTACCGTCTTAACAACCGGTGTATCTTCTACTGCATTCCGGATATTCTGTATGCTGTTGTAATCGTAAAATCCCGCATTGGGACGAATTCCTGAAATATTCATAACGATCACGTTCCTCACATCATAATTATCTGCTACTAATTTTATCGGATAAATTCAACCAAAATCAACCCTTTTCTCCAAAAAGATTTTCTTTTATTTATCCAGCATTTTCTTTAACTCATTCATAAAGGTATTTACATCCTTAAATTCACGATATACAGATGCAAAACGAACATACGCCACTGCATCTAAATCTTTAATCTTATCCATCAGAATCTCACCAATTACAGTACTTGGGATTTCCTTTTCTTCCCGATTAAAAATCTCTGTCTCCACTTCATCAACCAGTCTGGTTATCTGCTCCACGGATACCGGTCTCTTATGGCAGGCACGAAGTACACCTGCTTCAATCTTGGAACGGTCATACTGCTCTCTGCAGTTATCCTTTTTTATTACAATCAATGGAATTGTCTCAACTTTTTCATAAGTTGTGAAACGTTTTCCACAATCGTCACATAATCTTCTCCGACGAATGGAGTTATTGTCATCTGCCGGTCTCGAATCAATTACTCTGGTATTTTCACTGCTGCAAAATGGGCACTTCATCTTTTTTCTCCTATTCTAAAAGCTACGCAAAACACGCTTTGTGAATTTTGCGTAAATAATACCGTTTTTCCATCACCAAACGTTCATAAAGAACTGCTGATATCAGCTTTTACAAATATTGGTCGTACTATTTTTAGTATAACTTTCTCGTATTCTTATGTCAACTAACTTTTCACATCTTCTACACAGACATCTACCAGAATAATATCCGGTCCAATCCGCACAACACGTTTCCATGGAATAATATATTCGCATGCCGGACAAAAAATGCAGAAAAATTTTCCCGGTGCAGCTACAACCAGTGCACAGATTCTTCCATTGCACTCATCCAGTTCCAAATCCACCACATTTCCCAGGCAGCAACAGTCTGCAATATTAATCACCTGCTTTTCACACAATTCACAATAGCGTATCATGTGCCTGCCCCACTGTGCCTTTTCTTCTATTTATACTATGCCGGATTTTTCAAAAGTTTCCTATACGTTGAAACGGAATAAAATAATATCGCCATCCTGAACAACGTAATCTTTTCCTTCCAGTCTTACCAGTCCCTTTTCTTTTGCCGCTGTCATGCTTCCACACTCAATCAGATGGTCATAGGATACCACCTCTGCACGTATAAATCCACGCTCAAAGTCGGTATGAATCTTTCCTGCCGCCTGCGGTGCCTTGGTTCCTTTGGTAATAGTCCATGCTCTTGTCTCATCTTCTCCCGATGTAAGGTAGCTGATAAGTCCTAACAATTTATAACTTGCTGCAATCAGTTTCTCAAGTCCGGATTCTTTTAATCCAAGGTCCTCTAAGAACATTGCTTTTTCATCATCATCTAATTCTGCAATTTCCTGTTCAATCTGTGCGCAGATAACAAATACTTCACTGTTTTCTGCGGCTGCCTGTTCTCTTACTCTTGCAACATGTGGATTGTTTGCGCCATCATCTGCAAGGTCATCCTCACTTACATTTGCTGCATAGATAACCGGTTTTGCAGTTAATAAATTATAAGATGCAAACCATGCCTGCTCGTCCTCATCATCACTCAACGGATAAGTCTTTGCCATCTTTCCTTCTTCCAGATGTGCCTTTAAGGATTTCAAAAGTGCCTCTTCTTTTGCAAGTGTCTTGTCCATTCTTGCCTGCTTGGTAACTTTTGCAATTCTTCTTTCCAAGATTTCAATATCAGAAAAGATAAGCTCTAAATTAATGGTCTCAATATCACGAACCGGGTCAATGCTTCCGTCTACATGGACTACGTTGGTATCTTCAAAACAACGTACAACATGAACGATGGCATCTACTTCACGAATATTGGCAAGGAACTGGTTCCCAAGTCCCTCTCCTTTGCTGGCTCCTTTTACAAGTCCTGCAATATCTACAAATTCAATGACTGCCGGTGTTACTTTCTTGGAATGATACATCTCGCCTAACACCTTCAGACGGTTATCCGGTACGGTTACGATTCCCACATTCGGGTCAATGGTACAAAACGGATAATTGGCTGATTCTGCGCCTGCTTTGGTCAGTGAATTAAATAATGTACTTTTTCCTACGTTTGGTAAACCTACGATTCCAAGTTTCATTTTATCTTTTACCTGTTCGAAAATCCTTAAGTTATCAGGTTTTTCGCCTTTCTATGTTATTTTACTACATAATTTATCATGCAAATTTTTAAGCTGTATCAAACTCTTTTCTGTCATGTTGGCAAAAGGAGCTTAATACAGCCTATTATTATATCATAAGTCTTATTATTTTGAAACCATCAAAATTTAAAGTTCATGGTTTCCGTCTATTATCGTTGAAAACTTTATTCATCCACAGATACCTCTGCAAGATTCCGGACAGAAAAATTGCCCTTTTCAAGCTGTTCTTTGAATTCCCTCTTGTTCTTTTCAATAGCACTTGCTTTGTTGAGGTCTGTCTCTACAAACACACTATAGTCTTACCACCATTACAGGCAGCCAGTAAAAAGACCGGCTTCTTTTATCCGGCTTCCGGTTATCTTTTTATAATACTCTTTGAATAGCATCTACTACCTGCTGCCACTCTTCCATGGCTTTCGGATAAAAATGCTCTATCTTTTCGAGGTTTTTTTCTTTTCCGGCACACTCCAGCTGGTAAAAGAAATCTCCAAGCGTTCTGGCTCCGATGCCCCAGGCCTCACCCTTTAGTCCATGGGACTGGGTCACAAATGTTTTCCATAATTCGTTCATGTTTTCTGTATCTGTTGCAGCTTCTGAATCTATGATAGTTTCTGCAGTTTCTTTCATTGTTACTACATGTTTTATCTTAAGAGTTTGGAACGCTTTCTCTAAATGATGCTGCTTCTTCTCTTTTTCTTTTGCAAAGATACCTAACAATTCTTTATAGAACTGTTCATCTCCATCCGCATAGGATAAGCCTTCCTCTGCTGCAATTCCATTCTTCTCAAGATAATGTAATAAGCCTCTTAGCTTTGTTATCTTTGTATCATCCATGTTTCCTTGGAAAACCATATTTTCTTCCGGCAGATAATCCCTAAGATATTTCTGCAGCATAATCTCCAGTGTACCCGGTTTTACCGGCTTGGTAATATACTCTGCAAATCCTTCGTTTTTGTACAGTTCTTTTGCACCAGCTGTTGCATTAGCGGTAAATGCCACTGCCTGCGTATAATGATTTCGTCCTTTCTCATCTGCACGGATGAGGTGCAGCGTCTCTATGCCATCCGGCTTTGGCATCATATGGTCTAAAAGAAGTAAATCATATGTTTTCTCTTCACATTTTTGAATGGCAGTATTTCCATCCATCACGGTTTCCATTTTAACCTTTGTCTTATGTAAAAGATGTTCTAATACCATCAGATTCTGCTCATTATCATCTACCGCAAGAATGGTAAAGCTGCTGTAATCCGCATTCATACTTTTCTCACTCTGCTTTGTAAAATGATGTTTTTCCGATACTTCTACCCATGGAATCCGGACAGTAAAAGTACTTCCCTTTGCCACTTCACTAATCAGACTGAGGCTTCCACCCATAGCCTCTGCCAGCTGTTTGGCAATATCCAGTCCGAGACCGATTCCGTCTTTCCTGCTGTTCCTGGCCGCATTGCCCCGTTCAAAGCTTTCAAAGATTTTATCCTGCTCTTCTTTTCCTATTCCAATTCCACTGTCTGCCACAGTTATCTTCAAAAAGGTATCTCCATTTTCTGCTGCTTTTTCTACACCCAGCTCCACAAAGCCTTCATCTGTGTATTTCACCGCATTTTCCAGAAGATTTATGATAATCTGACGGATATGTGCCTTGTCTCCATAGAAATGTTTTCCCGGTTTTAATAATGGTTCTTCCATCCGCAGCCGAAAGTTTAAAAATTTCTTCTCTGCCTGTGGTCTCATCTGGGCTGCTGCGTCATGGATAACCTCTTCTAAAGCAAATGCATCCTTCTTTATCTGAAGCGTACCACTTTCTAACCGGGAAGCATCTAACACTTCTTCTATCAGTGCAATCATACTGTCACCGGCAGATGCAATTTCTCTGGTATATCCGCGGATTTTCTCTTCTGATGTCTCTTCCGCAATCACTTCATTCATACCAAGTATCGTATTCATCGGAGTCCGCAGCTCATGGCTCACTTTCATTAAAAATCTGGTCTTGGCTTCGTCCGCACTCCGAAGTCTCTGCATCATTTCCAAGGTTTCTGTCTGGTCGATAAACCAGAGCATGCAGCCGTCCTTCTCACCATTTTCCACAATATCTTCCATACGAAGTTCATAGATGCGGTCATTTTTATGCAATAGTCTTTTCCGGTTCGTCAGTGCCTGCAGGATTTCTTTTTGTCTGCTTGCGGCACTTCCTACCTTTATTTCCGGGAAAAGTTCTTTTATTCGCTGGTTGACGGAGATAATTTTATTTTCTGCATCCAGGATAATCAAGCCTTCTTTTCCATGATTAAATGCATTATCCACCGCAGCCTGCAGAGAACCAAAATATCCATAACGAATCATTGCCATCATCATGCAGAACATCATAATTGTCATGGCAATGACTACCGGATTATAACTGCCAAATACACCCAGGCCCTTTAAGATTAATTCCAGTGCAAAAGTTCCCACACCTGCTATCATATAAATAATCCGCTTTTTATGAATTGGTGAACTCTCCCCGTAACGCATGATACACAAAATAAATACTGCCAGTATAACGACTGCAAGATGGATATAATGAATCACCCAGATAATCCCGTCTGTTACTTCCATCCGGTTATACATACCATCTTTTAAAATCCGCATCGTTTTATAAAAATACGGATGGTATTCTGCAGTAAATACTGCCACCAGCACAATTGCATTTACAACTGCCTGAATAAAATAAATAAATTTAGGAATTTTAAGCCTTCCAAACTCCGATGCAAACCAGAGAAATGCCATTAAAAATCCTGCCTGTCCAACATACTGGATGCACAGCCCGGTAAGTGCCTCACCAACGGTATCTGAATGCACCAGTTCCAGATGAACTCCCACCACAAACAGCATGGTAAAAATATCATATATAATAAATGCAAGCTGTGCTTTGGAGAGCTTTTTACGAAGGCAGACTGCCAACATAAAAAGCATCAGGATAAGCGCTATAATATTTACCGACACAAGAAAATAGAACATACTTCTTTTCCTTTCGCAAAAGTCTTTTTGACTCTTTTACCATATTATAGCGGAATGCCTGATGCTTTTCCACTGATTTTATTTTGCAAACAAAGGAGTAGATAAATAACGGTCTCCGGAATCCGGAAGCAATACCACAATGTTCTTTCCTTTATTTTCTTTTCTTTTTGCCAGCTCAACAGCTGCCTTTAATGCAGCTCCTGCACTGATTCCCACAAGAATTCCCTCGCTGCGGGCAAATGCTCTTCCTTCTTCAAAGGCATCATCATTTTTGATTGGAATAATCTCATCATAAACAGAAGTATCCAGTGTGTCCGGAATAAATCCGGCACCGATTCCCTGAATTTTATGAGGTCCGACTTTTCCCTGGGAAAGAACCGGACTGGTTGCAGGTTCTACTGCAACAATGTGTACGGACTTCTTCTGCTTTTTCAGATATTTTCCAACTCCGGTTATGGTTCCACCGGTTCCGACTCCTGCCACAAAAATATCAACGCTGCCTTCTGTCTGTTCCCAGATTTCCGGTCCTGTGGTTTCTTCATGGGCTTTTGGATTTGCCGGATTTTCAAACTGTCCTAAAATAATTGAACCTGGAATCTCTTTATGAAGTTCTTCTGCTTTTTCGATTGCACCCTTCATTCCCTTATACCCGGAGGTCAGTACAATCTGTGCTCCATACGCCTGCAGAAGATTCCGACGCTCTACCGTCATGGTTTCCGGCAATGTTAAAATTGCATGATACCCTTTTGCAGCCGCCACAGAAGCAAGTCCGATTCCCGTATTACCGGAAGTTGGCTCGATAATCGTAGCTCCCGGCTTTAATTTGCCCTTTCTCTCTGCATCTTCAATCATGGCAAGTGCCACTCGGTCTTTTACCGAACCTGCCGGATTAAAATATTCCAGCTTGGCAATGATTGCCGCATCCTCTACACCTGCCTCTTTCATATAATTATGAAGATAGAGCATCGGCGTCTTTCCAATCAGTTCCGAAGCACTGTCCACTATTCCTTTCACACACGTTTCCTTCTTTCTATTCCATTCCTTTGATATATCCGGTTGCAGACTGAATTGCCACTGCACCATCTGCAACTGCTGTGACTACCTGACGCAGGCTTTTCGTCCGCACATCTCCTGCCACGAACAGTCCCGCAAGACTGCTGTTGCAGTCTTCTCCTGCAATCACATAGCCTTTCTCATCGAGAACGTCAAGGTTCTTTAATAATTCCGTATTTGGAATCATTCCAACCGCTTCAAAAACACCATCTACAGCTATTGTCCCACCGTTATCTAAAATAATACCATTTACTTTATCTTCCCCGGTGATTTCCTGTACTCTTGTATTGGTAAGTATCGTTACATTGGAAAGCTCTTCTAATTTCTTTTTTGTCTTCTCTGCTCCACGGAATTCTGCCCTCCGGTGAATGAGATATACCTGTTCGCAGATATCGGATAAATACAATGCATCATCCAATGCGGTATCTCCACCACCGATGACTGCGGCTTTCTTTCCCTTATAAAAGGCACCGTCACAGACTGCACAAAAAGAAACTCCTTTTGCCAGCAGCTTTTCTTCTCCCGGCACCCCTAATCTGCGGTTCTGACAGCCTGCCGCATAGACTACGGTTTTCGCTTCTATGTTCTTTCCATCTTCACAGGAAATGACAAAGCTTTGCTCTTTTTTGGTAATGGCTGTAACCTCTGCCTCTTCAATGGTTACTCCAAGTCCTTCGGCATGCTCTAAGAATGCCTCTCCCAGAGAATAACCGTCTTTGCCCGGCAGTCCCGGATAATTATCTACCCGGCTGCTGTATGCAATCTGTCCGGTTCCAAGATATTCTTTTTCCAGTACAACCGCATCGAGGTTTGCCCGCTTAGCATAGATTGCCGCACTTAAACCTGCCGGCCCACTTCCAATGATAACTACATCTAACATATTACCAGATCTTCCTTTGTTGATTCGTCTCCTTCAATATGAAATGAATTGAGTACCGGCTGTTCCGGTTCCATCAGAGAAAGAATCATATAGCTTGCTTTACTGTCATATGCAAGACGCTTATCTTCTTCGGATGGTCTTGAAGGAGATTCCGGATGGGAGTGCCAGTTGCCTAAAGGCATGAGACCATTGGCACGCATATCCTTTACGGCTGCTAACTGCTCTTTCGGATCCAATGTAAAATGCTCATTGGAATGGTCGATATTGGCCAACAGATATACCTTTTCTACCACCTTATCCTCTCCGTCTTTGGTTCCGGCAATCAGTCCGCAGGCCTCTTCTGGTACACAGCTTTTGGCATGTGCCAGTATTTTTTCATAATCTGCTTTTTTTAATGAAATCATGCTATCCTCTTTCTATGTTTCATGGGTTATGTATCTGATAACATTTATTTACTGATACATTTATTTATCTGTACATTCTGCCTGTTCATAATCAATCAGCTCTGTTATGGTCGGATGTTCTCCACAAACGGCACATCCCTTTCCATTCCAAGGAAGCTTAATCTTGTGGAATTCCTGCTTAATTGCATCATAGGTCAATAACTGACCGGTCAGCAGATCTCCTACTCCAAGGATGTATTTGATTGCTTCCATTGCCTGAAGGCTTCCGATGACACCACCCATTGCGCCGATAACACCAGCCTGCTTACAGGTCGGTACGGCATCCTTTGGTGGTGGATTCTTAAATACACAACGGTAACATGGTCCCTCTCCCGGAACATAGGTCATTAACTGACCTTTGAAACGGATGATTCCTGCATGGGAAAATGGTTTCTTTGCCATAACACAGGCATCGTTAATTAAGAATTTTGCCGGGAAGTTATCGGTTCCGTCAATGATAAAATCATAATCTGCAATGATGTCCATGATATTTTCACTGGTAATGAATTCACGATATGTACGTACTTCTACATCCGGGTTCATTGCATTAATAGTCTCTTTTGCAGACTGCACTTTTGCTTTGCCAACATCTGCTGTCTGGTGAATAACCTGTCTCTGAAGGTTACTTAAATCTACTTCATCTGCATCTGCAATTCCGATGGTACCTACACCTGCTGCTCCAAGATACATTGCTGCCGGTGCTCCAAGTCCGCCTGCTCCGATGATTAAAACTTTTGCATTTAAAAGTTTTTTCTGACCCTTAGCGCCAACTTCTTTTAAAATGATATGTCTGGAATAACGTTCAATCTGCTCATCCGTTAATGCCATAGCTTCCACCTCCCATGAAGTAAAGGAATTCTACATTATCACCATCCTTAAGAACGGTTGTTGCCTTTGCTTCTGTTTCTATAAATTCATCGTTAATGGATACGGTTACATATTCCGGTGTCTCTACATTTTCCTGCTCAATTAATTCCGGAAGTGTTAATCCGTCTTTTACTTCTTTCTTTTCGCCTGCTACTGTAATCTGCATAATTTCCTTCCTCTCACTTTTCTTTATTTTTATTTGTCAAGGGACTGGGTAATCCACTCCTCAAGTACCGCTTTTTTCTCTGCACCACTCTTACGGGCAATTTCTTCGCCATCCTTGAAGAGTACAATGGTTGGTACAGACATTACACTGTATTTTTCTGCCAGTTCTGAATCAAAGTTGGTATTTACTTTATAAACATTTAATTTTTCTGCCTGTTCGTCTGCAATAGCACCAATGACCGGTGACATTTTCTTGCACGGAACACAACTGTCTGAGTAAAAATCAATCAGCACCGGAAGGCTGCTCTTCAATACTTTTTCTTCAAAAGTGTCTTTTGTTACGCGTTCTGCCATTTCTTTCTCCCTTCCAGATGTTTAGTCCTCAACCTTCTTTACAATGAGGTTATAGGTTCCATCTTCGTTATTAACCAGTTTTAAAATCTGATGTCCTTCTTCTTTAATACTGCGTGGTACGTTCTGTACCGGCTCGCCGTCATTCATCCTGATCGCAAGGATCTCTCCATCATCAAGCTCCTCCAGTGCTACCTTTGCCTTCACAAAAGTTACCGGGCAAACCACATCTGTAATATCTACATTATCATCAACCTTAATCTCAGCCATCATATGCCTCCTTTAATACCTTGTATAATTTATCGCTTCCTACTCTGTCAATGGTAAACTTGAAACGCTCTCCTGCGTTTGCGTGATCATCAAAGAACTGGATCGCTGCATCTGTCACCCGGAAAAGCTGTTCCTCTGAGGTGATCGGTGGCAGCATATACTGGCCTTCCTTGATGGTATTTCCAAAGGTACCGCCACAGGATACCAGATATGCACTCTGAGAATCCCATGCGTCTGTCGGACAGGACTTCACGCAACGGCCACAGTAATTACATTTGCCCTGATCCAGTGTGATCTTTCCATCCTCCAGCTTCAATGCTCCCTCGCGGCAGACCTTTACGCAAAGTCCACAGCTGATGCAGGCATCCTCTTTCCAGGCTACCTTTGTGGCACCCTTGATTCCCACATCATTTTCCTCTGCCTTAAGGCAGTTGTTACGGCATCCTGTTACACCAAACTTAAATTTGTGTGGAAGCTCTCTCCCGAAATAACGCTCATCCAGCTTCTTTGCAATGTCCTGTGTATCAATGTTACCGCTTGGACAAACTGCATTACCCTGACAGGCTGTCACGGTACGGACTCTCGGTCCGCATACTCCCGGCTTGCAGCCACCCTCAGCAAGCTCTTCCTTCACCACGTCAATATCATCTAATTTAATAAACGGAATTTCTACTCCCTGTCTGGAGGTAAGATGTACATACCCCTCACCATGTTCCTCTGCAACCTCAGCGATCTTTTTGAGATTTTCTGCTGTAAGAGTTCCTCCCACTACGGCGATACGAAGAGAAAAGTTATTTTTCTGCTTCTGTCTCATAAATCCGCCCTTTTTTAATGTTCCGTAATCTACTGCCATGTTCTGTACCTATCCTTTCATATTTCATATGCCCTTTATGTCTTAAACTGCGCCAGCCGCAGCTTTCTCCTTTGATCTTCTTTTATCAGATCATTTCTTATTTATGCGTTTACTGCACGGATTGCAGTTTCAAAATCCTTTTTCAGATCCTCAATATCCTCAATACCAACACTGATCCGGATCTGATCCTCATATACTCCCGACTGGAGCTGATCTTCTTTGGAAAGATGGACCGCGATCGTAGATGCCGGATGAAGAACCAATGTCTTGGTGTCCCCAATATTGGACAGAATGTATGGAAGTTTTAATGAGTTAATGATCTCAAATGCTTTTTCCCTGCTTCCTGTCCTCACTGTGATGATCGCTCCAAATCCACCGTTTAACTGTTTCTTTGCCAGCTCATAGTACGGACTCTCCGGTAGTCCCGGATAATTTACGGTAAGTCCTGCTCCCATATCTCTCAGGAACTCCGCCAGTTCCCAGGCATTGTCACACTGTCTCTGCATTCGCAGTCCCAGAGTTTCCAGCCCCAGATTATTGAGAAATGCGTTTTGCGGAGATAAACAGGCTCCCGTATTTCGGAACAATCCATTCCGAAGCTTTGCCACATATGCCATTGGACCAAATTTCTTATAAGGTATAAGTCCGGGATATCTCTCCGGATCCCATTGAAATTTTCCTCCCCAGGTGAGGATACCGCTGATGGCATCACTGTTTCCATTTATGTACTTTGAAGAAGAGTTTACCACCACATCAGCTCCAAGCTCCAGCGGCTTTACCAGATAAGGAGTTGCCACAGTATTGTCTATGACAAGAGGCAGTCCATGGGAGTGTGCCATATCTGCCACTGCCTGAATGTCTGTGACATCCAGCTTCGGATTACCGATGGTCTCTGCAAAGATTACTCTCGTCCGGTCTGTGATGAGCTTCTCATAAGCCTCCGGCTCATTCTCTGTCACATACCTTGTAGTGAGCCCGAATCTTTCCAGATCCTCGAAAAGCTCCACAGTGCCGCCGTAAAGTCCGGCTGCCGCAACCACCTCGTCCCCGGTCTGCAGGATATTGGCCAGTGCATTAAATAATGCCGCCATCCCGGAAGCACATGCGACACTTGCCACTCCATGCTCCAGTTTTGTAATTCTCTTTTCAAATGCCTCCACGGTAGGATTATTGATCCGGGTGTAAGAAAACCCCATCGCCTTATTCGTGAAGATATTTTCCAGATCTTCGGCACTTTTGTGCTGAAAGGCACTGCTTTGATAAATCGGTGTATGAGTGGCTCCGTAAGGATCCTCCTGTGGTACACCGTGTAAAAGCATTGTGTTAAATCCACACTCTGTCATTTGTTTTCTCCAATTCCTTTAATCTCTATCAACTTACTAGGGATATATTACACCCCTTTTCATACTTTGTCAATAGGAATTATCAAAAAATTGTTTCCGATTGAATTTTTCTCCTGAGATGATGAGGCAGTCCGGTCCAAAACGTCAACAAGCGCCGCACCTTTCGTACGACGCTTGTGATTTTCTCTCTGATCTCTCAGAAATGTTATTCTGTTTTATTTGAATGCTGTTACATACAAATACAGGAAGTATGTTTTATCATTCTGCTTTACAGTTACACGCATCAGGGATTTTCCCTTCTTCTTTGCAGTGTAACGCCCTTTTTTGTTAATCGGCAGTGCCTTCTTATTGTATGACACATACTTCACCTTTGCACTCTTTTCCAGCCCATAGATCTTGATCTTTGTTGACTTCTTCAGCTTTCTCTTCTTAGCGATCAGAATCGTAGGAGTCTTGATTCGGCCGGACTTAAACTTCTTCAGCTCGGTCGCATTCTTAAACTTCTTCCGGACTTCAATCTTGACAACCAGACGGTTGCTGTATTTGCCCTTAACTGCTGTAATAGTAAGAGTTGCTTTTCCTTTTTTCTTTGCCTTGATAACACCCTTCTTATTCACAGTAGCGACTTTCTTGTTTGTAGATGTTACGATCACTGTCGCACCCTTACATTTCATCATCTTCAGCTTTGCTTTAGATCCCTTCTTCATTACCTTATGAAGCTTGAAGCCCGGAATCTTGTATGCATTGGCCAACTCCAGAAGCTGCGAATAAGTATATGGACATCCACCATCCTTCAATCGCTGGTTTACTGCATCCTGCTCTGCCGAAGACATCTCATTCCATTCCTTCTCACCGGATGAAATAATATCCTTTGTGAGATCATCCACTTTCTTAACGATATCACCGGTTGAATCTTTTCCGTGATCCTCTACAAATTGATCCACTCTGCTGATCTGATCCGGTGTCAACTGTGATGACGTTGCAGCCGGTACCGTTGTTGTCAAGGTATTCAGACTTGTCACCGGTGAAGCAGACGGTTTTCCACTTGGTGCCGGAGATTTACCTGCATTCGGATCATTACTTGGTGATACGGATGGACTTGGGCTTGCATCGTCTCCCGGCTTACTGCTTGGTGATGTGGATGGGCTCGGACTTGTACTTGGCGATGGGCTCGGACTTCCCGTCGGCTGACTGGACTGTACCGGCTTCGGCTCAGAAATAATATCCGGAGATCCACCTTCAATCTGTTCCGGTGTAAGATCCTTCAATATACCATCATCAACCGTAGCATCCTTTCGAACGGCAACTACCTTGTAGGTACCGTCTGCCGGCAGATTGGAGAAGATCACCTTTCCTTCGCCGCCCCCGCTCCAGTAATTGCCGGACTTGTCATATACATATTCCTTCTTATCCGGATCGTATGTAACTCCCAAAGAGGTATACTTACCATCCTTCTTTACCATAATACCGTATTTATATTCCGGATCAGCCGGATTTACTACAACGGAAATGGTATCATCCTCGTTATTTTCTAAGGTATTCTTATCATCATAATCACCGATCTTTGCATCGATTTCCGGTGCTACGATAACAACATCTGTGGTTGTTTCTCTCTTGGCATAGATAATATACTGCTCATTCTTATCTACTGTAAAGATCAGCTTGCCGCCCGCTTTCGCCGGTCTGTAATATCCCGGGAGCTCCTTCGTAAAGATCGTCGGATGCTGTTCAATTTTATTTTCATCGACCGTCGGAATGTCAAGCAGCGGTGTTCCATCGCCACTCGCCTTTACAATGGCATACACTGTATCTTCCATAGTCGGTGATACTACGATCAGTCTCTTTCCATCCTCATTAGAATCCTCAATCTTTACATCGGAATCTGTACGGGTTGTATCATATTTTGAAGAATCAATCGTTCCCTTATACGAACCGTTTCCGGTCACCTTAACGCCAATCTTTTTGTCGATCTCGTCCGTTGTCAGCCTGTAGCTGCGGTCTGTGGCATCTTCGATCGGTGTGAATTTTCCATCGTCACTCCAGATACCCCACTGATAAGTCAGGGAATCATGAGAATCCTCCGGTGTAACACCATCAATGTCTGCAGTCAGGATCGTTCCCTCTCGCTTCACCTCATATGGATCGCCATTCGCATCCTTTTCTGTTGTTTCGTTAATAATGCCAACCGTTCCCTTAATGGATTCTTTTTGCTGGGTTGTTGGATATGGGAAAGAACGTCTGGTTCCATAGTAACCGCTGTCCTCGTCTGCAGTAACAGATACTACTAGATCTTTATTCAGATCTTCTTTTCTCAGAGTATAATTCTTGCCGGTAGCACCTTCGATCTTTGTCAGAGTACCGTCTGTCTCACGGATAGACCACTGATATGTCAGAGTGGCCTTTGCTCCCTCCGGTGTGATCTTCTCAATATTGGCAGTCAGAACTGTGCCTTCCTTATTCAGGTCGTTTCCTTCCTCATCCGTTGTATTATTCTCGATAACAGGTCTGCCTCCTCCAATGGCAACCGGTGCCGGTGTGGCAGATGGTGCGTTTGACGGTGCCGGTGTTGGGGTTGCTGCTGCCGGAACAGAAAGCGCCTCCTGTGAGGTTGCCTCTCCTGTATAATCATCCGAATCGTCCTTTGCTTTTACCGTCAGATAGAGATCCTTTCCCTGATCTGCTTCTTTGATAACATAGGACTTGTCTGTACCGACAATCTCTTCCTTGCCTGTTTCCGGATTCTTGGCAACCCATGTGTACTCCAACTGATCCCCGATCGTGGAATCCTTTGGACTTACCAGCTTATCAAGATTTGGTACCAGAACAGTTCCCGGTTCCAGCTCGTCATCCGAATTCTTCTTATCAATTGACGGAGAGCCGGTCAGCGGCTTTTTGGTATGTGTCGCATCAAACGGATCAGAGCTTACGACACTTCCCTCATATTTATTCTTTCCAACCAGCTCCACCTTAATATTATGATCGATCAGATCATCTGTTAATGTGATTCTGTCATTGGTAGTAGAAATCTCTTTCCATACACCGGTATCCTTATCCTCATAATACCATTTATAAACATAATCGGCATCATCCGGTGTAACATTGCTCACATCTGCAATCAGCTGGGTACCCACTTCAATTTTGGTAACTCCGTCTTTTAACCTGATCGCCGGCTTACCCTTCATGGTCTCCTTCGGAGCATCTGTGGATTCAGGCTCTTTTACGTTTGGATTTACTACCTTGTCCTCGATCGCGCTCCCGGATATGATAACATCCTCACCCAAGCTGTCCTTCAGTTTCTGAACATCTCCCGGCATACCACCGAACTCGATATAATAACCGGAAATCGTAGCATCATTTGGCCAGTCATTCCAACGGCCATACTCATACTGGCCATAATAGCCAAAGCCTTCCTGCTGCATCGCAGTACCGCCGTTTGGCTCTATATGGCTGCCATTTTCCCAGTTTGAGAAACAGCCGGTATAAGCTTCAAATCCACCATCGACACCGGAACCATATCCGCAGGAGTCAATCTGCTGTCCAAATTCCAGACCCTTTTCCGGACCGCTGACCCAGCGCCATACAAAGTTTGGATCATCCGGGCCCTGAAATGCAGGAAGCTTCTCCGTTTCCTTGCCTGCCTCAACATCTGCCAGAGACATTCTGGTACATCCGATCCATCCCATCTTGGCATAATTGCCATAAAGTGGGAAGGTAGAATACAGGAAACGGTCCTCACCACGGGATGTCAATGTTGCCAGATATCCTGTGACACCATTAAAAACAGCCGTCTGTGCCTCCTCATAAGCCTTCTGCCATGAGCCGGTCTCCCATCCGTATGTTTCCTTCGCAAATGGAACATATCCATAGAAATGACCATTGTAATAATGAAGCTGTACTTCCTTTTCGTTAACTGTCACCTTCATATCAGAGCTTGACAGCGTCGTTGCTGTGATGCTGACCTCCTGCTTACCATCCTCACTGGTAGTAAAGCGAAGGGTACGGAGATATGACTGCACCTCGCTGATAAGCGCACCCTGCGGTGTAGCATCAGATCCGTATGCCGAATCAAAATCAAAGGTAATAGACTCATACATAGAGGTACTGTCTGTGGAAAGCTCTTCATTACTACTTCCCTGGCTGACACCACCCTCTGTGCCATACTTTTCGTCAAGACTTTCCTTGGTGAGAATACCCTTACCGGTAATCTTTTTGCCCAGGTAATCCTCAATCGTTGTCCCTGTTACTCTGATATATCCACTGTCAGAGCTTCCGGACGTAACTGTATCGCTTGCCTTTACAGTCAGGTTGTGTATTCTTTTTGACTTATTGGCAACTGTAACAGTCAGATCCGGATATGTATAATATCCGTTGGAAGAGATTTTTGCATCACCAAATGTAATGGTCGCTTCCCCGTCTGCTTTTGCACTTAACGGGCTTGCAAATTCTCCACCAAAAAGACTCAGTACCATAGACAAAACCAACAACCATGATATGCTGCTTTTTCTCATTCTTTTTCGGTTCATGAATTTATCCCTCCTATGATTTATGTATTTTATATCGGAAAAGTCTCCCCTTTCCTTTACAGCTTAATAGTATCATTTATTCAGCAAATATTCAACCGCTCTTTCCATCTGATTATCAATGGTCAGACCGCTTTTTTTCTGGTTATAAGTCGTTTCATCCAGGGTCACGGGAATATCCGGCTCCAGGCCTGTTCCATGGATATTTCTTCCCTTTGGCGTATAATATTTGGAGGTGGTCAGTTTCAACGCCGTACCATCCGGCAGATCAAATACCGTCTGCACGATCCCTTTTCCAAATGTCGTGTTTCCCACAAGAACTGCTTTTTTGTAATCCTGCATCGCTCCGGAAAATACCTCTGATGCACTGGCCGAATTTTCATTCACCAGAATCGCAACCGGTTTATCAAAGCTCTCCTCATCGGTCGCACTGTAAACCTCCTTCTCGCCGTTCTTATCCTTGGTATAAACCAGAGTTCCCTTCGGCAGAAGCCGGTCAAGCATATCCACAGCGGTACTTAGAAGTCCTCCTCCATTATTCCGCAGATCAATGATCAACGATTTCTCACCTTCCTTCTCTAGCTTCTTTAAAGCATCCCTGAACTGCTGCTTTGTCACTTCTTCAAAGGAGCTGACAGCGATATAGCCAATCTTGTTATCCAACATTCTGGATTCCACTGTCTGGGAATGAATTTCCTTTCGTGTGATCGTATATTTTTTCTGATGTCCGTCACGCAGTACCGTAACCTTCACTTTCGTCCCGGCATCTCCCTTTGTCTTACTGATCAATGCCGTGAGATCCATTCCCTGCGTCGAAATGCCATCCACTTCAACGATCATATCTCCGGACTTCATCCCCGCCTTCTCTGCTGGTCCTCCTTTTATGGTCTGTACGATGCTGATCGCTCCGTCTGTTGCGCTCTGGCTTACAACCGCACCAATACCACAATAATTTCCGGAAGTTTTTTCCTTCATATCCTGATATTCCTCTTCATTGTAATAAGCAGCATATGTATCCCCCAGACCGTTTACCATCCCCTTGCAGACAGCATCCTGCATTTTTTCCTGGTCAATGTCGTCCAGAAAAAACTGATTCACATAAGACTGAATCTCTGTCATTTTCCGCTGCAGGCTGCTGTTGAGAATACTGTTGGAGCTCCCATGCAGCACCATGGTCAGATCGATCCTCCCTGTCGCCGTCATTATCACACATCCCAGCAGAACACAGGTGATCACCGACAACGCTCCTCCCAGAAATCCCTGCCAGAATTTTTTGTCTTTCATAAAATCACACCTTTCCATTTCTCTATCTCATTAGACACCTTTATTTTCCCTTCTACGACTTAAAATACCTGCAGCGCTGCTCTGTGCTGCAGGTATCCTTTTGTTCCCTTATGGTTGTTTTACATAATACATCGGATTTACATAATTTCCTGATTTGTACATAGCAAAATGCAGATGAGGACCTGTAGATATGCCGGTGGATCCGGACTTGGCAATCACCTGCCCCTTTTCTACATGCTTTCCCACGGAAGTCTTTAGCTGGGAACAGTGCATATAATAAGAATAAATGCCCCCTCCATGATAAATTGCCACATAATTTCCGGCTGAAGAAGAATACGCTGCAGTTACAACCTTTCCTTCCTTGCATGCCAGCACATTTGTTCCCGTGTTGACCGCAATATCAACACCTTTATGATAGCTGCTGGCTCCTGCCGTCGGTGCTTTTCGATATCCAAATGTGGAGGTAATCCTTCCGGATACCGGCAGCGGCCACGCATATTCTCCGGTAGTTGGCACAATCTGAACCGTATTCCCATCCTGCTCCTGGGCAGAAATATTGTCCCGATTCTGCTGCAAAAGGTCTTCTATTGCCTGTTCCTGTGCTGCGATCTGTGCCGCGTAACTTGCCACATTCTTTTTATTATCACTGATAAGCCCCTGATAAACCTTTATCTGACGGGTCTTTTCTTCGGAGAGCTGCTCCACCTTTTCTTTCTCATATTTCAGAGAATTTTTCGTTGCAACTACTTCCTTCTGCTTCTCCTCTGCTCTCTGCTGCGCCAGAGTCACTTCGTCCAGCACCTGCTGACATCTGTTGAGCAGAACCTTATCATAATCTGTGACCTTTTCAACATATTCCTCTCTGCTGAGAAAATCTGCCAGACTGCGGGATTTCATCAAATATACGAGATAATTATTGTCCGAATTTTCGTACATATATTTGATATGCGCTTTCATCCCGTCATACTGTTCCTGCTGCAGACTCTGTGCCTTTTCGTACTCTTCATTGACCTCCTGGATCTCTTCTTTGATCGCTTTCATTTCCTCTTTGTTGCTTTCAATGTTATCCAGCAGGTTCATCATCTGCATATCCAGAGTTCTCACATATTTATTTACATCATCTGCAAATTGCTGAATGTTATCCAGCTTTTGTTCCAGAACCTTCTGTTCTTCTTCCAGTCCCTGTTTTTTCTTTTCTGCCGCGTCCAGCTGCCCCTGATAACTGTTATCCCCGGAAGAGCTGCTTGTATCCGAGTCTGTTCCCTCGCTCTGCTGAGGTGCCGCATATACTTTATCCATGTTTTTCAGTCCCGGCAGATCCGTCTTAACAAAACCTGCAACTCCTGTCAGTACAGCACCCGCCAGCCATACACCGGCTGCAATCTTCCATCTGCGTCTCATCCTGTCTCACTCCATTCCTTCTGCACAATTCATTTCACCCGGTCTGCTTTCCCTGCATCCTTCATTTACACCTGAAGATGCTTCCGGACAGACATAGTACTTCCCAGTACACCAATACCAATACCGATTCCCATACATAAAGGAACCAGCACCCGAAATACCTGACCTGTGCTTACAAACGCAAGCCAGCCGGAAAGTGCAGAAAAATGTGCCACAATAAAGGATACTACATTTTCGTACATAATTCTCAGGATCACCAACGGAACGGCCGCTCCGATGATCCCCATTGCGATTCCCTCCACAATAAAGGGCAGACGCACAAAGAGGTCTGTTGCTCCGATCAGTTTCATAATTGCAATTTCGTCCTTCCGCACATTGATTCCCATATCTACCGCAGAGTAGATCAGGAATACCGATACCAGGATCAGCAGTACGATAATTGAAACAGACACATAACCGATGAGCATATTAAAGCTTCCAAAGCCTGTCGCCGCATCCTGTGCACTGTTTACCTTTCTGACTCCACTCAGTCCTTCGATAAAGGATACCACCTCTGACTGCTTTGTTACATCCTTCAGATAAACCTCATAAGAAGCAGAATGTTCCAACGGATTATCATTTCCAAATACGTTCATCAGTTCCTTCTGATCCTCCAGAATTTCCGACTGGAAACGCTTCCATGCCTCCTCCGCCGAAACAAAATCGACCCGTTCTACTTCCTTTCGTGCTTTGATCTGTTCTCCAATACTGCTGATCTGCGCATCCGTTGCTTCCTCATCAAAAAACACGATAATTCCCACGGTACTTTCTGCGTTATACACCATATGTTGAAAGTTAGTAAATAATGAATAGAATACTCCCAGCAGGAACAGACACGCTGTAATGGTTCCGATGGCGGCCAGCGAAAATATTTTATTTTGGATAATACTCTTAATGCCCTGTTTCAGGCCATACCATAATGTACTCACTGCAAATATCCCCCCTGTCTCGCATCGCTTGTGATCTGTCCCTTATGCAGCGTAATCACCCGTTTCTGCATTTTATTGACGATATCCTCATTGTGACTTACCACCAGCACTGTAGTCCCCAGCTCATGAACATCCTGCAAAAGCTTCATGATCTCCCAGGAATTTTCCGGATCCAGATTACCCGTCGGCTCATCCGCCAGCAGAATCGCCGGACGGTTTACCATGGCTCTGGCGATCGCTACTCTCTGCTGCTCTCCACCGGAAAGCTCATTGGGATATGCCTTAAGCTTTTTGGCAAGCCCTACCATCTCCAGCATTGCCAGAGAATTCTTACGCCGTTTCTCCCGGCTGGATACTCCCACCACTCTCTGCGCCAGTGCCACATTTTCAAAAACATTCATCTCATCCAGCAGACGGAATTCCTGAAATACCACACCCAGTCTTCTACGGAAATAAGGCAGCTCCCTCCGGCTCATATTGGCCAGATTCTTTCCTGCCACCTCAATCCTGCCGGAGCTGATCGCCAGTTCCCCCAAAAGTGTCTTGATCATCGTAGATTTACCGGAGCCACTGCTTCCCACGATAAATACGAACTCCCCTTTTGCTATTTCCAGAGAACAATCCTTCAACGCAGCAGTTCCTGTGGGATACACTAAATTTACATTCTGCATCCGGATCATGGTTTCCATCGATTCGCTGTTATTTCCAAAGGTTTTTATTCCAGTCATTTCTATCCTCATTTCCGCTCATCCCCGATTGATGGGGCATATCGTTTAAAAGCCCCATCTCTGGGGCTTTCACGCTTTATTTGAATTAATATTCAAAGGTTTCCATATACTTCATGTATTTGACCACCATCAATGCGATCTTAAATGTGATCGCATCTTCAAATACCCGCAGATCCAGATTTGTGCTTTTCTGAAGTTTATCCAGACGATATACCAATGTGTTACGGTGAATATAAAGCTGTCTGGATGTCTCTGACACGTTCAGACTGTTTTCAAAGAATTTGTTAATGGTTGCGATCGTCTCCTCATCGAACTCATCCGGAGATTTGTCACCAAAAATCTCTTTGATAAACATCTTGCACAAAGGCATCGGGAGCTGATAGATCAGGCGGCCGATTCCCAGGCTGCTATATGCCACCACATTTCTATCGCTGTAGAAAATCTTTCCCACATCCAATGCCATTTTGGCCTCTTTGTACGAACGGGATACATCCTTAATCTCATTGACCATCGTGCCATAGGATACATGAACGGACGTCATAGCCTCCGTATTCAGCATATCCAGAATGACCTTTGCAGTCTTATCCATATCATCATAGGTTTCATTTGGCTTTACTTCCTTCACAAGGATGATGTTTTTCTCATCCACCTGTGTGATGAAGTCTTTTGTCTTGCTTGCAAATAATCCCTTTACAATCTCAAGAGCTCCTGTGTCCTTCTCATTTTTTGTCTCAATCAGGAATACCAGACGGCGTGCCGTTGTATCAATATGAAGCTTTTTGGCACGATTGTAAATATCCACCAGAAGCAGATTGTCCAGCAACAGGTTCTTTATAAAGTTGTCCTTATCGTAACGCTCCTTATATGCCACCAGCAGATTCTGAATCTGGAATGCTGCCAGCTTTCCAACCATATAAACGTCGTCGCTGTCACCCTTTGCTAGAATCACATACTCCAGCTGATGCTCGTCAAATACCTTAAAAAACTGATATCCCTGCAGCACCTGGCTGTCTGCCGGCGAATCTACAAATCCCATTACCGCTTCTTCATACTCTTCTACATTGTTAATCGTCGTTGCCAACGCTTTTCCCTCTGTGTCCATCACACAGATGTCAATACGGGTAATATTCTTTAACCCGTCGATCGTTGTCTGCAATACCTGATTTGAAATCATACAACCCCTCCACGTTATTTATCTTATCTGTTACTTTATTATGAATTTATTGTTATTTCTTCTAATACATAGAGTCTACCGCATACATTTTATCATCATTTTGCACAAATGTAAAGAGGGCTGTCCTTATGGACAGCCCTCCATTTTTCAGATCATATAACCAATCCGGCACTGTGACAGCCTCGCTGCCACTGCCTTCTGAGCATTTCAGATTAGTTTGTGATTGTTGTCTCTGTATCCTTATCAAAGATATGGATCTTGCTGGTATCAAGAGCGATCTTGATGGTATCACCAGGACGAGCAGTTGTACGTGGGTTAACACGAACAGTAATGTCATGTCCCTCAACTGAGAAGTACAGGAATACTTCGGCACCGAGCATCTCGTATACACGAACGGTAGCATCAAGTACGTTGCTGCTGCCTGCATTGATGAAGATCTCCTCATCCTTAATATCCTCTGGACGAATACCCATGATAACGTCCTTATCTATGTATCCACCCTCTACGAGCTTCTCAGCCTTGCTCTCTGGAAGCTTCACTGCATAGGAACCAAATGCAAGCTTAATGCCCTCTTCATCTCTGACAACCTTACAATCGATGAAGTTCATCTGTGGAGAACCAATGAAACCGGCTACGAACAGGTTACATGGCTTTGTATACAGATCGATTGGTGTAGCAACCTGCTGCATAACACCATCCTTCATAACTACGATACGGGTACCAAGTGTAAGAGCCTCTGTCTGGTCATGAGTTACATAGATGATAGTAGACTCAAGTCTCTGATGAAGCTTAGAAATCTCGATACGCATCTGTACACGAAGCTTTGCGTCCAGGTTGGAAAGCGGCTCATCCATCAGGAATACCTTAGGATTACGAACGATTGCACGACCCATTGCCACACGCTGTCTCTGACCACCGGACAGGGCCTTTGGCTTACGGTCTAACAGATGCTCGATGTCGAGGATCTTAGCTGCCTCGTGAACGAGCTTGTCAACTTTCTCCTTTGGAGTCTTTCTTAACTTAAGACCAAATGCCATATTGTCATATACTGACATATGTGGATACAGAGCGTAACTCTGGAATACCATTGCGATATCTCTGTCCTTAGGCTCTACGTCATTTACCATTGTATTACCGATCCAGAGCTCTCCGGATGTAATCTCCTCCAAACCAGCGATCATACGAAGTGTTGTAGATTTTCCACAACCTGAAGGTCCTACGAAAATGATGAATTCCTTATCTGCGATATCAAGATTAAAATTTTTAACTGCGACGAATCCGTTAGGATATGTCTTACCAACGTTCTTTAATGATAAACTTGCCATTGTGTGTTCCTCCTATAATGTTTTAAATAATATGCCTTTCAAGTTTTCGCGTTTATCCCTAACGCTTTACCCAAGAATTATATTACACCATCCAAGCATTGTTTACCATAGCACAAATAGCCAAAGAACATTTTAATGTTTTGTGCAAACCGTATATTTTTATTTTTTTTCGTTCATTTCGTCAAAAAATAGTCCTTTGTGGCCGTTTACGTCTGTACCTTTTCCACAAATCCCTCTCCCTGAACCTCCCGGATATCTGAAATTATGACGAACGCTTTTTTGTCGATATTCCGCGCAATCTGACTAACCCTGCTGATCTGTTTCCGGTCCACCACACACATCAGAGTCCTTCTCTGTTTGCCAGTATACATACCTGTTCCCTCCAGCACTGTGACACCTCTTCCAAGCTGCGACATAACACTGCATCCAATCTCCTCGTAATGATCCGATATGATATAGGCGAGCTTGGCAAAATTACCTCCTGCCACAATGGTATCCATGAGCCGTGTGGTCAGATAGACCGCCACCGCCGCATACACTGCCGGCCGGATGCCAAATACCCACGCTCCTGCTGCAATGATCAGACAGTCCAGCAGAAACAGGATCTGTCCCACCGGGTAATACGGAAAAACGTGATGGATCACAGCTCCCAGCAGATCCGTTCCTCCCGTGGAACAGCCCCTGGAAAATACGAGACCAAGACCTGCACCGGTCAGAACACCTCCCACCACTGCTGCCAATACAAAGTCCTTCTGCGGAGTGGCCGGGACGGGAATCAAAAAGAGAGCCGCCGTAAAACACAGATTTGCAAACAGGGTCATCCTCATATATGCCTTTCCTTTTATTTTCAATGCCGTCAAAAAGACCGGAATGTTAAATAACAGGTTAGAAAGCCAGACCGGCACACCTCTCCCAAGCCAATGTCCTGTGAGGCGTCTTACGATGATCGAAAGTCCGGATATGCCTCCTGTTACCATTCCTAAGGGCTCATATACCAGATTTACCGCCAAAGCCATACATATCGTCCCCGCTGCGATCATCATCAGATCTCTTCCTTTTCCTCCCGCCAAACGCTCTCGTTTCATCGCCATCCTCTTTTCACCAGAAAAGGATGATGGCTATCTGCCATCATCCTTTGTATAATCATGTATTTCATTGATTTCGTTCTGATTATTATATTTGACTACTTTTTTGCGAAATATACGGGTCCGGACATCTTTTTTTACCGCCTGTTCCCGGAAAATCCGATGATAAAGGCCCTCCAGATGCAGCTTTTTGACCCATTCCGGGGTCTCCCTCTGCATCGCCAGGATCAGCTCTGCGACTCCGCCTATGGCAATACAAAGCTTGGCATTCAGCAGAGAAGAATGTTCCATGATCCAGCTCTCCTGCACCCCTACCGGCAGATTCAACAGGATCATATCCGGCGTGTGGCTGTTGATCTCATTAACGATTGCTGCATCCTCCATATCCATTTCACAGGAATAGGAACCTACCACCCGCAGCTCCGGCTGCATTTTTTTGCAGTAATGCTGCAGCTTTTCTACGGCGTTCTGATTGTCTGCTATGATATACAGTGTTCTGTCCTCTTTGATGAGATTTTCCAGCATCATCCCCAGACTGCGGTAGCTTACAACCATATTACCCGCTTCCAGGACATCTGCATGATGCGTTGCCAGCAATGCCTTTTCTCCCGGCAGAAACAGATCCGCCTTTTCAAGGAAGGCACGGTATTCCTCATCTTCCATTGCTTTATTCAGCATTTTGGTGGAAGCAAACATAATGACATCCAGGTGGTCATCGGTCAAGTATTCATTCATTTTTCGGATAAAGACGTCATTACTCATCATATCCACATCAATATCCATGATCTTTACTGAAGCCTGCATAATTAAATCCCATTCTAATTGGCATCTACTGTGCCAAGAATTATTTCAATGTCATAGCCATTCGGTGTCTCTCCCACTACAAGTTCCGGATTCTTAAAATACGCTGTAAGATCTGCTCCCATTCTCCTTTTGGAAACAATGATCCTGGTTCTGGTCAATACCTCCTGAGTATAATCTCCTACCTTCGGAACCGTAAACCCGGCATTCACCAGTTCCGTCTGCTTAGAAGCCGCAAGACCGGAAATTTTGCTTCCATTGAGAATCATTATCTTCTTCCCTGTGGAACTGATCTGCTTTTTGGCAGGTACCGCCTTTTCCTCACTCTGTGGCTCTGTATATGTCTCTGCGACATTTTCCAGCTTCTTGATAAACTTCGCGGCAGAATCTATATCAACCTGGAACAGCTTGCCGTTATACTCTCCCGGCAATCCCCAATAATGATAAAGAGAAGTATTCATTTTCATATATGCTTCGATATATCCGATCTTGTTATATACCGTCAGGTTGGACTGTACACCATCCTGCTTATACTGCTCCTTGATATATGCCATGATCTTTGCCTCGTCATCTCCCAGATCATTTAACTGATTGATATAGGATTCGCTGAGCATAGATACTTTCATCGTTACGGAAGCACTGTAATTCTGAGGCGTTGCACTTGCTTCCGGCGATGTCGCTGGCTTCTGTGATGTTCCACTCATCACCTTGGTATACTGCGTCGTCATCTTCTGCTCCTGATAATGGAGATCATATATATCCTGAGGGATCACCGTAAAATAACTGATATCCGTCTTTAACAGTTTTTCCATGATCAGCTCTGCATAACCATATGCCTGTGTATCCTCCAGATCCGCAAAATATTTGCGCAGCTTGGAAAGACGTACGATCTGCGGAATCTCCTCATCCACTACACAAAGCTTCTGGTACATTCTGGCCGATATCGTATAATCCGTCTCTACCGGAATGGTAACGTAGTCCATATTGTATGTCTTGGTATTACAGATCTCCAGCAGCATATGTGTGATCCTCTGCTTGTCATCCACAATATAGATCAGGTTCTTGGAAATCTCGTCCGTCTTTGCCTGATCCAGAATCGTCTCCAGCTCCTTCTCCTGTACATCCAGCTTTCCAGCTTCCAGCTGCTTTGATAAATATTCATAGGAAACCTTGTAGCTGATCACACCTACCGCCAGAATAGACACAATAACCAAAATTGATTTCAATAAGCTCTTTAAAAAAAACATCACTGCATTTTTCTTCATATCAGTACCTTTCTTTTATTCTCTGTCATTATCCCCTTGGAATTGTTTCCGAAATTTACAACATTATAACAGATTATAGCAAACTTCCCAAACCGTGTAAAGACTTGCATGAAAACTCCCTTTCTGTATACTATATATTGTGTCAAAAGCAAATGGAATAACTAAGGAAGGAACTGCATTTTATGAATACACATCACATTATCATCACCGGAGCATCCCGCGGTATCGGTCAGGCGATTGCTCTGTTATACGCCTCTATGGGCTGGAATATCTCTTGATGAAATTTCAGTCATTCTATAAAAAAGAACTGCCACTGGATGAACGCTTTTA